>JAEEGI010030021.1_pt1 | contig 10240 bp, 8 predicted proteins | sample 8958751 | NCBI WGS metagenome assembly JAEEGI01 (sample SAMN16246545, study PRJNA631951) | gut metagenome | biome: gut microbiome; feature: rumen; material: KS-attached | host: Bos | place: Iran: Karaj | collected 2018-10 | reverse complement strand
ATGAAGGCCGTTGCACCATGGTTTATTCGTTTCGGGATCATCAGGCTGGTCTACGGAATTCTTAAGGCTACACAGCCATTGCTGTCTCCTTCCCTTCCATTACCGGTTGTGCAGGGTATTGCTCAGCTTTTTGCAGTTATTGGCTGGGTGTTTTACATTGCTTTAGCTGTGAGCTTCTTTAGAGGTCGCCGGAAGCTGGCGAAACAGGGATGCAATACTCTCGGCCTGAAACTGATGGATATCTGGGGATTATGCATTTTGCTCTTTCTTTTTCTGATGGTTGTTTTAACCGTTATCCTTTCCGGTCTGGCAGCACGATTCTTTTCTTTTTCCCAGGAACTCACAAATCGGTTTCAGACCACGCTCTCTGCCTGCCAGAGCTTTCTCATCTTCCTGCTGCCGCTGCTTCCTCTGCTCATCACCGCGATTTTGCTGGAGAAGCAGCGTATGCTATGGACGGGGATCATACTTACAGCTCTGGCTGCTGTGATTCTGAGCTGTCATGTTTTTCTGGTGCTGGCCAGTGGATTTACTGAAATACCCGTCACAAATACCATGATAACCGCTTATACTTTCGTTATGTGCCTTCTGGACATCGCCCCGGGTCTGATGCTTCTGTATTTCGGGCAGGCGCTGAAGCGGGGGTAATCCATGGAACTGAATGAAATACCCGCCGCGTTCCAGTCCAGGCTGCGAATCGGCATCGTGGCAGCGTTGATGACAGGTCCGAAGGACTTCACAACGCTCACGAAGATTACGGAGGCCACACCGGGCAATCTGGGAAAACAGATGGAGCTGCTGGAAGCGGACGGATTCATATTATCTCAGAAGGAACAGATTGGGAAACGTATCCGGTCTACCTATAGCCTGACAGAGAAAGGCCGGGAAAGCTTCCGCAGCTACGTGCTTCTCCTGGAACGGATGATCGGCGGTGCGTCATGAAGCTGTGCCTTAAAGCCCTGCGCAATGCACACGGGCTCACGCAGGCGGCAGTAGCCGAAGAGCTTTCCTGTGATCAGTCACTGTATTCCAAATACGAACGCGGTGAACGTGCTCTGCCGCTGGACATCGCCGTAAACCTTGCAGACTATTACGGCGTTACGCTGGATGATCTCGTAGGCCGGACGGAAATAACATTCCCGGCACCTTCGGAAAAGTGCTGACCCTGGCCTCGCTCTTCCCAAACGGGCTTTCAGCGGTAACGGTCACATCGGAATCCGGCTTTATAATTGCCAATGCTTCTCCGTAATAGGTATCGGATCTATCCGTCAGATACCCTCTTTCATTGTACGAACAGGCATTGCCGAAAGCCAGGAGCTTTCCGCCTGTTACCCTGATCTGAATCTCTCCTCTGGCGAGAGGTTTAACAGTACCGTTTTTATCGGTATAACGTAAGCGAAGATAGACCAGATCATCCGTTGTTACGGTTTCTTTCTCAGGGATCAGCTGCAGCACCGTCTCTTCTTCCGCAGAGCATAGGCTTGTTCTGGCAGTTTCTTTCCCGTTCTCATCATAGATAACCGCCGTCAGTTCACCCGGCTGCCAGGCAACATTGAACCTGGTCAGTTTATTCGCCGGAATGGTTTTTCTGCCAAGACTTGTACCGTTCAGCAGAAGCTCTGCTTCTGCCCCTCTTGCATAAACTTCAACCGTTGTATTTATCCCTTCACAGCCTTCCCAGCTCCAGCTCTCCACCGCGTTGGTCATGCGCCAGGCAGCCGGAGAATGCTTTTCTCCTGCGTATTTAACCGGAATAACACCGATACGCACAGGGCATTGTTCAAAAGCTACCTGCGTATATGCCATCTGGCAGGTCTCCGTTCCGATGAGGTCAATGGCTCCGCAGCCTGCTGTAATCCACCCCGATCCATGCTCAAATTCAGGAGCGTAATCTTTATATTCCCATGCACCGAGTCCAACCTCACCGAGATAATCCAGCCCTGTCCAAACAAAGTCACCGATCAGGGCAGGATTCTCTTTTGCCAGATCATAGAACTTCACCGCATCAGAAGTAAATGTCTCTGAACCGAGAATGACTCTTTCAGGATACTTTTTCAAGTCTTTTTTATAGCGGTTCACGCCGTAGTTGTACCCTGCCACATCCAGCCTGGCAAATGCGCCGCGGGTTTTCACATCGCTCCCGTGCAATGTTGCCCCGAATTTCATAAAGCCTGCGCCAAGCAGCCCGGCAACGCTGTTGATAAACTCGCTGCCGACTGCCTTTTTCTTTGCCTTGCCTTTTGTTTTTTCTGCTTTGTCAGCCTCTGCCTTTGCCTTATCATCAGAGTACACACCAAAGCCCATGGAAGAGAGGTAATTAAAAAAGATGTTGATGCCGCAGGTTACAGGCCTGTCATCCAGCATATGCAGATAATTCACCATTTGCTCCGTCAGAACAATTCCCTTCTCCTGCGCTGTCTCAGAGACCTCATTCCCGATGGAATACATGACTGCGGACGGATGATTTCTGTCTTTCTCAGCCAGAAGCTTCAGATCATTATGCCAGTTGTTTTCAAAAAAGGAAGCATAGTCATATTGTGTTTTGTGGATATACCACATATCTACATATTCGTCCAATACCAGCATCCCGAGTTCATCGCAGGCATCCAGAATTGCCTTGCTGACAGGATTGTGCGCGCTGCGGATAGCGTTATAGCCTGCCTTTTTCAGAATCTCCACTTTCCTTCGCTCTGCAAAGGGATGCGCGACCGCGCCAAGAATGCCGTTGTCATGATGAATGCATGTGCCGAGCAGCAATGTACGCTTGCCGTTAATGCAAAAACCTCTTTCCGCATCAACCTCAACGGTACGGATCCCAAAACGCACTTCCTGTACATCTTTGCCATATGTCAGGCGGGCAGTATAAAGTTTCGGATTATCCGGGCTCCAGAGTTCTGCCTGCATAAGATCAAAAAGCATAAATCCGGTTGATTCTTTGGCTGCCAGCAGTTCTTCCCTGTCAAAGATTTCTGCTCTCACGACGCCGTTATCTGTCGTACGGAAATCAACACTGATCCGTCTCATCTGCCAATCCTGTGTACGGATAGAGATACTCTCCGGTATAATATGCTTCTCCGGAAGGCAGGCCAGCGAAACAGGCCTGTAAATTCCCGCTCCGCTGTACCAGCGGGAGGATGGCTGCTCACTGTTATGAGCAATGACGTGAATGTTATGCTTTCCGGGTGTTACCGGTATTTGAAAGCCAAAGTAACCGTTCGGATGTGCCGGCATATTCACGCCATCCAGAATAACTTCAGCTCTGTGGTAAACCCCTTCAAATTCTATGTATGCCGCATCCTCCGGTGCTTCGAAATCCTTTACATATTCATAGTCTTTCCCTTCAAACCAGCCGGTATTGGTTCCCCCGGCTGAATCCGCATTGCGCGGCTCCGACAGCATAGCATCATGCGGCAGAGTGACTGCTGTCCAGTCTTCTTCACCAAAATGGGCATATTTCCAATCGTTATTAAACGGGATTCGCGTCATAGTCGTCTCCTTTTTAAGCCGGGCAATTTGCTTTCGCCCGGCCTCTTGATCGATGTTCGATTAGTCCTTTTTCTTTATGAAGCAGGCTATGAAACTCAGGATACAGGCTGTCAGCATCAGTATCATATAAAGAGCAACCTGCTCAAATTTACCGCCCTGGAAAGTGATGTTGTTCAGCTTATCTACCACCACAGGCAATCCTTGGTCAAAAATCATTCCAAAGCTGACGGAAAACAAAACAGAAGCAACTAACGGAAGAAAGTCGAAGTTCAAAAAGAAGTTCATAATTCCGATAACAATCGCGGCAACCATCACAATGATCAGAGGATTGCTGAAATTATAGTTTGTTGTCATTGCCTTTTGGGAAGCCCCGAGAATAACGGTTACTAGCGAAAGTATTGCTCCGGCACCAATCAGATAAGCATAAAGCTCTTTTTTCTTTGTTTTCATTTCCGTTTTCTCCTTTTTTATCTGGATTTCTTCCGGATATAGGCGTTCTTCACATAGAACAGTACAGACCCAAGTGTAAGTGCTGCAAAAAAGCCCTGCAAGCCCATTATGACATACTGCCACCACGCAACAAAGTCTGTATATACAGCCGTTGGAGTCAGGGAGTTCACCATAGAACTGTGGACATAGCTCCACAAAATATGATGTGCACTCTCCTGCGCTGCTTTCAGCATATCTCCATCCTTGTTACGGCTGATAAGTTGCGCCAGACTTTTAGACCGGTCATTTCCACCAAAGATATTGGTCCCGTTAATCATCATATCCGCAGTAACAGAATACTCTCCTTCTGCGATATAGTCTGTCATGGTATAGCCTTTATAGCCCCATTCATCACGGAGAAGCTTGAACTGAACTGCAGGATTAGCAGCACAGTAAACAGTGCCGATACGGTTATAGGAGGTCATCATACCAATTCCACCTGAAACGGCTACACCGCCTTCATATGCGCGAAGATAGATTTCACGCACTGCCTGCTCATTAGCAAACGTGGCAATACCTTGGCGGTCATATTCCTGATCATTTAGAAAGAAATGTTTATAATTATTTATTAGGCCTTTCTTTGACTCAGCTGTGTTGATAGTGTCACTCACATAGAAACTCATTACGCTGTCTTCTGAGAGATACTCAGCATTACGTCCGCTGAAGGGGGTTCTATGTGTGTCAGCTCCTACTCCATGGTAAGTATGTACACCGGCATATAGAGCATCCTCGCCCACAAAATTACCATAGGCACGCTGCAGTTCGGTGTTCCATGTTGCAGTAATAAGAGTGTTTGCCGCATAACCTGTCGCACATCCCTGAGCACCATACTTATATTTTTGCGAGATTCCTTCTGAACCCTCAGAGGTAACTGTAGGCGGTTTGCCGATGCTCTCAATGGAATTCTGCCCGTAATTTTCGCTGGTCAGTATTCCGAGATCAGACAGAGACATTTGCTGGATTAACTTTTCCCATTTCGGATCATCATAGTCCGAACCGATCATATCATAAAGAGTCAGGCTGCCTTCAATGTTATAGGGAATATCCTCTACGGGGGTAGTGGAACTGCTGACAGCATAGTTTGCTGTAGCAAGTGCCTGTGTCATTTTCTCATTGTTGACAAGAGTAATACCGTCAGACCAGGTATTTTCCCAGTCACTGCGGGAAAGATAAGTTACCGGCGCATCCTCATAAAAATAATTGGCATCCACATCCGCAAAAAGATTGTGTACTTCGTTGCCTGTATAAGGAGAAGCAAGATAGCTCTGGTCATCCAGCATGTTTAGCGTATATTTAACAGTGTTCGCTGCATTTCCGGGCACTGGATTCCCATTTTGATCAAACATACCTTCAATGCCTTTTGCAGCAAGAATATTGTTAAGCGCATCGTGAGCGTTATCTCCGATGGCAAAATAGTAGTCTCCGGCATCAAGAATGTATCCGCCTCTTCCTTCGTGTGCTGTTATATCGTAGCTGGCAAACAGATAACGTTTCACTTCAATATTCAATATTTCACTTGCACCCGGTGCCAGTTCCTGTGTCTTGCCAAAGCCGACTAATTGGATTGCCGCCTTTTCAACCCCGTGTTTCCGGTCATAGTCTGTATACGGTGTCTGTACATACAGCTCCACAACGCTTTTTCCGGCTGTATTCCCGGTGTTCTTTACGGTAACAACTGCCTTGAAGGTATCTGACGCTTCATCATATTCACAGCTGTCAAGCGTCTGCTCAAAACTCGTATAGGAAAGACCATATCCGAACGGATAGCAGATTTCTTCCGCATAGTTCCAGCCATCCGTTGAATTGAACACGCCGGCTGTTCCGTCTGCGTTGCCCTGGCCAAGGATCATATCCTCATAACGGGTTTCATAGTATTTATAGCCTACATAGATGCCTTCCTGATAGACAACATATCGGTTGGAATACGAGGGCAGACTTGCACCATTCTCAAAGCGATATTCACCGAAGTTCTGTGCGGCTGCAGAGGAAAGAGAGTTTGCCGCATAAGTATCAACCAGTCTGCCGGAAGGATTCGCTGCGCCCGTCAGAATATTAACCACACCCGGAAGTCCATAGTAACCCGGGTTTCCGATCCATAGGCAGGCGTCTATGTTGTATTCTTCCAGCCAACCAAATTCCAGAGGATAAACGCTGTTGACCAACACGATGATTTTGTCAAAGACGCCGGAATCATTGATCATCTGCAGCATATCCCGCTCATTCGGCTGGAGAGCAAGAGAAGAGATGCCGTTAACATTGGATTTTGACATATCTGTGCTTTCGCCGCCTGCACGGTAAAGAACAACGATTGCCGCGTCGCTGTGCGAGGAGAAAGTGTTCTTCAAAGCATCTGTATAAAAGCCAGCCGGTTCCTCACCGGTTTCTTCTGTCTCATTGCCGGACTTCACATAGGTCGTACTGCTTGCTTTGTAGGCATCATACAGAGTATCATTGATAGTAAATCCTGCATCGTTGAATGCTTTTTTAAAAGTAATTTCTCTTTCCGGATCCGGCTGACCGCCGCCGTTTGAATTGCGGTAGCGTGTCACCGCGCTGTCATGACCGAAAAGCGTCACATTTCTAACGCTGTCATCAAGTGGCAGCACTCCGTTATTCATCAAGAGCACAGCGCCTTCTTCCAACTGGGCAATGCAGTGATCCATCTCATCAGAAATGAGCTTGGAGAGATTCTCATTGGAAAGCTCACCGTAATCAGACTTAAAACCAACTTCACCGGCTTCTGCCACAACATTTGCAGAGATTCCCAGAAAATTGTTAATGCCGCCCGCATTGGCATTGGCAACTTTTCCGCCGAAAATTGACAGAACAAGCAGAAATGCCGTCACAGCAGACAGACCACGCCAGAGAGATGTTATCTTCATGCAAGTTTTCTCCTTCTAATATTATTAAAACACGGTTATGAAAAAACGGCTTTCCCAAAGCAAGCAGGAGAGCCGTCTTTTCGTACAAAACGTGAATATTAGTTAGTACTGCCCCAGAACATCTGTGCCATACCCTCCTGTTGCGGGTCAGGGTTTTCTCCAAGGCGAAAACTGAGGATGCTGACATTCGTCATGGAGCGGTCATCATCATTGACCGTGATTTCCGTACCAACTGCACCGCTGTTCTTAATGACCCAATCTTTTACGTCTGCAGATATACTAGCGCTGTCTGTATCAGTATTTCCATTAATCACACGTGTTACAGATGTGATCTTGATAGTTTTTTCATGCAGTTCGCTGTTGCTTGATACAACCTCATATGTACCATATGCTACAGCCTCAACAATAGCTGAACGGTGAAGGCTCTCAAAATCACTTGTTGCAAAAGTATCTGCGATATTTGAAAGAACAAAGGTGTTATCCGAGTACAGCGTCAGAGCATTAAATGAAGCGTTTAAAAGTGTAGCACCCTGAAATGGATACAGGGCAAGATTGGAATACTTATATGTTCCAACTTCTGTAACAGCAGCTGCTGTATTTTTTTCCTGAGTATTGCCACAGGCTACGCATGCAATTGCCAGTGTTAAAACCATAATGGTGCAAAGGGTTTTCTTAAGTGAATTTTTCATGGTAAGATTCCTTCCTTTTGTATATAAAATTTGTGTAGGCTTGTAAGGAAAAGCTAAGCTCACTTTTTATACTTTTTTCTTTTCCTTGACGAGTCCTATTTTATCATGTTAAAATGGAATTACCATAACCTATCATGCTTATTTTTTGCACTATCGTGCTATGGAGGTATTTGTGTTTGATACTATCCCATTCATTGATATCTCAATGAATCAATTATCCTTACATAATCCAATTACAGAATTATCATTAAAACAAAGCGGCTATTTTCCCTCTCTCTCGATAGACGACATGCGTGTCATGACTTCCCATGTGGAGAATGCTCTGTTTCGTCTTTCAGGCAATCTTCGTGTGATGGCTCCTCTTCCGATCACAACAACTGCGCGCAAAAGCTTTTTGTTCCTGGAATCTTTCAGTCTTGCGCAGTCCGATTCGGGTCATTATACAGAGCGAAGCGGCAGTGATACTTTTCTTTTGGTTTATACTTATGCTGGTAAGGGTTTCCTTTCCTATGAAGGAAAGGAATACCATCTGCAGGAAGGTGACGGATTTCTGATTGACTGTCGTAAACATCATATTTTCCGTTCAGAAGGTATGTTTTGGGAGCGCTGTGATCTTTACTTTAATGGCTACACTGCAGAATCTTTTTTCTCTGCCTTTGCACATGACAGAGAAGTTATTTTTCACAGCATATCAGGATTTCAGCCTCACCTTGAGAAACTCTTGCAAAGTTACCATCGTATTCAACCCGATCGTGATTTGCAGATTCACGCTGGCCTTACCGAATTGCTTTCGTGGCTTCTGTCTATAAAGAGTAGTACTTCACCCTCAGAAACTGAAGAAACTATCTATCATCTGATACAATACTTGCAATCACATTTTTCGGAGCCGATTAATATGGATGATCTATCCAAAATCAGCAGTATCAGTAAATATCATCTGTCCAGAGAATTTCGTCGATTAACCGGATATTCACCAATTGAATACCTTTTAATGGTGCGTATCGAAAATGCCGGTACCCTTTTGCGAAATACTGATCTGTCTATCGCCCTAGTTGCTGAACACTGCGGTATCAATAGCGAACAATATCTATGCCGTCAATTTCAAAAACACTTCGGTGAAACACCCGGTCGATACAGACGGCTTCACAAAAAAAGTGCCCATTTCACGTATCAAAATACCTAAGAAACTCGGAGAGTATTCCGTCACTCCCTCCGATATCATCTCCCGCTTGCCCGCAGCCTTTAAGGAACTTCTATAATCACTCGAAAAAACACAACACCCGCAGGAGTTTTCCTCCCTGCGGGTGTCCTGCTTTTTATTTTAAGCGGATAGATGCTCTACCCTTCTTTTTTGAGCCTGTAGCTCATGCCGGGATAGCAGTATTTTGAGGTTTCCAGCTTTTCTTTCCCGATAAATTCCAGATAATGCTCATTGGACAGGTAGATGATGATATGCCGTGTGCCGTCTTCATCTTCCGTCTCATCCAGGCCGACCACCCGCTCACCGCCGGATTCAAAGAAATAATCTTCTTCCTTTGGCTTCTTTCCCTCAATTTTTGCCAGCTGATATCCGTTGTCGTCCTTGACGGTATAGGTTATAACAGCACAGTGCTTGTCATAGTCCACAGAGGAAATCTTGAAAAGGGCGGTAGACCAGGAATACCCCCCGCCCAGGACATAGGTAAACACCCCGTGCGGATTCCAGCGGTAAGTCTGGTGAATCTCCTGGGAAGGAGGCGCAGTTTCCTTTTTGTCTGAGGTATACGATTCCTCAAACTTATCCTTATCCGGTAAAGTATAATTTCTGATTCCGATCTGTGAGCTTTCCTCCCTGCCGCAGGCACTGAGAAAAACAAGCATCAGCAACAGCAATATCGTCTTTTTCACTGTCCCGCTTCCTTTATAACTTGTTTTCCAGATATTACTTTTCTATACAAAATATAATTATGGCTCATATATTCTATTTATTCTGCGAGATACAACGGTAGTTGCATCAAAAACCAATCATTCTTATCAAAAATAAGGCGATGTAATTCTTTATAACCTTCCGTGTCGGATATTATATTCCCGTTTCTATCGATAGAAATATCTTCATAAGCGAATTCATGAATATAAGCATAAACTATACCATCCTGTTCACATAGAAAAACTCTGAACGGTTTATCTGTACTCCTACCATAATCCAAGATGCATTCTAGTTCTCCATCTCCGTTTAGGTCAACATACCGTACGGTCGATATTTCATAGCCGTCTCTTTGCAAATTGCTGAACGGGCACTGCCAAGCTGGAATAAAACTAATGCTGTCAGGGACTACCTGTACCATCCCGTCCGATATAAATAATTCGTCGTAGAAAATATTATTGTCATATGGGAAGAATATTTTTTCGGATGTTGGGAACTTTCCAGCTAGAAAATCACAAATCGTTTCATATTGTATAATGGGCAGTACACAATTAAGACCAAACATTTTCAGATATCTAAGCGATATAGAAAATGCTTCTTCATTTGGTATCACCTCTATGCTCAAACGGTTTTTTTCAAGAAGTATCTGCATATAGATATTTCCATCTTCGACTCTGTGAAATATAACAAATTTTTTATTCATATCATCAACGTTGAATATTACATAACCTGCTTTTAGTTCATCCAGTTTGATGAGCTCATTTTCTTCGCAGGTATAGAATTCGGTTATT
>JAEEGI010030016.1_pt1 | contig 10241 bp, 8 predicted proteins | sample 8958751 | NCBI WGS metagenome assembly JAEEGI01 (sample SAMN16246545, study PRJNA631951) | gut metagenome | biome: gut microbiome; feature: rumen; material: KS-attached | host: Bos | place: Iran: Karaj | collected 2018-10 | reverse complement strand
GCCTTAAAACATAGTAGATACATACGGCCTGTATACATTAAAGAACAATAACACAATGGGACTGTGACTAGCGCGTACAAAAGCAATTCAGGACCCGCCGCTGCGAGTCCTGAATTGTTTCTAACCAATTAATCATTAACTAAAACCATGTATGAAAAAACTATCTATATGTCTAATCGTATGAATTTCTTTTTGTTTACGAGGGCAAAGTTACGGCGAAATCTGGCAGATTCCAAGAATTCTCGCTGATTCTTCTCTGACTTGTATGGACAAACGCCTCAATTATGGACAAAACAAGGGGTAAGGCCCTGATTCTTGTCCATTACCAATGATAATTCTGAAATAATTTGGAACTTTAGAGAATAATTCCTATCTTTGCACCATTGAACTAAAAACGTGAATTACAAATTATAAAGCAGATATACAATGGAACAATTTACTAATCTGTATTCTTTGAGTAAGACTCTGAGATTTGAACTTCAGCCTATTGGTAAGACGAAAGAGAATATTGAGAAGAATGGCTTTCTCACTAACGATGCACATAGGGCAGAGAGTTATAAGAAGGTAAAGAAGCTTATAGATGAGTATCATAAGGATTATATAGATAATGTGCTGAGTGACTTCAAGCTGGATGCGGAGCAACTTCAGTTGTATTATGCCTTATATTCTCAGACTACGAAGGATAAGCAGTTTAAGGACGTACAGGACAAGCTGAGAAAAGCCATTTCTGGTGCTTTGAAGGGGGATGATCGATATAAAACGATAGATAAGAAGGAACTCATCCGTCAGGATATGAAAGAGTTCTTAACTAATGATGCTGACAAGGGCCTCCTGAATGAATTCTACGAGTTTACCACCTATTTTACGGGTTTCCATGAGAACCGCAAGAACATGTATTCCGATGAAGCGAAATCTACCGCAATTGCTTATCGTTTGATACATGATAATCTGCCAAAGTTTATTGACAACATGGCAGTTTTTGAGAAAATAGCCAGCTCTCCTGTTGCTGATAATTTCTCTGCGATATACAAGGCTTTTGAAGAATACCTGAATGTAAATAGCATCGATGAGATGTTTGCCCTTGACTATTACAACATGGTGCTCACTCAATCGCAGATAGAAGTTTACAATAGCATCATTGGTGGTCGCACTCTTGAAGATGGCACTAAGATTCAGGGTATCAATGAGTATGTCAACCTGTACAACCAACAACAGGCAAACAAGAAAGACCGTTTACCCAAACTAAAGCCTCTGTTTAAGCAGATACTCAGCGACAGAGTACAGTTATCGTGGTTGCAGGAGGAGTTCAATACTGGTGCCGATGTGCTCAATGCCGTTAAAGATTATTGCACCTCTTATTTCGATGATGTAGAGGAATCCGTAAAAGTATTACTTACAGGTATCAGTGACTATGACCTGTCAAAAATATACATCACCAACGACCTGGCTATAACTGATGTTTCTCAACGTATGTTTGGCGAATGGAGCATCATACCTAACGCCATAGAGTATCATCTGAAAAACGATAACCCCAAAAGGAATAGGGAAACAGAGGAGAAGTATTCTGAGCGCATCAGCAAGCTGAAGAAACAACCCAAGAGCCTCTCTTTGGCCTATATTAACGAGTGTCTCAGAGAGTTGAAAGATACTAACATCGCTGACTATTATGCAACCCTTGGGGCCATCAATACTGAAAACAAGCAAGAGCCTAGCATACCAACGAGTATTCGAGTGCACTATAATGCTCTTAAACCAATCCTCGATGCAGATTATCCACGAGAGAAGTATCTCTCTCAGGATAAGTTGACGGTGATGCAACTGAAAGATCTTCTTGACGATTTCAAGGCTTTGCAACGCTTTGTCAAACCACTTCTTGGAAATGGAGATGAGGCGGAGAAGGACGAAAAATTCTATGGCGAACTGATGCAGCTATGGGAAGTGATAGACAGCATCACGCCTCTTTATAATAAGGTACGCAATTACTCTACTCGCAAAGCATTCTCTGTAGAGAAGATAAAGGTCAATTTTGAGTCCCCTACACTCCTAAAAAACATGGCTGTGCCTCAAACCAGCAGCGCAGCATTATTCAGAGATGGAGAAGGATTTTATTATATGGGTATTTTAAATCCTCGTCATAGAACTTGTTTGAACAATATTGCCACAATCCAAAGGGAAAAAGATGATTTTGAATTTATGCTTTATCGACAAGGTGGTAAGATGAGCAATAATGTCCAAAACTTAATGATCATAGACGGTAAGGTTTGCAAAGTAAATGGTCGTAAAGAGACATCAGGAGCTTTTGTTGGTCAGAATTTACGACTGGAACAAGCAAAGAACACTTATCTCCCTAAAGAGATAAACGAAATAAGACTTAGAAAATCACATCTGACCTCCAGTCCAACATTTAATAGAAAAGATCTTGAAACTTTTATTGAGTATTACATTCCTTTGGTTCGAGGGTATTACAAAGATTTTACTTTTAATTTCAAAAAAGCGTCCGAATATACATCCCTTTTAGAATTCACAGACCATATTGACCAACAAGCTTACCAGATTAATTTTGTACCAGTATCAAGGAACTATATTAATCAGTTGGTCAATGAGGACATGATATATTTCTTTAAAATATACAATAAAGACTTCTCTCCATACAGCAAGGGTACTCCTAATATGCACACTCTGTATTGGAAGATGCTCTTTGATGAACGCAATCTCAGCGATGTGATCTATATGCTTAATGGACAGGGGGCAGAGGTTTTCTTCCGTAAGAAGAGTATTACCTATCAGCATCCTACTCATCCTGCCAATAAGCCTATTGACAATAAAAACGCCAACAACCCCAAGAAGCAGAGCACCTTTGACTACGACCTGATAAAGGATAAAAGATACACGGTGGACAAATTTATGTTCCACGTACCCATTACCCTAAACTTCAAAGGTATGGGCAGCGGTGACATCAACATGCAGGTTCGCGAATACATAAAGGCTTCTGATGACCTCCACTTTATCGGTATAGATCGAGGTGAGCGTCATCTGCTCTATATCTGCGTCATTAACAGCAAGGGCGAAATTGTAGAGCAATACTCCCTTAATGAAATTATCAATAGTTACAAGGGTACGGATTACACGACCGACTATCACGCATTGCTAAACGAGCGTGATAAGAAGCGTAAGGAGGAACGCTCCAGTTGGCAAACCATCGAGGGCATCAAGGAACTGAAAACAGGCTATCTCAGCCAGGTGATCCACAAGATTACCCAACTGGTGATAAAATACAATGCCATCATCTTGTTAGAAGACCTTAATGTGGGCTTCAAACGAGGTAGGCAGAAGGTTGAGAGTTCCGTATATCAGCAATTTGAGAAAGCGCTCATAGATAAACTCAATTACCTCGTTGACAAGAAGAAAGATGCCAATGAGATAGGAGGCTTGCTACATGCTTATCAGCTAACGAATGACCCTACACTACCAAACAAGAATAGCAAGCAATCCGGATTCCTGTTCTATGTGCCAGCATGGAATACCAGTAAGATAGATCCTGTCACAGGTTTCGTCAATCTATTTGATACACGCTATGAGAGCGTAGCAAGTGCACAGTCTTTCTTTAATAAATTTGACAGCATACGCTATGATAATGAACAAGACCGATTCGAGTTCAGCTTTGACTATACCAAATTCACTGCAAAAGCCGAGGACACACGCACACAGTGGACGTTCTGTACCTATGGTACTCGTGTAGAGACTTTCCGCAATGCAGAGAAGAACAATAATTGGGATAGTAGAGAGATAGATCTAACCACAGAATGGAAGGCATTATTTGCAAAGCACAACATCCCACTCAATGCCAACCTAAAAGAGGCGATACTGCTACAGGCAAATAAGAATTTCTATACCGACATTTTACACTTTATGAAGCTTACCCTACAAATGCGCAATAGTGTTACGGGTACAGATATAGACTACATGGTATCACCTGTGGCCAATGAATGTGGAGAGTTCTTTGATAGTAGAATAGCAAAAGAAAGGCTGCCTGTCAATGCCGATGCTAACGGAGCCTACAACATCGCTCGTAAAGGCCTCTGGCTGGCTCAGCAAATCAAGAATGCCAATGATCTATCGGAGGTCAAACTTGCCATCACCAACAAGGAATGGCTCCAATTCGCTCAGACGAAACCCTATCTCAACATATAGGGCGGGGATTTCATATATAGAAAAATCTGAAAAGTTTAGTGCTAAATTGTCGTATTTTCGAATATTATGCTTATCTTTGCACGCAAATAGGGGCTATAAGGCCAATATAATTTCTACTATCGTAGATGGTCGAACACAAACCTTGTCGTAGGATAGGCTATAAGGCCAATATAATTTCTACTATCGTAGATCAACATAGCGCACTACCACTTGTTATAGGCTATAATGCCAATATAATTTCTACTATCGTAGATAGTCTACGTTGCTGGACAAGACCAAAGCGCCTATATGGCCAATATAATTTCTACTATCGTAGATGTTTACCGAAAACTGACACTACGCATAGCCTATAAAACCAATGGCTCAGGGGAAAGGTTCCATGTGCAAAGGTAAGAGGAACTCTTCTATGTTGTTTGTGGATGGTGGAGGCAACTGTTTCCAAAATGGAAATAGTTCAACAGGAGGATGCCCACAAAAGTATCAGCCCCTTTGTGAGAAGGAACAAATAATAAAACAGAACAAGATAAAGATGTTTTTGACAGCAAATACAATTTAATAGAAAAAAAGATGTAACTTTGCAAACGAAATATGGCTGAAAGATGTCGGATGTATGAAGTCTGATGGCTAATGTGAAATATAATTTGTAACTTTGCAAGCGAATTATGACAAAAGAAGAATTAAAGGAGATAATAGCAATAGATGAGGGCTTCAGAATAGAGCTAACAACGTCTACTGGTAATATGGATAAATTCCAGGAGGCTATATGCGCATTCGCGAATGATATGCCTGGCTCAGGAAAGAAGGGCTATCTGTTGATTGGCGTATATGATGATGGCCAGATAAGCGGAATGAAAGTTGACGATGCGCTGATGAAACGCATTAGTGGTATTCGTTCTGACGGAAACATTCTGCCCCTACCTGTTATGACTACAGAAAAAGTGCAGACAGATGAAGGTGATGTGCTGGTAGTAGAGGTCACTCCATCGTTTGACACACCTGTCCGATATCGAGGTAGGACGTTCATTCGCATTGGCCCACGTCGTGACATCGCCAGTGCTGAGGAAGAGAGAATTCTTGCTGAACGTTGTGCTGCAAGTCTGCCGACATTCGACACAAGACCATGTCGTGAAGCAAGTATAGATGACATTGAGATAGATGCGATTGTCAAAGACTATCTGCCAAAAGCTATCGATGCAGAAACACTGGCTACCGAAAAGCGTCCACTAAAAGAACAGTTAGCATCCTTACGCCTGTTCAACATTCGCTGGGACTGCCCCACGTATGCAGCACTCATCATGTTTGGTAAAAATCCTCGATACTTCATGCCAGGAGCGTATATACAGTTTGTACGCTTTAAAGGCGAGACAAACGGAGGCATGATACTCAACGAAAGGCGTTTTGAAGGATGTCTTTATAAGATGCTGCCCGATTTGGAGAACTTTATAGGTGACGGTATTGTGACTAAGCGCCCTGTTCCTGTCAGCATTCTGAGAGAAAAAGAGGTACGTAACTACCCCTACAAGGTGTTGCGCGAATTGATGATGAATGCCGTGATGCATCGTGATTATCAGGCAAACATGCCTACTCGTCTCTATCAGTACGACAGCCACATAGAAATCATGAATCCGGGTGGTCTCTATGGTCAGGCCCGACCAGAGAATTTCCCTCATGTAAACGACTATCGCAATAGTGTGGTAGCAGAGATGATGAAGAACCTGAACTACGTCAACATGTTCAATCATGGCATAGGCGAAGTACAAGACTTGCTGAAGGGAAACCAAAGCCCTGCTGCAGAGTTCAATGTAGGACTTGTCACAGCATTCAGTGTCATTGTACGTGAGCCTGTGGATGCAGAGATTATACAAAAGGATTCTGTAGCCATACAAAAGGGCATAAAAAAAGATATGGTGTACCAAGTATGTCCCAAGTTGTCCCAAGTCTGTCCCAAGTTGTCTCAAGCTCAACTTACCAAGTCTGCTATAGTACTTGTTGCCTTGATGGAGAATACGTCTTTGCCGATTTCTGCGCTAATGGAAGAAGCAGGTGAAGCAAACAGAAGTAGATTCCGTAATAATATTCTCAATCCGCTTATTGAGGCACAACTCGTTGAGCCAACCCAAAAGGAATCCCCACAGAGTCCTAAGCAAAAGTATGCCTTAACAGATAATGGGACAATACTTACTAAAGAAATCAAGGGCGAATGACAGTTGCTGAAATAAATTAGTTGCGATATGACTACACCGATTCTTTTCAAGGAATATATCTGGTTGGTGGATACCATCTATCAGGCTCGTAACATCACTTTGGAAGAAATCAATCGCAAGTGGGTTCAGACGGATATGAGCGATGGTGTGGAGATAGCACGCAACACCTTCATCCGGCATAGAAATGCCATTGAGAACATCTTCGGCATCTTTATTGAGTGCGACCGCAAGAACGGCTATAAATATTATATAGGTAATCCTAATGTGCTCACAGAGGACAGTATCCAGAACTGGATGCTATCCACTCTGTCTGTCAATCATGTCATCAGCGAAAGCCTGAGCCTCCAGAAGCGCATACTTCTTGAACCTATACCTTCTGCAAAGGGCTATCTGGAGTCGATCATCGATGCCATGAAGAAGAAAAGGCTCATCACCATCGATTATCACAAATATGGTGCAGAAGAGTCAAAAGAGTACCAGATGGCCCCTTACTGCATTAAGTTGTATCACAGGCGCTGGTATATCTTAGGCAGATATGAATCTGGCGAATTCAGGATTTTCTCATTTGACAGGATTAAAGGACTCATCGTCAGCAATAAGACTTTTGAAATTGATGAAGACTTTGATGCGGAGGACTATTTCAGCGAGTGCTATGGCGTTGTCAGGATGGAAGAAATACCAGTTGAGCGGATCGTCCTTCGTGCATTCGGTGATGAGAGCCTTTATTTGCGTGATCTTCCTGTCCATCATAGTCAGGTAGAGATTGGTCGCGGCGAGGGTTATACCGATTTTGAGTGTTATGTCCGTCCTACTCTGGACTTCTGCGGTTATATCCTGTCACGAGGCAATCGTCTCCAAGTGCTCAAACCACAGTCGTTAGCCGATAAAATTCACCAAATGTTAGCGGATGCAGTAAAAATTTACGAGAAATAGTGAAAATTTCTCGAACATGCACCACGTTTTGAAACAACCTACGCTTATCTTTGCAGCCAGATAATTAAATGGTTGTGTATTATGTTTAAGGTTTATAAAGCATTAGGTGGTTTAATTGAGGTAAAATACGTTACCGGTGTCGATGTCGACAAGTTAGAAGCAGAAGATCTTATTGATCTTGAAGACACTTTGTCAGATATAAAAGAGAAGGTTGAAGAAAAGAGACCAGAGACAAAGAAGAAGGAGGAGAAGGAAGAAACTCTAAGAGACTTACTGGGTGATGACGATATTCCTTACGAAGTGAGGATGAAGTATATCATTAAGGCATATAAGAAAGACCAGGAGAAATGGAGTGTTTTGATGACTTATGCAAAACACCTTGAAGAAGAGGTGATGAGATATAAAAACATTCTGATCATAAACGGCTATGCTGATAATAGAATGGAAGGAGATAAGAAACCGGCGCAAGTAATTCATGAACTCAGGGAGAAAATCAACGAGTTAAATAAAAAAATGAAGACTGTAACGGATAAAAAGGTTAAAAAGCTTAAGCAACTGATAGAAGTAGAATATCCGCTAAGACAAGTTAAGACTGCAGCATTTAAGAGAATCATAAAGAGTCAGAAGGAATATATCTCAGAACTTCAGGATTTATTAGATAAGAATGATATTATTTACGCCCCCAAGGAACCTGCGAACGATCTAGAGCTAAAAGACCTAGATAAAGTGATCAATATGAAAGCAGTCAGGCAGCAGGATGATTTGAGTGGTATATAAGAAATAATAACAAGGAGGAATTATATGCGAGTTACCATCTTCAAAAATGTAAAGGCTTCATGGCCTCAGGAAGCTGAGCTGGACGATATTGTAAGAATTTTGAGGTCTAGCCCAAAAATCTGCGCGTGGACGCAAGCCTGTAGGCAATATTTTGTAAAAGGGGATAAGATGGGTGCTGAAAATATAAAGATCTCATGTTTCCCTGCTTTTGCTCCCTGTGCTTTTTTCTATGAAGGTAAGGCCAGAGGCAACGTAATTGGACTGACTGATCTATGCTATTTGGATATAGATCATATAAAAAATGAAAGCCTTATTAATGAAGCCCTGGATATACTCAGAAATGATCCCAACGTGGTAATGGCTTCGAGGTCAGTGTCAGGCAGGGGGGTGCATATCTTAGTTCGTTATCAGCTGAAAGGAATGGATTCACCTCCCCAGCGTACAGAAATGACTCCTGATAAGATGCAGGAGGTATATGGTGAGGTGTTTGATTATCTGGCCATGAAATACCAACTGAAACTTGGTTTGGAACCAGACTATCATGCCCGAGACATGGGGCATGTGTATATAGTATCTTATGATCCCGATCTCTATTACAATCCAAAAGCGGAGGCTTTGGTGGTTGACCTTAACGAATCGATTGTAAATATGGAGGCTTCACCAACGATAAGGAGTCTGGAGTGTAAGATACAAGAGGCTGAAAGACTAATATCGAAATGTCTTTTGGACGAGGCTGAAGAAAGGCTCTGTGAGTGCCGCCAATGGATTTTGAACACTACATCCGATAATAAAGAAACACCTAAACAGGATTACTCATCGACGTTATCCAAACTGGAAGAATACCTTGCTAAGTTGAAGAATATTATTGATATAAAAGCAAAAGTGGATCAATTGATGGATGAAGTGGATGAAGACATGCGTCATCGTGAAGTTAAGGATGCCCATGTAAAGATTATGCAATGTCAATGGATGCTGAAAAAGTCAACGGGTCCGTTTAATAATGCTGTTAAAAAGATCAGAAATGGCGTAGTTAAGAGAGAAAGGAAGTTGGGAGCTCTAAACAGAGAGCTTAGACAGGAAGCGCGTGAGAAAAGGATGCAAGAAGAACAAATAACTAAAGAAAGTAGTATTGAAGAAGACTAAAAGAGCTATTTTTCAGAAATAATTAAAAGGGAGGTTTATGTTTAAAGGTGCAATCATCATATTCAGTTTACTTATTATATTCATGGCGGCATGTATTATGCCTTGGTGGTTTCTGCCTTTGTGCATAGTCGCTGGGATCCTTGGTGGATTAATGAAAAAATATTAAGCATATAAATTTGGAAGAAATTGATAATATTCGTATCTTTGCAGCCGAAAATGGTTTCGAATACCGCGCCTGATTGAATCTCAGGAGGGAGAGGGTTCGAAACGACATGCGGGAGGTGAACCACGAAAGTGGAGCCTCCCGTTACGTTTATATAACATGATGACGGTTCTTTTGTTATAACGTAAGAACCGTCCCTCCGTTACAAAAGAAGAAAATGGTCGATAAATGGTCGATAAAGCCATCTTTGGCAGAGAAAATGGTCGATATTCTGGCATCTGTGGTCGATAAGCAGCACGGGGGCAGGAACCTTGTGCACAATGAGAGTACACGTGTCCAACTTGAAGCAATCAGTACTGCTCTATCAGAACTACAGGCGGAGCATCGCAAACAGTCCAAGCGTAAACCAATAGGGTTCATACAGCCTACTGAGGATAATAATGACACAGAAAGATGAAAGACGTAACGTGTTATGGCAACAAGGAGTTGCTGAAGAGAGGACGAAACTAAAAAGGTGGTCGCAAAATGCGACATCCTGCTTGCGGTCGCAATTTGCGACCACAAAAAACTTATCGAAGATTAGGACACTTCCATACGCATTCACACGAAACGAATAAGCAATATTCTTAAAAGACGTTAAAGTTTAGTAGGGTGTTCCAAGTTTTGGGACACCCTGCTGCTATTTTTGCACCCAGAAAAGCTGGGGCAGGATGCTATGCCTTGGCCGAAGAGATAACGGTATTATAAACTAAAAATTTAAGAAATTATGCGCTACTCAACGATTGTAGAAAAGGACGACAAGACGCTGCTCGAGATTATCGACATGCTGG
>JAEEGI010030013.1_pt1 | contig 10242 bp, 10 predicted proteins | sample 8958751 | NCBI WGS metagenome assembly JAEEGI01 (sample SAMN16246545, study PRJNA631951) | gut metagenome | biome: gut microbiome; feature: rumen; material: KS-attached | host: Bos | place: Iran: Karaj | collected 2018-10 | reverse complement strand
TAAATTATTTTGAATTAAATAAAAATAAATTTTAATTTGACATCTTACCCATTCATAAATAATTTCTAAACTAGGATAAATTAATTTCTTATTATTAAAGAAATTTTTAATTTTACCACTTCGACTAATTTTATTCAATAACATATTAATTTTATTTATTTCTAATTGAGAATAATTTACATTTGACATTTTTTTTTTTGCTTCATATAAATTAAAATTTTCTCTGAAATTTTTCCAATCAAAAAATTCTTGTCCTAATAAATAAGAATAAATTTCTAATAAATTTTTTTCAAAGCTTAATAATTTTTTATGAGATATTATATCTAAAATTTCTTCATTTGAAATTAAATCATTTAATTTTTTTGTTTCTTTAATTGAAGATTTATATTCTTCGTAATCTATTATAATTATTTTTGAAAAATTTATTTTTTTAAACTTATCTTTAGTTTTTAAAAAAATTATTTCATTATCAATATTATTTGTTCTATTTATATTTAATTTATATTCTCTATATTTTTTGGGATTTAATATTAATTTTGAAAATGAATTTTTTCCTTGTTTTAAGTCTTTTGTTTTATTTTCTTTTGGAAAATTAATATTTTTCTCATTTTGATTTATTATCATTTTTATTAAAAATAAATTTATAATGAAAAGTAAAATATATTATTTTTATAAACCATAATTAAATAATAAAATTAAAATTAGATGCAATATTTCATGATAAAATTGAAAAATAAGAATTAATTGTTTTTCAGAGAAAGAAATAATAAAAGTTCAACAAATTAAGAAAGAAGAAATTGAGAAAATGAAAATAGAAAAAAATAAAATTAAATTGTTATTTATTTCTATTAATCATTTTTTTAATAATTTATTTGTTATAAAACAATTTTTAAAATAATATTTATATAAAAAATTTTCTGAGGAAATAAAACAACAAAATATTTAAGAATAAAAAACAATTTAATCATAAAAAGATAATTTTGAAGAATTTAATTATTTTAACATTTCTTTATTTATATTATTTATATTTTATTTATTTAATAAAAAATAAATTAATAAATTAAATTTTTTACATTAATGAAAAGTAATTAATAAAAAAATGTTTTTTTAAAAAAATATTTTTAATGAAGAAAAAAACTAAAAGTAATAAACTTAAAAATTCAAAAAATCAAAATTTATTTTATGATGGTTTTTATTCAAATAAAATTCAGAATTCAAGTTATCCAATGTAAAAATATTTTATATTTTAATAAAATAGGAAAAAATATATTACTTTAGAAACTAATATTTCTCTTTCAAGTAGACCTCATAAAAATTATTCTAAAAGTTCAATTATTACTGAAAAAAACATTAATAAGAAAAAAGAAAAAAAAACAAATGAAGAATATGAAAAAATAATTGAATTAAAAGATTTAGAAATTGAGCATTTAAAACAAGAAATAAATAATTTAAAATTTAATTTATCTTCTTCAAATAAAAAAAATAATTTTCAAAAAAATTTAACAGATAATTTAACTATTAAAAATATTAGTATTTTTCCTATAAAAAAAATAACAATTAATCCAGGAAAAAAAAATTCAAATATTGAAGAAAATATAAAAAAAAATTCTGAAAATATGATAAATGATAAAAAAGAAAATTATAAAAATAAACTTGATAAAATAAAAGAAAAAACTCATTTTCTTCTTGAAAAATATTTTTCTGAAAAAATAAACTAAAAAAAGAAAAGAAAGTAAAGTTGATTTTTATATTTTATAAATTTAGTTAAAAGTAAGAAAATAAATTTTTTTTTTATTAAAATTACAATAATAATTTTATTATTTTAAATAAATAATTTTTATTATAAAATTTAAAATTAAAATGAACAATAATTACGAAAAAATAACTGATTCAAATAATGTAATTTATGAAAATTTAACAAAGATTTATGAAAAAATATTTTTATTAAAAAATACTTACAATTTAGAAGAAGATGATGAATATGAAGAATTTTATAATCGAATAAGTTTTTATTTTTCTAATATTTTAGCTCAAATAAAATTAAAATATATTGAAAGTATAAAAGTATTAGAAGAAAAAAATAAAAATAATGAAAAAGATATTTTAAATTTAATTATGGAAAATATGCTTCTTAAAATTGAAAATGAATATTTAGAAGAAAAAAATATGTTTAATTTAAGTAATTATATTGAATTAAAAAACTCAGAAAAAAATAGTTTTGAAAATGAAGGAAAAGAATATATTAAAAACAATAAAATAAGAAATAAATATTCGAATATTATTTTTGAAAAAGATTTTTCTTTTCAAAATGATATTAAAAATAATATTAATTCGAAAATAAAGAAAAAAATTGGTTTTTGTAGTAATTCAAATACTCAAAATTCATATAATATATTTAATACAAATTTAAATTTGTCAAAAAATAAAAAAAGTAATTTAACAAATTTTATTAATAATGGTAAATTAATCAACATAAGTAATAAAAATTTAATTAATCATAAACAAAATGCTTTTTCAATTCAATATAATTCAAGAAATGAAAATTTAAAATATTATCATTATAAAAATAATACTGAAGATAATTTAAAAAATATAGAAAGAAGTATGTATAATTTACCAATAAAAAATAATTTAAAAGATACTAATTTATCTAATTTAAATATTAAGAAAAAAAAAAATAGAAGTTGTCCTAAAGGAAATACTAAAATTGTTTCTGTTAATTTAAGTGGAAATAAAAGTACAAATAATTTATTAAATAATCTAACTAAACAAAATAATAAATATCAAAGAAATTTATTAAATAAAATAAATTCTATTCATAATACAAATATGAAAGGAATAATAAATATGAAAATGAAAAATAATAAATAAAGTAAATAATCTTATTTCAATATAATTATTTATTATTGGATATTATTAAACAAAAATTGTCTTGTTATTAAATTATTTTTTATACTTAATCAATTATAAAAATGTAAATTAAAGATAAAAATTTCATTTATAATATTAAATTATTATATCTATAATTAGAAGCTTTAAAAAAATAAATTTTTTTTATATAATTTATAATGGATGAATTAATATCTAAAGATAAAGAAATATCTAATTTTTTAGATAAATATGATATAAGTTATTGGAATATAGTCACTCAGAAATTAATAAAAATTGGAATATGTTGTTTAAAAATTAAAGACCCTAATATTTATATAATGGATGAAATTGATAATTATTTAAATGAATTATACTTAAATTTAAATAATAAAGAGAAGATAAATTTAAATAATAAAGATTTTAGTTTTTCAAATGATTTGATTGATAATAAATTAGATAATTCAAATGAATTTAATTATTATAATTATCTAAATAAAAAAATATATTCGAATTTTAATAAAATTTCAGAATCACCAAAATACACTTTTATACTTAATTCAAATAATAATTTAAATGAAAAGAAGATAAATCATAGTAATTTAAATGATAATAATTATTAATCTTTTAGATTAAAAATTATGTAAACAAAAATTTCCTTCTTTAAATTATGATTATATTACATATAAATTAAATGATTATAAATTATTGAATAATGATTATTCAAATAATAAATATTCTAAATTAAAAAAATCATATATTTATAAACCATATTTTACAAATGGTTATTAAAAATTTATTCTTTTTTTTTTTATTAAAAGTTAAAATAATTTTTTTTAATTTTAAAATTGTATGGATGAATATAAAGGAATTTATTATGATGATGATACAGAACAAAAATTTTATGAAGGAGGAGCTCATTTTAAATATATAGAATTATATAAGAAATTAGAATTAATTTATCAAGAACAAAAAGCAATAAATTTAAATATTGAAATTTCAAAAGTATATTATTATATTTATTTAAATTATATTTTTTAGTCAAATAGAACTAGAAATAATAAATTAATAAAAAGTAAAAGTGGCAATAATTCAATATTTAATAATTCGAATATTTCTAATGAAAATAAAAGAGATAATTTATATAATAAATATTTCTCAAACACAAATTTTAAAATGAATAATTCAAATAAGAAATTCCCAAATAAAAAAATAAATGAAAGAATAATAAAAAGTAAAGAAAAAAATACAAAGGAAAATTCAATGAATAAATATTTAAAGAAAAATTATTCTTTTTCAAGGAATAATTTAATATTTAATAATAATAATAAAATAATACCTCCAAATACAATAATTTATTATAATAAAAAAAGCATTAAAAATCATAATTATATAAAAAAATTAAATACTAATTTATCAGAAAGAAATATTTCAAATTATAAGAAAAAAGAAAAAAGTAAAACTCAAAGAGCAAAAGAATATAGTAAAAAAGTTAAAGAATATAATATGTGGAATTTAAATAATGAAAATAATAATGTTAATTTAAATAAAAGATTTTTAAGTAATAATAAATCAAAAAATAAAATTGAGAATTTTAAAAATTTTAATATTAAAAATAATATGATTAAAGACTTATCTGAATTAGTTAAATTTTTAAAAAGAAAAAAAATATATTATTATAAAAATAATTCTAAATCAAGAAATAAAAAAAACGAAGAAGGAAATAAAATTTCTACTTTAACTATGAATATTAAAAAATTCTATACTAGTCAAATTTATAAAAATAATTCAAATAAAAATTCAAATAACAGTTATTTTAATAATAATAAAGATTACAGTTCTAATTTTTATAATAAGTTTTATAATATTAAAAATAATGAAGAAAATAAAATTCAAAATTTTATTAAAAAACAATAGTTCAAATTCTTTTGAAGATGAAAATAAATGAAGTAATACAAATAAGAAAAACACTCAACAAGAAATAAATAATAAAATAAAAATAAGTAAAAGATAATAAATTAATTGTTCATTCCTTGAATAAAGAAATCTTAAAAAATTTATAAATACTTAAAAAAAAAAATAAAAAATAAATTTCAAAAGTTTGAATTTCTACTAATAAAAAACCCATTTAAAAATTTATTGAGGTCCAATAGGAGGTGCATCAATTCCTAAAGTCATAGCAAACATTCTAATAACACTATAACTGAAAAATTTCATAATCATATCTAAATCTTCATGACTTAAACTTTTAGGTTCAGTTAAAAATTCAGGTTCACTAGTTCTTACTATACCACCTGCGATGCTTTTAGTTTTTCTCATGACAATCACATCAGGAGCTAATTTAAAATCTAAATTAGAATGAGTATATATTAATGTAACTTTTTTTTCTTTTTTATCTCTCCAACTCATTAAATGCATGAAATTAACTTTATCATTATTTTTATCATCTTTATTAAATAATATATCTATATCAGCAACCATTTGTTCTCTCATATGTGAAGCATCTGTAATTGATTGTGCCATTTGTTCTACAAATTTTGGAGGAATATTATTCTTTTTTAAGAATAATCTTGCGAAATCTTTATATCTATCCAAATCTAATCCAATTTTAAATTGGAATGTACATGAACCTGTAAGTTTATTAAATCCTACTCCACGAAGATATTTTTCCATTACTCTCGTTATTTTTGTTGAAAATGTTGTTGCAATATCACGCCACATTCCTACTATCATGTTTACTTTCCCTAATACTGCATTAAATCCTGTTGAACCTAATGAACCTAATGCAGACTTTAAACTATTCATTTGAAGAAAACGAAGGGGAACTGATGATATTGAAGTCAGGAGAAGGGCGATTATTAGGAATTTATATGTGTTCATTTTTTTATTGATTTTTTTTTTTTGAAGGATTATATAATTTTATTGTATTCTTTGGTTTTTTTGGATATTTTTTTGTTTTTTATTTTTTTTTTTATATTAATTTTTTATATCATATAATTGATTTTAACTTTATTTTTTCTTTTTATTTATGAAAAAGATTAAAAATTAATATTTATTTATAATTAAATATATAATTATTTGAATAAAAATATTTCTTTTGATATTAATAAATAAAAAAGTACTGAATTATATTTATCATAATGTTTTTTCAGATTTATATTCAATTCTTTTTTTATTACTTGAATGAAAATCTTTTGCTAATTCTAATGAAATAAAATTATTATTTATTTTTATTTATATAAATTATGATTTTAAAATTAAATTTTTAATAATTTCTTTAGTTACTTTTTCGATTCCATTTATTTTCTGTTTAAATTAATTTTTAGTAAATTACATTAAATATATTTAATCAAAGGATATATAAATCAATTAAAAAAAACTTAAAAAAACGCTTAAATTAATAAAAAAAATAAAAAAAAATGAAAACTTCATTAATTATATTGTTTCTAATAACATTATCCTTCTCAAAAAAACAAGATGATATACAAAAAACATTATCAAATTTACGTTCTCAAATATCAGATCGATTTGAAAATTTCGAAGAAAAATTAACAAATTATAATTATCAATTAAGTAATCAAACAAAAAATGCATATTTAGATATGAAAGAAAATGTAGAAAGTTTTATTAATGATTTAAAAACAAAAGCTAAAGAAATTAATTCTGATATTGCTTTACAAGTTAAAGAATTAAATTCTAATGTTAAAAAAGAATTTAATGAAATTAAAGATGTTTCTCAAAGTCAAGAAGAAAAATTAGAAGAAACTTCTGAAGAATTAAGTGAGTAAATAACAGTTTTTGTTTTTTTAAATTTTGAAAAAATATTTTTTATTTTTCATAGGTTTTTTAAATTTTATTTATTACTATTTTTTTTTATTTATTAAAGATTAAAATTTTATTTTTTTTTCAAAAATGAGTGATAAGTTTAATGAGGAGAATTTAAATGATTTCTTACAAAAACCTTTTACTGAAATAAATAAAGAAAAATTAGCTAAATATTATGAAAATTATTTTCAAAATTTATATAATGAAATACTCGATAAGGAAAGAAAAGTATATGAAAAAACAGAAATGAAACCTTATATAAAGGATGATAATGAAGGAGAAAAAGTAAAGAAATCAAATGATATTTTACTTAATAATTTTGAGAATATTAATTTGAATAATATAATATATTTAAGTAAAGTTTCTTTTGTAATTAAATGTGACACAAAAATGAGTGGGAGTATTGGAATATTAGGAAATTTAGATATATTTGGTAATTGGAATCAAAATGATATAAATAAAATTTATAAATTAAATTGGAATGAAGGAAATATATGGAAAAATTCAATTATAATGAAAGAAAATATAAAAGATTTTATTTTTAAATTTATTATATTAAATGAAAATAATATTATATGGCAAAAGGAAGAAAATATTAAAGTGAATTTTTCTGAATTATATAACGAAGTTAAAAAAAATAAAAAAGGAAAATATCAAAATTATAAATATGAATATATAAATAAAGAATTAATTTTAATATTTGAGAATATAAATTTTTAAATAAAAATATATATAAAACAAATAAATAAATATAAAAATTATAAAAAAATAAAACAATGGATAAATTAAGATTAAGTGGAGAAAATTTTAATCAAAGAACAAATAGTAATACATTAAGACAATCATTAAATAATTTTTATTTTTCTTCAAATAAATCAGAGACTTTTTCAACATTAATTCAAATGTTAAAAAGTGATTTATTAACAATTCAAGATATGATAAATTCAAATAATAATGATATAAAAATGTATAAATTATTATCAAAAAATCAAAATTTAAATAATAAACTTTCTGAAATAGAAGAGAATAATAATATTAATGTTTTCGTTGAGAAAATTAATGAACAAAGTGGAAATATAGAAAAAATATCTAAAATTTATGGAACCCAAAGTGCAACTGAATGTATTCAAAAATTATTTTTAGAAAGTAATTTAAGTGATTTATTTATGAAAAAAATTTCTGATTATTTTATTTTAATGAAAATTAAATTATATAATGATGATTCTTATCAAGAAAGTTTATCTAAAATTATTTCTATAAGAGAATTTATAGAAAAAGTTCCACAAGGAAAAAATATTGAGAAAAAAAATTTAAGAGAAAAAAATGAAAGTTTTAAAAAAGAAATTAATGATTTTTTAAAAATTAAAACTTTAAATGACTTATTAGATTATAATTCAAAAAATAAAAGAATATTTTTACATATAATAAAATTAGTTAATGATTATTTGAATAATTTAAATATTAAAATAATAGATATTATTAATAAATATGATACAGAGAAAAAAAATTTAAATTTAAATGATAATTTTAAAGGAAATCAAATAACAAAATTCAATAAAATAAAAGATGTTTATTATAATCTTCTAGATGATTATAAAAATAAATATGAATATTTATTAGATAAAGAAAAAAATAAACCTAATATAGAAGAACAAATAAATAAAATAAGTGAAAAATATGAAAATGAAATAAATGAATTAAATATTAAAATAGAAAAGATTTTAAATGAAAATGAAGATTTAAAAAAAAATATAATATCTAATTCAGAATATAAATATTCAATAGAAGATATAGAAAAATTAAAAAAAAGTTGTTTAGAAGAAAATACTAATTATGAAGAAATCAATAAAAAAAAATTAGAATCTTTAAATAATGAAATAAATAATTTAAATGAAAAAATATTAGAATTAAAGAAAAAAATAGAAGAAAAAGAAATAGAAAATAATAATAAAAATTTAATAATAAATGAATCTAATAATAATAAAATAATAAAAATAGAAAAAGTTGATATAATATCTTTTGTAAAAAAACATGATATTGAATATGCAAAAAATAAAAAAGAATCAGATAAAAAACTAGAAAATATAATAAAAGAACTTTCATTAAAAGTAAATCAATTAATTGAAGAAATTAATATTATTAAAGTTGAAAAATTAGATTTAAAAAAAAAATTAGATGTTATGAATAATACAACTTTTAAACCTCAAATTTATGAAAAAATTTTACTTGAACAATTTGATAAAGTTAAAGAAGCTTTCAATGAAAAAGTTGAAGATTTAGAATATCAATTAGAAACCATTCAAAATGAATCTAGAAAAAAAATTTATGAACTTGAACAAAATTTAAAAGAATCTGAAAATTTAAAAAATATATTCATGAATCAAATAATTTCTTTACAAAATCAAATTTAGTTATATATAAATGTAATATTTATTATTTAAATATATAAAAGGAATATTAATTAAATATTTAATAAAAAGAAATAATTATATAATCTAATTATAAAATATCATATATCTAAAAAAAATGAAACTCTATCTTTTTATATTTTTAACCTTTTTTTCTGCAATATTAAATCAACAACTTGATTTAAAAAAAATTGCTCGTCAATTAAAATGTGTTAAAACATCAATACCTTTAAAAGATGCTATTTTGGAAATATATGAAGCAATTAAAACAAATAATAAAGAGACTATTGAAAAAACAATTAAAACTGTTTATCCAAATGCTGTGAATTATATTAAAAAATGTGTTGATGAAGAATTCAAAAAAAAAATAGATAGTATTAAACCTGATAATCTTATTTGTATGATTAATAAAGGAAGTGTAAAACAAAATATTGAAAAATTAATTGTTGGGTTTAATAGAAATAATAGTGTAACAATAGCTAAAGCAGCAGAAAAATTACATAAGGAAAATAAACAATATTATGATAAATGTGGTATTAAAATGGAAGAAAAGTAAATAGAATACGTAAAATTTTTTAAATAATAATCAAAAAACAACATTTTAAATAAATATTTTTATATTTATATTATCATTAAAATATTTCCTTTAAAATAAGTAATTCTCTGTTTGATTTTCATGAGTTTTAGCGAAAGTTAATAATTGATTTTTTTATTATTATCATTTTTATATTTCAATAGGTTTGTTATATATATTAGTAGAATTAATAGGAGAAAAATTTTTAATACTACTATTCTCATTATTTTAATTTCAGTAACAATTTATTATAATAATTATTAGAAACTTTGGATATAATAATTATAATTTCCAACATTTCTATGATAAAAAAATATCATTAATGGGTATTAAAAATTTTTCTTTAATATAAATTTATTTAATTATTTTAATTGAAATAATTAATAAAATTATTGTTTATATTATTTTACAATAAAAAAAAAAATATTAAAAAAATATTCGGTAAAAGATTAAAATTTAAAAATATAAATTAATTATTGAAAATTATATTTCATCAATAATTTTGGGGATTGGGGATTGGGGATTGGGGATTGGGGATTGGGGATTGGGCCCAATCCCCAATCCCCA
>JAEEGI010030012.1_pt1 | contig 10242 bp, 10 predicted proteins | sample 8958751 | NCBI WGS metagenome assembly JAEEGI01 (sample SAMN16246545, study PRJNA631951) | gut metagenome | biome: gut microbiome; feature: rumen; material: KS-attached | host: Bos | place: Iran: Karaj | collected 2018-10 | reverse complement strand
AAAGCGAATGTCGCCATGCTGCGCTTTCCCCCGGTTCGCTTTCTGCAGATGGACGCGCAGAGCATGACATTTGCGGATGAATCCTTTGACTTCATTATCTCCCGGAATGTAACCTGGACTGTGCCGGAGCCGGAAAAGGTTTATGCGGAGTGGTTCCGGCTGCTTGCGCCCGGCGGCGTCGTGATCAACATTGACGCGAATTACGGCTATGTGTTCAAAAAAGCGGACGAGAGCGGCTGGACAGAGAAGCAAAACGCCAAGTGGGAGAGCAGCGATCAGAAGCTGATCGGCACACGCCCGGACATGGTCAACGAGCGCAACGACATCGCCAAGCAGCTGAGCATCGCCGCGCAGGAACGCCCGCAATGGGATCTGAACCTCATGCTGCATCTCGGCTTCCGTGAGGTCCTCGCCCGTGCGAACTTTATGGAGCTTGTTTTCCCGAATATGCCGGACCCGCCGGCAGATACCAGATCGCCATTTACGCCGGACAAGGATGCGCCGGACACAAGGATATTCATGGTGAAGGATGTCAAGTAACGGCAATCGTTTTGTTCTGCTTGCCCTGAACGCGATGATCGCTGCTCCATTATCTCCGGAGCAGCGATCATCGCGTTATGAGCTATGACTCAATTCAGAAAATGTACAGAAAGCGAGCCTTTTTCTACCAAGATGCATTCGACGCATAACGGCGGGCTTACTTTGGAGAGCCAGCCGTCATGTCTGTTTTTGGAATTATTCTGATTTTTTACGTATTTCCGGGGGAATTCTCCGTCTAAGTTATAGCCGCTTTGTCCGTATTTCGTCAAATACTGGATGTCTTATTTCTATTTCACGCCGCTTGACTAATTTTCTGTAGCTAACTATAATTGGGAATGACAAAAGAGGTAATTTCGCGCTTCAAGTGCTCCGGCAGCGCCTGTCGCTGTCAGAGAGAATAGATAAGCGGGTGAAAGTCCCGCGCGGTACCGCCGCTGTAAGCGTTGAGGGACTGTTCGTCGGTGAAAGCCGGTCACTGGATGCTTCCGGGAAGGCAGAGCAGATCCCGCACAGACGGAGCGCAGCTCCGTTTCAGGCGCAAGCCAGAAGACCTGCTTGAGGCTTTTCATCCGCTTCCTTCGTGTATGGGAAGCGGTGTTTTGTCGCGGAAAAACGGCTGCGGCAGCGATTTCGCTGCCGCGGTTTTCTTTTCCGAAGCGCGATCGGAACCTCAAGAAAAAAACAGGAGGTAATCCAACCATGAACCACAACACGAAAAAGCTTCTGGCGCTGGTGCTGGCGGCCGTTATGCTGCTGGCTTTGTGCGCCTGCGGCGGAAAAACGTCAGGTGCGCAGCCCACCGCGGCGCCCGCGCCCGCGGAGACCAAGGCCCCCGCATCCACAGAGACCAAAGCGCCCGAAGCAGAAGCCCCGGCCGCGACGGCAGAGCCCGCCGCTCCCGCCGTCGATCAGGATCGGGAAATGGTCTTCGCCGCTTCCCGCGACCAGGCGCCGGGCGAAAAGGACGGCCACTATGCCTCCATGACGCTGGGCATCTGGGAGCCGCTGGTCACGAAGGATGAGAAGGGCAAGCCCGCTCCGGCGCTGGCCACCAGCTGGGAGCACAACGAGGACTCCACCGTGTGGACCTTCCATCTGCGCGAGGGCGTCCAGTTCTCCAACGGCAACCCCTTCAACGCCGACGCCGTTCTGGCCAACTTCGACCGCATGAAGAAGGGCCCGTTCAGCTCCTCCTTCTACAGCGTCAACATCGACACCACTTATCCCGGACTGCAGTCCTATGAGAAGACCGACGACTATACCGTGGTGCTGACCTTTGAAAAGCCGCTGCCGCTGCAGGACTACACCATGGCAAACTACGGTTCTTCCATGTTTGATCCCACCTGCTTCGCCGAGGACGGCAACTTCAACGGCTTCGCCATCGGCACGGGCGCTTATGTGATGAAGGAAAACGTCTCCGGCCAGTACTGCGTCACCGAGCGCAACGAAAACTACTGGGGCGAGCCCGGCATCGTGCGCTCCTTCCGCTTCAAGACCATCCCCGACGCCGAGAGCCGCTATACCGCGCTGCGCGCCGGTGAGGTGCAGGGGCTGTGCGACCTCGGCGCGATCTCCCCGTCCCAGGCCGCCGAGATCGACGGGGATCCCGCCTTCGGTGTTTCCGTCGGTGATTCCGGCATCAACCACTTCCTCAACGTCAACGGCATGGACTTCCCCTTCAGTGACGTCCGGATGCGGCAGGGTCTGTCCAAGCTGCTGGACCGTCAGCTCATCATCGACAGCTTTTATAATGGCTACGGTCTGCCGGCCGGCGGCTTCCTGAACTACACCTCTCCGTTCTTCTCCGAGCAGCCCGTGGACTATGATCCCGAGGGCGGCATGGAGCTGATCCGTCAGGTGGTCGGCAATGAAAAGGTCGAGCTGCGCTTCCTGCTTCCCTCTGTGGACGCCAACCGCTATCCCTATCAGGAGGAAGCGGAATACATCCAGGCATTGCTGGAAAACATTGACGGAACCAACATCAAGGTCAACATCGAGACAATCGACTGGGGACCGTGCAAGGACGAGATGAAGGCCGGTAATTACAACCTCTGCCTGAAAATTCAGGGCCTGCCCTCCGCCAATCCCTTCTCCCTGTTTAACGGCTGGATGAAGACCGGCGGCAGCACCAACATCAACTATGGTCTCGGTTACCACAACGATGAGGCGGACGCGCTGATCGCCGAAGCCTCTGCATGCATGGACGCCAATCGCCTTGCAGAGATCTACACCCGTCTGCAGGAGATCTCCATCGTGGACTTCCCGACCATCCCCGTGCTCTATTCTCAGGAGGTCGTTGGCTTCTCCAGCGACATCTCCGGTTACAAAGCGACCGTCTACGGTCTGACCGGTTACACGCAGGTACAGTGGGCGCGCTGAGCAAGCGCCGCCGCGGGAAAAGGCCTTCGGAACTCGAAGGTCTTTTCCTATAGGAGGGATCAATGGCTGCTGTCAAATACATTCTTCGCCGTCTTCTGATCATGATACCGGTGCTGCTCGGGATCTCGCTGGCGGCGTTTCTGCTGGGCCGGATCGCGCCCGGTGACCCGGTGGACGAGGCGCTGTTCCGAATTGGCGTGGAATTCCCGACAGAGGAGGATCGCGCCGATATGCGCGCTAAGCTGGGGCTGGACCAGCCTCTGGCGATCCAGTATCTCCGCTGGCTATGGCGCGTGCTGCATGGAGATCTCGGCGTTTCTTACATCAACAACAAAAACGTCGGTCAGGAGCTGGCAATGCGCTTTCCAATCACGATGCGCGTGGCGCTGTCCGCGCTGCTGGCCGCGGTGCTGTTCGGCGTCGGGGGTGGCGTGCTGATGGCCGCCTGTGCGGGAACGTGGGCAGAAAAGCTGCTGAAAGCCTGCTCCACGCTACTGCTGTCCGTTCCCGGCTTCTGGCTGGCGCTGTTTCTCATCACGCTGTTCGGCGAGCGGCTGCACTGGCTGCCGACCAGCGGTCTGGACCGCGGAGTGCTGTCCATGATCCTTCCCGCCTTCACACTGGCGGCCGCCAACATCGGCTCCACCTCCCGCATCGTCCGCGGGAACATTCTCTCGCAGATGGGCGAGCAGTACATTCTGGTCGCCAACGCGAAGGGGCTCAGTCAGAAATCGGTCATGCTCCACCACGCATTCCGCAACTCTCTGATGCCCATTATTACGCTGATCGGCAACTATTTCGGCGGCATTCTCGGCGGCAGTACGATCATTGAAAACGTCTTCGCGATCCCCGGCATGGGCAGCTATGTGCTCAGCGCCATCAACAACCGGGACTACCTGGTCATTCAGGGTTATGTGCTCATCACCGGCAGCACCTTTGTGCTCATCACACTGGCCATCGATCTTCTCTACGCAGTCGTGAATCCGAAGATCCGCATTCAGGGGGCAGACACATGAAGCGATCCGAATTTGACCGCCGCCGGCGGCAGAATCTGAAGCTGGGTCTCGTGCTCGGCCTTCTGGCCGTGATCGTGCTCGTCACGATCCTCGCGCCGTGGATCTCGCCCTATGACCCGGTGCAGATCGATATGAAAAACCGCCTTGCGCCGCCCTCGACAGCGCATTGGCTTGGCACGGACGCGCTGGGGCGCGACGTGTTCAGCCGCGTGCTTCACGGCGGAAGAGCCTCGCTGCTGCTTGCCGTTCTGGCAACGAGCTTTTCCATGGCGCTCGGTCTGATCATCGGCGTGGCTGCCGGCTATTGCGGCGGGGTGGTAGACACCGTGATCACCGCCGTTGCCAACATCTTTCAGGGGCTACCCGGCACGATGATGATGATCGCGCTGGTCGGCATTCTCGGTTCCAATACCCGCAGCATTATTCTTGCGTTGGTATTCACCTCCTGGGTCGGGTTTTCGCGCCTGGTCCGCGGTGACGTCATGCGCGTGAAGAACGAGCTGTTTGTGGAGGGCGTTCGATCGCTGGGTGCGGGCAATCTCCGCATCATTCTGCGCCATGTGCTCCCCAACATCCGCACCAATGTCATCATCACATTCACGACCCGCGTCGGCCGGGTGGTGCTGTCCGTCGCCGGGCTGAGCTATCTCGGGCTCGGCATCCAGCCGCCCACGCCGGACTGGGGCGAAATGATCAGCGGCAGTGCCCGCCGCTATTTCCGCAGCGCGCCGCATCTGCTGTGGGCGCCGGGAATCTGCATCATTCTCCTGACCCTCTCCATTAATCTGCTCGGCGATCTTCTCCGCGACCGGATGGACGTCAAGCAGGACTCGGTAAAGGAGCTGTGATCTATGATGTCTGACATTACGATCTCGCATCTGTCCGTAACCTTTGAAACGTCCCGCGGGCCGGTATTCGCGGTTCGCGATCTGAATACGGTGTTTCGCGCCGGGCAGATCTCGGGCGTCATCGGAGAGAGCGGCAGCGGAAAAAGCGTCATGGGCATGTCCATACTGCGGTTGCTGCCCAACAACGCCCATGTGGAGGGGACATGCCTGTACGAAAACGAGGATCTTTACACCGTGCCACTCCGGCGGCTCCGGCAGGTCCGCGGCGGCGTCATCGGTCTGATCCCCCAGAACCCAGGTGCATCGCTGGACCCGATCATGCGGATTCGGCGGCAGATCACAGAGACTATTGAGGCGCATGATCGGAAAAGCGGTCGTCGCACGGCAGACGCGCGGGCTGCGGAACTGCTGCGCAGTTTCGGCTTCGACGAAGCGGAGCGCATTCTCGACCGTTACTCCTTCCAGATGAGCGGCGGGATGAACCAGCGACTGGTCTCCGCCCTCGGCCTGGCGTGCCAGCCGGGCTGGATCATCGCAGATGAGCCGACGAAGGGGCTGGACGCCGTAATCCGCAATCAGGTCTATCAGGTCCTGCGGCAGATCTGTCAGGAGGGCGCCCGGAGCATGATCGTCATTACCCATGACCTGATGCTGGCAAGACGCCTTTGCGACGACATCCGTGTCATGTATATGGGACAGATCATCGAGCAAGGCCCGGCGGAAAACGTAATGGAAACGCCGCGGCATCCCTATACGCAGGGGCTGATCGCGTCGCTTCCCAGCCGAGGCATGCAGCCGATCCCGCAGGCGGACCCGGCCCGGGCTGCGGACGGAGGCTGCCCCTTCTATCCCCGGTGTGCGCGCGCGTCGTCGCGCTGCGCCGCTGCGCAGCCGGGAGAACTGCCCCGCCCTGGCGGCGGATCGGTAAGGTGTTTTTTGTATGAATGAGATTCTTCAGGTCAATGCGGTCAGCCGCGACTTTTCCCACGGGCTTTTTCGCACCGCGTCCGTGCGCGCTGTGGATGCGGTCAGCTTTTCACTGGAACGCGGCAAAACGCTGGGGCTGGTCGGCAGCAGCGGCTGCGGCAAAACCACGCTGCTCCGGATGATTGCCCGCCAGATTCGCCCCACTGAGGGACAAATTCTCTGGAACGGGCAGGATGTTTCTCTTCTGTGCGGCGCGGCGCTTCGGAATTATCACCGGAAGATTCAAATGGTGTTTCAGAACCCGGAGGCCTCCTTTGATCCATCCATGCGTCTGCGGGACAGCCTGCTGGAGGCGCTGGAGATCCATCGCATCGGCAGTAGCCGGGACGAGCGCATGGAGCTGATCGGACAGACGCTCCGTCAGGTGGGGCTGCCCCCATTTCTGCTGGACCGTTATCCGCACCAGATCAGCGGCGGAGAGGGTCAGCGGCTGGTGATTTGCCGGGCGCTGCTGCTGCAGCCGGAGATTTTGCTGTTGGATGAGCCGACAAGCATGCTGGATGTCTCCGTTCAGGCGCACATCATGAACATTCTCCGGGAATTGCAGCGGGAGCTGGGGCTGACATATCTTTATATCACCCACGATATTGAGCTTCTGGGCTGGATCAGCGATCGCATCGGCGTCATGCAGCACGGAAAGCTTCTGGAGTTGGGGGATCGGGATCAGGTCATGAACGCGCCGCAGCATCCCTATACGCGCAGTCTGATCCGCTCATTTCTGTATTGGGGGGAGTCACAATGAAAGAACGCATTCAGTTTTCGGATTTCGACGCGCTCTGGGCGGAGCAGGTTCGCGCGCATCCTTCGGAGCGAATGACAGACGACCGGGCAGAACAGGCATTCTGGCAGCGCTTCATGGCAAAAAAACAGGGTTACGCCCCGGACGCGTCCTCTCGGCTGGTGCTGGAGCAGCTCCGGCCGCTGCTGCGGAAAAAGGAGATTGATACCGCGCTGGAGTTTGGTCCGGGCTGGGGAAATTATACGATCGACTTAGCGCGCATGTGCCGGGCGCTGACATGCGTGGACATTTCAGAGGATGTGCTCGCATTCATCCGCCGGATCGGTGAAGAGCAGGGCTGCGGCAACATCCGGACGGTCCATGAAAAATGGGAGTGCTTCAGCATGGCCGAGCAGTTCGATCTGGTTTTCGGCTACAACTGCTTCTACCGTCAGTCCAGCCTGCGGGACTGTTTTGCCCGGATGGACGCGCTGGCACTGAAGCTCTGCATCGCCGGTATGAACACCGGCCTCGCGCCGGCATGGTTCCGCGAAATAGAAGCGGCGGGCGCGGATCTTCGCTGGGAATGGAAGGATTATCTCTATTTTGTCTGCGTGCTTTATCAGATGGGTATCGACCCCAACGTAATCATCGTCCCGTTCCATAAGGAGCTGGTCTATCCGGACATGGAATCCGCCATCGACGGGGAAAGTGCCCGGATCCGCGGCGGCACGCTCTCGCGGGGGCAGGTCGCCGAGATTCTCGCCCGGCATTTCCGACGGCGGGAGGACGGCTGCCTCTGTGCGGAGGTCCGCTTCCGCGGCGGCATTGTCTGGTGGGAGCCGGCTGCTGTTCGAGATCGGTAAGCTGATTGCAGAAAACGGTCTTCGACCTGTCGGATTCCACAGTCTCAGGCACAGCAGCAACCTGAGAAGAGGTTACATCAAGGCAGTGCAGGGCAACCCAAGCCACGCGCAGGTGGGTATGACTACGAAATCAGCGCTATCGCATATTCATTGATCCCTTGCAGCGCCGGCGGGAGATAGAGCACAAGCATATGGACATAAATCAAGCCGCGAATTTTACCAATCGCTTTCGCATTGAAGAATACCATTTACAGGTAGATGGTCAGCGAATTATTTATCCCTCAGACAAAGACAGGTGGGACTAGCAAAACGATATGAAGGGCCAGCTTTTTCAATCAATAATAATTCCGCTATTCCGATAATTGCCGTATTAAATGAAAGAGCAGCACAGTGGGCAATATCTTGTTGATTCTTTTCTGCTTTTCTATCAAAAATATACTTTTTATTTTCATTTGGCTTTAGAAAAACACGTCCCGTTTTAGATTCATCTCTTATCATTTTATTCTCCTATTGCATGTGAGGCATACCATGTAAAACAGAGTCAACGAACCTGCTACCTTCGGCTATTCGCCGAATTTCGACACAGCGCGTAAGCTGCGGGCCTCCTTCTCCCGCTGCGCATTCTCTTCGACCTTCGTCAGATCGACGACAAGATGTGTGCCGTGTGACATGATCCCACCTTTCCCAGGTCTTTTCGCATGATCCAACGCTCCCTGCCACCATACAGAATCCGCCGAGTGACCGCCGTAAAGCCGGCAGCGATTAGATTATGCATGCTTGCGTCATTGTGCGGCGCAACGGTCGCCAGCGCTTCCTTCCCGCCCAGCGAAACTGCCTCGGCATCCTTAAACCGAAACGAGAGGCGCTGCAATCCATAGCCCCTGAACGCCGGATCAACAAAGGTCGTGTCGTAGGTAACCGTCCGCAGCAAACATTCCTCCGAATAGTTCAGATACCATCCAAGATTTCGGGGAGAGATGCGGCTGGACACCATAATCGAAACCATCGCCGGCGTATCTCCCCAAAAAGCTGCCAGACAGTAATCCAGTCGGAGAGACTCTTCCAGTTTCTCCTGCGTTGTGCGCATAAAGACGCTCCCATCCGTCAAAGCGTAGATGACCCGCTCCTGCAGATCGGAGATCGCCTCCAGATGCTCCGGCGTACATCGGCGAAATACAAATGTCTGCTCATTCCCTTTTTTGTTCTTGGCGGTTATGACGCATGGAATGGTCATCTGATCCCCTCCGGAAGATCACGGCAGCTTTGGAAATAGGTATAGCCTGACACCAAAGTCAACGCGGCGCACAGCCCGCAGAGGGCCGAACAGCATATCCGCAGCGGCGCGATCGCGCTGCCGAAGAAAAAAGGCAGATGTTCAGCATTTGTATACGGTGCAGTTCCTTCCAGCAACGCGGCAGGTGTCAGTTTGCCGATAAAGATGGGAGATACAGCCACTGATTTTGTTATATTTTACCACAGCAGAATGGATTAAGCAAGAGGACGAGAGAAAACGAAATAGCGGGGAGGATCATTCTCCCCGCTTTTTTCATATCAGCTTCTTTAATGCTGCGAATTCAGTATTTTTTCTACTTTTGCTCTGATTTCCCCCACGCTTGGTCTGTGCTCCAGATTGTCCAGGAGATACTGGACCAGTTCCCGTTGCTCCTCCTCTGTTTCCAAATAGAGCATAGAGCATTGTTGGAAGCCCCATCGACAGAGGCACGTCCAGACTGATTAAGGCTTGCGCTAAGGCTTCTTGCAATTGTGTTAGTGCCATGGTTTGCACCTGCCCTCCAAAGATCTGCACCGGCTCCCGTCTGAAGATTATGACAATTATTACAAGACGAAAGCGATCCAGGATCACGAATGCCAGCAGGGTGTAGATAAGCCCGTCGCAGCCACCGAGGAAGTAGCCAAGCCAGCCTCCAACGGCAGTAAAGATAGCCCGACACTCCATCATAGGGTTATTCGTTTCTGAACACTGACACGTCATTCTTTTTCATTAATTCAATAAATCGGAGCTTACCCGTTTTTCCGATCTTCCCATCCGGCATGATAGAATAATCCGCACCACGATCAAGTCCTAATACTAGTTTATGTATTTCTATCGTTCCGTCAGACAGAGTGACATCGTGAATATCTATTCCATCATCTTCGATATAATCCCTGATCGCCTTAAAGAAAACAGCATAGTCTTCACGTTTGCTTCTGCATACACGCCTGAGATGCTCTAAGGTCATCAAAGGAGAACCCCAATAATAAAAAGGATCTTCGTAGAATTCAACATATTCTGCAGTCTCCGTTGCAAATGCCGCCAGGTTCATTCCTATCCCATCTTGTGCATGGTATAATTGCTCGGTCCTATCAGAATAGACCACACAAATGCAATCGTTTGGACAGCCGAACGAGTGATCCACCCTCATGCATTCCGGGACCCTCTCACACAGATCATCAAACAGTTTTTTGACCACATCTATTGAGTACAAGTCGAATTCGTTGGGTAATTCGGTAAAACTATTCTTCAAATAATAGCCGGATCGGGTTCTCCCGATCTCGAAATAGCTCCCTTCAACGGATTTAATAGCTACGATTTCTTTACAGCGGTTTGACAGTATCCTTTCCTTCTTGCCTGTTGCAGTAATTGTTGTCCTGTCGATTGACATACTGATCATCTCCTTTCGGGACCAGTATAGCGCAATCACCCCATTCTGCCAGCGAGGGCAAGTTGAATACGGAATAAAAAACTCAAGAATAGATTGAGAATGGAGAATTCTCGAGTTGCCGGATGAGGCGCTAGAGAAGACCCAAACGTAATCATGCGGTTATCATCGCTCAGAATCAGTGCCGCTGAGTGAAATGACCTCTGCTTTCCGCAAATCGAAAACAAC
>JAEEGI010030009.1_pt1 | contig 10242 bp, 5 predicted proteins | sample 8958751 | NCBI WGS metagenome assembly JAEEGI01 (sample SAMN16246545, study PRJNA631951) | gut metagenome | biome: gut microbiome; feature: rumen; material: KS-attached | host: Bos | place: Iran: Karaj | collected 2018-10 | reverse complement strand
AGGTGACGGGTATCTCTGCCGATGGCTACTCGACAGCCTTCATTCAGGATGCTACTGGTGGTTGCTGGATTCAGTACACATCGCTCAATGCCAAACTGGCTGAGAAGACCAAGGTGAATGGCTTTGTCTATGTCGTGGCTCGCCCAAACTCTGGTAATGTCCAGATGAAGGAGGCTGAGGCTACTGTTAATAGTGAGATAACTGTCAGCGAACTAAGTGATTATACGATTGCTGAGGGCACGATTGCCGAGGTTAACGTGCCTGCCAATCTGAACAAGGTCGTGAAGATATCGGGTGCTACACTCGAAGAGACCAGTGCTACAGCGGGCACTCTGACACAGGGCGATGTCACCATTGCTGTCAACAACGGTGCAGCAACCGCTAACCAGCAGTTGCACAAGATTGCCGACTGGGCTAAGGATACCAAATTGGAGAACGTTACCATCGTAGCCATCCTGGTAGGAAAGTCTGCCACCGAGAACCAGCTGCTGCCAATCAGCATAACAACTGGTGGCACAGGCATCGCCAACGTCCATGCAGTTGATGTTGACAAGGTGGCTATCTATAATCTGCAGGGTGTTCGTATGAATCAGTTGCAGCGTGGCCTGAACATTGTCAACGGCAAGAAGGTCGTCATTAAGTAAGGATAACTATTATAGAATTATGCCAGCCGTTCTCCTGATGTGAGGGTGGCTGGCTTTTTGATGTGGCCTTGTTCAGAACGTGTGTCCTGCAGCAATGGTAAATGTGGTGCGGTCGGGATTGTGGAAACCAGAGGGTGTCTCGTCTGTAATAGAAGCTCTGCGATAGTCGAAAGCTGCACGTACATGGGTGTGAAGTCTCGTTCCAGGAATGAGGAATGAATACTTCATTTGCAGTCCGATATTGTATTGGGGAACCGTCAGGTATTGGTAGTCGCGCCAGAGCATGACCTCCATGCTGGCAGGCTGAGCCTGCTTGTTGCTGGGGGTGACGAAGGTGTCGTCCTTATAAGGATCGCCAGCCCCCTTTTGGTAACCGCCGTTTACGGTGACGCTCCATACGCCTTTCGGAAGCATGATGTTGCGTGTGACAGTTGCCGTCAACTCGTTGGTTCTGAGCTGTTGCAGGCGATAAAACGGATAGAGGTAGGCCGACAGGTCGCGCTGTTGCCAGTGGTAGCCTGCTGTGATGGTCCATGTGGGCAACTCATGGCGGATGCCCAGATACATGGTGTAGTCAATGTCCAGATTGCGCCAGCATTTGTCGGAGGTCTCCGCCTCATCGTAGTATTCGTAGTGTGTCGCTCCGTTCGTGTTGGTCAGCCCTCGGTAGGTGTTCATGCGGTTCTGAAGTTTTTCGTGCTGATAACGGACATCGAAGAAGGCTTTTAACGCATTGCGGGCATAGCATAGGCGGACGTGCTCAGCAAGAATGTCGCGGTCATGCTCGGTATAGGTGATGGTATAAGGCGACTTGCGGCCATAGTAGCCTGTGGTGTGACTGTAGGTCAGTGCGTTGAACAGTGAGAAGGAACCGTGGCTGAGTGACAACTGTAAGCTGCCACTGTGTCCGTCCTCAAAGAGCGGCATCTCATGGGTTTTGTCCGTATATCCATCGTTGCCATATTGTTCGACGATGCCCATCATGCCGCCGAAGTCAATGAGCGACTTATACACCTTCTCATTCGTGCCGTAGGTGTCAAACTTCAGACTCTCCGTACGGCGGAGGTAGGTGTAGTCGGCACCGATGTTCAGCCAAGACGCGACAGGTGCCAAGATGCCAGCCGTAAATTTCAGGTCCATCAGTTTGTTCTTATGACGAAGGTCCTTGTATTTGGCGTAGTTGGCAGCCGTATAGTCGGCTTTAAAGCCAACGGAGAAACCTTTGTAGATATCGTATCCGCAGCCGCCAGTGAGGTGATAGGTGTCACGATGCTTACGACCGGCATTAGTCAGCGAGTCTTCGATGATGTCGAAGGGGAGACGGTCCTGCATGAAGACGGAGCCGGTCATGTCGTTTCCTGAAACGTTGTCATAGCTGATAGCGCCAAAGACCACTGTGCGGGGATTGATGCGGTAGTACGACTCGATGGCAGCCTGCAGATTAGTGATTGATGGCGCACCGCTAATGTCCGTCAGTTTGCCGCTACCATAGCTGAACGACAACTCTGCCTCTGCCATATTTTTGTTGTCGTAGAGCGTCAGTGCTGCGGCATTACGCTGAGTGAGCCAGGGCGACGACTGCTGGATGTAACGGTAGTCGCGAAGCAGCAGAGAGTCCTGCGCCCCTACGGAGCTAAATATAAAATATAAAATATAAAATACGAGAAATCTATACATTGTTGGTGTCTGTTTCTTATTTTTTATTTCTTATTTAGGCGTAGCCCGCAGTGAGCATAGTTGGCGTTCGTGGAAATCGTTGGTGGCGTTATTCGTATTCTGATAGATGATGTGAGCCCCGTTGCTGATGCTAGCCTCTGCGTCAATGCCGCTGGGGTCGGTACTGTCGTCAACTCCTAACGAGTAATTGTAAACCAAACGTCCTTCGTTCTCTGCAAGCGATTCAGTGGCTTGACGGTCCACATTGCGATAGACGGCATGCCCCTTCTTATTAGTCATCCAGACGTAGCCCGCATCAATGTCTGCCGTTAGGCGTTTGACACATTGTGTGGCATAGTCGCTGGAGAATACCTCTATGGCATCGATGATCCACTTGTTAGGCACCTTCACACAACGCTTGACGGCATTCGAACTGCCACCGTCGTACCAGTAGTTAGCTGTGTTGGCGGCAAAGTCGGCAGGGGTAACGTCTTTGGTCTGGAACAGTACGATAGCTGGTGACGAGTTACTTAGCGGCCAGGCGTTGCCTTGTCCGTAAACGGCAGCTTTCAGATAGTGTGAGGTTGGTATTACTTCCGACGGTGTGGGGCAGTAGCGTTGGTTGTTGTAGCCGCTTTCTGGGTCAAACATGCAGTAGTAATCCGCTTTGGCGTAGTCGACCGAATTGCTGTAGGACAGCGTGTTGTTGATAGCACCATGGATGTTGACAACCACCTGCGAGTAAGGCTCGATAGTCAGTGTGGCAGGGAAATACCAGATACCGTTCCACAGCGGTGTGAAGCCTTCGCCCTCGTAGTTGAGTCTTCCGTCTGCTGTATAGTTGTTATTGGTGGCTTGAGCATTGGCGGGTGCTGTTATACCCAAGCACAGGTTATCATACGTCGCTGTCTCTGCACTGTTGTTGTAGAGGATGATGCACTTGTCGTAATAGAATGGTGTGATACCATCATCAGCCATACATCCGCCACAGTACAGTTCCTTGATAACCAGACGGCTGATGACGGCACGCTTCATCGTAATGGCAGCTGTCGTCTGCCGGTCTTTCAGGACAGTAATTTGTCCCGACATGCCGTTATAGCTGTAGTACTCGTTGCCGGTCCCAAAGCGCGTTTGCGAAGCAGAAGCCTCGTAGAGTCCTGGCGTAACGCTGAACAACGCGGTTCCCTGCTTGTCGGTTGTATCGACAAAGACGCTGCCTGTGCTGATGTTGCGCAGTTGCACGTCCAGTCCCGACAAGTCATCGTCGATGCCTGTCAGTGTGATGGCTACGACACCTGTAGAGACGGATGGCGTCTCTTGATTGGAGCAGGAGACAAGAAGTGAAAAGTGAAGCGTGAAAAGTGAAAAGTATATCAAGAATTTTCTCATTATCTTAATTTCTCAATTTCTCAAAGTTTCAGTCTTAGTGACAAACCGTAATAGTAACTCGGGATATAACTGCTGGCAAAGAGCGACGTGTCAAGGTCGGTCTGCGAAGAGTGTACCGTATTCATGTTGTTGAGGAAGTTGTTGGCGTAGAACGATAGACTGACGTGGTCGCCAATTTCCTTGGTAATACTGAGGTTGGCCGAATAGTAGGCACTGATACGGTTGGGGTTCAGGACGTAGGGCGTATTGCTCTTGACTACCAGGTTGCAAAGGTCATTATACAGGGTGGCATCGTTGTCCTTGGCCCAAAGGAACATCTCTGCAAATGGTATCTTCTCATTGGGTTTGTCCCATGTAGAGTAATATTCGGGATATACGGCAATGAACTTGTTCTCCGTCGTGCCGTCGTAAGATGTGCCAGTGTATTCCCCCTGACTATTGAGCACGATGCCACGCACTGCATCGTCCAGTTCGCTGATGGCTTTGTGGTAGTTGTAGAGCGATGCTTCAACGCGCAGGGCAACGATGAGTCGTAACTTTGGAATATGCGTCGTGATGGTTGTGTTGAGGTTCAGCGCTTTCGATACAGCTCCGTTGGCTACCGACGTCTGTGTGGCACTGATGCCATTAGTGCCGCGATACCAGCCTATATACTGATAAGGTTCCTGGGTACCGGTCATCTTTGTGTTGCTGTTGTTCATACTGGCAAACAGCGTCTCGTCGGCACTCTTGTAATAATAGTAGTTGCCGTCGAAGCGTAAACTCGTGTTCAGTGCTTTGATTTGCTTGAAGTCGACAATCCATTCCAGCCCATAACGGTTTATTGGCGATGCATTGATGTAGCGCGTATTGGTTTGGTAGAAACGGCGCGTGTTATATAGCTTATTGCCGTCCTGGTCAGTATTAAGACGTATGGAATTGTTGGCACCCGTGGCATCGCTAACGGTGACGATACCCTGCTGGTCGATGCTATAGATACGCTCTGAGTTCGGAATGCTAATGTTCTCCAATGTGGCTACGGGTGTATAGTTATAGCTGAATGGCGTATAGACGTTGCTGGGCATATAGGCATGGTGAGTGCGGTGATGGAAGGCCGACAGCGATATGCGCGTACCTTTTATCGTTAACTCTACGCCGATGTCTGTCTGGTTGGTGTGTTGCCAGCGCAGGTCAGGATTATAGTGCGCCTTTGACGGACGAGAGTACCAGGCACTGACCGTCGTATTGTCGGCAGTGGACTGTGAACGGAAAACCTCTATGTCATAGTATGTCGGGGTAGGGTATAGTATCTGGAATGACGGCAACTTAACGCTCTTGCCCCATCCGGCATGTATGATGAGGTCGCTGACCGTATGCTTACGACGGTTCTGCCAGAAAATATAGCGGCCATTAAAGCGTGGTGACAGCGCGCTCGCCGTGCCGTAGTCCGACCCGCTGATGATGGTGTTATCGTTACGCAGACCTGCCGTTAGTTCCATCCGCGACAGTTTGCCCGTCTTTATGGTTACCTTCTCCTCTGCATAGAAAGCGATGTTGTTCAGCGTAGGCAAGTCGTCGTAACGGTACTCGCGCCATGTTGGTGCATAGCGCAAATCATCATAATACGTGCCACGGCCATTGTTACGGCTGCCAGTATATTCTGCACCAACCAACATGCGACTCATGACCTTGCCGAAGCGGCGGGTCCAGTCACCCTTCAGGCGCAGCGACCAGTTCATTGGCTTGGACTCCTGATATTGCTTGACATTCCAATAACCCGTAGGTCCAAGGATGACAGAAGAGCCTACCCCCGACCCCTCCCAAGTAGGAAGGGAGGTCAGAGCGTCATAATTCTGCGCAATGTTATAGCCCTCTTCCGTTGTATGGATATATGCCAACGTGGTGGCGCTGTTGGCGTGTGTCGAACTCTCTGAAGTTCGGTCTGACGTCGAGAAGGCACCACGTAGCGAGAGGTTGGTAATCCACGGTTTGTTCAGCAGCCAGTTTAGCTCCAGCCGTGCACGCAACGAGTTGTCGCGACTCTTCGTGTAGTCATCCAACTGTTCGTCGGGGTCGCTCTCCGAGTTATAACCGCCCACGTTGCCTGTCAGTCCAATGTTCAGCGTCAGTGGCATCCAGTTGCGCCAGAACACGTTCATGTAGTTCAGACTGATGATGTTACGCTGATAGGCTGTATATGGCGAAGCCGCATCACTGAACGAACGTGCATGTTCCAGCGAGGCGTTCAATATACCCCTGTTGCGCCCTAAGTCAAAGCCTTTGTTCAGGGCTATCTGTTGCGTGTGCTGCGTCAGCTTGCCCTCTACGATGAATGGCGACTTACCCTTGCGGGTGTTTAGTCTGACGATACCGTTTGACATGTCGCCATACTCTACTGAGGGAATGCCTGTTACGATCTCCACGCTCTCCACGTTCGATGCACTGATACTTCGTGTCGAGGCACCTGCCGTCTCACCCGTCATAGCGTTGTTGTCCAAACGCACGCCGTCCACCTCAATGGCCGTACCAAACGAAGCATGACCGCCTTCGTTGCTACCACTGCGCAGAGCTATGCGGTCGTCGTTCATCAGCGTTGGGTTCACCGTCTTTCCACCAGGCAACAGTGTGGTCACGTTGCTGACGTTCAGTATCTGCTGTTGGTCCAGTGCCGTACGGTCTATGGTATAGCTGGTGGTTGCTTCGTCGGTCCGTCGTCGTGCCGTTACCGTCACCTCGTCCAATTTCAGGTTCTCCTGTTTCAGTGTGATTCTCAGTCGGGGCATGTCCATTGCGATGTTCATGGTTACTTCTCGTTTGGCATATCCCAAGCATTGGATGGTTAGCGTAGCCCAGCCTGTGGGCACGTCCTTGATGGTGAAATTGCCTTCTTTGTCGGTAATGGCCCAGCGTCCGTTCTCCTTCATCAGTATTGAGGCAAACTCTATCGGCTGCTTGTCGCCCTCGTCAGTTATCTTGCCCGCAATGGTCACCTGAGCTTGTGCCTGTATGCCACAGCCCACTATGATTGTCAGAAGTATTGCCCAAATTCTGTAGATTAACATGATGCAGTCGCATCCTCTTTTATGCTTAATTATTGTTTGTTTGCCTTTTTCCGTTGGTCGTGGTCAAGGATAATCTTACGCATACGCATGGATTTAGGCGTGACCTCAACAAGTTCGTCTTCCTTGATATATTCGAGACACTCCTCCAACGACATGACAACCTTTGGAATGATGCGAGCCTTGTCGTCGGTACCAGATGCACGGACGTTGGTGAGCTGCTTGGCCTTGCAGACATTGATGACAAGGTCGTTGTCGTGAACGTGTTCGCCGACGACCTGTCCCATATAGACATCCTCGCCCGGGTCGATGAAGAACTTGCCGCGATCCTGCAACTTGTCGATAGCGTATGCGAAGGCATTGCCCGTATCCATAGATATCATGGAACCGTTGACGCGGCGCTCAATCTCGCCTTTATAGGGTTGGTACTCCTTGAAGCGGTGGGCCATGATGGCTTCGCCCTGTGAGGCAGTGAGCACGTTGGTGCGCAGACCGATAATACCACGTGAAGGAATGACGAACTCGATATTGGTACGTTCGCCCTGCGACTCCATCGAGGTCATTTCGCCCTTACGACGCGTAACCATATCAATCATCTTTGAGGCGAACTCCTCAGGGACATTGATGGTGAGTTCTTCGACAGGCTCGCACTTGACGCCATCCACCTCTTTATATATTACCTGAGGCTGACCGACCTGCAACTCGTAGCCCTCGCGACGCATGGTCTCGATGAGCACGGAGAGGTGCAGCACACCACGACCAGAGACGACCCACTTATCAGTAGAGTCCTCGAACTGCTCAACATGCAGGGCAAGGTTCTTTTCAAGTTCCTTCTCCAAACGGTCGTTGATGTGACGCGAAGTGACAAACTTACCTTCCTTGCCGAAGAAAGGCGAGTCGTTGATGCAGAAGAGCATCGACATGGTAGGCTCGTCGATGGCGATAGGTGGCAGGGGCTCGGGATTCTCAACATCGCAGATGGTGTCACCAATCTCGAACTTCTCCAAACCGATGACAGCACAGATGTCGCCACAGTCCACTTGATCGATACGCGAATGACCCATACCGTCGAAGGTATGCAGTTCCTTGATCTTTGTCTTCTCCATAGAACCGTCGCGATGGGCAATGGTAACCTGCATGCCGTCCTTCAGCTGACCACGATGTACGCGACCTACGGCGATACGACCCGTGTACGAGCTATAGTCGAGCGATGTGATGAGCATCTGGGGCGTACCCTCCAATTGCTTAGGTGCAGGGATGACCTCGATAATCTTATCTAATAGGTACGTGATGTCGGTTGTGGGCTTATTGTAGTCCTCGCCCATCCAACCATTCTTGGCAGAGCCATAAACTACAGGGAAGTCCAACTGGTCCTCGGTAGCATTGAGAGAGAACATCAGGTCGAACACCATCTCGTACACCTCCTCAGGACGACAGTTAGGTTTGTCGACTTTGTTAACCACTACGATAGGCTTCAAACCAATCTGAAGCGCCTTTTGCAGCACGAAACGCGTCTGGGGCATAGGACCCTCGAAAGCGTCGACCAGCAGCAGACAGCCATCTGCCATGTTCAGCACACGTTCCACCTCGCCGCCGAAGTCAGAGTGGCCCGGGGTGTCGATAATGTTAATCTTCGTACCTTTCCAATTAATACTAACATTCTTTGAAAGAATCGTGATGCCTCGTTCGCGCTCCAGGTCGTTAGCGTCCAATACCTGGCTCGACAGGTTCTGTCCCTCACGGAATAGATTGCCTGCCAGCATCATCTTGTCCACGAGCGTCGTTTTGCCGTGGTCCACATGTGCGATAATCGCAATATTTCTGATATCCTGCATAAGTAAATTACGTAATTTCGGGTGCAAAGGTACAACTTTTTTGGGAAATATTTGGTAGTTTTGCAGAAAATGTGTAATTTTGCACCCGCATTTCGGAAAATCCGAAGCATTTGACGACGCGAACCGCCCGTGATTAGGCAGGAAAAACGTCCGAAAGATGTTATTGCAAAACATTTATAATCACAAACAAAACAATGTATTTAGATCAAGCTAAAAAGGCTGAGATTTTCGGCCAGTATGGCAAAGACACTAAGGACACAGGTTCTGTAGAGAGCCAGGTGGCCCTGTTCACCTATCGTATTCAGCACCTTACCGAGCACCTGAAGAAGAACCACAAGGACTTCGGTACCGCTCGTGCACTGACTAAGATGGTAGGTCGCCGTCGTAAGCTCCTGAAGTACCTGTACAACAAGGACATTACTCGCTATCGCGAACTGATTAAGGCCCTCGGTCTGCGTAAGTAATCGAAAGAAAGAGTGGAAAAGTAAAAGCCTCGCAATCACATTGCGAGGCTTTTCTCTTGTTCGCCCTTCTTACATTTTCAGCCCCATTTCACGGGCCTTCTGCAACAGTAACTGCATGAGTGGTTCACGCTCGTTCTTCACCTTATTATCTAATACAGCGTCCTTCAGATACTGCTTCAGTGTTCCCACCTCGCGAGAAGGTTGCAGGTGGAAGAGTTCCATAATCTCGTTACCGTCGATGACAGGCTGGAGCAGGCGCTTATAGTCTTTTTCCTTGAGGTCGACAAGTTTTTCGCGGACAATACGGAAATTCTCGAGAAACATCTTCTTCTTAACCTCATTCTTCGATGTGATATCGGCCTCGCAAAGTAGCATGAGGTCGTCGATATCATCGCCTGCATCATTAATCAGTCGACGTACAGCAGAGTCAGTCACCTCGTTATCGGCAATGACCTGTGGACGCATGTGGAGGTCAACGAGTTTCTGCACATACTTCATCTCGGCACCCATGGGCAACTTGAGACGACGGAAAATCTGAGGCACCATCTTGGCACCAACGAGGTTGTGGTTATGGAATGTCCAACCTATAGCGGGTTCCCAGCGTTTCGTCTTGGTCTTGCCGATGTCGTGGAGCAGAGCGGCCCAACGCAAATATAGTGAAGAGTGAAGAGTGAAGAGTGAAGAATCTGCTTTCGACACACCTTCTGCGCCAGCCCCCTGTCCGGTAGGAAATTCTTCACTCTTCACTCTTAACTCTACACTTTTCACAACGTTTTCAAGCACCTCCAGCGTATGATAGAAATTGTTCTTATGGGCACGCCCGTCACGCTTTTCAACGATATCGAGGGCAGCCAGTTCAGGCAGGATAATCTGCAAAAGTCCGGAACGTTGTAGCAGTTCGAAACCGATGCTGGGGTGCGGGGCCATCATGATTTTGTTGAGCTCAACCTCGATACGTTCGCCACTGACAATCTTAATACGGTCTGCCATGCGCTGCAGGGCATCGAAGGTGGCATCCTCAATCTGGAAATTGAGTTGTGTAGCAAAACGGATGCAGCGCATCATACGCAAAGGGTCGTCGCTGAAGGTGATTTCGGGGTCGAGGGGTGTGGCGATGATGCCGTCCTCAAGGTCAGCAATGCCGTTGAAGGGATCGACCAGCTCACCAAAACGACTGCTGTTCAAACATATAGCCATAGCGTTGATGGTAAAGTCA
>JAEEGI010030003.1_pt1 | contig 10245 bp, 5 predicted proteins | sample 8958751 | NCBI WGS metagenome assembly JAEEGI01 (sample SAMN16246545, study PRJNA631951) | gut metagenome | biome: gut microbiome; feature: rumen; material: KS-attached | host: Bos | place: Iran: Karaj | collected 2018-10 | reverse complement strand
AATAAAAAATTAAAATATAACAATAATTTAATATGAAACGATAAAAAAACAAATCAAAAAAAGAAATTAATAATTCAGTATTAAAAACTTTACTAAAACATCAAAATATAATTAGAAAATTGAAAAGATAAAAAATAATTAGATATAATTTTAAAACTTTTTTGAATCAGAAAAAATTATAAAAGTTATTTAAAATATTGGAAAATCTTATAATGATTATATTCTATTATCTATAATATTAATTTCTTATTGATGAAAAAACTTTATCAAAAATGTTTAAAATTAATAAAATGAATAAAATATTTAATCTATAAAAAAAGAATTATATTAAAACAATTTATTATATAATAATTTCCTTAATATAAAAAAAAAGCTTTATGAAAAAAATTCAATAAAAAAAAATGTCGAAACAGAATGAAAAAGAAACTGAAAATCAAAATCAAAAAGAGAAAGATTTAAACGAAACAATAGATCACAATCAAATAGAAGAAGAATCAAAATATTCAATTCCTTCAGAAGCAATAATAAAAATATTAATAGATAAAATAATCTCATTATCAATAAGAAAATCAAAAAGTAATGAAATAGAGACGAGAATGGGAGAATATTGTTTTGATTTTATAAAAGATCAAATAAGACCAATTTTATCTCAAAAATATATTTTTCATTCAGAACAAAATGAAAATGAATTATATTTTAGTAATTATTTAAATGATAAAAATACTTGGATAGAAATTGAAGAACCTAATTTAGGTAAAGAAGATAGATGTATGAGTACAATGATTAAAATGAATATTCCTTTTGAAAAAAATATTGAAGAAAATAAAGAATTAAATGAAAGTAAAAATGTAATTAATGAAAAAAAAGATTCTAATTTAAATTCAAATGATGTTAAAAAAGTTGAAAGAAAAAGCACTCTTAGAAATATCTCTGATTCTAATAAAGAAAATATTAATATTAATAATAATCAAAATACTAATAAAAATGATATTATTGATAAAAAAAAAAAAAATATTATTTTACCAATTGAATCTTTTGATATTCCTAATGTTAGTGATGATTATTTTAGAGATGAAAAAGATGTTGAAAATATAAGAGATTTAAGAAGAGAAATGAATGATTTTATTATTAGAAGGGAAAAAGAAATAAAACAAAAAATTTTAGAAGAAAAATTAAAAGAAAAAGAAGAAAAGGAAAAAGATCAAAAAAAAAAAGAAAAAAATTTCGATTTTACAAAATTTACTTTTGATTCTGAAGGAACAATATTAAAATTTAAACCATTAAAAACAGATCATTTAGCAAAAGAATTTACATTATTAAAAAATAATATTAAAAATTTAAATTATCAAAAATTAGAGCTTCCAAAAAAAAAAGATAGGCCAAATTTTCACGAAATAAAAAATGAAAATGGAGTAATAATGAATCCTTCAGATAAAGTGATAGATCCATTTAAAGAAAAATTAAATGAAAAGATAAATAATAATGAAAAAATAATTCCAATGGGAAGTAATTATGATATAATGAAACCAAGTGTTGGAGTTAAAATTCAAGAAAATAAAAAAAGTAAAGGTGGAAATATGGAGTTTAGTAAATTTTTTAATAAAACATCATTAGAAGATTATGATAAAATTTTAAATGAATTTGTTCCTCTTCAAAATCAAAGTATGTTAAAAACAAGTTTTAATGATTCTATTAAGAAATTAGAAGAAAAAGAACAAATTAATAATAATAATTTAAGTAATGACAATATTTTAGATAATAATAATACTAACATAAATAATAACAATAATTTAGTTAGTAATACTAATTTAATGAGTAATCCTTTATTAAATAGTTCTAATAATAATTATAATACTCTTAATTCAGATAGAGAGTTTTCTCCTAATAAAAATTATACTTATTCTATTGGAAATAATTTAAATATTTCAAATCCTTTATTATCATCAAATAATCCTTTTTTAAATTATTCTAAAAACAATTTAACTTTAAATTTAGATGATACAATAAAAATGAATAAAAAAAAAATTTTAAATACATCATTGAAATTAGAATTTGATTCAATGAGAAATTTAACTGAAGTAGATGAATATGAAAGTAAAAGTATAAATAATAGAAATTTATTCCGTCAAAGTTTCTTTAATTTAAGTAAAAGAAATTTAGATATGACACAAATAAATAATTTTAATACTAATATTATTAAAACTAAAAATTGGGGAAGTCAAAGATCAAATTATCAAGGAGATAATAATGAAGGACAATCTAAAAGACAACGTAAACCTAAAAGAAATGAATTTTTAAGAGAATTAGGAAGTAGTATTATTGATGGTATTAGAAGTAAAATGCCTAGACAAAGAAATTTTAAAATTAATATTTGATGTATAATCTTTTTTTATTTTCTTTAATTTCATAGTAGAATTTATTTTTAAAATATTTATTTATTTGAATTTTTAGTTTTGAAGTTATTATTTTCTTTTATTTTTTATTTATTTTTTTATAAGTTTTATTATTATTTTTTTAAATGAAGAAATTTTATGAAAAATATAATGAAATTTCTTCAAAAAGATTTCTTGAAAAATTTTTATCAAAAAGAATAAAAAAAAAAGAAGATAAAAAGAATACATTAAATGAAAATATTGAGAAAACACCAATCAAAAGAAGTTTTCATTTTAATAATTATTCAAATAATTGGATAGATTCTTTTTTAGAAAAGAAAAAAAATAAATACTATAATAAAGCAAGAGAAGATATTAATAAAGTAATATCTTCAAGAAATATTAATAAAAAATTTCTAATATATAATAATTGTTCCAAAGTAAGTTCAATTGATTTTCAAAAAAAAAATTTCACTCAAAGTAATTCTTTAGAAAAGAAAAATTTGAATAAAAAGAAATTCATTAAAGAAACAAAGGAAGAATTAAAAAAGAATAATGATAAATATCCAAAAAAAAATATTGAAAAAAATAAAAATTTAAAAGTTAAAAGAGTATTTTCAGCAGATATAAAAAGAAAAATTTATTCTTCTTCCTTTAATTATAATTCAAAAAGTAAGAATAACACAAATAATTTATCAAAAAATATTATATCGAGTAAAAGAATTAATACTGAAAATAATATAAATAAAGAAATTAATTCATTTAATAAATTTATGTCAGACTCAAATATTTTAAAAAACAATGAAAAATTAATATTTTCGAATACAAAACAAACAAAAGTAGATAAATTAAATAATAATAATAGTAATATAAAGTCTATAAAAAAAAACCATATTAAAAAATCAAATTCTATTTCTGTAAATAATAGTAATTTATTATTTAACAATTCAGACAATAATGAAAATATAAATAATAAAAAAAATAATACAGTAATAAACGATATTCAAAGGATATATTCATATAAAAATAAGAAAATTAAAAAAATAGAAATAATAAAATCAACAAAATTAACAAATAATATAAATCAATTAGTTTTAACAAACTCAGAAATTGTAAATAGATTAACACAAAAACAATTATTATATCATTTGATAAAAAATAAAAAATTAAAAATAAATGAAAAAAGACCTAATTCATTAACAGAAATGTCATCTTCACATTTTAAAAATAAATACAGAGATTTAATAATTGAATATGAATTAGAAATTGATTCTTAAAAATAATAATTTTTTTATTTTATAAACAAAAATTATAAAGTATTGTTATATATTAATTAAAAATAATAATTTTTATAATTTAAACAATAAAAAATATTATAATGGGAAATGCAAATTTATGTTATTGTCATCAAAGAAATGAAATAATAGAAGATAAAAATATAATAAAAGTAAATGAAATTGAAAGTACACATCAAACAACAAAAAAGGAAAAATTTCAGAAAAAAAATAAAAAGCAAAATTTAGGAAGAACAACTTCTTTTATAAAAGGAAATAAAAGTAATTCAAAAACAACAGAAGAAAGAACATCAATAAATTCTCCTCAAAGTAAAATTTTCGAAAATAAAAGTTTATCTCCAAATTCAAAAAATACCAATACTTCTTTAAATAATGTTGTAAGAAAAAAAGTAAAAAGTCATACTCTTGAAAGAAGATCTGTTTTTTTAAATAGAACATATATTAATATTTTATTAATTGGAGATCATAAAGTTGGAAAAAGTTCTTTTGGTTCTAAAATTAGTAAAGATAAATTTAAAGATAATTATATTGAAAGTAAAAATGATGAAAATTATCTTTCTAGAGTTAATTTAAATAATAGATTATATAATATTAGTTTTCATATTCCTTTATTTGAAAATTTAAAAGAAATGTTTCAAAATCAAATTGATTATTATATTTTAATGTATGAAATAAATAATCAAGATTCTTTTAATTTTATTAAAGAAATATATGAAAATAATTTAAAAAATAAAATGAAAAATAATCATGAATTGTCTAATATTATTTTTATTGGTAATAAAAAAGATTTAGGAAATAATAATGAAAATATTATTAATTATTGTAATGATAATCAAATTTCTCATTTTGAAATTTCTGTTAAAAATAATTATGGTTTAAATGAATTATGTCAAAAAATAACTTTTGATTTTGATGTAAATGAATTTGAAATAAATAAATGAAAATTATTTGATAATATTTAATGTTTGTTATAAAATATTTCATGTAATTATTATATATTATTTTACTTGATTAGTCTTTTATAATTAAAATATTTTCAAGTATTTTGTTATAAAATCATATTAAATAAAATAATAAAAATATTAAAATATAAAATAAAAAATTAGTTTAAACAAAATTATTAACACTAAAAAAAAATAAGTTAGTTTATTGAAAAAAAATGAAGAAAAACAAACAAAATAATTTTAAACCAGAATTAATTATCAATAACCAAAAACCAATAAATGCAAGAGCAGTTGAAAGATATAAAAAAAAATTTTCTGCAATTTGTAAAATAATGGTTAATGAAACAAGTGGAACTGGTTTTTTTTGTGAATTAAAAATAAGAAATAAATTTGACAATAAAACTGAATTAATGAAATTTCTATTTACAAATAATCATATTATAGACAAAAAAGATTCACCAATAAAAATAGAATATGAAAAAGAAATAATAGAAATAAATCCTAAAAATAGATTTTTTAGCACAAGTTTAAAATATGATTATACAGCAATTGAATTATTAAAAACAGATAATTTTAATAATGTTTTTAAAGTAGAAAAAAATATTGGTGTTGATAATCCAGAAGAAGAATATATAAATGATGAATTTGTTATTATACAAAATCCAGGAGGAAATGGAGTTTCATTTGCAGAAGGATATTTAAATAAAATTCAAAATGAATATCAAATAATTCATTCAATTAGTACTGAAAGTGGTTCTTCTGGTTCTCCTATTTGTTTAGATACAAGAAATTTAAAAATTATTGGTATTCATTGTGGAAAAGAGAAAAATTTAAATAAAGGAATTTTAATGAAGCATATTATTGAAGATATTGAAAAACAATTTTTTAATTATAAAGAAAAAATAAAAATATTAAAAGAAAGAAGACTTTCTAATAATCCTGCTGATTTTTATAGAAATAATTTAAGGATGAACGCAAATAAAGAAGACAAAGATCCCAGAAAGACTTTTAAAAAAAGCAAAACCATGACAAAAAAATTTAAACCAATTGGAAGTTATGAATATAATAATAAAGATTATGATTTATATGAAGAAGAGCAATTTGAAGAAAATAAAGAATTTTGGTAAGATACTTAAATCATAAAAGTTTGTAAGGATTAACAATAAAAATATAGTAAGTAAATAAATAAAATAAAAAATAATTGTTGTGGGTAAGAAATATCAATATTATAATATTTATATAGGGAGTAAAAAAAAAAATAAATTATTAAGTTCGTAATCAATAAAATGAAAAATATTATAGACTGTAAAAATTTATTAAAATTGATTTTCAGACTGTAAAAAATAATAATTAATTATATAAAAGTTAGTAATAAAAAAGATAATAATATTACAGTCTGTAAAAATAAATAAAATTTATTTAAGAGAGTAAATAATAAATTAATGATTTATTAGTGAGTAAAATATTAATAAGAATTATATTTAGGCCGTAAGTAAAAATTATAATTTCTTCAGTGAGTAAAAAAAAAATAAAATATCTAGTCTGTAAATAAGAAATTAAAAATTTTAGGAAGTATAAAATAAATAATAATATTATAGTCGGTAAAATATGAATTGAAATGATTATAGTTTGTAAAAATTAATTAATAATATTCTTTTAGAACGTAAGAAAAAAATAAAAAAATTTCATAAGAATGTAATAAATTTACTAATATATTATAGTGGGTATAATTTGAACTCATAATATTTTAGATTGTAAGAAAATAGTAGAAGAAAAATAATTTAGTTCGTTAGAAATAAATTAACAAATATGATTATAGTTTGTAAGAATTAATTGATAATATTCTTAAAGTTAGTAAGAAATAAATTTAATTTTAATTATAGTAAGTCAGAAATAAAATAATAAACATCATAGATTGTATAAAATAAAATTTAAATATTTAGTCTGTAAATATATGGAAATTATTATATTTTAGACAGTTAGAATTAAATAATAATATTATAGAAAGTAAAAGATATAATAAAATCACAGAAAGTTATTCTTAAAATAAATATAATATAGTAAGTAAAAAAATATTAATTATATATTATAGACTGTTTGAATTTTAGTTTTTTATTATATTATAGTGCGTAAAGAATATAAAAAGATTAATATTAGTTTGTATAATAATATAATGTTAGTCGGTAAAACATAAAAGAAATATATTTAATAGTCAGTATAAAAAAATAAATAAAAAATAGATGGTAAATTATATTTCTCAATTTAGTTCGTAATTTGATTTATAATTGTAGAAAGTAACTTATTTTTTACCTTTTTTAGATGGTTAATATTTTATAATATTCATTATAGTAGGTATAATATTTATGTTTATTTTTAGATATTCATTTTTTCTAGCAAAAGATTGAAATTTCTTTAATATTGAAATCGAAAAATCTTATTTTCAAATTATCATTCTTTAATATAAGATTTTCTTTAATTTTTTATTACTAAAATTTTGCAATTATTTGAAATTATTAAAAAATTATATATTAATATTTATGTTAATCAAATATATTATTTTTTTCTTTTTTAAACTATAATCTTAAATTCAATTTACCTATTTATTATGTTTTATATAAATTTAATTTAATTATTTTATAAAATTAACAACTATTAATTTAAAAAAAAGAAGTTTTGAAATTATAAATATTTATCTTAATGAAATTATATTGATTTAATATTTAAATATCAAATAAAAAAAAATTTACATTAATTTTATTTTTTTAATATAAGTTTAAAATAACAAAAATAAATGAATTCTGAAAATTCAAACTTTTCATTAATAGAACAACATTATAACCATTTAATATCATCTTATAATACAGTAACTATGATATTAAATCCAACTTTAAATGAATTTAAACAAAATTTTTTATCATCATTAACATCTACATTAATATCACAATTAAATTTTTTGATTCAAATAATAAAAGAAGAAGAAGAAAATAAAATAAATGAATTAATCCAATCAAACTTATCAATTCTTTCAAAAAATATTGCAAATTTATTATCATTTGTATATGAAAGAAAATTTATATTAAATTACAATCATCAAAATTCATTTTCAATAGTAAATAAGTTATATAATACACCGAATAAAAATTCATTTTCAATTTCTTCGAAAAAAAAGAAGGATAATTCTATTAATTCAAAGTTAAATTTTTCAAAACAAGATATTAATAATAAAAAAGAAATAAAAAAAAATAAAAAAAATTCCATTGAAAAAAACAAAAATAATTTACCAAAAATAATTAACGGAATAAAGTCAAAAATAAGTCAACAATTATCAAAAAAGAAAATGAATGAAAAAATAATAAATATGTCTTTAGATAATTATTATACTTTACCAAATAATTCTTTTTTATCTTCTCAAATAAATTCAAATAAAAAATATTATATTAATTTACGTTATAGCGAAAATTTAAATAAATCATCTCCAAATATTTTTCAAAGAAGTAAAAGTGCTTTAAAATCAAAATATAAAAAAAATAACATTATAAATAATATTTTTAACAATGAAAAATTTTCAAATGATTTTGAAGAAAAAAAAAATAAAGTAACTCCTTTTGCAAAATATTTAATTTCTAAATATAAAAATATTGTTGATAATTATGAAAAATTAGAAAACGATGAACAAATTCAAATGGAAGAAATTTATAATAGAAAGAGTAAAGGAAAAAATAAATTAAATAATTCTTTCAACCAAAAAACTTTAAGTGATAAATTTGGAAGTTTAAATTTAAGAAATTCAAATAAAATCTCAAATAATGGTAATAATTATAATTCTAATAATAGTATTCCTTCTAAAATTGTTGTAATTAAAAAAAATGATTAATATTTTTTATTATTTAGATATGTTAGTATTAATTTTTTTTTATTATGAATAAAAGTCTAGAAAAATAAATTTTAAACAATTCAATAAGAAAAATATTGGCGATATAAAAAAATTTTATTTTTTTTATAATTTCGAAAACCCAAAAAAATATATAAATTTGATGTGTTTTTTTAAAAAATAAATAAACATTTTTTTATTTTCTTACTCCAGAATCCCATAATTTTGTTAAAAATATTAATTTATTATAACAAATATTTATGAGTTATATATATTCATCAATCAGACGATTTAATTATGATTCAACAAGGAAAAATTGGAATATTTTTATTATTTTTTTAATTCCTTAAAATTTAATTTGTATTTTTAGAATATTAAATACAATATAATATTTTCCACTGTTTATTATTAATTCTTCTCTTTCATTTCAATTTAAATAAATATGTTTTATTTCATGTTTTTATTATTTTTTATTTAAGAAAGTAATTTGTGTTTTTTAATATTTATTCTTGGTATTTTTCTATTTTTTATTTAATTTCACATTTTTTTTTTGTTTTATTTTTTTTTATTTTTTATTGTTGATTGTATATGTCGTATTTAATTTTATATTCTTTCAAAATATTATATTTCTTTTTAATATTTTTCGTCATAATCTCATTTTCAAAAATAAAATCAAATGAATTAGATTTGCCTTTAAAATTATATTTACAATTAAAATACGATTTAAATAATAATTTAACGGATATTGTTCTTCAAGACTCAAATAATGAAAATAAAAATTTGAAAGATCCAATAGATATTCTTTTTGATATATTAAGAACACAATTTCAAAGAGTATTAAATAATTATAATAAAGATCAAAATGATTCAATCAATGAAAGATGTATAGATTATTTACAATCAATATATGGAAACGAGACAAAAGAAAATTCAAATTTTTATTATGTAAAATTATTAGGTGATTCATCAAAAAACAAAAATGATTTAGGATTATATGCTAAATGTTATAAAAAAAGTTTTGGATTAAAAAATGTAGATACACAATATTTTATAGTTATTATTGATAAATCAATTAATGAAAGAAAAAATTCTTGTTATTTTGATGAACAATTTTATTTTTTAGGATTATGTATTCCAAATAATAAAATTTGTAATGTAAAACACTTATCTTTAATGTTTTATTCTACTGTTTTAAAAATAAATAATCTTTTGGATTTAAAAGAAGAAAAAAATGTAAATGGAATTCTCTTAAATGAAAAATCAAAGGATTTTGAACTAATTGATTTCTTAAAAATAATTCCTTTTGTTATTTTATTAATATATATATTAATTGTATTTTTTACATATCAATTTTTTTTTTCATTTTCTGAAAATAAAGAAAGAAGACAATCAATAGGAAAAAAGTTTGCAAATAAAGAAATAAAAGAATGTTTTAATTGGAAAGAAAATTTATCAGAATTATTAAATTTTAAATTAACCTATACAAAAATAAATAATTATAGTGGTTTAACATATATAAAGGGAATAAGAGGAATTTCAATGCTACTTTTAATTTTAGGATTTACTTTTTTTGCATTATTTAATTCTCCATTAAGATTACTTGGAAAATCTTCTTTATCTAATTTATTTAATAGTTATATTTATCCTATTTTTACAATTGGAATAAAATATTGTCCTTCAATTTTATTTTCTTGTTCTGGTTATTGTTTACATTATAAATTAATATGTTATTTTGATAATAAAAGTGATAAACATATGAAATT
>JAEEGI010030000.1_pt1 | contig 10247 bp, 9 predicted proteins | sample 8958751 | NCBI WGS metagenome assembly JAEEGI01 (sample SAMN16246545, study PRJNA631951) | gut metagenome | biome: gut microbiome; feature: rumen; material: KS-attached | host: Bos | place: Iran: Karaj | collected 2018-10 | reverse complement strand
TAGGACTCGATCATGCGCTTGACCATCTGGCCACCCACGGAGCCGGCCTCGCGGGAGGTCAGGTAGCAGTTGTAGCCCTTCTTCAGGTTCACGCCCACCTCGCTGGCGGCCTGCATCTTGAACTGATCCATGGCGGCCTTGGACTCGGGGACGTTCAGCTTGCTGGAATTCTTGCTGGACATATCGGTATCTCCTTTCCGTTCATTTGAGCAATACGCTCTTGGGGTATCGCACCCATAGCATTTCCCGCATTTTTTCTCCTATGCGGCGGGTCTCCTGGTAATTTCTGCAGGGACGGCAAAAAAGCGCCGGATAAATTGCGGAAATTGGGGCTCCACAAACGGCGAATAATATGATATGATAGATTTCACGATCCATGCGGCAGAGACATGGGAGAAAAACGCTCCTCACGGATATTGGAGAGAGAAACGATGAACGACGCCAGCATCGCCGTGCTGATCCCCTGCTACAACGAGGCGCCCACCGTGGAAAAGGTGGTGCGCGACTTCCGCAGGGCGCTTCCCCAGGCGACCGTATACGTATACGACAACAACAGCACCGACGGCACGGACGAGATCGCCCGGCGCGCCGGCGCTGTGGTGCGCTATGAAAAGGCCCAGGGCAAGGGCAACGTGATCCGCAGCATGTTCCGGGATATCGACGCGGACTGCTACGTCATGGCCGACGGCGACGACACCTATCCGGCGGAGAGCGCCCCGGAGATGGCGGAGCTGATCCTCTCGGGCCAGGCGGACATGGTGATCGGCGACCGGCTCTCCTCCAATTACTTCACCGAGAACGGCCGGGCCTTTCACGGCTTCGGCAACAAGCTGGTGCGGTTTCTGGTAAACCTCCTCTGCCGCGGCGATCTCCACGACGTGATGAGCGGCCTGCGGGCCTTCAGCCGCTCCTTTGTAAAGGATTTCCCCGTCTACTCCGACGGCTTCCAGGTGGAAACGGAGATGGCGATCTACAGCCTGAAAAAGGGCCGCGTGATTCGGGAGATCCCGGTGCCCTACCGGGAGCGGCCCGCGGGCAGCGTGTCCAAGCTGAACACCGTGAAGGACGGCTTCCGCGTGCTGGCCGCCGTGGCCAAAATGACGGCGAGGTACCGCTGACATGGGAAAACGCTTCGACTCTCTGCGCCGGGCCGCTTTGGGCAGCGGCCTGCTGGCGCAGCTCTTCCGCTTCGGCGTGGTGGGCGTCGTCGCCGCCGTCATCGACTGGGGCGTGCTGGCCATCTGCGTGCGGGTGCTGAAAATGGACTCCATCGTGTCCAATCTGGCGGCCTTCCTGGTGGCCGTGCCCTGCAACTACTGGATGAGCACCAAGTTCGTCTTCGACTTTGACCGGAACCGGAACTCCGCCCGCCTGTTCGCCGTGTTCCTGGCCTTCGCCTTTCTGGGCCTGGGGATCAACGAGCTCACCATGTGGGTGGGCGACAAGCGCCTGGGGCTGGATCCCCTGATCGTAAAGGTGGCCGGCATCGTGCTGTCCGCCGTCTTCAATTTCATCACCCGCAAGCTTATCCTGGAAAAGAGGGAGAAACACACCGATGAAGAACGCCCTGCTGAGCGATAACAACCGGCTGGCCAAGGTCTGCAAGCTGTGCCTGCTGGCCTTTCCCCTGCTCTTTACGGTGGTGGCCATGGACAACGACCTGTGGTTCACCATGAACCACGGGCGGTACATCCTCCAGCACGGCTTCACCGATATCGAGCCCTTCACCGTCCACGAGGGCCTGGCCTTCAGCTTTGAAAAATGGCTGGCCTGCATCACGTTTTACAAGGTGTACGACTGGTTCGGCCCCTGGGGCGTCTACGCCTTCGTCCAGATGGTCTTTGCCGCCATCATCGCCGTATTCTACCGGGTCTGCTACCTGTTTTCCGACCGGAACGAGAACATCAGCATCATCGTCACCGTCATGGCCATGAGCTTTCTGGGCAACAGCTACATCCGCACCCGGCCCCAGATCTTCAGCTACCTGTTCCTGCTGCTGGAGCTCTACTGCCTGGAGAAATACGCCTGGACCATGAAGCCCCGGGCCCTGTACCCCCTGCCCCTGCTGGCCCTGCTCTACATGCAGTTCCACTCCACCATGCTGCCAGTGTTCTTTATCATCATGCTGCCCTATCTGTGCGATTTCCGCTGGGTGAATTTCCTGGGGATCCGGGGCAGCGGCTACCGGAAGTGGCCCATCCTGGCGGCCATGGCGGTCAGCGCCCTGGCTGCGCTGATCAACCCCTACGGGGTGCGCTCCTTCATCTACCTCTTCCGCTCCCTGGACGACGGGGGCCTCCTGCGGGGCATCAACGAGGTGAAGCACTCCAGCTGGCGGGATATCCTCAGCTACAGCGGCGGCGTGCTGGCCTGCCAGGTGATCTACGTCGTCCTCTGGATCCGCCGGCGGGAGAAGTTCCCCCTCCGCTACTTCTTCCTGGGCGCCGGCACCTTCGTCATGGCCCTGTACGCCGTGCGGAACAACGCCTTTTTCATCCTCATGGGCGGCGCCGTCTGCGCCTGGGAGCTGCGGCGGATCCCCACCGGGTTCCGCTTCGTGCCCCTGGTGAAGAAGCTGGCGGCGGTGGGCGTGGTGGCAGCGGCAGTGGTCTCCTGCACCTGCTACTCCTACGACCTCATGTGGAAAACCCACGCCTACCAGGCCATGGACGCCTTTTACGAGATCCATCCAAACACCGTCGTGTCCATCTATCCCTCCTTCAACTGCGGCTCCTACGCCGAATGGCTGGGCTACCGCTGCTACGCCGATCCCCGGGCGGAGGTCTTCCTCAAGAGCATCAACGGCAAGGCGGACATCCTGGAGGAGGTCTGGGCCACCACCCACAACGGCATCACCCTGGACGAGATGCAGGAGAAGTACCACTTTGACTACTGGCTGGTGATGAAGGACCGCAGCATGGACAGTCAGATCCGGAGGAACGGGAGATATACCCTCGTCGTGGAGGAGGAGGACTACCGGATCTACCGCACTCCCGACGCCAGGGACTGAGCGGCAGAGAAGTCAAAGCATCGCGTCACATATCGGAGCGCCCGCCGGGAAGCGGGCGCTCTCTTCTTTTCTCTGTTCTCCTGTGGGCGAAAAAAGTTTTTCACGCAAAAACGGGAGACATTTTCCGAGATATGTGGTATTGTGTTCACAGATATCAAGCTGCGAAAGGGCGAGGAATATGCCGAAGCTTATTTCGGATCTGGCTATCATGCTGCTGACCGCCGGCTGCGTGGCGGTGCTCTTCAAGCGTCTCAAGCAGCCCCTTGTTCTGGGGTATATCCTGGCCGGCTTCCTGGTGGGGCCCTATATGCCCTATTTCTTCACGGTGGCCGACGGCGCCTCCATTGAAACCTGGAGCGAGATCGGCATCATCGTGCTGATGTTCGGCCTGGGCCTGGAGTTCAACCTCCACAAGCTGGCCAGCGTAGGCGGCAGCGCCATCATCACCGCATTGACCGAGGTGTTCGGCATGCTGGTGGTGGGTTTTCTCACCGGACAGGCCCTGGGCTGGGGGACCATGGACAGCATCTTCCTGGGCGGCATGCTCTCCATGAGCTCCACCACCATCATCATCAAGGCCTTTGACGAGCTGGGCGTACGTCAGACCGGCTTTGCCCAGATGGTGTTCGGCACCCTGGTGGTGGAGGATATCGCCGGCATCTTCATGATGATCATCCTCTCCACGGTCTCCGTCAGCAAGAGCATCTCCGGCCTGGACCTGGCGCTGAAGCTGGGTCTGCTGGTGCTGTATCTGGCCCTGTGGCTGGTGCTGGGCATCTACATCCTGCCCACCCTGCTGCGCCGGGCCTCCGCCTTTATGAACGACGAGACCCTGCTGCTCACCTCCCTGGGCATCTGCTTCGGCATGGTGCTGCTGGCGGAGGCGCTGGGCTTCTCCTCCGCCCTGGGCGCCTTTCTGGCCGGCTCCCTGCTGGCGGGCACCGTCCACGCCGAGAAGGTGGAGCACCTGACCGGCGGCATCAAGGATCTGTTCGGCTCGGTCTTCTTCCTGTCGGTGGGCATGATGATCGACCCGGCCATGCTGGTGAAATACGCCCTCCCCATTCTGGTGGTGACCGTGGTGACCATCGTGGGCAAGCTGCTGATCTCCACCACCGGCGTGCTGCTGGCGGGGCAGGGGCTGAAAACAGCCCTGCACTGCGGCTGTTCCCTGGCGCAGATCGGCGAATTTGCCTTTATCATCGCCTCGCTGGGCATGTCCCTGGGCGTCATCGCCTCCCAGCTCTACCCCATCGTGGTGGCGGTCTCCGTCCTCACCACCCTGACCACGCCCACGCTGATCAAGAGCGCCGACAGGCTCTACGGCCTGGCCGCCCGAAAGCTGCCCGCCGGGTTGGTCCATCGGCTGGACCGCAGCGACGCCGACGATACCCGGACGTCCCAGGACAGCGACTGGGGCAGCTATCTCAGCCGTTTCGTCAAGGTGACCCTGCTCTACGGCGTCCTCATGGGCGGCGTCCTGCTGGCGGGCCGCTTCCTGCTCTACCCGCTGCTGAGCAGCACCGTCCTGGAGGCGGATCTGGCCCGCTGGATCTGCGCCGCCTTCTGCCTGGTGGGCATGGCCCTGTTCGTGCGGCCCATGCTGGATCTGCACACCACCCAGTACACCGCCCTCTGGGTCAAGGACCGCCGCAACCGCCTGCCTCTGATCTCCCTGACGGCCCTGCGCTTCATGCTGATCGTGCTGCTGCTGTTCTTCGCCCTGCAGCCCCTGCTGCGCATCAGCGCCCTGTGGCTGCTGCCCCTGGTCATGGCGGCGGTGGCGCTGATCTACAAGAGCGGCTGGATGTCCTCGGCCTATCTGTCCGCCGCCACCCGCTTCATGGCCAACTTCAACGAGCGTGCCCTCCACGGCCGGGATCAGTCCGACACCCAGTGGCTGGACGAGCAGCTGCTGGTGCAGGAATTCACCTGCGGAGAGGAGCTCTCCGGCAAGACCCTGCGCCAGCTGAACTGGGGCTATCTGTTCAGCGTCAATATCATCAAGGTGGTCCGGGGCCGCAAGCACCGGAACATGCCCTCCGGCACCCTGGCCCTGCGCCAGGGCGACCGGCTGTTCGCTCTGGGACAGGCCAAGGATCTCCGCTCCCTGCGGATGCAGCTGCACCTGGAGGAGCCGGAGGATCTGCCCACCCTGCGCCGGTTCATCGCCGCCCAGACCGACGAGCCGGGCGACGTCTACGCCTACGCCATTCCCGTGACCAAGGCCTCCCCCCTGCAGGGCACCACCATCCGCACCAGCGGCCTGCGGGAAAACTACGACTGCATGATCCTGGGCGTGCAGCGCCAGAAGCTCCCCATCCTCCAGCCGGACGTGAACATGGCCCTGCAGACGGAGGACGTGGTCTGGGTGCTGGGCTCCCGGCACACCGCTGAAAAGCTCATGGCCGGTCAGCTCAACGATCTGTGAATCCGGCGCCCTGTGCGCAGTCAAAAAGAGCCCGTCCAAAGGAACGGGCCCTGTCTGCAGGCAAAGTATTATTTCATGCTGTTCAGACGGGATCAGAACAGACGTCTGGCGTTTGCTTTCTACTCGATAGTCTGTCCGGACACCTGATAGGCGTGGATGATGTGCAGCCGCATGACCGTCTTCGCCCCCTCGGCGTTGCGCGCCCGGAGATACTGTACGATCTGATGGTGGTCCTGCAGGGAAAAGGTAACGCCCACCTTGAAGTAGTGCACGTCCGCCAGGATGGACTTGTTGATCACGGGCAAGAGCTGCTCCATCACCCGGTTGTGGCTGGCCATGGCGATGGCGTTGTGGAAATCCTGCTCCTCCCGAAGGACGGACTTCCCATCGGCGTCCAGCTCCTCGATCCGGCGGCACAGGGCCTCGATCCGCTCCAGCTCCTCCTCCGTGGCGCGTTTTGCCGCGTAATAGGCCGCCATCGGCTCCACCATCAGGCGGATCTCCAGCAGATCCCGCAGGTCGGCGCCGCTGGTGGTCAGGGATCCGATCCCCTCTCCCGCCGTGTCGCGGGGATCCCTGGAAATCACGTACGTGCCGCGGCCGCGCCGGATCTCCACAAGGCCGCGGGTGCAGAGGATACGGATCGCCTCCCGGAGGGTCACGCGGCTGATGCCCAGCTCCTCCGCCAGCTCCATCTCGTTGGGAAGCTTGTCGCCCGTCTGGAACCGCCGCTCCGTGAGAATCATCTCCATGATGCTCTGCGCTGCCTGTTCCGCCAGCGACACGCCCGCCTTCACTTTGGTCATATGCGGCCACCTCCTTCCGCTTATAGACATCTTACGACTGCTGTCAGTAAAAAGCAAGTTCTTTTGCCTGAAACGCGGCAAATCGGCGCTATCTACAAAAAAAGAGAAACCGATTGTGAGAACTGACAAAATAGGAAAAAAACGCAGTTTGCAGTTGACATTTTTATTACAATTGAGTAAGCTAAATAGAAGAAGAGTTGTCTGCTGTCTTTCGGTGAAAAACGCGTTTTTTCATTAAGAGAACAGATGTCTCCCATCTTCCAAACCGGCGGTGAAAGGACGGGCTCCGATGAACGATACGCTGCGCACGACACTTGTGGCAAATGCAGGCGTTCTGCTGGCGTATAACGGCGTCACCCTGCTGCTGGACGGCATCTTCGGCAAAGAGGGCCACCCCTTCAGCCATCTGTCGGAGGAGACGTGGGAGGACATGCTTTCCGGCCGGGCGCCCTTTGAGCAGATCGACTACCTGCTCTTCACCCACAACCACCCCGACCACCTGGACTGCGGCATGGTGCGTACCTTCCTGCAGCGGCGCCGCGTCAAAGGCGTGTTCCTGCCGGACACCCACGCCGTGCGGCAGAGCGGTCTGCTGGAGGATCTGGTGGAGCTGGACATCCCCGCGGTGCTGCTGTCGGAGCAGACGGACCACGCGGTCTACCGGATCGAGCCGCAGATCTCGGTGCGGGCCTTCCGCACCAGGCACCTGGACCGGAAGTTCGAGCGGGTACATCATTTTTGTTATCTGCTGACCTTCGGCGGCAAGCGGGTCCTGTTCACCGCGGACATGGATTACGTCTCGGAGGATCTCTCCGAGCTGGCCGGGCTGCCGCTGCACGCGGTCTTCATCAACCCCCTGTTCTTTTCCGTCCTGCGGGCCCACCGGTTTTTCAAGGGCAAGCTGCACACGCGTCAGATCTGCGTCTACCACGTCCCCTTTTCCGGGGACGACCGGAGCGGCATGCGCTCCCACCTGGCCTACAATCTGGCCCGCTGGGGCGCGGATATGCCCCCCGCCTGGGCGCTGACCGAGCCGTTCCAGCGGCTGGACCTGTGAGCTCCGGATCGTTTACCATCGTTTGCGCATTATATTTCCATATAATTCAAATCGAAACGAGGAGGATGAGCAATGGATAAAAACACGATTGAAGCTGCCCGGGAGCACGGCATTGAGATGGCGGAAGGCCGGATCAGCCGCGTAGTACCCCTGCGCCTTCGTCCCGGCACGGATGTGCTGCTCGGTCTGACCGAGGCGGCCAAGCGGGCCGGCATCAGCAACGGCGTGATTCTGAGCGCCATCGGCAGCCTGAACGGGGCGAAGTACTGCGATCCCGTGGAGCTGCCCACCAAGGCCGGTTACGGCTACGGCGAGGTGCTGCACCTCACCGGTCCCATCGAGCTGCTGAACGCAGCCGGCATCATCTGCCATGACGACGCCGGCGAGGTCAACCTCCACATCCACGTCACTCTGGGCGACCGTCACGGCGGCACCCACGGCGGACATCTGGTGGAGGGCACCAAGGTCCTGATCACGGTGGACGTGGTCATGGCGGAGATCGAGGGCATGGTCATGGGCCGCAAGTGGTCCGAGGAGCTGGAGGTCCCCCTGTTCTCTCCGCGTCAGGAGTAATTCATTCGAGCGAGTCAAAAATTTTTACAATTTTTTCAGAAAGGCGTGAAAACATTGGCTAAGAAAAAGAAAACGGAAGAGTACTCCAAGGAATTCGTTCTGGGGCTGTATCGCACTACGGTACGCATCCGCGCATTTGAGGAGCACGCGGCAGAATGCTTCACCAAGGGCATGCTGGCCGGAAACATCCACCTGAGCATCGGCCAGGAGGCCGCTGAAGCCGGCGCGTTCGCCTGCATCGAACCGCAGGACTTCTTCACCTCCACCCACCGCGGCCACGGCCACGTCATCGCCCGCGGCGGCGATCCCAAGCGGGCCATGGCCGAGCTGTTCGGCAAGAAGACCGGCTACTGCAAGGGCAAGGGCGGTTCCATGCACATCGCCGACATGGCGAAGATGAACCACCTGGGCGCCAACGGCATCGTGGGCGCCGGTCAGGCCATCTCCGCCGGCAGCGCTCTGGCGTCCAAGATCATGGGCGACAACAGCGTGACGGTGGGCTGCTTCGGCGACGGCTCCACCAACGAGGGCTCCTTCCACGAGTCCCTGAACATGGCCGCTGCCTGGAAGCTCCCCATGGTCTGGTTCATTGAGAACAACTGCTACGGCGTGTCCACCGAGATCCACCGCGTCACCAACACCCCCGATCTGGCCACCCGCGCCGCCGCCTACAACGTTGAGTACGCCGTCGTGGACGGCACCGACGCTCTGGCCGTGTATGAGGCCATGAAGGTCGCCATGGAGCACGCCCGCTCCGGCAAGGGCCCCTACGTGGTGGAGGCCAAGGTCTACCGCTATCAGGGTCACTACTGCGGCGATCCCGCCGTGTATCGTCCCTCCGAGTACATGGAGTACGCCCTCAAGCACGACGGCATCGACAAGCTGGCCAACCGTCTGCGTGAGCTGGGCGTTACCGACGAGGAGTTGGAGGAGATCAAGGCCGCCGCGACCGCTGAGATGGACGCCGCCGTCAAGTTCGCCGACGAGTCCCCCTATCCCGATCCCAGTGAGGTCACCGACGACATGTATACCGCTGACAACGAAAGGTGTGTGGCAAGATGAGCAAGAAGATTACCATCAGCAAGGCCATTCGTGAGGGCCTGCTGGAAGAGATGCGCCGCGATGACAAGATGTTCATCATGGGCGAGGATATGGCGGTCATGGGCAACGTGTTCGCCATCACGACCGGTTTCCTGGATGAGTTCGGCCCCAATCGCGTGATCGATACCCCCATCAGCGAAGAGGGCTTCATGGGCATGGCTGTCGGCGCTGCCATGCGCGGCATGCATCCCTGCGTGGAGCTGATGTATGACGACTTCGTCACCGAGTGCGCCGATCCTCTGTTCAACCAGGCTGCCAAGCTGAAGTACATGTCCGGCGGCCAGTGCTCCATCCCCCTGGTGCTGCGTATGCCCATGGGCTCCGGCCGCCGCAACGCCGGCCAGCACTCCCAGTCCCTGGAGGGCATGGTGTGCCACTTCCCCGGCCTGAAGGTCGTCGCTCCTTCCAGCGCCGAGGACGCCAAGGGCCTCATCAAGGCCGCCCTGCGTGATCCCGATCCCGTGGTGGTCATGGAGCACAAGCTGCTCTACGCCCGCAAGGAGGAGATCCCCGAGGGCGAGTACATCACCCCGATCGGCGAGGCGAAGGTCCGCCGCGAGGGCAAGGATCTGACCATCATCTCCTGGAGCCGTGAGGTCAACTTCTCCCTTGAGGCCGCCGAGACGCTGGCTGCCCAGGGCATCGACGTCGAGGTCCTCGACCTGCGCACGCTGGTTCCCGTTGACTGGGACGCGATCCGCAAGTCCGTTTCCAAGACCCACAACGTCATCATCGTCTCCGAAGAGGTCAAGCGCGGCAGCTATGCCGGCGAGCTTTCCGCCGAGATCGGCGAGGAGCTGTTCGACGAGCTGGACGCCCCCGTGGAGCGTGTCTGCGGCCTGAACATCGTCTCCCCGTTCTCCCCCGTGCTGGAGGATCAGAACTTCCCGCACCCGGCAGACATTGCAGCCGCCGTCAAGCGCGTGCTGAACAAGTAAGAAGGAGGGGCAATAACGATGGCACATGAAGTATTGATGCCCCAGCTGGGTCTGACCATGGAAGAGGGCACCGTCTCCGCGTGGATCAAGCACGAGGGCGACGAGGTCAAGGTCGGCGACGTGATCCTGGAGATCACCACCGATAAGCTCACCAACGAGGTCACCAGCGAATTCGACGGCACCCTGCTCAAGATCGTCGCCCAGGAGGGCGAGGATATCCCCGTAAAGGGCCTGCTGTGCTATATTGGCGCCCCCGGCGAGGCTGTGGGCGGAGCCGCCCCGGCTGCTCCTGCCGCCGCCCCCGAGGCTCCCGCTGCTGCGCCGGCTCCTG
>JAEEGI010029999.1_pt1 | contig 10247 bp, 10 predicted proteins | sample 8958751 | NCBI WGS metagenome assembly JAEEGI01 (sample SAMN16246545, study PRJNA631951) | gut metagenome | biome: gut microbiome; feature: rumen; material: KS-attached | host: Bos | place: Iran: Karaj | collected 2018-10 | reverse complement strand
TTCCCCATGGTCGCGCGGTTCCGGAGGAAGGTGTTGGACGTTACCTCCACCGTTGAGGAGAACAGACTCCAGCAGATGTTGCCCGCCATATAGAACAGAAATCCGGGCAGCAGGAAATCCCCCGGCACGTCCGCCGTGGTGAGCTTTGCGAGCTTGCCGAAGATCACCGTAAAGACGAGCGTCGTCAGCAGCGGCTGAATGATCGCCCAGAGCGGCCCGAGGATCGTCTGCTTGTACATGGCGGTAAAATCCCGCTTCACAAACAGAAAGATGAGATCCCTGTACCGGAACGTTTCTCTGAGGTGAAGATCAAAAACCTTATGCTCCGATGTGATCGTCGTCAGAAATTGCTTTTCCATATCCATGCTTCGAAAACTCCGTCTGTCTTCTTTTCAGCCGTTTTTTCAGCCGTTCAAACCGCTCGTTTCCGAGGATCCGGCAGCCCGCTCTCTTGAGAACGCCCATCATTCGATGATACCGTTTCGCACCGATGCAGTTTCTGATCGGAGCGTTTTTCCACCAGCTTGCCGCAAACCAATGGATCGAGATCGTTTCTTCCGAGCAGCACGAACGGGTGTGCGTCATATCGATCGGGCAGAAAACGGGAACCGGATAGAGACGGATCCCGCCCGGAAGAAGCTGTTCGCTGCCGTCCGGCTGCATCCCGTGTCTTCGCATGACCGCCGTTTCCCTGACCGGACAAGGCGTGGTATCCATCGTCCCGTCGTCCCTGAGAAACGGGACGGACTGATATTCCGCCATGATCTCCCGCAGGATCTCCGCATGCTTTTCCGCGCCGAAGCCGAGTCCCGATGCGATCTGATCCGGCTGCTGGAAGCCGAAAAACACCTTGTTGTCCAGAACGGCGTCGAGACTTCTGAGAAGCTCCACGTCCGTATCCAGATAGATCCCGCCGTGTTCATAGACGATCTTCATCCGGAAATAATCCGCGGCGAACGCCCATTTCTTTTGTTCGATCGCCTGACGGACAAACAGCGGCGCAGCCGCAAAATCGCAGTTCTCTTCGTTCCACTCGATGATCTCGTACTCCGGGCAAAACGTTCTCCAGTTCTTTATGCATTTTTCGGTCAGTTTCGGTTTTTTCTTTTTTCCGAACCAACAATAATGAATCACTTTCGGGATCACATTACAATTTCCTTTATCGCAAAGCGACTTTTTCAGACCGGGCCCTGTCCGTACAGGTCTCGGGATGCGGAACCGACACGGTACGGTCTTTGCTGTCCTTATTACCCTATTAAATTAGTATAGCATCTCTGCGTCTGTGCGTCAACGAATAGTTCCCGTATAAAAAACCGAACCGGGCATCCGGTTCGGATCGACGATTCGTTTCGATCGAACGGTTCAGCGATAGAAGCGTCCGATATAGTCTTCGACGTCCCGGCGGGTTCCTTTGAACGGTCCCGGCGTTTCCATCTTGAGCGAGACAAGCGCCGCGGCGAATTCGAGCGCGGTCGGGATGTCGTGATCGAGGCGCTCGCAGAGATATCCCGCGAACGTCGTGTCGCCTCTGCCCGTGCGTCCCGAAAGATTGCGCGGACGCAGCGGCGCGCGGTAAATCGTTTTTCCGTCGCACACGATCGCTTCGGTGTTGTGCGTGATCAGGACTTCCTTCGCGCCCCATTCGCACAGCAGGAACGCGGCTTTTTCGCGGTCGTCGGTGCCGGTCAGCTTTTCCGCCTCCGCCGCATCGGTCTTGAGATAGCGGATCAGCGGCAGACATTCCTTTTTCTCCGGCCAGTCGCGGAGCTCCAGCGTGCCGTCGTCGTTGCGGAAGCGCATCATGCCCTGCACGTCCAGCGCCGTGTCGCCGCGTTCGGCGCACGCTCTGACAAACTCGAGCGGGAAATCGCCCGCAACGAGCCCGCCGAGATGATAGACGCGCGCTTCGGCGTCCGGCAGGTCCGAGGGCTTATACGGATCGATGCCGCGCGTGTTCAAAGAACGCCTGCGCTCGCGGTCCGCCGTGAAATAGGTATTCTGCATTTCGGTATAGGTCTCGGATTCGACCGGAAAGACCTTCTCCACCCTGCTTTCGGCGAAGACCCTGAAGGGATCGATGACCTTCGTGTTTCCCTTCGGAACGACTGCCACGGAATGCCCGGTCGACGCCGCGGCATAGCCGGAAAACGTCACCGCGCCGCCGTTGATGAACTCTTCGCGCCCGTCGAAATCAATGTTGTGATCGAGCGTAATCTGCCCGATGATCATGGTATCAAACATGCGGTATTGCCTCGCTTTCCCTGATGATCCAATCGAATTCGGGACACCAGTTCCGGTATTGTCCCGATACGATGACGTCCTTCAGCTCATAGGAGTCGCGGATGCGTTTCTCGGTAAGGATCGCTGCGCGTCCTTCGTCGCCGATCTGGTGCGCATCGGACCCGACCGTGCGGTACAGGTGCGGGTTTTCTCTGCACAGTTTCAAGGCCAGTTCGTTGCGGTTGTCGTGCCGCGGATTGCAGTTGACGACCTCAATTCCGTGCACGCAGTCGTAAAAGACCTCGTTGCAGCCGTTGCGGTACGGGTGCGCGTGGATGATCAGAACCTCATCCCTGTACCGGTCAAAAAACGCTTTATGGTCCATTTTCGTGATCCACGGATTCCGGCGGAGCCACTGTTCGTCGATTCCGTAGACCAGATAATCGCTGTCGTTCTCGGGGAAGCGCAGCTCAATGCCGAAGATCACGTCCATGCCGAGCGCATCCCCGGTCGCCTTCGCCGCGCGGTAGCCGACAAGATACCGGTCGATGATCGCGTCCCAGTTGTCGGGCACATTGTAATACCCGATCTGCGTATTATGCAGATGATCGGTCACGAAGACGCCCCGGTAGCCGAGCGTGTGATAGGTCCTGATCTGATCGGCGGCGGGCACGTGCCCGCACTTGCTGGATTCACCGGTGTGCAGATGCAGTTCGTAACGATACATAGAAGAAACCCCCTGAAATCAGTTTTCGATCGCCCGACAGGAATCTCGGATAACGAGCGACGGGGAAAGAATGGTCTTGGTGTGCGGCGTGTCCGGACGCTTGATGCGGTTTAAAAGAATGTCCAGCGCGGAAACGGCGAGTTCCTGCTTGGGCTGGTTGACCGTGGTGAGCGAAATCGGCGGCAGCGCGGAGAAGGAGATGTTGTCGAAGCCCATCAAGCTGAGGTCCTGCGGAATGCGGATGCCCTTTTCATACGCCGCCTGAATGACGCCGATCGCCAGCGTATCCGCGGCGCACAGGATCGCCGTCTCCGGGAACGGCTTGTCGAAATGCTCCTTCGCAAGCGAATAGCCGACCTGAACCGAGCTTCGCGAACCGGTATTGCGCAGCACGATCGGCTCAATGCCGAGCTTTTTGCATGCGGTATAGTACCCGTCCGCGCGGAGCTGATGCGTCATGCTGTTGTCGCGCGCGCCGAGATACAGGATCCTGCGATGTCCGAGCGAGTACAGATATTCCGTCGCCTGCTGCATGCCGGTCGCATTGTCGACGGACACGTAGTTTTCCGGCAGGTCGATCATATTTTCGCCGATGAAAACCGTCGGCACCTGCGCGGTGAGCGTTTTGAGCGTCTCATATGATTCCGAACCGACCGGGATCATGATGATGCCGTCAACCTTGCGCCCCATCAGCAGGGAAAAGACTTCCTTTTCGAGATCGAGGTTATAGGAGGAATTGCAGACCATGAGGTTGTAGCCGCATTGACGCGCATAGTTTTCGAGATGAGCGGTCATTTCGCTCATGAACGGGTTGTCGATGCTCGTCACGATCAGACCGATGATGTTCGTACGCTTCATGACCATCGACCGCGCGACGGAATTCGGCGTATACCCCATTTCTTCGCAGATGCGGACGACCCTTTTGCGCGTGCTCTCACCGATTTCCGGGCTCCCGGAAAGCGCGCGGGAGACCGTCGCATAGGATACGCCGGCGACTTTCGCAACATCCTTCAGCGTCACAAAGCCCATGTGCAACCTCCGTATTAACACGTTTTATGTTACGCAAACGTTTTCAGATACTCTATTTTACATCCGTTTTTCGCTTTTGTCAACGGCATTCCGGATTCCGAAGCGGACGAACGCCGAAAAACGTGTTCCCTTCATAAATAAAGACGTTTTTTCCGTATTGACAAACACGGTGCCGTGAGATACAATAGAATCGACGAAAACGTTTACGGAAACACATGTTTTTTTCGGAGGGCGCAATGATTACGACGGTGTTGTTCGATCTCGGCGGAACGCTGCATTCGGTCATCAAAAAGGAGGACTCGATGCGGCGCTTTGCAGAGCGGCTGATCCGGCGGCTTTCGGATTACGGCATCCTTTTGGACACGACGCCGGAGCGGCTCGCCCTTTCCCTTCACGAGAACGCAGAAACGTACAAGCACCTTTCCGAACAGACGCGCACCGAGCTTCCTGCGGCGCAGATCTGGAACGATCACTATCTCAGGGAATTTCATATCGGGACGGAGCGGCTTGCCCCCATCGCCGAGGAGCTGAGCTTCCTTTACGATTACGACCGGCTGACGCTGATGCGCAAACCGCATCTAAAGGAAACGATCGAGGCCCTGCACGGCATGGGGCTCAGAATGGGCGTCGTTTCCAATATCATTTCCACCTCTCTCGTCCCGCATATGCTGAACGAGTACGGCATCGCGCAGTACATGGAATGCATCGTGATGTCGAGCGAGGTCGGCTTCCGCAAGCCCGATCCGCGCATCTTCGATATCGCGCTGCAGAAAATGGGCGTTACGGCGGCGGAAACGGCGTACGTGGGCGATACGATCTCGCGCGATGTGCTCGGCGCAAGAAACGCGCATCTCGGACTGGTCATCCGCCTCAACAATCCTTCGATCGCGCACCGCGACGCCGCCTTTACGGGTGCGGATGCGCCGCAGGCGGATTTTGTGATCTCGGAATTCTGTGAACTGCCGGAGATCTTCCGGACGGTCAACAAAAGATAAAACCATTACATAACAGAAAAGGAGTTGGAGCAAATGACGGATACGATCTTCTTTGATGTCGGCAACACCCTGCGCATCGTGATCCCCGATAAGGAATTTTCCGACGCGGCGGAACGCGAGCTGATGGAACTGGTCGGCGCGACCGAACCGCACGACGTGTTCTTCGCGAAGCTGGAGGAACGCTGGCAGAAATACCGCAAGGGCGTGAAAAAATCTCTGCTCGACGCGGGTGAGATGGAGCTTTGGAGCCAGCACCTGCTGCCCGATTACGATCCGGAGCGCGTCTGCGCGCATGCGGGACGGCTGACCCGGCTGTGGCGCGATCACGACGGACGCCGCGTCCCCCGCGACGACGTGAAATCCACGATCATCGAGCTGGACCGCCGCGGCTATACGCTCGGCATCATCGCCAACACGATCACCGAAACCGAGATCCCCGACTGGATGATCGCGGACGGCGTGGCGCATTACTTCAAGACCGTCATCCTTTCCTCCAAGGTGCGCCTCCGCAAGCCCGACCCCGAGATCTACTTCCTCGCCTGCCGCGCGATCGGCAAGAAGCCGGAGCAGTGCGCGTATGTCGGCGACAACCCCATCCGCGACGTCGAGGGTACGAGAAAAGCGGGTTTCTCCATGATGATCCGCATCGACGAGCCCGATACGATCAAAAAGGAGCCGCAGGAGATCGTTCTGAAACCCGATTACACGATCACAAGAATCGGCGAGCTTCTGGACATCTTCCCGCCGCTCAACTGATTTCGAAAAGGAGAAGCGATCATGGCAAACGAAAGAGAATTTGACGCAATCTTTTATGACCTCGGCGGCACGCTGCGGCTTGTGGAACGCGACGCCGCATTTGAAGCGGAAGCGCGCAGAAAGATCGCCGAGATGTGCGGCGAAAAGGGCGATCCCGACGAATTCTGCAAGTTTCTCGATTACCGCTACGCGGGCTACCGCAAATGGTGCTTCGAGACCATGCGCGAAGCGCCCGAAGAGGAGCTTTGGACCAAGTGGCTTACGCCCGAATACGACCGCGAGCTGATCAAAAAGAACGCGATCGAGCTGACGATCGAGTACCGCAACAAGGACGGCCGCCGCGTGGTCGCCCCGAACGGCGCGCAGTCGATCAAAGACCTGTACGCAAACGGCTACAAGCTCGGCATCATTTCGAACCTCGTCACCTCGCAGGAGATCCCACGCTGGCTCAAAGCGGACAACCTCGAACAGTACTTCGGCGCAGTGCTTCTGTCCTGCGTGGAAGGCATCCGCAAACCCGACCCCGCGATTTCCAACAAGGCGTGCGACATCCTCGGCGTAAAGCCCGAGCGCTGCGTCTACATCGGCGACAACCTGAACCGCGACGTCGAAGGCACGCGGCTTGCGGGCTACGGCATGTTCATTCTCTATACGACGCCGGAAAAACTCGCGAAGGAAAAGATCACGGATGAGAACCGTCCCGACGCGGTCATCTTTGATTTCAACGAACTGAAAGAGATCTTCCCGAAGGCGCCGCACGTCGCGTGGGATAAGGTACGGAGGGTTTGAAGATGCAGAACAACATCAAAGCAATCTTTCTGGATCTCGGCGGCACGTTCCGCGTGGTCGACGAGGAGAACCGCCCGTTCATCCACGAAGCGCGTGAGCGCATCAAGGAGCTGTGCGGAACCGATATGGATTCCGACGCGTTCTATGATTTTCTGAACAAGCGGTACGACGGGTACCGCGAATGGGCGCTGAAATATATGTGCGAAGCGCCGGAAACGATGCTCTGGACGCGCTGGCTCGTCCCCGAATGGGATCGTGAAAAGATCGAAAACGCCGCCAAAGAGCTGACCTACTGCTTCCGCAGAGCGAAGGGCGAACGCGTGGTCGTGGAAAAGGGCGTCGAAACGGTCAAAGAGCTCAGAAAGCGCGGCTATCTGGTCGGCATCATCAGCGATCTGATCGGCACGATCGAGATCGACGAGTGGCTGGATCGCGACGGCATCCGCGATCTGTTCTGCACGGTGCAGCAAAGCTCCGTGACGATGCTCCGGAAACCCCATCCCGCGATCTACTTCCTCGCTCTTTCCGAGGCGGGCGTCCGTCCCGAGGAAAGCTGCTTCGTCGGCGACAACCTGAAGCGCGACATCATCGGCGCAAAGCAGTCGGGCTTCGCCGGCACGGTCGGTGCGGAATATCCCGGCGGGCTGGAATTCAAGCTCACCCCCGAAAACCGTCCGGACTGCATCATCCATCATTTCGACGAGCTCTTGAAGGTATTTCCGGGCGACGGACGGTTCTGTCCCGAAACCGCCGAGGATCCGACGCCGCGCATCCGGTAAGAAAAGGAGAAAACGATATGACACAGTTCAAATGCTCCGGCGGCGACGCGCTCGCGCGCGCCGTGGAAAAGATTTATGAGAACAACGGCGGCTCGGAATACGGTTTCGAGCCGATGAACCTGTACGAGAACGGCGAGGCGGTCGGTCTTGTGCGTCCCGGCGACGGCGTGATCTTCTGCTGCCGCAGAGGCGAGCGTGAAACCGAACTGACCGACGCATTCACCGATCCGAACTTCAGGGGCTTTGAGCGTAAGATGCTCGATCCGCTGGATTTTGTGATCCTCACCATGTACAGCGAAAAGTACACGTACCTCCCGATCGCCTTCGCGCCCTCGAAAGTGCAGAAGACGCTTGCGGAGGTCCTTTCGGCGCACGGCAAAACGCAGCTGCATCTTGCGGAGAGCGAAAAGTTCGCGCACGTCACCTTCTTCTTCAACGGCGGCAACCAAAGGCCGTTCGACGGAGAGGACGACATTCGCATCCCCTCCCCGAAGGGCGTTCCGTTCGATACCGTTCCGGAGCTCAAACTGCCGGAGGTTGCGAAGACGCTGTGCGACGGCGTTGACAAGGGCTATGATTTCATCGTCACGAACTTTGCAAACGGCGACGTCATCGGACATACGTCCAGCGACACCGCAAAGCCGGTCGCCTGCGAAGCGATCAGCAAATACGTCGGCAAGGTCGTTTCGCACGCGCGCGAACACGGCTATACCGTTCTGGTGACCGCCGACCACGGCAACATTGAGATCCTGCACACGCCCGAGGGCAAGCCGCACGTTTCGCACACGACGAACCTCGTCGCCTGCATCGCGCTCGGCGACGGTACGGAACAGCTCAAATCGGACGGCAAGCTCTGCGACGTCGCGCCGACGATCCTTTCGGCGATGGGCATTGCGCAGCCCGAAGAGATGACCGGCTCCCCCCTGTTCCGCTTCGCAAACGCGGGCAAGGTCCTGCTCCTGATCTGCGACGGCTGGGGACTTGACAAGCCGACCGACAACAATCCGATCTTCACCGCGTCGACGCCGGAATGGGATATGCTGCTTGCGAACTACCCCTATGCGAAGCTCGAAGCGTCCGGTCCCGCGGTGGGACTCGCCGAGGGCAAGACGGGCAATTCCGAAGCCGGGCATATCAATCTCGGTTCGGGACGCGTAGTCCTGCAGGACGACGTCCGGCTCGACAACGCCATGAAGGACGGCTCGTTCGCCGAGAATCCGGTCTTCCTGCACACGCTGAACGCCGTGAAGGAACGCGGCGCCGCGCTGCATCTCTTCGCGCTGCTGACGAAGAAGTCCTCGCACGGCTCGATCGACTATCCTCTGGCGCTTGTCGACATGGCGAAAAAAGCGGGGCTCGATAAGGTTTACGTGCACGTCATCTTCGACGGGCGCTCCACGGAGCCGGGCAGCGCGCCGAAGCTTTTGCGTGAGTTCGGCGAAACGATCCGCAATAAGGGCGTCGGTCTCATCGTGTCCGGCGTCGGCAGAGGCGTCGCGCTCGACCGCGACCAGAACTGGGCAAAGATACAGCGCACCTATGCGTCGCTCGTCGAAGGCAAGGGCGCGCCGTATTGCGAATAAACAACACTTTCAAATAACGATTCGGAGGTAAAACATGGTTAATGTCGGTATCATCGGCGCAGGCCGCATCGGACAGGTGCACGCAAAGAGCATCCTCTCCGGCGTCCCCGACGCAAAAATCCTGGCGATCGCGGATCCGTTCATCAAGCCCGAGGTCGCCGCGTGGGCAAAGTCCGTCGGCATCGAGAACGTGTATACGGACCACAGAAAGATCCTCGAGGATCCGCGCATCGACGCAGTTCTGATCTGCGCATCCACCGATCAGCATGCTCAGCTTTCTCTGGAAGCGATCGCGGCAGGCAAGCACATCTTCTGCGAAAAGCCGATCGACCAGAGCATTGCGAAGATCGAAGAGGTCAAGGCGGCGCTCGCGGCGAGTCCGAAAAAGCTCGTCTATCAGGTGGGTTTCAACCGCCGTTACGACCACAACTACCGCGCCATGCGCAAAGCGGTCGAGGAAGGCAAGATCGGCGAGGTGCAGTTCGTGCGCATCTCTTCGCGCGATCCGGAGCCCCCGCCCGCAAAGTACGTTGCGCTGTCCGGCGGCATTTTCATGGACATGATGATCCACGACCTCGATATGGTACGCTATCTTTCCGGTCAGGAGATCGTTGAGCTTTACGCGCAGGGCGCGTGCCTCATCGATCCCGAGATCGGCAAGGCGGGCGACGTGGATACCGTCACGATCACGCTGAAGCTTTCCAACGGTGCGCTTGCGACCATCGACGGTTCCCGCAAGGCGGTCTACGGCTACGATCAGCGCGGCGAGGTCTTCGGTTCGAAGGGCTGCGTCGTCAACGCGAACGATTCGGAATCCAACGTCGTGCTCTCCACCGTGGACGGCGTGACCGGTGAAAAGCCGCTGTGGTTCTTCCTTGAACGCTACATGGGTTCCTATCAGGCGGAAGTCCGCGAATTCATCGACTGCGTGAACAACGGCAAGGAGCCGTGGGTCGGCATCGAAGACGGTCTGCTTTCGATCAAGCTGGCGCTCGCGTGCGCGAAATCCCTCAAAGAAAACCGTCCCGTCCGCATCGACGAGATCTGAAAAATCGGAAAGGAAAAGACTATGGCAAAAATCAAAGTCGGCGTAGCCGGTTACGGCACGATCGGTCAGCGCCTCGCAGACGGCGTCGCCATGCAGGGCGATATGGAACTCGTGGGCATCGCGGATCTCGCGCCTACGCTTGCGATCCGCGCGCTGCGCGAAAACGATATGATCGGCGCAAACGACGTGAAGTACAACCTGTACCTCGTCGACGGCGCGGACAGAGACGCATTTGAGAAATACGATATCCCCGTTGCGGGCACGTTTGAGGAACTGTGCCGCAGCGTCGATATCATGCTTGACTCCTCCCCCGGCGGCGTC
>JAEEGI010029986.1_pt1 | contig 10250 bp, 6 predicted proteins | sample 8958751 | NCBI WGS metagenome assembly JAEEGI01 (sample SAMN16246545, study PRJNA631951) | gut metagenome | biome: gut microbiome; feature: rumen; material: KS-attached | host: Bos | place: Iran: Karaj | collected 2018-10 | reverse complement strand
TTTTCAGCTTTGATCGAATTGTTTCCCATGTCTCCCGTTTTGTCACCTTGAAGGAAGGCGACTGCATCTTCACAGGAACACCGCAAGGCGTTGGCGAGGTGCATGTTGGCGATAGGCTGGAGTTGTTTTTGGAAGGAGAATCCATGTTTGGTTTTTATGTAGAATAAAGATAATCAATAAAATAAATATTATTTCTATGAAAAAACTATTTCTTATTGCTTTATTGGCGCTAGGCTTGAGCCTTTCCGCACAACCCTTGTGGATGCGCCACAATGTGATTTCGCCCCAGGGCGACAAGATTGCCTTTTGCTATAAAGGCGATGTGTATGTGGTGAATGCCAACGGCGGCAAAGCCACGCAAATCACCACGAATGCCGCTTACGATGGCGACCCGATATGGTCGCCCGACGGCAAACAGATTGCCTTCTCCACCGACCGAAACGGTAACTTCGATGTGTATCTTGTTTCGGCAGAAGGCGGTGTGGCCAAGCGTATTACGACAAACTCTGCCACTGAAATTCCGTTGGCTTTCTCACCTGATGGCAAGGAGATCTATTTCTCTGCCCAAATCCAGAAAGCAGCTGAGAATGTGCAGTTTGCCTCTGGTTGGATTACTGAGTTATATAAGGTGAGTACCCAAGGCGGTCGTCCCGAACAGGTGGTGGCCGTGCCCGTGAGCAGCATGTCGTTTGACAAGGACGGCAAGTCCTTCCTTTACTACGACCGCAAAGGCAGCGAGAACGTGTGGCGCAAACATCATGTATCTTCCGTGGCGCGCGATGTGGTGTACTACAACGCCAAGAAAAAGACCCACACGATTCTGACCACCAATGTGGGTGAAGATAGGGATCCGAGATATTTGCCTGGATATAAGGATGTTGTGTTCTTGAGCGAACGCAATAATGGCAGTTTCAATGTCTATAAGGCTCCCGCTAACAACCTTGAACAGGTGGAGGCAGTGACTCACTTCAAGACGCACCCTGTCCGTTTTTTGAGTGTGGCCAACAACGGCCTGCTGTGCTATGGCTACATGGGTGAGATCTACACACAACGCATTGGCGGTGAGCCGCAAAAGGTGAACATCGAAATCGTCAACGACCAAGCAGAGGAACAACTGGTGAAGCAGGATTTCAAGGGCGCAGGCAGTTTTGCGTTGAGCAGCGACGGCAAGTTGATTGCCTTTGTCTCGCGTGGTGAGGTCTTCGTTACGGGTGTGGACGAATACGCCACCACGAAGCAGATCACGCACACCCCGCAGGCCGAGCGCAGCCCTTCGTTCTCGAAGGACGGCCGCACCTTGGTCTATGCCTCGGAACGCGATGGCTATTGGAACCTCTACCAAGCAACCATCGTGCGCAAGGAGGACTACAACTTTGCCTACGCCACTTTGATTGACGAGAAGCCCCTGTTCGACAACGACGGTATCGAGCGCAGCAATCCCGACTATTCGCCCGATGGCAAGGAAATCGCCTTTGTAGAGAATCGTAATATCTTGAAAGTCTATAATATAGAGTCCAAGAAAGTGCGCCAAATCACAGATGGCACACAACATTACGGTAGCATTGGCTATGAATGGTCGCCCGACGGCAAATGGTTTGCCATAACCTTGATCACCCACATGCGCGACCCCTATTCCGATGTCGCCATTGTGTCGGCCAGCGGTGATATGAAGATATACAACATCACCGAGAGCGCCTACTTCGACGACGACCCGCAGTGGGTGTTGGATGGCAATGCCATTCTTTACAATTCGGACCGTTATGGTATGCGTTCGCATGCCTCGTGGGGCAGCCAAAGGGATGTCTTCATCGCTTTCTTGAACCAGGAGGCCTATGACAAATTCCGCCTCAACAAAGAAGAATACGCCTTGTTGAAGGAGCAGGAGAAAGGCAAGAAGGACGACAAGAAAGACGAACCGAAGAAGGAGGAGAAGAGCGACAAGAAGAAAGACAAGAAAGACGATGCCAAAGATGAGAAGAAAGATGAGAAGCCCAAGGAAGCCAAGAAGATAGAGGTGGACTTGGAGCATTTGCAGGACCGCGTCATTCGCCTGACGCCGATGTCGTCCAATTTGAGCGGTATGGCTTTGTCGAAGGACGGCGAGAAGCTCTATTTCATGACCTCGTTTGAGAAGGGTTACGACCTCTGGGAGATGGACGTCCGCGAGAAGTCGATGAAGATCACGAAGAAGATGGGGCAGGGTGGTGCCCATTTGGTCGTGAAGGACGACAACATCTTCCTTCTTTCGGGTGGCAACCTGCAAAAGGTGGACAAGGGTGGCAAGTCGACGCCGATTAAATTCGACGCCACCATGGAACTTGACCTCGCCGCTGAACGGGAATACATGTTCAACCATGTATTCCTGCAAACCGAGAAGCGTTTCTTCATGAAAGACCACCACGGCGTGGACCTCGACATGATGAAGGAGGCCTACCAGCCGTTCTTGGCGCATATCAACAACAACTACGACTTCTCCGAGATGTTGAGCGAGATTTTGGGCGAGTTGAATGTGTCACACACAGGCTCGGGTTACCGTCCTTCAAGTCGAGGCGGCGACGCCACGGCAGAGTTCGGCGTGCTTCTCGATCTCGACTACAAAGGTGACGGCTTGAAGATTGCCGAGGTGGTGGAAGGCGGTCCCTTCGACAAGAAGAACTCCAAAGTGAAAGCGGGCTCTATCATCCAAAAGATTGATGGCGTGGAGATTACGAAAGGCATGGACTACTATCCTTTGCTTAATAACAAACGCGACAAGACCGTTTTGGTGACCGTCTCCGATGGCGGCAAGACTTGGGATGAGACCGTGAAGCCCATCAGCCATGGCGCGATGAACGAACTGCTTTACAACCGTTGGGTGAAGCACAACGAAGAGACCGTGGAAAAACTCTCGAACGGACGCCTCGGTTACGTCCACATCCGTAGCATGGGCGATGCCAGCTATCGTGACGTGTATTCCCAAATTCTCGGTAAGTACAACCTCTGCGACGGCATTGTCATCGACACGCGCTTCAACGGTGGTGGTCGTCTGCATGAGGACATCGAAATCCTGTTTAGCGGTGAGAAATACTTGGAGCAAGTCGTCAACGACAGCGTGGCCTGCGTGATGCCTTCGCGACGCTACAACAAGCCTTCGGTAATGATTATCGGTGAGGCCAATTATAGCAATGCGCACGGCACGCCTTGGGTCTATAAATACAAGAAGATGGGCCGGCTCGTGGGTATGCCTGTGCCTGGCACCATGTCGAGCGTGACTTGGGAGACCTTGCAAGACCCTTCGTTGTATTTCGGCTTGCCCGTGGTGGGTTACCGTACCGAACAAGGCAACTGGCTGGAAAATACGCAATTGGAGCCTGATGTCAAAGTGCGCAACACCCCCGAGAAGATGGCCGATGGCGTCGATGAACAGCTGGAAGCTGCCGTGAGGGAATTGCTGAAAGAGGTGAAGGAATTCCATTATTGGGGAAAATAACGATGGCCTATGGCCAATGGCCAATGGCTGACCCATGGTAAGGGCTTGCCATTGGACATAGGCTATTAGCCATAGGCAATAATTTGCACGATTCTTGCGTTAACGTGGGAAAACGACCTATCCCATGCGAAAGCGTTTGCATCTAATCTTGTTTTTGGCCATTGCCAGCCTCACCGCCTCAGCGCATACTGTTGTGGAATGGGATGACTATTATGAGGTGGAGCATGCATGGGAGTACAACAAAAAGAATTGTACCATCTCGCTGAATATCAGCACGGAGCTTTATGATTATTATCGCAACGACCGCGAGCATCTGGCCTATCGTTATAGGTTCCAGGGCGACGAATTACCGCCAAATTACTTCAGTTTCATGCTTTCGGAGCATGATCGTCCAGTGATGCATGCTTTGGCGACCGAGTTCAGCAGGAAAGCCACGACGGATTTGGAGAAAATCAATCTGGCGCTTTCTTTCGTGCAGTCCTTGCCCTACGCCCATGACACTGATAGCAAGGGTGCTGACGAATATGTGCGTTATCCCATTGAGACCTTGGTGGATGGTTGTGGCGACTGCGAGGATAAGGTGGCCTTGCTGACGGCTTTGTTTTATGAGATGGACGTTGACTTCATTCTTTTGGTGTTGCCTGAGCACATGGCTATCGGCGTGCATTGCGATGGGATAGAGGCTGAACGGTATCTTCAGTTCCGTGGGAAGCGGTATTATTATTTGGAGACTACCATGACGGGTTGGCTGATAGGGCAGATCCCCGAAGATTATGCCGAAGCGTGCATGGAGGCCGTCCCCGTCGACGATACGCCAAGCCTGCTTATGAAAGGTGTGCGGTTTGAGTCGAAACCTGCTTCAACATTCCATAAGGCCGACTGCGAATTGGAAGTCGACTTGCAGAACCTTGGACCAAGATGTGCGACGGGGTTGATGCTGCGTGTGCGAATCATCGAGAAAGGGACGCCCAATTACCTTCTGGCTGACGAGTACTATTCACTCAGTCCCTTACAGGAAGGCGAGCAGCGTACCGAAAGAATAGCACTCAAAAGCTTGATCAAGAAACGTTGTGCCTTGGAGCTGGAGCTGACGGGTGCGGAGGTTGCACCACTTTCCTATTCATTGGGGTTGAGTTATAGACGTAACAGCAATTGATCACTCCACCATCACCTCGTCCATAAAAATCCAAGAGTCATATCCCGCTCCGGGCAAGCCCTCTGGCAGTTTTCCAGGGTTTTTCACCAAGATGCGTAGATAACGCGTGGAGAGATTGGGCGTCACGAAACGCTCACGGAAAGTTTGGTTTCCCTTCAATGAAATGTCGGTTGAGAGGTTGAAGGATTTGAAAGGTTTGTAGTTCTTGCCGTCGTTAGAAGTGTAGACTTCGACCACATCAGGGCGCAAAATCCAATCATGGGCATTGACCAAGAAGCCGATATTCAACGCGTTGACCTTTGTCAAAGTACCCAAGTCGAGTTCAAGGTCGGCATCGATACCATAGAAACCTTGCCAATGCCCGTCTGTATAGTCATCACTGCCTAAGTTGCCATCAAGCAAGGCATTGTCGCCACCGCCCGAGTATTCAGGACGATAATTACCTGCTGGGCTGTTGAGCTGTTTCAGCCTCCCCATGCCCTTGTGGTAACAGAAATAACGCTCGGAGCGAACGGCTTCCCCCATGGCATTGAAACAAGCCGCCTTAATGAGGCAGGGACGCTCCAAGACAACGGGCTTCTGGTAAGTGGAATCGTTCACTGTAACCACCTTTCCGTCAGTGGTATAATGGATTTCCTTGTTGCCGAAAACGGTTTTTAAAATAACGGCGGCATTGCCTTGATTGTCGGCGGCGGACTCGATAAACGGAAGATATTCGATTTGTTGCAACTCTTTGGCGATGTCGTCATATTTCTTCATGTTGACATCCAACCAATAAGGACGGCTCTCGATGTTCCACACCTTGACGTAGTCGGTTTTCATGTCGTGGAGCAAGGTCATCAACTCCTGCATCATCTTTCGGCTTTCAGCGATGTTGGTCTTGCTCGGGTCATTGTAGGTGCGGTAGAGTTGGCAACGGGTCATGTTGCGCCTGGCGCACCATTGCATGCGATGTACGGCATAAAGGGCATTGTCGAAGAGGTCGGCGTTGTGTTTCACCTGCTTCTTGTCGTTGATCAAGTTCTTTTCCAAGGCGGAAAGGGACACAAACGCCTTTTGGTTCAGGGCCTTGATGGAATCGTTGACGAGGGAAGGGTAGAAAGGCGTCATGGGCTCCGTCATCGCGGTAAACTTGCCGATGCCATCGATCTTCGTCCATTCGGAGACTTCATCGAGATGGCGGCAAATGTCATCGGAGAGGCTCCCCGTGAAGTGCGTGGTGAAGTTGTTGTCCGTGTTGCGCGCGTTGGTGGTAGTGGCATTCCAACTCGTCTCGGCGCCATAGGCCAAACCCAATAATGCGCAGTTGGTCAGTGACTCGCCGAAGTCGTCCCAGCAAGTGTTGATGACACCGAGTGCACCGTTTTTATAACCGTCGCGGCAAAGGTTGGCAATATTCTTTTTGAACTCGTAATGCTTGGGCCAAACCCTTTCGGAAAGACTCACCCCAGGGGCGACAAAGAAGTTGCGTCCCGACTTGACATAGGGTTGCAGGAAGTCGTCGAAGCTGTCGATACCCACATAACTCCAAGCGATGAGGAAGATGTCTTTGTCCAGATTGTCGAGGATTTCAGGGTGCTGGTCGGCAATGTCGCCCCACATCATCACGCGCTTACGGTAAGGGCGAAGCATCCGATTGACGCGGTTGATATGCTGGTAATAAACCTTTTCTGCTCCAATGGAATCGACGTATGCCTTGGCATAGCCCTGGCCAAGGCTCTCAGTTTCGTCACAATTGATGTTGAAATACGGCGACTTATAGGCTCTTGCCACCTCGCGGAGATGGTCTTCAAGGAATTGGTAGGTTTCCTCTTTGGCGGGGTTGAGGTTCCATTTCGTGTCGGCCAAATGGCTATAGAATGGGTTACACAAAATCTCCTCGAAATGCCCAAAACACTGTTGGTTGCCTATGATTTGGATATGGTATGGCTTGCAAAAGTCCTCTAATTCCTTGATTTCTTCAGCGGTGAAGGCATCGGAGGGTGCGATGTCGGGGTGACATTTCGTCTTGAACGTGTGTTCAGTGTAAAGCGAGAAGGCGTTGAGCTTGCACTCGGCCAACTGCGGGATGAGGCGTTTCAGGTAGTCCATGCTGACGATAGGGCCACGGCTGATGTCGTCTTGCCAGGCGCGCACCTTATAGTTGGGCCAGTCGGTGACGGTCATGCATGGGATGGTGATTTCGCCTTTGTTTTTCAGGAAGGAATAACGATAGAGTTGTTTCAGGCTTTGGGTGGCGTAGAAAAGTCCTGCGGCGGAGGTGGCCTCCATGCGGATGAAGTTGGGGTTGATGGTCAGGCGATAGGCTTGGTCCTCGTTCTCGTTCACGCCGAGGTGGTCGGTCTTGATGAGCTCGATGAAGTGCATGCCTTTGATGACCCCACGAGAGAACAGCACTTTCTTGCCGCTGATGAGGTCCAAGTCGTTGCGAAACAGCAAGATGATTTGGCTGATTTCGGCATCGGAGGCGTCGTAGGTGAGGACGACATTCTCGTCCCAAACGAACTGGCCTTCGGCGGTTTCAACTTGCTGCGGGGTAGGGAGGATATGGGTGTTTTGCGCGAAGGTGCTTATGCTGAAAAAGCAAAGGATGATGATTATGAGTTTGGTTTTCATGGGAATAGATTTTTCAAAATTGTCTTAAATGCCCGAATCGAGGAACTGGAACAGCCCCATGTAAACAATGCCTTTGTCGTCGGTGTAGGTGGCAATGTCGTCGCTGGTAATAACGATTTTCTGGAAACTGTCGTCCACTTTCAATAACGGGCGAAGTTCTTGGTTTCGTTTTTCTTCATCGTCAATTTTGAAAGCGGATTGGATATAGTATTTGTCTCTTCCGTTTTGGGCGATAAAGTCGATTTCATATTGTATGTATTCCATTTTTCCGTTGCGCATCTCACGGCTCTCCACCAATCCAACATCGACAGTAAAACCTCTCATTCTCAATTCGTTGTATATGACATTCTCCATAATGTGGGTGATTTCCTGTTGGCGGAAGTTCAGTTTGGCGTTGCGCAGCCCCACATCGACGGAATAGTATTTCTTGATGCTTTCAAAATACTTGTTTCCCTTGATGTTGAAGCGCTTGGCACCTTCGAACAGGAAGGCGTCTTCGAGATAGGCGATGTAATTGCCGACGGTCTCTGGGTTGATCTTCGCTTTTTGTATGCTTTGCAACACGTTGCTGATGCGGTTGGGGTTGGTCAGCGAGCCTATGGAGGAGCAGAGCGCGTCGGCGAGATCCGACAGGGCTTCGCGGTTTTTCACATGGTTGCGTTCCACCACGTCATCAAGGTAGGTCTTGTTCCAAAGGCGTTGCAAATAGGCCACTTTCTGCTCGGGAGTATGATGGTTGAGCAGTCCAGGCATGCCGCCGTAAGTGTAGTATTCCTTCCAAAGTTCGTTGAGCGATTCGGTTCTGTTGGAACGGAACTCCTTGAAAGAGAGAGGGTAAACCCTTACCTCGTCGCCGCGACCGCGAAAGATGGTGCGGATGTCGGACGACAGGAAATGTGAGTTGCTACCAGTGATGTAAACGTCGACATTGTCCTTGGCATTCAGCCCGTTGACGATTTTCTCGAAGCCTTCCACCTCCTGCACTTCATCGAGGATGACGTAATAGTTGGCGGTTGCCGAAATGATGCGGCTGTAAAGGAACTCCTTCAATGCCTTGCGTTCGGTAAGGTCGCCGTAGATTTCCTCATCGTCGTCCAAGTCGAAGGAAACGATGATGATGTTTTGCTCGGGTATGCCTTTGGCGAGCAGATAGTCCTTGAAAATGCGCTTCAATAGCCACGACTTCCCGCATCGTCTTGGCCCAGTGACGATTTTCACCTCGCCATTGTCCATTCGGTCAATGAGTTTTTGGAGGTAAGTCTCGCGTTTGATGTAGGTGTTTTCCATTTTCTATCCGGAATTTGCTGCAAAATTACAATAAATTCCGAATACGACAATGTTTCTATCCGAAATTTACTGTAAAATTACAATAAATTCCGATTTCAATATGGTTTCTATCCGAAATTTACTGCAAAATTGCAATAAATTTCGATTACGACAGAGTTACTATCTGAAATTTACTGCAAATTGTGGGGACAGCCCCAAGCCGTAACAATTCTTTTTTAATAGAAATCAAACACTTCATTATACTTTGCGGGGCGGAGTATGATAAATTCGCCGTCCTTCCAGTCGCTTTTTGATACCGCTTCTCTGATTTCATCAATAATGCTATTAGCAGGATCAACATATTCAAATTTGATGTGATTCCGAACGTTAAATTCACTAGGAAAGCCTTTATAATACCCCCTAAAAACACCCAAAAAATACTTACTGGATGGCTCAATTTCAATTGGTCCAAAATACTCTGAAAGTTCATCTGAAAAACTCGTAAACGTCATAATAGAATTAACCACCTGTAACCACATCTTAACTCGCACAACTCTATATGTACCAGAAGGAATATTATAAAAGATTCTGTTTCCTGTTCTATTGGACTTGAAAGGAGTTGAAGCGTATTGTTGATGCGTTTCAACATTCTCTAATACGACCTCTTCTAATTTAGTAAAAGATGAAATAATAATGATAGATGCATCGGGATCGTGGGGTGTGCTAAGGATTTTTGTCGATCCGCAGGAGCTAAAAGCCAACAAAAAGCCTAAAATGACAATCGCAATTGAAAATGTTTTCTTCATTATAATCGTTGTTGTTCAATTATCTGTTTCGCCCATTCGGGCGGTTCGTTTACGTGTTTGTTTTTGTTTCACCTGCAAAAATACACTTTTTTCAATAAAACCGCTATCTTTGCAGAAATTTCAAACGTTATGATTAAATTGGAAATCTGTGCCAACGGCATCAAGTCGTTGCAGAACGCGATGGACGGCTGCGCCCAGTGCGTGGAGTTGTGTGAATGCCTCGAAGTGGGCGGCGTCACGCCTTCGTTCGGCACTTTGGCGAAGGCCATTGATATTTCGTTTATCCCGATGCGCGTGCTCATTCGTCCGCGACCGGGCAACTACATCTACGACGAGGAAGAAGTCGAGATGATGAAGACCGACATCATGCTTTGTAAGAAACTTGGTTTCGAGGGCGTGGTTATCGGGGCATTGAACGACAAGGGTGAGCTTGATGTGGAGACTGTTAAGGCTCTTATGGGAGCGGGAGAAGGCTTGAAGTTCACCTTCCACCGCGCCATTGATGCTTGTGTGAAGCCTTTTGATGCGGTTGAGCAACTGATTGAACTCGGCTTCGACAAAATCTTGACCTCGGGTGGCAAGCCTACGGCCTTGGAAGGCGTCCCGATGATTGCGGAGATGCAGCTGCGCTATGGCGACAAGATCGGCATCATGCCAGGCGGCGGCATCAACCTCGGTAATGTGAAGGAGATCCTTGACATGACGGGTGCAGTGCATTGCCATGCCTCGCTGGCGCATTGGGTGCCACGCTTCAATGAGAAACTCTATCCTAAGCAGAAGGACAACACAGGCGCGACGATGGTCTGGACTGAGTCGAACAAGGACTTGATTTACGAGATGGAGAAAATTCTGAATCCATTCTGACTATGAAAAAACTACTTCTCTTGATGTTACTGGCATTCGCTTTTTCAGCGTGCCAACAACGCGAAAAGCCCAA
>JAEEGI010029985.1_pt1 | contig 10251 bp, 11 predicted proteins | sample 8958751 | NCBI WGS metagenome assembly JAEEGI01 (sample SAMN16246545, study PRJNA631951) | gut metagenome | biome: gut microbiome; feature: rumen; material: KS-attached | host: Bos | place: Iran: Karaj | collected 2018-10 | reverse complement strand
CTACGAGAGCTTCGGCTTCACCGAGTACGGGCGCAACCCGAGGGGCTTCCGCTCCAGATACAGCGGATGGCAGGAGGAGGTCCTCATGCGCCTCGAGCTCATATGAGAGGACAGAGCTTATGATATTCAGGATAGCCCTGCTGCAGTTGCTGCCCACGGGCAGCCTCGAGGGGCAGCTGAAAAAAGGAACAGAGGCCTGCCGCAAGGCCAGGGAGATGGGAGCCGATCTGGCCCTGTTTCCCGAGATGTGGAGCGACGGATACTTCCTGCCGCAGAACGCGGATGAGCTGAACGCTCTGGCCGTGAGCGCGGACGGGGAGTTCGTCTCGGCGTTCGGGAGGCTCGCCCGCGAGCTTCAGATGGCCATAGGGATCAGCTTCCTCGAGAAGTGCAGCCCCAAGCCGCTCAATTCCGTCGTGCTGTTCGACAGGAACGGTGAGGAAAGGCTGCATTACTCCAAGGTGCACACCTGCGATTTCGACCTAGAAAAGCTCCTGTCGCCGGGGGACGGCTTCCGCGTGGCCGGGCTGGATACAGGAAGAGGCGAGATTCAGGTCGGCGCCATGATATGCTTCGACCGGGAGTTCCCGGAGAGCGCCCGCGTGCTGATGCTAAAGGGCGCGGAGCTCATCATAGCGCCCAACGCCTGCCCCATGGAGATCAACCGCCTCTCCGCCCTGCGCGCGAGAGCTTACGAGAACATGCTGGCCGTCGCCACCTGCAATTACCCCGCGGGGCAGCCCGACTGCAACGGGCGTTCCACGGTGTTCGACGGGGTCGCGTGGCTTGAGGGCGAGCCCGGCGTGAGGGACATGTGCGTCCTGGAGGCTCCGGAGGAGGAAGGCATATACCTCGCTGAGATAGACCTGGACATGCTGAGGGCTTACCGGGAAAAAGAGGTGATGGGCGCGGGATACCGCCGCCCGGACAGATACGGGATACTGGCTGAAGAGCCGCAGAAGGGACGGTGAGCGCCGCATGAAGATCGATGAGAGATGGATACGCGAGCACCTGCCTGAGGACTGCAGAGACGCCTCGCTCGACGTCTTCCGCGGATACTATACCGACGGGCTGCGGGTGATGGCCGAGGGCGAGCGCGGCGGCCCGGACATCGAGGTGTACAGGGCGGAGGACGAAGAGGACCTGCGCTGCTGGCAGCTCGAGCAGGTCTGCGGCTTCGCGGGGAAGACCGATCCTCCAGGTATCTGGCGCTGGTACAGGCACCACGCCGAGGACGGGAAGTGGATGTACGTCGAGCGCAGGAGCTACGACTACAACGCCATCGAGGATTCGAGACTTCCCGGCTTCGAGCGCCTGCTGCGCAATCTGAGATACGGCCTCCCGACGGAGCGCTGGGAGCGCAAGGTCCGGGAGTACGTCGCGCTGATGAACTACTGGTACTCCACACCGCACTGGGACTACGACCGCGAGGCGCTGCGCTTCGTCGAGATAAGCGACTCGAAGGAGCACGACGATCATAACAACGTCGTCGAGGAACCGAGACCGGGCTCGGTCATAAAAGTCATCGATTGATCGCGGATCCGCCCGGCGCCGCGCATCCGCTCAGAGCCGCGAAAGGAGGCTGTATCTATGAAAAAGCTGCTGGAGCTCGGAGACCGCTACGCGGGCGAGAGCACGTGGAAGGACTTCGCGATGGTCAAGTTCTGCCTCTTCTCGATGGGGATCATAGCGGGGACGCGCATCCCCGAAAGGCACAGGAAGGCAGCCGCGGGAGCCGCCGCGTGCGTCTTCGCGGCGACCTACATCCCGCTCATGAGAAAGCTTTTCAGCGTCGCGGCGAAGAAATGAGCGGAGAGCGGACGGACCGGCGGGGCGCCCCTGATATGACAGAGAAGAGCTTCGAAACTTCAAAGGGAACCATACGCTACTGGGTGAACGGTGTGCAGCCCGGGCGGATCTCCCTTGTCTTCCTGCCGGGGCTAACCGCCGACCACAGGCTCTTCGGCAGGCAGATCGAGGCCTTCGAAGAGGAGTTCAACGTATTCGTCTGGGACGCCCCGGGCCACGCGGCATCCAGACCGTTTTCACAGGACTTCAGCCTGATGGACAAGGCAGCCTGGCTGCGGGACATACTGCTGAAGGAAGGCATCGAGCGGCCGGTGCTCATAGGACAGTCCATGGGAGGCTACGTCTCGCAGTGCTTCATGCAGAGCTTCCCGGGCGAGGCAGCGGGCTTCGTCTCCATAGACTCTGCCCCGCTCAGCCGGTACTACGTGACAGGCTGGGAGATATGGCTGCTGAAGAGGACCGAGCCCATGTACAGAGCCTTCCCCGGTGAGAGCCTGAAGCGCTTCGCGGCGCGCAGCTGCTCCACCACGGAATATGGAAGGAGCCTCATGCGGGAGATGCTCGCCTGCTACACCAGAGATGAGTACTGCCGTCTCTCCGCGCACGGTATGAAGCTGCTCGCCGGGGCTATGGAGGCGGATCTTCCATACGAGCCCGGCTGTCCTGTCGTCCTGATCTGCGGGGATAAGGACCGGGCGGGCTCCGCGAAGAGCTACAACCGCAGGTGGGCGGCGAAGGAAGGCCTGCCCATACACTGGATAAAGGGCGCCGGCCACAACGCCAACGCGGACAGGCCGGACGAGGTCAACGGGATAATAAGAGAGTTCGCGGCGGGACTCGCGCCGCTCGGATGACAGGAGGAATAGATATGCCCTTCGATTTCAAGAAAGAGTACAAAGAGTTCTACATGCCGAAGGCGGAGCCCTGTATCGTCAGCGTGCCGGCGATGAACTACATCGCGGTGCGCGGCAAGGGCGACCCGAACGCCGAGGGCGGAGAGTACAAGCGCGCGATCGAGCTGCTCTACGGCGTCGCCTACACGATCAAGATGAGCAAGAAGGGAGGCCGCGCGATCGAGGGCTACTTCGATTACGTGGTGCCGCCGCTGGAGGGCTTCTGGTGGCAGGACGATGCCGCTCCGGCGGATTTCGACCTCGCGGCCAAGCAGAACTTCAACTGGATCTCGGTGATAAGGCTCCCGGACTTCGTCACGCGCGAAGACTTCGAGTGGGCGCTTGCCGAGGCCGCGAGGAAGAAAAAGGACGACTTCTCAAAGGTCGAGTTCCTGAGCGTCGACGAGGGCGAGTGCGTGCAGTGCATGCACATCGGTCCCTACGACAGCGAGCCCGCGACCGTCGCGCGCATGCACGAGTACGCGGAGAGCCTCGGCTACGTACCCGACATAAGCGGGACGCGCCTGCACCACGAGATATACCTCAGCGACCCGAGGAAGGCCGCGCCGGACAAGATGAAGACCGTGGTCCGCCACCCGGTACGGAAGAAGTAGAGGCGGGCCCCGTCCGGGGAGGTGCGCCGCAGGCGCCGTCCCCTCATATAGGCGCATCGCGCAGGGAGACAGAGAAATGAAGATACTGGTCCTTAACGGAAGCCCCAAAAAAGAGAAGAGCGACACGCTTCACATCACCCGCGCCTTTCTGGAGGGCATGAGCGAGGCCGCGCCGCAGGACGTACACATACTCCACGCCGTGGACCTGCACGTCGAATACTGCAGCGGCTGCTTCGCCTGCATGAGGAACGGCGGGACCTGCGTCCACGACGACGACATGAAGGACATACTCGGGGAGATACTCGAAAGCGACCTGCTCGTCCTGAGCTTCCCGCTCTACTGCTACGGCATGCCCGCCCCGCTGAAGGCCGTGATAGACCGCATACTGCCGCTCTCGAGCATGGCCATGAGGAAGGTCGGGGACCGCTACGCGCACGTCGGGCAGGCCGATTTCAGCCGCCTGCGCTATCTGATGATATGCGGCTGCGGCTTCCCTAACAGCCGCCGCAACTTCGAGCCCGCCGTTATGCAGTTCGAGCTGATGTTCCCGCAGAGGCGCACCGCTATCACGGTGCCCGAGAGCCCGATGTTCAACGCGCCGGAGGCAGCCGCCGTGACGGAGCCCAGGCTCGCTCTGGTCCGCAAAGCGGGCAGGCAGTACGCCGAGACGGGCGGGATAGACGCCGGGCTGCTCGCGGAGATCTGCTCGCCCATGATACCCGAAGAGCAGTACGCGGCGATCGTGAACCGGGGAGCGTAGGAAGGCGATGTCCCTGCTTGGAGCGAAAAACCTGAGCGTAGAGGCGGACGGCAGGACGACGGACTGCGTGCGCTTCGGAAGAGGCAGCCACCCTCTCGTCATGATACCGGGAGTCGGCGACGGCCTTAAGACCGTGCGCGGGATGGCCCTGCCCTTCGCGTGGCTCTACCGGGAGCTCGCGGAGGACTTCACGGTCTACGTCTTCAGCAGGCCGCGGGAGCTGAGAGAGGGCGAGACCACGAGGGACATGGCCGCGAGCCTGAGGTCCGCGATGGACGAGCTCGGGATCTGCCCCGCCGCGGTCGTCGGCGTATCCCAGGGAGGGATGATCGCGCAGTGGCTCGCGATAGACTTCCCGGAGGCCGTGAGCCGGCTCGTGCTCACCGTGACCCTGAGCAGGCCGAACCCCACCGCGGAGGGCGCGATAGGCCGCTGGATCGAGATGGCCCGCCGCGGGGATTACAGAGGGATAATGACGGACACCGCGGAGCGCTCTTACACCCCCGAGAGGGCTGCGCGGGAAGTGAAGCTCTATTCCCTGCTCGCCGGGGCGACGAAGCCCGCGGACTTCGGGCGCTTCATGATACAGGCGCAGTCCTGCCTCTCGCACGACGCGTACGCAGAGCTGGACAGAATAAAATGCCCCGCGATGGTCATCGGGGGCACTGAAGACAGGATAGTGGGCGGGGACGCCTCGCGCGAGATCGCGGAGCGAATCCCGGGCTGCCGGCTCCTCATGTACGAGGGACTCGGGCACGGTCTCTACGAGGAGGCGAAGGACTTCCTCGAAAAGGTATCTGAGTTCTGCAGGGGGTGAAGCGAGCCGCGTTTGCCGCGCTGAAGGAACGGCAGAGCCCGCGCGGACGATGGACCAGCCCGGAGCAGCCTACAGAAGCTCCACGGACCAGCGCCTGACGTCCTCCTCTCCGGGCGCGAGCCTCGTGAGTCCCGGCATGGTCGTGAGATCCTCCAGGACGCCCTCTCTTCCGGGGAGCACGGACCAGGGCTCGACGCAGAGATAGGGCGCGTCCTTGTGCGCCGCCTGCCAGAAGCCGACATACGGGAAATCGGGGAAGCTGAGCCTGACGGAGCGGCTTCCTTTTTTGCTGAGCAGAGCCGCCTCTCCTCCGGTCTCGCAGAGCACTATGGCGTCGTTGAAGAAGAGCTCGCGCCTAAGGGGGATGAGGCCGTCCTCTCCGAGCGGATACGGCACGCGCTCTCCGGTGTTCAGCACCGCGTCGCTCATGAGGCACTGCAGGGGCCTCGCGCCCGCGGGCAGAGCTATGCAGTAGTCCTCGAAGCTCAGGCCCTCCTCCATCGGGAGGCGGAAGCCGGGATGGCCTCCGACGCCGAACCACATGTCGCCCTTCCCGAGGTTCTCCGTGCGGTATTCGGCGCTGAGGGTCCTGCCCTCAAGGCTGTATCTTATGGTGTGGCGGAACTCGAAGGGATAGACCTTCAGGGTCTCCCCGTCCGCCTCGGCGGCGAACTCGCAGGCGGACTCCGAGAGCTGCCTCTCCTCCATCTCTATCCCGCGCAGGAAGCCGTGTATGCCCATGTCGTAGCGCCTGCCCTCAAAGGTATAGGCCTTTTCGAAGAGCCGGCCGACGAAGGGGAAGAGGTTCGGCGCCCTCCCTCTCCAGATGTCAGGATCGCCCTGCCAGAGATATTCATAGCCCGAGGCTGCGTCCTGCACCAACGAGAGCTGCGCGTTGAGCGCGTCGGCGCTGGCCTTTATGATCCCGTTCGTTATGGTAAGCATGATGACCTCCTTCTCTCTGACATGATTGTACCATAACGGAGCGCCCAGGTGCGACAGCCCGCTGAAAGCGCAGACTAATTGTGGCTTGCGGCGGCGTTTTGGGCTATAATGAATCATAAACTCGCGGCCGGCCCCGGGCTGAGACCGCGACGCAGGCGCCTGCTGGGGCGCGAAGAATTAACAGACCGTCATGGATATAAAAAAGGGAATCACTTTCATAGCCTTCGGAGCGCTGTTCACGCTGGTGAACGTCAATCTAAACTCCGGAAGCGGCCCCGTCAACGTCACCCCCGACTTCATAGGCTGGGTGATGTACTACATGTCGTTCAGGCTGCTCGGCAGCTACACCGACCGCAAGCCCTGGCTGAGGATACTGCCCTTCGTGCTGGTGCTGATCTCCGGCGCCCGCTGGGTGCTCGGCTTCACGTCCGGCTACGACAACGTCATCGCGATACTCAGCACGGTCAACGGCGTGCTCTCAGCGGTATATCTCTACCTGCTCTACGAGGTGCTGATCGTCATCGCCAGGAACTACGGCTCCCCGCGCAAGGGGACACTTGAGATCCTTCGCATAGTCAATCCCCTGCTCTACGCGGTGATGTCCGCCATAGGCTTCCTCATCGTGCTCGACGACGACCCGACGCCCTACGTGACCATATTCACCATGGTCGGAATCACGGGAGAGATCGCGGCGATCTGGAGCTGCATCATCCTCTTCGGGATGAGGAACGACATCGCTGAGATCTAGCGCGGGCACAGACCCCGGCGGAGGACAGACCGCCGGGGGACGGCCCGGCGTAGAAAAGCGCGGCCCGGCACAGGCCTAAAAGGAGGCGTTTTAATTGAGCAGCTACGATATCAAAGGAATCATCATGTGGGCGGCGTTCCTGCTGATATGCGCCGCGATAGTCATCACTTCAAAGATCATCAAAAGACGCCTCAAGGACAGCGTATACATAGCCGACGGAATGATCTCCCGCGTAGAGGAGGACTACGACCACGACACCCACTCCGTGAGCTATAACCGCTACGTCGTCTATCGCGACGAAGAGGACGGAAAGGAATACGAGGCCCTGCTGCTCGATCCCTGCGATCTCGGGCCCGGAAGCGCCGTCAGGATCAAGTACGACCCCTCGAACCACCTCAACGTGATATTCGCCGAAGAGCCTTAGGGAGCAGATCAGCTGTGCACATTTCTGCGCAGGCCGGCGCTCCCGGCTCTTTTTTTGCGTCCGGGACTCGAACAAATGTTTTGCTCTATGATATAATCAGCCTGCGGGAGCGGGCTCCCGGCGCGCCGCTCAGGAAAGCGCGGACCGCGGCGAAACACGCGCTCCGCTCAGGGAGGGATCAGGCCATGTCCGACTATCTGGAAAAGCTCAACAAGTCCCAGCTGGAAGCCGTCACGAGCACGGAGGGTTTCGTGCGCGTCATCGCGGGAGCGGGCTCGGGCAAGACCCGGGCGCTGACGAGCCGCTTCGCCTACCTCGTGAACGAGCTCGGCATAATGCCGGGCAACATACTCTGCGTCACCTTCACGAACAAGGCCGCGCAGGAGATGCGCCGCCGCATACACAACATGACGGGCGACAGCGACACGGGCTTCATCAACACCTTCCACGGCTTCTGCGTGTCGGTGCTGAGCGAGGAGAGCTACGCTGTGCAGTACCCGAAGAGCTTCGTCGTGCTTGACAACTCCGACATCGACTCGATGCTGCGCATCATCTACGAGGAGCGCGGGCTCACCATGCGCGACATGACCTTCTCGGACGCGCGCGACATGATCGAGATCCAGAAGCTCTTCAAGCAGCCGAAGTACTATCTGGACCTCATCGCGATGTCGCAGGAGCAGATCAGGGAGAAGTATCTCGCCGCGAAAGAGACCCGCGACATCATATTCTACGGCTATCTCTGGCAGGAGAAGAAGTGCTTCGGGCTGGACTACAACGACCTGATAATCTTCACCCTGCACATCTTCCGCGAGTTCCCCGAGATCAGGGACAAGTGGCAGCGCCGCCTGGAATACATCATGATCGACGAGTTCCAGGACATCGACGGGCTGCAGTACGAGCTCATGGAGGCGCTCTGCCCCTTCCACAGGAATCTATTCATAGTCGGCGACCCCGACCAGACCATATACACCTGGCGCGGCGCGAGCGTTAAATACCTGCTCGACTTCGAGGGCAGCCATCCCGGCACGAAGACCGTGATGATGATGGAGAACTACCGCTCCACGCCCGAGATAATCGCCGCGGCGAACTCGCTCATACGAAGGAACCGCAGCCGGATCGAAAAGGATCTCATCCCCACGCTTCCCGCGGGGCCGAAGCCCGTGCTCTTCCACGCGCGGACGCAGGACGCCGAAGCCCTGTGGATAGCGGACAGGATAAGGCAGCTCCAGGCCGAAGGCTTCCGCGCCGGGGACATCGCGGTGCTCTACCGCGCGCACTACATCACGCGCGGCATAGAGGAGGCCTTCATCAGGGAGAAGATCCCATACCGCATCTACAGCGGCGTGCAGTTCTTCGGCAGGACCGAGATCAAGGACACGCTATCCTACCTGAGGCTCATCGCCTGCCGCGACGACCTGAGCTTCCGCCGCGTCGTCAACACCCCCAAGCGCAACATGGGGCAGCGCCGCATGCGCTACCTCGAGGAGACCGCCGAGGCCGAGGGCAGGAGCCTCTGGGAGACCCTCAAGGCTCACCTCTCTGACGATATCTTCCGCGGCACCAGAGCCGCGTCCTTCATAGGCCTCATAGAGGAGCTGACAGAGCTCGCGGAGAAGCTCCCCATCTCGGAGCTATGCGCGAAGACCCTCGAGCTCAGCGGCTACGAGCAGATGCTGAGGACCGAGGGCGACCAGGTCAAGCTCGACGACCTCGCGGAGCTCAGGCAGTCCATCTACGAGTACGAGACGAGCTGCGGTGAGGAGACCTCGCTGGCGAGCTACCTCGAGCACGTCGCGCTCTTCACGAGCGCGGACGAGCCCGAGGCCGGGGACAGGGTCAAGCTCATGACCGTCCACGCCGCTAAGGGACTGGAATTCCCGGTGGTCTTCCTCTGCTCGATGAACGAGGACGTCTTCCCCTCAAAGAAGATCGATACCCTCGCGGGCATGGAGGAGGAGCGGCGCCTCGCCTTCGTCGCCCTGACGAGAGCGGAGAAGAGGCTCTACCTCTCGGAGGCCGAGGGCAGGACCCACACCGGCGCTCCGAGGTACCCCTCCCGCTTCCTGCTGGACATCGACGGGGAGCTGCTCGACATGGAGAACCCGCCCTCGGAGGACCTGATCGCGGCCGCGAGGGAACACATAGGGGAGAAGGACAGCCTGCTTCCCGAGAACCTGGACGCCTCCGTGCTCCCGACCGGGATCCGCGTCCGCCACGCCGTGTTCGGCGAGGGCACCGTGCAGGGCTTCGACCGCGGACAGAACGCGCACATCGTGCAGTTCGACGGGCTCTCGACTCCGAGGAAGCTCGCGCTCAGGGCGAAGCTTGAGAGGATATAGGGAGGATCCCGGACGGGCTGCCGCGGGCACAATATGCGCCCGCACAGCCAGCGAACAGAAGGATGAGAAACGAAAGCCGGGCGGCAGCGCCCGGCCTTTAATTACCTATTGACTAAGTAGGATTTATATCGTAATATATCCGTGGCATTGAACGGAGCGGCACAGGAGCCGCCCGAAGGATAATTGCGGCCCCGCCGGAGCGGCTTCCCGGGCAGGGAAGAGGCGCCCTCCTAAGGGCCTGAAAGGATGGGATTCCACATGAAGATCTACGCAGACAACGCCGCGACGACCAGAGTGAGCCAGAGCGCGCTGAACGCCATGCTCCCCTACTTCACCGAGGAGTACGGCAACCCCTCCAGCCTCCACACCGTGGGACAGAGGGCCAACGAGGCCATGACGAGCGCCAGGGAGCGCGTCGCCGCCTGCCTCAACTGCAAGCCCTCCGAGATCTACTTCACTGGAGGCGGCAGCGAGGCCGACAACCAGGCCATCATCTCCGCGGCCTATTTCGGCGCCCGCAAGGGCAAGAAGCACCTCATCTCCACCGCGTTCGAGCATCACGCCGTGCTCCACACGCTCAAGAAGCTGGAGAAGGAGGGCTTCACCGTCGATCTGCTCGACGTCCACGAGAACGGCATCGTGACCCCCGAGCAGGTAGCGGCCGCGATCACCGACGACACCGCGCTCGTCACCATAATGTACGCAAACAACGAGATCGGAAGCATCCAGCCGATCAAGGAGATCGGGGCGGTCTGCAGGGAGAAGGGAGTCATCTTCCACACCGACGCGGTCCAGGCGGCGGGACACCTCCACATCGACGTCCAGGATCAGAACATCGACATGCTCTCGCTCGCCGGCCACAAGTTCCACGGCCCCAAGGGCTTCGCAATAGGTATCCCCAG
>JAEEGI010029980.1_pt1 | contig 10251 bp, 9 predicted proteins | sample 8958751 | NCBI WGS metagenome assembly JAEEGI01 (sample SAMN16246545, study PRJNA631951) | gut metagenome | biome: gut microbiome; feature: rumen; material: KS-attached | host: Bos | place: Iran: Karaj | collected 2018-10 | reverse complement strand
AATCGGACAGACTTGATAAGAATGTAGGTGTTCTGAATGATGCACCTATATATATTGACGATACGGAAGGGCTTTCTGTGATGGATTTGAGGACTCAAGCACGCAGACTGAAAAAAGAACACGATATTAAGCTGATTATGATAGACTATCTGCAACTGATGACTGCCAGCGGCATGAGGTATAACAGTCGTCAGGAAGAAGTATCACTGATCTCAAGGTAACTCAAAGGTCTGGCAAAGGAACTGAATGTACCTGTGCTGGCATTAAGTCAGCTGAATCGTGGCGTAGAATCGCGTGATGGCGCAGAGGGGAAACGTCCTCAGCTTTCTGACCTTAGAGAGTCTGGAGCCATCGAACAGGATGCGGATATGGTTGTGTTCTTGCATCGCCCTGAGTATTATCATCTTTATCAGAGTGATGACGGTTCCATTGACTATCGGGGCAAGGCAGAGGTTATCATTGCCAAACATCGTAAAGGTGCTACAGGAATTGTTACGATGGACTTTAAAGGTGAGTTTACTCGCTTTGAGAATCCGGAGGATAATATGATTGGGAACCATCCTCCAACAGATGGAGGGGAGATTGTTGGATCTAAGATTAATGGTGAGACGATACCTCCGGATGGCTTTGACAGTTTTGGGGATGTCAACCTTGTATTGCCTCCTCCTACAATTAACAATCCCGCACCTTATTAATATGAGTATCGAGGAGGTGATTGACAGGGCTGTGCAACTGAGACAGACGATAGAGATTGAGTATTGTACTCGGAGTGGCAGGGTGTTCACGTGTCGAATTTCTGACCTTATGTACTCTCGCTATTATGGAGGTCAGTACATCTTGGCTTATCGTTTGGACATCAAGGAGGAGCGCACATTCAAGATCAGCAGGATCCAGAAAGTGAACGGTCATTCGTTCTCGCGAATATTCTGGAATCAAATAGGTGATAATTTTAATCGGATATAGTGGTGAGTGTGATGAGTAGAAAGTCTTTTATTATTTGGTTTGTTGTTTTTGCGATCATACAATGGCCTATGATGATGCCTTTTCCAAGGGTTCGTTCGTTTGATGAAATGTTGTTTATGATGGTAGTCTGGGCATTATTGATTTCAAGCGTATTAGGCATAGCATGGTTTGGTGTCATCTGCTATCTGAGCGTACCTAATATTTGGAACTATTTGTTTGAGGAAGATAAATGGCTGGAGCCTTATCGTGATGCGATAGGTGAACCAGGCTTTAGTATTGAGAGGATATTTCTGCTACGTGATGTTTTGCCTTTGGTGCTGGCTTTTGTCATCATAGTGCATCTCTTCCTCTGTGCCAAAAGGTGTAAGGATGCTGGAATAAGCAAATGGTGGGTTCTTGTACCTTTATATAATCCAATCGTCTTGATGATCAAGAGAAGAAATGAAGAGGTTCATGTTTAGCATGAAAGGTAATAAAGAAGTAAGTGTATGTTGATGTGTTTAGCTATTTGGGGGATGCTTGCAATAACGATTTATTGTTTGGCTCCCAAGAAATGGGGCATAATGAGAGTAGGAGCATACCTGATTGTGGCATGTCTATATTATGTGATGCTTATAATCACCATCTTTTACCAGCCTCTGTTTGTTGCACTATTTGGATTGGTGCCCATTATGGCTGTGCTTGCCATGCTGAAGGGGAAACCGAGAAAGATGTGGTTGGTGGTGGCAATCATATTCTTAGTGAGCGCTGTCTATTATTTGTTCGATAATGATATTGCAGGTCCCATGCAGTTCCGAATGTCTGACCGTCCCATTGACACTCCATCTCAGTGGGGTAACAATTGGAGGCTCTATTGGTGTGGTGTCTATGCAAGCACAGTCGCTTGGATAGGTGGTGTCATATCAATCGTTGTATTGTTCTTGTATCGTTTGTATCTTTCCTTTTCCTTATATATAAATAAGGGGAAGGAACATTTTTTCTTCTTCGGGACTTAACATTTTATACTATATAAGAAAAAAGGTGTAGAAGTTTTGGTGGAATCAAAAATAAAGTGTAACTTTGTAGACGAATATGGAACAAGAGATAAAAGATCTAGCAAGGGTTGACCAGCTGTTTGAGCGCATATCGACGCTGATAGAACAGGCGAGGCGACATGTAAGAACAACCGTTGATCTGACGGAGGTCTATACAAAATTTTACATAGGTCAGTACATCGTAGAAGATGAGCAGCAAGGTCAGTATCGTGCACAATATGGAAAGCAGGTGCTGAAAAACTTGTCAGGACGCCTGACAGATCGTTTTGGTAGCGGATGGTCTGCTGAAACCCTTAAATTATGCAGGCGCTTCTTTCTAGTTTATTCAAATTCGGTAAACAGTGTTTACCCAATTCAAGATGAACCCCAAAACACTTATTTGGAAAAGGGTAAACAGTGGTTACCCAATTCAAAATCCGAAACAGTGTTGCGGAAATCTTCAGAATCCCCTTCTTTTCCCTCTCATGGAGCCATTATCTTATTTTGATGCGCATAGATAACCCTGATGAGCGTAGTTTTTACGAGATAGAGTGTACGCAACAGCAATGGAGTGTACGTCAATTGAGTCGTCAGGTGGGCAGTAGCCTTTATGAACGGCTGGCATTGAGTCGTAACAAGGATGAGGTGATGCGATTGGCTCGAGAGGGTCAGACTATAGAGAAACCCTCTGACATTATTAAGAATCCTATGACGCTGGAGTTCTTGGGATTGAAGGAAGAGGAAGCGTACACAGAATCGAAATTGGAGAGGGCTATCATTAGCAAGTTGCAGGATTTCATGTTGGAAATGGGCAAAGGCTTCCTGTTTGAAAAACGTCAGAGGCGGTTCACCTTTGATGAGCAGAACTACTATGTGGACTTGGTGCTATATAATCGTTACCTTCAATCGTTCGTCCTGATAGATTTGAAGACGGACAAGCTGACCCATCAGGATTTGGGACAGTTGAAAGAATGGATTGATGAATATAATGAATTGAATCCAGAAGAAGCATGACATTATGGAAGGATATGTTCAGAAGTTAGGAGGAGTGAAGCGGTATGTGCAGTTTCTGGAGATCAGCGATGATCCGGAACTGGTGGCACAGTATCGTAAGTGGCATTCGGAAGAGTACAGTTGGAAGGAAGTGCGCGACGGCATCAAGGCTGTAGGCATTCTGGAGATGGAGATATACATCTTGGGCAGTAAACTGGTGATGATTGTCGATGCGCCTGTTGATTTCCAGTGGGATGAGGCGATGGCGCGTCTGGCCACATTGCCGAGACAGGCTGAGTGGGAGGCTTTCGTTTCAAAGTTCCAGGGATGTCCTGCCGATGCCCGCAGTGACGAGAAATGGCAGCCGATGGAAAGGATGTTCAGGCTGTACTAAACTTTTGTGAGTACAGCAATGTTACCCAATGCGGATGCGGGCATCGACAGCGATGACGTTTTGGTCGTCGGCAAGGAGGGGATTGATGTCGATTTCCTTGATCTCCGTGGCGAAGCGGAGGAGGGTGGAGAGACGCACGATGATCTCCGCATATTTCTGTTCGTTGATGCCTTTCTGCCCGCGCGTACCTTTTATGATTTTATAGCCTCGCAGGGAGTGGATCATCGAATAGGCCTCGGCATAGGAGAGGGGAGCGAGACCAGAAGAGACATCCTTGAGCACCTCGACGAAGATGCCACCCAGTCCACAGAGCACGACATGGCCAAAGCGTTCCTCGTATTTCGCACCGATAAACAGTTCCGTGCCTTTCAACATTTTCTGCACCATCACGCCCGTGGCGTCTGGAATCTGCATCATACGGTCGAACTCAAGGGCGAGGTGTTCTGCTGTTCGGATGTTCAGCGTCACACCACCCACATCACTCTTATGGACAGGTCCGACAACCTTTGCCACCACGGGATAGCCCGTCTTCTCTGCGAAAGCGATGAGTTCTTCTTTCGAGGCTGATACGAGTTCAGGCACCAATGGGATGCCGGCGCAGGAAAGAATCTCGCGGACTAAATCGGGGGAGATATAGCCCTCCTGGTGAATACCACTGATGATCTGGTGCAGACGCGTGATGTCGACACCATAGAGCTCTACCTCAAAGGGTGAGGCCTGAGGGGTCTTCATGATCTGACTCAGGGCCGTGGCCAAAGTGACCTCGTCGCTGAAGTTGACATGGCCCTTTTTGAGGAATTCCTCGACTTCAGGGCCTGCAGTATGGAGACTGGGCAGGATAGGGAAGATGGGCTTTTTACATTCGCGGATCTTCTGATCGAGCACGTCGTAAGCCTCGTAGAGCTGGGTGAGGCCTGGGGTGCCGTAAATGACTGCGATGGCGTCAATCTGGTCGAACTTATGCTCGCAGTAGTCGATGACAGTGCCAAGCTGTTCTGGTGTGCCAGTAGCAAGGAAGTCGATAGGATTGGCGACAGATGAGCCGGGGAACAACTTCGTCTTCAGTTCTTGGGCATAGTAATCAGACGACAATTCGGTTTTTTCAGACGACAACTGAGACAACTTGGACAACTCTTTTTCAGGCAGAACTTCTGCCTGTGGCGACATGTTGTCGCCATTAGATGTTGTCTTTGTTGTCTCTGTTGTCGTTATTAAGGAGGGGACATTGAGGCCGCCTTTGGAGAGTGCATCAGTGAGCATGACGCCAGGGCCGCCAGCATGGGTGACAATGGCGAAGTTCTTGCCTTTCAACGGTGGAAGGGTGAAGATACAGCCGACAGTGGTGAGTTCCTCTCGTGAGAAACAGCGCACGATGCCGGCCTTACGGAAGAGGGCCTCGACGGCAGCGTCAGAGGATGCCAGCGCTCCTGTATGACTGGAGGCTGCACGGCTGCCACTCTCGCTCGAACCTGCCTTGATGGCTGCAATGCGACATCCCTTACGGATCAGACGACTGGCATAATAGAGCAGTTTATCAGGGTTGGAGATATTCTCGACATAGAGCAGTTTCACCAAGGAGTCGGTCTCAGGGTTGAAATGATCGTCCATATACTGCAGCACGTCCTCAATGCCAATCTGCTTGCCGTTTCCGATACTCCATACAGAATTGAATTTCAATCCTTTAATCACAGCACTCTCAAGGATGAATACAGCCGTTGCACCACTACCGCTGATGAAGTCTGCACCCTTCGGATCGAGGTTCGGAATGGGCAGGGTGAAGACACTGTGATGGTTGCGGTTCAACAGTCCGATACAGTTGGGTCCGATGAGGGCTGCCCCATATTTTTCACAGGTGTCGAGGATGCGCTGTTCGAGTTCTGCCCCTGCCTTCGTCTCCTCACCAAAGCCTGCGGAGATGATGATAAACGCCCTGACGCCCTTCTCTGCACAGAGGTAATCGACATAGTCAGGACAATACTTCGCTGCCACCACGAGGATGGCAAGGTCTGTTTGCGGGATCTCCTTCACATCGTGGAAGGCCTTGATGCCCTGAATGTTGTCTTCCTTCGGATTGACTACCCGCAGGTCTCCCTGGTAGTCCCCGTTGAGAAGATTACGTACGATGGCCCCTCCGGGCTTATGCGTGTTGTTGGAGCCGCCGATGACGACGATGCTCTCGGGATTGAGTAACTGTTCGTTTATCATGTCGCAAAGTAATATCTAAAGTAATATCGATGCAAAGATAATATAATAATTCATAAATTCCAAATGATTTTGAAATTATTTCGTTACCTTTGCATTGTTTTTATAGTTTAGAGTTCATAGTTCATAGTTCATAGTTTACAGAAATGAAGAAATGTTTCACTTTATTGCTTGTGATGATGATACCGATATTCCTGTTTGGAGAGTCATATTCTTCCTTGTGGAAGAAAGTGGAGGAGGCCAATGAGAAGGACCTTCCCCAGACCGAGTACGAACTGTTGCAGAAGATCGTGGCGAAGGCCGAGAAAGGCAAGGACTATGGTCAGTTGCTGACGGCAGAATTGCAGAGTGCCGACGTGATGGCGCATATCGCCCCAGACTCGCTGAAACCTGCGATGGAACGGCTCCAGCAGCGTTACGAGGCCACTACCGACGTGGTGCTTAAGACGGTGTACCAGACGGCACTCCATCGTATCTATAGCCGTAACTACAGCCTGGGCATGACTATCGAAGAGCCTGTGCTGACACCAGAACTCTGCGAACAACTCGCACGGGTGAAGGACGCAGCCTACAGTCCGTTTGTCATCAAGGGTGTCGATGCCGGCATCTTCAACAACGACCTCCTGCATGTCATCGGCTACGAGGTGGACAACCACAGGAACTACCAGGCGATGTATGACTATTATAAAAAGGTGGGCAATCGTCGGGCAGCCTGTATCACCGCAGCCAGAGTGTATTGTTATGCCTCGAAGGACGAACTCGAAGCTGTCATCAAGGAATATGAAGACCTGCCGGAGTGTGGCGAACTGGCCATGGAGCGCTATCGTGACATCCCCTACGACCAGAAGTCCGAGAAACTTTCCTATATAGAGGAAGCACTCGGCAAGTGGGGGAGCAAATGGCCACGTATGAAGAACTCGTTTGAGAACAACCGCCGCGAACTGACCAATCCCCAGTTCCGCCTGTCGTTCGACCAGAAGGTGGTGTTGCCGGAACAGTCACAGGAGGTGTCGCTGACAGAGATCCGTAACCTCCGTTCTGTCTCGCTGACTGTCTATCAGGTGAATGCCCAGGGCGACATCGACATATCGCCTGATTACTCCGAGGGTTACAAGAAGATCAAACCGCTGTTGGGCGAGGTGGTCTATGAGACGACGAGGGAGTATGGTGAAAGGAGTCAGGAGACAGGAGTCAGGAGTCAGGAGACAGGAGTCAGGAGAGAAGTAGAGTTCTTCGAGGACGTTATTAAGATAAAGGGTCTGCCCGTGGGTGTGTATATGCTGGAGTTCCAGTCGAATCCCAAGACAGAGATCGTCCGTCGCCTGTATTTCGTGACGGATGTCTATACCATCGCAGAAGACCAGCCAAGTCCGGAGGGCGTACGTTATGTGGTGGTCAGTTCCAGGACTGGCCAGCCCATCGCAGGGGCCCATCTGCACATCAAGGAATACACCACCTATGCCGCTTTTGATGAGTTTGACGTGGTGACTGATGCCCAGGGCGAATGTCTTTTCAAGACGCAGGATGTCAGTCGTCGTAGGGAGGTCTTTGCCTATACTGACACGGACAAAGCCTGTCCTGTGTTGAGTGAGAACTGTCGTTACAGTTACTATAGCGGTGATGAACTGGTCAAGAAGACCTGCATCTATACCGACCGTGCCATCTACCGTCCTGGCCAGAAGGTCTTCGTCAATGCCATTCTCTATCAGGTGGAGCATGGGATGGATCAGACGGCACAGGAGCATGTGGCAGCCCATTTCCAACTGCGTGATGCGAATAATAAGGTGGTGTCTGAACAGGATGGTACCACCGATGACTATGGTGCCTGCTCCTGTGAGTTCACCTTGCCGTCATCCGGTCTGACGGGTTCGTTCTGTATCCGTGTGAACGGTCAGAGCCATTACATCCGTGTGGAGGAGTACAAGCGTCCAACGTTCCATGTTGAGTTTCCTGAGGTGAAACAAGCATACGCCGCTGGCGACACGCTGACGGTGAAGGGTAACGCCATTACCTATGCCGGCGTGCCTGTTCAGGGCGCGAAGGTGATTTATAAGGTGGTGCGTCGCACAGCTTTCTGGTGGTGGTCGTACAGCCGCTATTGGGAGACAGCCACCCTTGGTTACAGAAACGATGGCGACGAGATCTTCCAGGGTGAAGCCGAGACAGGCGTGGATGGTACGTTTGACGTGACGATGCCGTTTGTGATGCCTGAGACGCAATATCCGATGTACTACCAGTTCGTGGTCACTGCCGATGTGACAGATACCGCCGGAGAGACCCACAGCGGACAGCTCTCACTGCCTTTAGGCAACAGGAAACAGGCGCTGAGTGTCGATCTGGAGGAGAAGATGCTCATCGACGACAAGCCTGTGATGACTTTCTACCTGATGAATGCCGCAGGCAAGAAACTTGATGCTGAAGTGCAATACCGCATCGACAATGGCAAATGGCAGAAGACCAAGACTAATTGTCCATTATCCATTGTCTATTATCAATTGTCGAGTGGCAAGCACACTGTGGAGGCCACTTGCGAAGGCGACAGTCTGAAGCGTGAGTTCGTCATCTTCTCGCTCGATGATAAGCGTCCTGCCACAGAGACCGACGATTGGTTCTACCAGTCTGATTCGCGCTTCCCCAACGATGGCAAGCCCGTGACTATCCAGGTGGGTTCTTCCGATCAGGATGTGCATGTCGTCTACAGTATCTTCTCCGGGAAGAAGGTGATTAAGCGTGGCACCGCAGACATCAGCAACCAGCTGATGAATCTGAAGCTCAGCTACGATGAGGCGTATGAAAACGGTCTGTTGCTGACCTTTGCCTGGGTGAAGAATGGCAAGTGCTATACCCATTCGGCACAGATCCATCGTCCGCTGCCAAACAAGAACCTCACTCTGGCGTGGACCACTTTCCGTGACCGCTTGAAACCAGGTCAGCAGGAGGAGTGGACACTGACGGTGAAGGACTGCAACGGCAAGCCCGTCGATGCCCAGCTGATGGCCACGCTCTACGACCAGAGCCTCGATATGCTGCAGTCTCACTCATGGTCGCTGGTGCCTTATACCGACCTGCCTTTGCCCACAAACAGATGGGTCTATCCCAGTCGTTCCAAGGTGAGCAATATGGCTTCTCATCCCTGGAGTTCCCTTAGTGTAAAGGAACTGGTGTTCAGCCATTTCGATTCCAGTGTGTTCCCTGGTCTCTACTATAACCGTTTCCGTCGCTTCTCCCGTGGTGCCATGCTCAGCAGAGGTATGTCGAGAGTCGCGAATGATGAGGATGGCATGGTTTACGAAGAGGCTATGGTGGCTATGGAGCCGCCGATGGCCTATGCCAAGAGTGCAGAAGAGGCTGGAGACAGGAGTCAGGAGTCAGTAGACAGGAGTCAGGAGACAGGAGACGGGAGTCAGGAGTCTGGGAACGATCAGGTACAGGTGAGGGAGAACCTCAACGAGACCGCCTTCTTCTATCCTCAGCTGACTACGGATGCTGAGGGACGTGTGGCCCTGAAGTTCACGTTGCCTGAGAGCCTGACCACCTGGCGACTCATGGCATTGGCCCATACCCGTGATATGTATGTGGGACAGATCGTGGGCGAGGCTGTGGCACAGAAGGACGTGATGATCCAGCCTAACGTGCCCCGTTTCCTCCGCGATGGTGACCAGGGGGCCATCTCTGCCCGTATCTTCAACACAGGCGAAAAGGACCTTACTGGCAAGGCGCAGTTGAAACTCATCAATCCTGAGACCAATGCCGTGGTCTATGAGCAGTCGCAGAATGTCAGCCTGAAGGCTGGCGGGACCACGTCTGTCACCTTTACCTTTACTCCTTCTCTCCTTACTCCTTCTCTCCTGATTTGTCAGACGACCGTCAGTGGCAAGGGCTTCTCCGATGGTGAGCAGCACTATCTGCCGCTCCTGCCCTGTCAGGAACGTGTGACGGTGACGATGCCTATCACACAGCACCAGCCTGGTACGGCAAAGGTCGATCTGGCCGCGCTCATCCCTGCAGATGCCAAGGGCAGCAAGCTCACCTTCGAATACACCAACCAGCCAGCATGGCTGATGATCCAGGCGCTGCCTACCGTAGGCACGCCCTGCGATGACAACGCCATCTCTCAGGCTGCCTCGTTCTATGCCAACTCCCTCGGCCGTTATATCCTCCAGCAGAACCCGCAGGCGAAGACAGCCTTTGAGCTATGGAGTCAGGAGTCAGGAGTCGGGAGTCAGGAGACTTCATTGACCAGCGCCCTGGCCAAGAACCAGGATCTGAAGGACCTCCTGCTCAACGAGACCCCCTGGGTGCTCGATGCCGACAACGAGACCGAACAGAAACAGCGCCTGGCAGACTTCTTCGACGAGAACCTCATGCAGAACCGTCTGAGCAGTGCCGTCTCAAAGCTCCTCAAACTGCAGCGCCCTGACGGCTCGTGGTCGTGGTGGCAGGATATGCCGGGCTCGTTCTATATGACCGTCGCCGTCAGTGAAATGCTCGTTCGGCTGAATGTTATTAGGAGTCAGGAGTCAGGAGACAGGAGGCGGGAGTCAGGAGCCTGAGATTGATCGGATGCTCGACAATGCATTTGGCTTCATGGGACAGGAGATCGTCAAAGAGGTCGAGGAACTGAAGAAGTGGGAAAAGAAAGGCCATGAGGTCTCGTTCCCCAGCTTCAAGGCCTTGCAGTGGCTC
>JAEEGI010029979.1_pt1 | contig 10252 bp, 9 predicted proteins | sample 8958751 | NCBI WGS metagenome assembly JAEEGI01 (sample SAMN16246545, study PRJNA631951) | gut metagenome | biome: gut microbiome; feature: rumen; material: KS-attached | host: Bos | place: Iran: Karaj | collected 2018-10 | reverse complement strand
AAACGCTACGGAAGCCAGCGCCTGGTCGAGATGCAGAACAAAGCCTGATCGTCTATAACAACCTGTGGCTCTGCCAAAAAACTCCGGCCTGTGACCGGAGTTTTTCTTTTGCTGTTAAAAGATCAGACTGATCAGGCATTCTTCAAACGGTTCTTCTTCACACATCTGTAAATGATCAGCCCTGCCATCAGTATCACGATACAAGCGGACAGTGCCTGCGAGACCGGGATCATTGTGCCCGGGATCTTCAGTTGGTCTGTCCGGAGCCCCTCGATCAGGAAACGTCCGATGCCGTAGCTTAAGAAATAACCGATGGTGACATTGCCGGAGCCCAGTTCGTTCTTTCTGCCGTAGTTATAAAGGAAGATCAGCGTGGCCAGATTCCAGCAGGATTCATATAAAAAAGTAGGATGCACCTGGATATATCTGATCCCGTTGTCGAGAATGATATGCTCCCGCACCGCATCGGAGATCATGGAAGGATTGACGATAGCTTCTTTGATCCGCATTGCAAAAAGCGAATCCGTATACCCGCCGAATGCCTCACAGTTGAAAAAGTTGCCCCATCGTCCGAGGATCTGGCCGGTAAGCACGCCTAGGACCGCGCTGTCGGAAAGCTTGAAGAAAGGATAATTGCGGACCCTGCAGAAGATCACTGCCGCAAGCAGTGCCGCCAGGATGCCGCCGTAGATCGCGAGGCCGCCCTGCCGGATGTTGATGATCTTCAGGATATCACCCCGGTAGTACTCCCACTGAAAGATCACATAATAGATCCTGGCACCGATGACGCCGGTCGTGATCGCAATCAGGAAATAGTCATAGTAGAGCCCCGGATCGCAGCCATGCCTCACGGCATCCCGCTCGATCACGAGCAGCGCCAGCAGCATGCCGATACCGATGATGATGCCGTAAAACGCGATCGTGAAACCGCCCGGAAGCGTGATGTGATTATGCATGTTTTGAATGACGATCCCGAGGTGCGGGAAGATCAGGTCTGCACCGTTATAACTCATGCGTTTCTCCTGTTCTTACGTCAGTTGCTTTCTTGATCCCTGCCGGAAAACGGCTTTACTCTGCCGCCGCAAGCAGCTGTTTGGTATATTCCTGCTGCGGGTTGTCGTAAACCTCGTCTACCGTTCCCTGTTCCACGACCACCCCGTGTTTCATGACCAGCACGCGGTCACAAAGCTGATAGACGACATTAAGGTCGTGGGAAATGAAAAGGTAGCTCAGATCCAGTTCGGAACGGAGATTTTTCAGCAGTTTCAGGATCTGCGCCTGGATCGTGACATCCAGCGCCGAGACCGCTTCATCCGCAATGATGAACCGCGGCCGTCGGATCAGTGCCGCCGCAATGCTCACCCTCTGCCGCTGGCCTCCGGAAAGCTCATCCGGTTTGGCGTCGAGGATCTCTTCCGGAAGCTCGACCCTTGCGAGCATATCCCGGACCCTTCTCTTCCGTTCCGCCGCGTCGTACTTTCCGAAGACGCGTAAGGGTTCTTCGATCGTCCACTCTACACTGTAGGCGGGATTGAGGGAACTGTAAGGATCCTGGAAAATGATCTGCGGTCGTTTGGTATGGTGAATGATCTCGCCCTGATCAGGCTTTACCATCCCGAGGATGACCTTTGCCAGCGTCGACTTTCCGGAACCGCTCTCTCCGACCACACCGAGGATCTCCCCGTGATAGACCTTGAAATCAACATCGTGCAGGATCTGCTGGTATCTCCCTCCCCGCCCGAAGAACCCGCCTTCCTTATATCCGGCGCTGACATGATTGACCTCGAGAACAAGCTCATCTGCGGGTGATGCGTTCACGACCGTTTCCGGTACCGCCGTATTCGTCTGTGTCATGAAATTGCTCACTGGTACTTTCTCCTGCGCGGGATCGCATCGATCAGATGCCGTGTATATTCATGCTGCGGATGATAGAAAACATCCCCGGTGCTTCCTTCCTCTACCAGCAGCCCGCGCTGCATGACCGCAACATGGGTGCACAGCTTACGGACAACGTTGAGGTTGTGGGAGATAAACATCATGCTGACGCCGGACTCCGCGTTCAGCTTCTTCAGTAATTCAAGGATCTGCGCCTGGATCGTTACGTCAAGCGCTGTTGTAGGCTCGTCCAGAAGCAGCAGGCTCGGACGTATGACGATCGCGGCAGCGATCATGGCACGCTGCAGCATGCCGCCTGAAAGCTCATGCGGATACTTGCGGTAGACAGCTTCCGGATCGTCAAGTTCGACTGCGTCCATAGCTTCGAGAGACGCTCTCCTCCGCTCTTCCGGGCTCATGTCCGTGTGGATGCGGAGGACCTCACCGACCTGTTCTCCGACACGGATCAGCGGATCCATGGCATTCATCGGCTGCTGGAATACGACGCCGATCTTCTTGCCCTGGACCGTCCTTAAAAAGTCGCGGTCCGCATGCAGCAGATCCTGACCGACAAGCAGCACCTCGCCGCGATAGTCGCATTGCCTGCGCGGCAGAAGTCCCGACACACTCATTGCAGTGACGGTCTTGCCGGAACCGGATTCACCGACCAGCCCGAGGATCTCACCGTCATGGATCGTGAGATTAACGCCGGCGACCGCCTCGCGGTCCCTTGTATGAAATTTGACATGTAAATCTTTGATCTCGAGCATCAGTACTTCGCTTCCTTCCCGAGCCGCTGCAGGCCCTCGCCGATCAGACCGACTCCAAAGACCAGCAGAATGATCATAAGGCCTGTGCTGAGCGCATACCAGGGGGCTCTCGCGAACATGCCCTGCGCCTCCGAAAGCATATAGCCGAGCGAAGCATCCGGCGGCGTCACGCCGATCCCGAGAAAGCTCATGCTGGCTTCGGCCAGAACTGCATTGTTAAACCCGATCGTGATCGCGGGAAGCAGAACGCTCAGGGTATTGGGCAGCATGTGGATCAGCAGGATCCGGGCGCTTCCCGCGCCCATCAGGCGTGCGCTTTCGATATAGTTCCTGTCACGGATCGAAGCAAAAGCCGTCCTCGTCAGACGTGCAAAGCTCGGGATAAAGACGATGCCGAGGGCAATGATGACGTTCAGCTCACTGCCCGGTCCCAGGATACTGATGACCACGAGGGCCAGAAGGATGCTGGGGAACGCTGTCAAAGCATCATTCATCCGCATCAGGATATCATCCACGATCCCGCCGAAATATCCCGTCACGGCACCAACTGCCGTACCTGCCACCGCACCGATAAGCACAGTACAGGAAGCAATGAAGACTGTCGTGCCGCTCCCCTTGAGAACGCGGCTGAAAATATCCCTGCCGAAATTGTCCGTGCCGAACAGGTGCGCCATTGAAGGTCCCTGGAACTTCGCCGCACCGCTCATCGCAGTCGGATCATAAGGAGTATAGAAATAGCCGAGGATCGTAAGCCCTGCCAGAATACAGGTGATGATGAGGCCTGCGATCAGGTAGCCGTTCATTTTCTTTTTCATGACTCGCCTCCCAGTCTGAGACGCGGGTCAATGCACTGGTTGACCAGGTCTGCCGCCATACCTGCAAAAACCACCCAGAACGCCAGGATGACCACGACCGCCTGTACTGTCGGATAATCACGGTTCGCGATCGATGCGACCAGCAGGCGTCCGAGTCCCGGAATACCGAAGACCTGTTCGACAACAATGCCGCCGGCAACGATCTCTGCCATTGTCTGGCCCAGCATCGTGATCGCAGGGACCAGTGAATTCTTGAGAACATGACCCACAAGCACACCCTGGCGGTCATTGCCCCTTGAGATCGCTGTCTGAACGTAATCCTTCTCCATCTCACTGATGACCGTGCTGCGCATCATTCTGAGCATCATGGCAACCCGCGGGATCGCAATACATACCGCTGCAAAGAAAAGATAACGCAGTGCCCCTGCAGGATCGGCATGCAGATCAGGGAAATCTCCGGGTGTAAAAAAACGCAGGATCACGCCGCAGCCCCACGAGATCAGAATACCCGTGAAGAACGGCGGTACTGCCATAAAAAACTGATTCAAAGTCGTATGGAGCCAGCCGAACCTGCCGACGGCGCTTTGATAACTTAGGACGCCGAGCGGCAGCGAGATAACGGAAATGATGATAAAGCTGATCAGACACATCCAGAGCGTGACTGCCAGCTTGGGAGCGATCAGTTCCGCTACCGGCAGCTTATAGCTGTAGGAAACACCGAGGTTGCCGGAGAAGAAACCGAGCAGCCATCTCGCATAGCGAACAAGGAACGGGGCATCTAAGCCCAGTTCCTTTCGCAGTGCCTCCACGCGGGCAGGCGTCGCCTGCGTCCCGAGCATGGCTTCCGCCGGATCGCCCGAGATCAGTTCGAATGCCGCGTAGGTCAGAAATGATACGATCAGCATGGTGGCGAGCAGCATCAGTACCCGCCGGAGCATGGATTTCACAGGATGTCAACCTCGTAATATGTTCTCAGTATTTAGTCGGCCCAGTACAGTCCGGATACATCAAGCACATACAGCGGATAGAACTGTACGCCCTCCAGGCCGTTGCGTACCGCGATCAGGTCAGCCATATCCTGAATGTAGACATTGGCTGCATTCTCGGTAAGATTGCGCTCCATCTCCTTGAAGACTTCGGTCTGTTCCGCGTCATCAAAGGTAGCCTGTGCCTTCGCATAAAGCGCATCATAGTCTGCATTGTTATAGTTGATAAAGTTGTTGCCGGCAGTGGATTCAAAGCGTTTAAGCATTGCGCTCGCGGTCATTTCGCTCGCGTCGACGCCGACCATGGTGCTCTGATACTTTCTGCCCGAATACACGTCGCTAAGCCAGCTTGCCCATTCAACAGGCTGGATCGTTGCATTGACACCGATGGCTTTCAGCTGTTCAGCCACGACCTGTGCTGTATCGACATGCGGCTGATAATTGGACGGAACGGTGATGGTCATACTGAAACCGTTCGGATAACCTGCTTCGGTCAGAAGTTCCTTCGCCTTTGCGGGATCATAGGTATAATAATCAGTCAGACTCTCATCAAAGTATTTGCCGAACGCAGGATACATGGAGGAACCAAGCGGAACGCCGAATCCGTCAAATGCAAGGTCGATCACGCCCTGCTTATCCACCGCATAGCAAAGAGCCTGACGGACACGGACATCATCAAAGGGAGCAACAGCGTTGTTCAGATACAACGCCTGAACAAGGTTCATGGTGCCCTGTTCGATATGGAAATCCTTTTCGGAAAGCTGTGAGGTCTGGGTGCTGCCGAGGTGGCTGACAAGGTCAAGCGCACCGCTCTGGAGGCCCATGATCAGGCCTTCACTGTTCTCGATGATCTTATAGGTCACGCGGTCAAGCTTTGCCGGAGTGCCCCAGTACTCGTCAAAACGCTCGAGTACGATGGAGTCCTGCGCTTTACGGGACACGAACTTAAACGGACCGGTTCCGATCGGAGCAGTATCCTGCTTCGTATAATCTGCAGGCAGAACTGCCAGCGTCATATAAGAAAGGAACTCATTGTTCGCCTGACTGAGTGTGATATGGATCTTGTTATCTTCGGAAGTAATATTTGAAATTGCGGTAAGCGCGGGAACCAGCGCTTCCCCCTCGGAGTCATCAGCATTTCTCATGATCGACCAGATCGCATCCTCTACCTCCACAGGGCTTCCATCATGGAACTTCACCCCTTCGCGAAGCGTGAACGTGTACTCCAGTCCGTCCTCTGAGACCTCATAACCTGAAGCTACCGCAGGGATCAGATTGCCCTCCGGATCCGGCTTTACAAGTCCCTCGAACACGTTGAACATGACCTCTCTTGTTCCTGCCGCCACGGTAAGGTGGGGGTCAAGGCTTTCATCGAGGTCCTGTGCGATGCCGACGGTGATCTCATTGGTGGCGGCCCGTCCGGTCTTTGCTGATGACGCTGCCCCGGTCTCAGATGCCGGTTCAGATGCAGCGGTGGTTTCTGCGGCAGTTGCTGCAGCCTGTGCTTCGGTCGAAGCTGCTGCTGTGGTCTCTGTGGTCTGCGCTTTCTTGCCGCAGCCGTTCAGAGCCATTACTGCCATGCCCAGAACAAAAAGGCCTGCCAATACTTGCTTTTTCATATTCAGTTCTCCTTTCATCACTGCCCCTTTCCGGGGTCAATGTGCGGCTTGTTTCAGCCTTGTCCGGCTTACTTTGCCAAAGACATTGTACCTTATTTGCAGCAAAAGTACAGTGTTTTCATAGAATTTTCAGATGTTTAAATTGCCAAACAGGAACGGAATGGTTTTTGCTCCGTTTTCAGCCGGCTGACAGCATAAAAAAGAAGCAGTTTTGATGCCGCCTCATAACTGAGCTCTGCACTAAAACTGCTTCCTGTGAATCTGATACTGTTATGGAGGTCAGGCTTTTGCCGGGTCCTCTCCGCAGGCCACCGAATATTTCGTGAGCAGTTCCTTCTGCTCTCTCGTAAGCGAGGTGGGTACCTTGACCATCAGTGTGACATAATGATCGCCGCGTGCGCCGTTGCGGCCAAGGACCGGGACGCCCTTGCCCTTCAGGCGGACTTTGGTGTCTGTCGGAGTGCCGGGTTTGACCTGATACTCAACTTTACCGTCGACTGTATTGATGTGGATCGGGCCGCCGAGCGCCATCTTGGCGAACGGTACTGCGACTGTCGAGAAGATCGTAGTGCCCTGGCGCTTGAACTTCGGATCATCCGTGATCTCAACTCCTACCAGGAGATCTCCTCTCGGACCGCCGTTGGATCCGGGCTCGCCCGCGCCGCTAAGACGTACTGCCTGACCGTCATCAATGCCTGCCGGGATCGATACCTTGAAGCGCTTCTTGGTCTGGACATAGCCAAGGCCACGGCAGTTCGGGCACTTCTCCTTGATCACCTTGCCCGTGCCGCCGCATTCGGGGCAGGTGGTGACTGTCTGCATCTGGCCGAAGAACGGATTGTTCTGGGTCACCGTGATCTTGCCTCTGCCTCCGCAGCGTGAACAGGTCTCGGGGCTGGTGCCCTTCTTAGCGCCTGTGCCGCCGCACTCGCTGCAGGTATCCTTGTATGCGATCTCGATCTCCTTGTCACAGCCGAAGACCGCCTCGGAAAAGCTGATCCGCACCATCGTTCTGACATCCGCACCGCGGCGCGCCGCTGTGGCACCGCCGCCATAGCTGTAACTTCTTCCGCCGAAGCCGCCGAAACCGCCGCCGAAGCCGCTGCCGAACAGACCTTCAAACAGATCGGAGAAATCCATGCCGCCAAAGTCGAAGCCGCCGAAGCCGGATGCCTGGCCAGCTGCGGAGTTCGCGTCGAATGCCGCATGACCGTAACGGTCATACGCCGCACGCTTGTCGGCATCAGAAAGCACGGCATATGCCTCGCCCGCTTCCTTGAACTTTGCTTCCGCTTCCTTATCTCCCGGATTGGCATCCGGATGATATTTCTTGGCCAGCTGTCTGTATGCTTTTTTGATCGTGGCCTCATCGGCATTCTTATCTACACCGAGGACCTCGTAATAATCTCTCTTCTCAGCCATTTATTTTCTGCTTTCCATATACACACGGCATGGCGAAGCAAAAGCTCCGCCATCCGTGGTTATTATTTATCGTTTCCTGAGTTTATCAGACTTCACGGAAGTCGCCGTCGACGACATTGTCATCGTGCGGTGCGGACTGTCCGCCCATGTTCTGGCCTGCACCCTGTGCGCCTGCATTGGCAGCCTGTGCCTGCTCATACATCTTGGTGAAGACGCCCTGTGAAGAATTCATCAGTTTCTCTCTGAGAGACTTGATGTTCGCGATCTGGTCATCCGTAAGGCTGCCGTCTGCCGGAAGCGCATTCAGTGCATTCTTCAGAGCATCGATATCAGCCTGTACAGCCGCTCTGTCGGACTCGGAGACCTTGTCGCCGACTTCCTTCAGTGCCTTCTCGGTCTGCATTACGAATGCGTCTGCTTCGTTGACTGCCTCGACGTTCTCTTTCTTCTTCTTATCCTGAGCCTCGAACTCCTGAGCCTCCTTAACTGCGCGCTCGATATCGGAATCGGACATGTTGGAACCTGCGGTGATGGTGATGTGCTGCTCCTTGCCGGTGCCAAGATCCTTAGCGGATACGTTTACGATACCGTTGGCATCGATGTCGAAGGTAACCTCGATCTGAGGGATTCCTCTGGGAGCGGGAGCGATGCCGTCCAGACGGAACTGACCAAGGCTCTTGTTGTCCTTTGCGAACTGTCTCTCACCCTGTACCACGTTGATGTCTACTGCGGTCTGGTTGTCAGCTGCAGTGGAGAACACCTGGCTCTTCTTGGTAGGAATGGTGGTATTTCTCTCGATCAGGTGAGTAGCAATGCCTCCCATGGTCTCGATGGAAAGGGTCAGGGGAGTGACATCCAGCAGCAGGATATCACCGGCACCTGCATCGCCTGCCAGCTTACCACCCTGGATGGAAGCACCGATTGCAACGCACTCGTCGGGATTCAGGTTCTTGCTGGGCTCCTTGCCGGTCAGCTGGCGAACCTTGTCCTGAACTGCGGGGATACGGGTGGATCCGCCCACCAGCAGGACCTGTCCAAGGTCTGCGTTGGTCAGACCTGCATCCTTCATTGCGTTCTGTACGGGAATAGCGGTTCTCTCTACCAGATCTCTGGTGAGATCGTCGAACTGAGCACGGCTCAGGTTCATGTCAAAGTGCTTGGGGCCTTCTGCGGTAGCGGTGATGAAAGGCAGGTTGATGTTGGTGGTCATAGCGCTGGAAAGCTCCTTCTTAGCCTTCTCAGCTGCCTCCTTCAGTCTCTGCATTGCCATCTTGTCGCCGGACAGGTCTACGCCCTCAGCCTTCTTGAACTCAGCCAGCATCCAGTCGATGATCTTGTTATCGAAGTCATCGCCGCCCAGATGGGTGTCACCGTTGGTAGCAAGAACCTCGATGACGCCGTCGCCGATCTCGATGATGGAGACATCGAAGGTACCGCCGCCCAGGTCGTATACCATGATCTTCTGCTCTTTTTCGTTGTCCAGACCGTAAGCAAGTGCTGCTGCGGTGGGCTCGTTGATGATACGCTTTACTTCCATGCCTGCGATCTTACCGGCATCCTTGGTTGCCTGACGCTGAGCATCGTTGAAGTAAGCGGGAACGGTGATAACAGCCTCGGTAACTTTCTCGCCAAGGTAGCTCTCTGCATCTGCTTTCAGCTTCTGCAGGATCATAGCGGAGATGTCCTGTGGTGTGTAGTCTCTTCCGCGAAGGTTGACTTTGTAGTTCTCACCCATGTGTCTCTTGATGGAAGATACTGTGCCTTCAGGCTCTGTGATCGCTATTCTCTTTGCTGTCTCGCCGACGAGTCTCTCGCCGTTCTTTGTGAATGATACTACCGAAGGTGTGGTTCTCATACCCTCAGCGTTTGTGATAACTGTAGGCTCTCCGCCTTCGAGTACTGCTACGCAGCTGTTGGTGGTGCCCAGGTCGATTCCGATAACTTTGCTCATTTGTATTTCCTCCTGTATCAAATAGGTTTATTAACTGTATTATTTTTTGTTGACTGCTACCATTGACGGCCTTACGACCTTGTCTTTCAGCCTGTAGCCCTTCTGCAGGACCTTCGTTATGATACCGTCTTCTTTATCCTCGATGGTCTCAGTCATGACCGCGTTGTGAACGTTAGGGTCAAATTCCTCATCCATCGCCTTTATTTCTTCAAGACCTGCATTTCCGAGTGCTGTCTTCAGCTGTTCGAATATCAGCTGCATGCCTTTCGCATAGCCTTCGTCTTCCGTCTCTGTACTCAGCGCTCTTTCAAAATTATCGAGCACCGGGAGCAGGTCTCCTACTATCTTCTCGTTAGCATATGCATGGATGTCCGACTTTTCCTTTGCGACTCTTCTCTTGAAGTTCTGGAATTCAGCCATCAGCCTCATGTAACGCTCGGATTCAGCTTCCTCAGCCTTCTTTGCTTCTTCTTCAGCCTTCTTTTCCTCTTCTTCCTTCACTGCTTCCTCAGCAGCTTCGCCTTCAGCTTTCTCTTCCGCGTCTTCAGCCTTTACCTCTTCAGCTTCATCCGCGCCGTCCTCGATCGGGATCTGCTTGTTCTTGTCTTCTGACATCAGTAATGTTTCCTTTCATGCGGTTATTTATTGCCTATTTCTTCTGCTCCTTGTCGCCGGCGTTTCCGTCACCGGTGCTTCCCGGAAGCCTGAAGCTCTCACTGAGGTTGTTAGTGAGATATTCCATGATTGACGTTATCTCGTCATATTTCATTCTTGTCGCTCCTATGACTCCGATCTTCCCGACGCGCTTGCAGTC
>JAEEGI010029978.1_pt1 | contig 10252 bp, 5 predicted proteins | sample 8958751 | NCBI WGS metagenome assembly JAEEGI01 (sample SAMN16246545, study PRJNA631951) | gut metagenome | biome: gut microbiome; feature: rumen; material: KS-attached | host: Bos | place: Iran: Karaj | collected 2018-10 | reverse complement strand
CCGCGCCGCGGCCGAATCGAAAAGATTCGGAGAACTGGAAATAACAGATTATATAGATAAATTAACGACAGACCCGCCGCTGCAGTTTGCGACGATGTGTTTCAGATATCGCGGTAAATTCGCGTTTATCGCGTTCCGCGGGACGGACAGCTCGCTGGCCGGATGGGAAGAGAACTTTATGGTCTCGTTCACGCGGACAACGGCGCAGAACATGGCCGCGGAGCACGTGTCAATGCTTATCGAGCCCGGGTGCGAGTGGTACATCGGAGGCCATTCCAAAGGCGGAAACCTCGCGTTAACGGCAGCGTGCGTCCTTAACGACGAACAGCTGTCCCTGGTGAAACGCATATTTATCCTTGACGGCCCCGGACTCTGCCCGGAAGTGTTCGACGAAAAACTGGTACAGCGTATTGACCGCCAGACCACGTGCATAATACCTGAATTTGACGTGATCGGAAAACTGTTTGAGCCGCGCATAACCGATACCAGGATCGTTAAAAGCTACCGGAAAGGAATAGAACAGCATTCGCTCGCTTCGTGGATGGTAGATCACGGCGAACTTTCGAAGGCCGCGGGCAATGCGCCCGGCAGCCGCTGGATCACCGACCTTATAGACGAGTGGATCTCCGCGCTTCCCTTGGAGGAACGTGCCGTTTTCGTGAAAGAACTGTTCGACGCGATGGAGGAAGAGGGCATCAACGATCTTCAGGAAGTCACGCCGGAGTATTTCGGGAACCTGATAATCCGCCTGAGCGGGAAGAGCGCCACGACCCGAAAAGTTGCTACGAGCCTTCCAAAACGTATGCTGCTCGATGACGTGAAAAAACCGAAACTCAGCCAGCGCATCGCGAAATTTTTCAAAAACACGGTCCTGATCATAGCGTTCCTTTTCATCCTGGCCGGAGTCGGGATCATACTTGGCCGCAACATAATCCTGAACATAATATCGATATCGGTCGTTGCCGCGATCGCCGCGATAGAAGTGTTCGTGATAATACGCAGGCTGATCAAATCGAAAGGAAGACTTGACGGACTTCGCGAGAGGCTCGTTATCACGACCGCTCTTCTCGCGCTAATCCCGATCGTTCTGATAAAAGAAATGGCGCCGTTCATTCTGGGCAGCCTGATCTTCGGCGTACTATTTATCACTTTTGCATATATGTCAGGCGAGCGCGCGACAAGGGAATCCAAAATATTCGTGCGTGTCGTCAATATTTTCGAGTGCGTCATTTTTGCCGCGGCGGGAGTTTGTTTCCTGATCGTTCCGCAGAAGTGGGTCGCGCTCTTAGCGCTGATACTTGGTATCATTTTGATCACCGACGGTGTCATCCGCATCGCGTTTTCGATCTGGTATAAGGTGAAGCATCACGGAAGGAAGGGCCTGGAAGCGGAACCGGAGACGATGCCGGCATCTGTTCCGGGTACGCAGCTGCAGGAGACAGGCAGGCAGTAGGCAGAAAGCACGAAGTGCGAAGCGGATTTTTAGCGAGATAAAAAGAAGTCAATGAACGAAGATTATTCAGTAAACGAAAATGATCATATGATCCCGGAACATCAGTATTATTCCGAGTATAATGACTCGAGCCTGATCGGAGAGCACGAACAGTACGCGGTCGAGGATTCGTACGTTCCGAGCGAGTTTCAGAGCTACGACAGCGGGTCGTCTGCCCAGAGGCTGTCAAGGCACAGTTCGGTGCTGCGCAATAACAGGAACAGACTGGGGCGCCTGCTGGCAATGCTGGCTGCGATCATCGGACCGGCGGCGATCATTATTTTGACCGCACTGCACTCTATATTCGTTGACGTCCGGGACTATAAAGCCGGAGCCGGAACGCTGGACGTAACGCTGCATCTTTATTCGTCTTCCGATGATACCGAATTTAACGCCGTGCTCACCGACCGCGAGGGAAACGTGGCGGGCGAGGCTGCGGTAGACCGGAATGTACCCGTGCTTCAGTTCGACGGGCTCGAACCGGGCGGACTGTATTATCTTGAAGTATTCGCGGACGGAAAACCGAAGCTGAAGCTCAACTATATCCTTCCGAAAGAGAACGAGATCACGCCGCTGCCTTCGGATCATACAGCAGATCCCAACGGGACGGGCGATCCGGGAGCGACGCCTACTCCTCCGGACGGCAGCGGTTCGCCGTCAACGGAATTGCCGACCGAAGCTCCAACCGCCGTGCCTGAACCTGCGGTGACGCTCGAGGGATCCGAAGTAACGTATAATTCACTGGTATTGACGCTGAAAGCGGAAAATATTGACCCTGCGGACCTTATCGTATCGATAGGAAACAGAAAAACCGTTCCTGTCGCGACCGATGACAGCGGCAGATGTACGGCAACGCTTAACAATCTTTCGCCGGATACGGAATATGATTATACCGTAACGGATAAAGACGGCAGGGAACTGTATTCGGATACAATAACGACTGCAAAGCGCACCGGAGTCACGATCGAATTAGCATCGTTCACCAACGATCTGACGTGGGCGAACCTGGAATTCAACGTCACCAACCCCGACGGAAACACGATCAACACGAGCCTTGACGGCATCGCATGCAATTACGAGAAGAACGGCGATACGATCTCGTTCGCGTTCAGCGATCTCGAAGAAGGGTCGAACCACGTGCTCGATTTCTACGATTGGGACGGAAGCCGCATAATGTCGCACCAGTTCTCGACACGTGCCAGAACGCCTGCGAGCGTCACCGTAATCTCCGAGACGATCGGATTTGATAACGCGACGCTCAGCTTCTCGATAACGAATCCCGACAGGAACACTATTCAGGTGCGCTACGACGGGATAGCGACGGATCCTCCGGCGGGAGATAATTACGTACTTACCAGGACCGGTCTCGTTTCGGGCCAGACGCACACCGTTGAATTCATCGATCAGGACGGCACCGTGGTGTTCACCCGCTCGTTCGCGGCCAGAGCACGCACGCCTGCTACCGTTTCGTTCACTCAGACCTCCCCGGGCTTCAACAGCGCGAACGTCAGATTGAGCGTGAATAATCCCGACGGCAACACCCTCGAACTTCGTGTGAACGGTAACCGCTTCAGCGCAGATCTCTCGTCGGCGTCTCCTTCTGTGACAGTCACGGGGCTGAGGCCGAGGACAACGTATACTCTTACCGTTTATGACGTTTCCACCGGTCAGAACGCGGCGTCAACGTCGTTGACGACAGCTACTTCGCTTAACTGGTCTCAGGATGGTTCCGGAAACGCGACGTTCACGCTTACAGACGAGTTCAAAGCTGCATATCAGGCTTCTTCAGTTTCGCTCTCGTTGAAGGACGGATTCGGAGAGTCTGTCAACGTGACCTCGAACGGTTCAGGCACCTTCAATGCCTCTGCTTACGATATCGTCTTCGCCGACACGTACACGGTCACGCTTACCTCGGGAGGCAGCACCGCAGATACTGTGACAGCATCCCTGACAGGCAAGGCAAGGCCCGTGTTCAATATGACCTACAAAGGCTACGGCCCCGCTACTTTTTCAGTCGCACGTGAGTATGATATGAGCTCGATCACGTATCCGGAACTTAAATACGTGCTGAGATCGGGATATATAGAAGAGCTTGACCCCAATGCGGATGACCCGGACGGTGACCTTGACCGCCGCTGGACCGCTCTCGTTGTGAGCGACTCGTCAGGCAGATCGATCGGAATGCAGCTCACGGGATTTGACTCTGATTCGTCCCTCCTGGAAGTGGGCGAGGAATGTAACATCTACTTTATGCAGGACGATGGACTGGAATCGATCACTGACGGCACGTATAAAGCGGCGTTTTATACTATCGACGGATACAGTTTCAACGAAATGGAAGTTCTGCTGTGGGGCGACGGAAATATGCAGGAGCCTACCAGCGCCGAGGTCTGTGAGGTGTTTAAAAAAGGAAGACGTACTTCGGCTGAAGTCAGCTTCAATACTGCAAACACGTCGCCTCGCGACGATGCATATATATTCACCAATACGGCTCCGACCGTTGATACTGCAAACAATACGGCGGTTTATTATCTGACCTGGTCGTATTACCCGTTAGTCGACGGACAGACAGAAGCATTCGTGGCTGTCGTATCTGCTTCGGATACTTCAACTCCGCTGACCCTCCGCCATCCTGACGTCGATCGGAATTACCCCACCAGGCTCTCGATCGGCAAAAACAGCGCTTATTCTGAACATATTGACAGGCTCACGGTGGATACCGCCGGTCCGGTCTACATAATTGTATATACCGGATCCTTCGACGAGTCGAACTTCTTATACGTTATATACACAGACCCGCAGTGACCGGACACAGGATAACATAACACTTTCATTCGGATGAAACAATAAATAATCCTTGAAAATAGAAAGGGGAAACACAATGATCACTTTCAAAGAAAAACCCGAAAAAGTACAAAAAACGGTAAGCGTCATCATTACCGTGGTGCTCCTGTGCCTCGCAGTAGCATATTTCGTGCTCCTGATCGGAGGCCGCTGGATCTTCGGCGAAGACAGCGTTATATACAGGAGCCTGAATCCTTTCAGCGGAGCAGGGGATTATATTAAATGGATCAGGATCGTCAGCTACGGATTCTTCTTTATATCGATCGGATACGTGATCAGGCTGATAATAAGCTGGCTATTAACGTTCATAAAGAGGGGAAAGGCGATACTGAATCTTTTCGGCTCGTTCATAAAATACCTTTCGGTGCTGATATTCATATTCGCGTCGCTGAGAGCGCTGAACGTTGACACCGGAACGCTTTTAGCAGGCATCGGAATATTGTCCCTGATCGTAGGCCTCGGAGCACAGCCGCTGATCGAAGATGTTATTTCAGGGCTGTTCATCGTGTTTGAAAACGTATTCGACGTAGGAGATATCATAATCGTTGACGGCTTCCGCGGAACTGTACGCGAGATCGGCATCCGGACGACGCGGTTCGAGGATACGAGCGGAAACTTCAAGATCATGAACAACTCCGACCTCAGGACCGTCATCAACCTCACCGACCATCTGACGCTCGTTCCGTGCGTTGTCCAGATCGAGTACGGCGAATCGATCGAGCGCGTCGAGGCGGTCGTTAAAGATCATATCAAAGAGATCGGGGCGGCAATACCGGATATCGTTGAAGGTCCTTTCTACAAGGGCGTTTCCGAACTCGGCTCTTCCGGCGTATCGCTCAAGTTCGTGGCGAGATGCGAGGAGGCCAACAGATTCCAGGTCGAGAGAGATATGAACAGGCAGTTCAAACTGCTGTTTGACGCGCATGACATCAACATTCCGTTCACGCAGGTCGTTATCCACCAGCCTACCGTTTTCAGCAAGCCGGACGAAAAAGACCGCAAAAAATCGAAGGAATTTGTTGACAGCCAGCGGAGCAATACTGCCGAGGCTTCGGACAACGACTACCGTGCCTGATCTTCCTTCCGGTGCGGGTAAAGGTCAATGCAGGCTGAGCGGGCCGGTTTCGTGTGGCCAAGTTTCACTTGAATTCCGGTACCGCGTGGTATATAATCAAACAGAGCTGGCTCTTGAAAGTGCTGCCGGGTCTTACGCAATGGAATTTTGTGAACCCCGTCAGGTCCGGGAGGAAGCAGCGGTAAGCGAACCCTTTCGTGTGCCGTAAGTCCCCCGGCGGTACTTTCAGGAGCCGGCTTTTTTAGCAGGCGTTATCTTGCGCGGAGCCGCTGTTTCGCGGCGTAAGGACGCACGCCGGTATCCGGTGAGTCAGAAAGGAGCTGGAAATATGTCATATATGGCACTTTACCGCAAATGGCGGCCTCAGACGTTCGACGAGGTCGTAGAGCAGGAAAGCGTTGTGAACATATTGCGTAATGCAGTGATCCAGAACAGGATCGCACATGCGTATCTTTTCTCAGGCACCCGAGGGACCGGTAAAACGACGCTCGCAAAGATATTTGCCCGCGCCGTGAACTGCCTCCATCCCGTGAACGGGGGACCGTGCAACGAATGCGAGATATGCCGCGGGATCATTGACCGCAGGATACTTGACGTTTCCGAGATCGACGCGGCGTCCAATAACGGCGTTGATAACGTCCGTTCGATCATTGACGATTCTATGTACGCTTCGACCGTGGCCAGGTACAGGGTGTATATTATAGACGAGGCACATATGCTTTCCGCAGCGGCGTTCAACGCGCTCCTGAAAACGCTGGAAGAACCGCCGGAAAACGTTATATTTATTTTGGCTACCACCGAACCGAATAAACTGCCCGTAACGGTGCTGTCGCGCTGCCAGAGATACGAGTTCAAACGCATATCCAGGGACGGGATCGCCGCCAGGCTGCGCCATATATGTGACGAATCCGGTATAGATGCCACGGACGAAGCGCTGATGTTCCTGTCTGAAAAGGCGGACGGCGCTCTCCGGGATGCTATAAGCCTGCTTGATCAGACTTCGGCGGCTTCGGAGGGTAAGATCACACTCGCGGTCGCAAGAGCGGCTACAGGCTCGCTCGAACGAGAATTTTTGTGGGATTTCACCGCGGCTATACTTAATTCAGACTGCAGGAGACTGCTTGAACTGAGCCGCCGCGTTTTTAACGAAGGACGCGATCCTTCCGTATTCCTGCGCGAACTTATCGAAATACTTAGAAATATGCTGGTCGTGATGTCCGTGCCGGATCCGTCCAGCCTTATATACGAAGACGAACAGGGGATCAGGCAGCTTAAAAATCTGTCCAAAGGCCTCAGGGTCAGGGAGATCTCGATGCTTATACGAGAGCTTTCCGGGCTGGATAATAACCTTAAATGGGCCGTTTCAAGGCAGATCGTTTTCGAAGCGGGCGTGCTGGCTGCGGCTGACAGGCGCTGGAAAGAAGAGACCGCTTCAGTCGAAACGCGCCTCCTCGAGCTGGAAAACAGAGTCGCTGATCTGATGGAGAAAGGTCTCGTATCTTTGCAGAGTCATGAGACGATCCCGGTCAATGATCATGCAGCGGCAGGACATTCTGATCATGAAACTGTGCGGGAGATCAGTGAGATAAACGGATCCGCAAAAGCAGACCAGGAAAAAATCGAGGACGTTCCTGCGGTCGATCTTTCGGTTCCGGAGCCGAGATCCGACGCTTCTGCGGTACCCGCGCCGGAATACTCCGCACCTTCTCCGCACAACGGATCTGCCGTAAGACGCCTGGATAAAGCCGAGTGGGATAAGATCTGCGACGAGATGGATCACAGAGGGCAGGCGTCGATGCTCGCGTGGTATTCTGAGAGCACGCAGCAGTACGAACTCCCCGGCGACCGCTTCATGATGGTATTCGAAGAAGAAATGACGGTAAATATCCTGAAAAAATCCACTCCTGCTAACCTCAAAGTCGTGAACGAGGTCATCGCCTCGACGTTCGGAAGACCTATGGAACAGGTGATAGCATTAAAAGAGGATGCGCCGGTCATAATCGCTGAAGCTGAAAAAGCGGCTCCCGGAGCTGCGGTAACGGCTTTTGGATCTGCGGAACGGGTGGAAACAGCTGCGGGAACGCCGGCAGCAGAGAAGACAGCGTTAGAAGGCAGCTCAGATCCCGGATTCGACGCCGGAGTCAGATATTTCGAAAATCTGTCGAAAAAGATGAATTTCAAGATCGATTACAAAGATTGATATATCAGATATGTTTAAAGACCGGAGCGTTTCATAACGGTAATGAGTAGTAAAAAGGGGAGAAAAGCTGAAAATCAGATAATCGCCTCGGCAAAAAAGTACCGGAAATGGTTCATAATCGGACCGGCGTTCAAATTGACCGAAGCCGTGTTCGAACTGTTAATACCGACGCTGATGGTATACGTTATCGACCGAGGCGTGACCGGAGGCGACAGAGCATACGTGCTGAAAATGATGCCTGTAATGATAGGCATTGCCGTCCTCGGATACCTGAGCGCGCTCGTGTGCCAGTACGTCGCTTCGCTGTCATCACAGGGCTTCGGCACGGAACTACGAAACAGGCTCTTCGGCCATATGCTGAGATTGTCGCAGAAAAACGCGGACAAGCTCGGTGCCTCGACGATGGTAAACCGCGTCACGAACGACGTGAACGTACTTCAGCAGGCGGTGGCAATGCTTATTCGTCTTGCCATCAGGGCGCCGTTCATCTGCATCGGAAGCCTGATCATGGCCGCTGCTCTTAACCTGAAACTTACGCTGGTAATATTGTGCGCGCTGCCTTTCCTGATCGCCGCCGTGATACTCGTAATGAAATTGTCCGTGCCCCTGTTCGGAAAAGTACAGGCGCGGCTCGATAAGATTGCCGTCATCTCCCGCGAAAACATGTCCGGCGCCAGAATAATCCGCGCATTTTCACGCTCGAATGCAGAAAAAGAGCGTTTTTCGGGCGAATCAGGCGAATATTACAAGGCGGTCGTCAGAGTGAACCGCATCTCCGCGCTGCTGAATCCTGTAACGACGCTGATCATGAACGTCGCGGTGATCGCAGTGCTGTGGTTCGGCGGGATGATGATCGAAGCAGGCGGGATGACGGGCGGAAAGATCATCGCTTTTATCAATTATATCTCGTATATGGTCACCGCGCTGCTCGTGCTCGCGAATCTCGTGACGCTGTTCACGAAAGCGGCCGCTTCCGCTAAACGGGTCAATCAGGTTTTTGAGATCCCCGAAGGAGAAGATAGCGAGACAGCGGCTGACGGACCGGCTCCGGAGATAAAAACAGACGGCGGAAGCTCGGAGGGTGCATGCGGAACATCTGCCTCGCCCGTACCGGCGTTCGAACTGATCAACGCCACGTTAAGGTACGGCGACGACGAAAAAGTGCCTCCCGCTCTGGAAGGCGTAAATCTGGCCGTTTTACCCGGGGAAGTGCTCGGCATAGCAGGGATGACGGGCAGCGGTAAAACCAGCCTTACAGGGCTTCTGACGGGCCTCTACAGGTGCACTGGGGGCGAAGTGCGTATAAACGGCAGAGATATACGCGAATGGGATAAAGATGAGCTTAGCAGGACGGTCCGTATCGCGTCGCAGCAGAGCACGCTTTTCTCGGGAACGGTCGCGGACAATATCCGTGCGGGCGATCCTTCGATCTCCGGCGAACGCATACGCGAAGTACTCAGGATAGCCCAGGCGGAAGGATTCGTTGACGAAAAAGGCGGACCGGACGCGCGCGTAGAAAGAGGCGGGGTCAATTTCTCCGGCGGACAGAGGCAGCGTCTGTGCGTTGCCCGCGCACTGGCCTGCAGACCCGAAATACTCATCCTCGACGACAGCTTCAGCGCCCTTGACAACGCAACTGCGCTTGCAATGTTTAACGCGATCCGTGATTCAGGCGTGAAAACGATGGTCATCGTTTCGCAGCGCGTCGGAAGCGTACGGCACGCGGATAAGATCCTGGTGCTCGACGACGGAAAACCGGCAGGCATCGGTACGCACGGCGAACTTCTAAAAACCAGCGGGATATATGCCGAGATCTTCCGCCTCTCCGGGGAAGGAGGCGACGGACAATGACGCGCTGGTTCCTGAAATATCTTAAAAATCACAAGATAATGCTGATCGTATCACTGCTGTTCGCGATGTTGTCCGGAGCGCTTTTGCTGGTCGGACCGCTGTATATGGGCAGGGCCGTCGATGCGCTTACTGCCGATGGCGGAGTCGATTGGGACGATCTCGGGAAAAAACTGACGCTTCTGGCGATATTTTATGCTTCCGGCGCGATCTTGTCGTATCTGTCACCGCTGCTGTCCGGAAAAGCAGCAGCAGGAGCCGTGACTGACATCAGAAACGACACTTTCAATCATATTTTAACGCTGCCTCTGAGATTTTTCGACACCAGACAGCACGGAGACGTCGTCACGCGCATAACAGCCGATTGTGAAAACATTTACGACGGCCTCGCTCAGAGCTTTGTGCAGCTGTTCTCGGGCGTGGTGACGGTAGCGGGAACGTTGACGGCCATGTTTATTATCAGCCCCGCTATCGCCGCAGCCGTTTTGTGCATAACGCCGCTGTCACTGCTGATCGCCAGATTCGTTATAATCCGGACCGCCAGATTGTTCGCTATGCAGCAGAAAAAAACGGGAGAGCTCGGAGGGCACGTCGAAGAGATATTGTCCGGGATCAGGACGGTACATGAAAATTCGATGGAGAACGCTGCTTTTGACGAGTTTCGGAGGGTCAATGACGAGCTTTACGTCGGCGGGTAGCGTGCTCAGTTGGGTGGCGCTCTTATCAATCCTTAGACGAGGCTGGTCAATAACATTTCGTATATCTGCGTCGGTCTGATGGGTGCTGCGTTGGC
>JAEEGI010029976.1_pt1 | contig 10252 bp, 7 predicted proteins | sample 8958751 | NCBI WGS metagenome assembly JAEEGI01 (sample SAMN16246545, study PRJNA631951) | gut metagenome | biome: gut microbiome; feature: rumen; material: KS-attached | host: Bos | place: Iran: Karaj | collected 2018-10 | reverse complement strand
GGCATCTTTGCCAACCATGCTTTGGTCAAAACAAGTCTCGGCAACCGACTTGAACGTCCACATATCATTGTTGTCTCCACGGGTAAAAGCCCTGTTGGTGCTCACCTTCCCGTTCTCCAAATAGAACTTGTTTCCCTCCACAGGGATGTTTTCAGAACCCTGAGACATGCCTTTGACGCAAAAAACCGTCAGAAGCGATAGAAGTAGTAATCGTTGTTTCATAAGCGTTTATCTTGTTGGTTATTATCATTTTCGCTACAAATATAGGAAAAAATCTGATTCATCGACTCACAATTTAGGAAAATCGACTAACGAAACGCGTTTTGTGAGTCGTTTTTTAACATTTCGACGAAAAATACAGGGGCGACATCGCTGCCGCTCCTGAATACAACCCCGTCTTTTTTTGATTATCTTTAAAAAGACGTTGAGACGTTTGAGACGTTTGAGACGCTAAGATGACTGTTTCCTGATATTGCCATCGGGCAGGACCACCACCAAACCAGATCTCGACCATCGGTAAATCACATCGCGACTCTTGGTTCGGATCATCAGTTCCGACATCTTCTGCTTGAGTTTCTCACGCGTGAACTCCTCCGGCAGGACATCATAGAGTATCTGATTCTTCGAAGTCCGATTCTGCTTGCCTTGCAGCACCTCCTCGGTTTCCTCACCATACTTGGCAATCAGCGACTCAACGGCGAAGTTACAGACATAAATGGCATTGGCAATCACCTTTTTCTTCACCTCGGCAGTGGCTTTCTCGCCCAGCAGATAGAAAATCACCATGCCAGCCCGGAAACCATCATTGGCAGCACGGCGGCGAAACTGGTCACGCGAGCGCGACATTTCTTTGATGGCCTTCAGGCGCTGCGTCTCCAACCATTCTTCAAGGGCGTCGTTCAGCCAGCCGAGCTTCATCTCGTGCTCATCGGCCACCTGACCTTCCTCGTCCATCGAGAGATTGTGATAGAGGCGGTTGACAGCATCGCTCACCACCTTCCGCTGCAGGGCCGTCCACTTCTTCCATTTCGGTGTCTTAGCGCCAAACTGGTCTCGAATCACCACTGGGATGATACGCGTCACCAGGCCGTCTTCCACATTCCGGAAGAATCGTTTCATAGCCAGCGGCGTGCCTGCAACCAACAGATTGTAATACATCTTGGCGCGACCTGAGAACGAATTCTCCGAGAGGAATTTTTGTCCTGCGATGGCATTCTCATAGGCCAGACGGTAGATGTCGGTGAGCTGACCCCAGGCACCGCGAGAATGCTGCTTCACCATCGTGTCGACCTCGGTGCAGATGGTCAGTGCGTGCAGACCTTTGTTCTGGTAGTTCTGCTTCAGCAGGGCCGTCACAGAGATGGTGGGGTCGAGAATGCGCTGGATGATCTGAGGGTCGTCGGGCTGCTTGGCCTTGTTGCGACACTTCTTCAACTCGCGCTGGTATTCCATCTCCTTCTCCAAAGCCTTCAGGTCGTCCTCCAACATCGGTTCGAGCAGCATGTCGCTCACATCGGTCACCCACGACTTACCCCAACCCGATTCAGCCTCAACAGTGACGAAGAACGAGGGCGAGTGGATGCGGCCATCGAGATAGCGAGCCCTGAGTTTCGAGGCCAGACAGGCCAGACAGAAGAGCACTGTGAAGTAGATCATCTCCACATAGTCCTGCGGCGCATTGCCCACCCACTGCTTGAACACCGGTGCCAGCGGCGGCAAACTCACTGGGGACGGTTCCGACTGAGCTATCTCCTCGTCGCCCTGTGCATCCTCATCGTCCTCATCCACCTGCATCGAGGCATCGTCGATACCCATCTCGTGCAGCACCTTCCAGAGCAGATAAGGCAGTTTCTCCGAGGGTCGCCGCTTGGCGGCACTCTTGGCGATGGGTTCTACCTCTTCCCACGTCAGGCCCCAATAGGGAATGAGCGTCTTCAGCACCTCATCCTTGTAGTCGACAATGGGTGCCAAGGCCGACAGCACCTTATAGGTTCGCATGTTACGATCGCCGACAGAAGGCTTGCCGCCAGCCAGGGTGATCACATTATCGCGTATCTCCGTCAGCGCATGGCCTCTATAAGATGTCTGCAACCGCCTGCCGTCGCTGCCCACAGGACAACCCTCGGCATCAAAGGTCAGTCGAAGTCGATAATCTCCCCGTAGCTCGTCCTGAGTCTGAACGGCTCCTCCTTGGGCTTCTGCTGAGCCTGCGACACTGGGGAACAAGTCTGTCTGTGCGCAGCTTGCGGAGTACAGCGGCCCTGTCCCCTCTGTGCCGCCCTCTTCAACTTCATTTTCTTCATTCAGAATCGCGTTGTCGAAATAAATCCAATATTCCAGTGAGGGCACATAGCTCGAATGACCGATGTCCTTGACCTTCTTGTCGACGGTCTTGATGGCAGGGTCGGCCGCCAGCAGTTGGATGAAAGCCTCGATGTTGGCCTCGTTGTCCTTGTCGGGCAACAGCTTCTTCAGGATGATGCGCAGGCCTTCGCCGCTGGGTGTCACATGGGCACCCTTCACATGCGCTCTCATCACCTGCTCCACCTGTTGGCGACGTGCCTCATCCGTAATGCTGCGGGCATTAAGCAGACGATAGTACACCTCTGACGGGTTCTCCTCCAAGTGGTCGCAGTCCACGAAGAACAGCCCTGTCTCCAGCGCATGCTCATTGCCTCTCGGACTACCCTCTTCATAGCGGGCGCCCCACGTCACCACACTCAGCATCTCCTTGCCTGGGCGGATGTCCTTGCCTTCCTGTTGCAGTCGGGCAATCTCGGCCATGCCTGCCTTGGTCTGCTCCGAGGTCTGGAGTTTGACGAGAGCCGCAGGGCTGAGCGTCTTCGCCCTGCGGTCCTTCACTGTGTAGAAATAACTCGGTCGCCTCATGCAACGGTCTCCTCTCCAAACGACTTGAGCTTGGTCACCCGGCCGTCTCTGACGATGGCATCCAGACCCTCGCAGATGTCGTACTTCAGGCTATCGATGGCCTCCAGCGGACTCTGTTTGTTCGAGGTCGAGGCAAACACCTTCAGTTTCAGCGCACTGAGTTTGATCCAACCGCCTGCCAAATAGTGCAGCACCTCTTCCTTCTTGCGGCGAGAGCGGGGCTTGCGGTGGTAGGGTATGAACATCCAACCCTTGTTACCATCGGCCGTCGTGCCGTAGACCAGTCGCCCAGGAATCACTCTGTCACCTTTGTTCTCAGCCAAAGCCAGCATGGCCTCGATGCCGAAATAGATCAGCTTTCTCATGCTACATTGAGGTCCAGATCAATGTTTTTCTCGAACGAGTCCTCAAGCTCCTTCATCAGCGGAACGGCGTCGATACCCAATTTCGCCATCATCTTGCGCACGCAGACATTGGTCTTGCTCAGGGCGTAGAGAATAATCGCCATACCAGTGGTGTTGGGCTCAGCCGACAGCAGCGCATCGGTCATCTGCTCGAAAATCTGCTCGCCTTCAACCATCGCACCCAGCAAATGTTCCTCTTCCTGAGGCGTCATGCCTTTAAAATTACTTTTCTTACTCATAACTTAAAACTTAAACCTAATAAAACTAATATAAACTATAACTAAACTAAAACTCATCCTTTGCGAAGAACCGATCGGCCTCCCATGCCCTGCGTTTCTCCAACCCGCGGAGTGTCTGACCGCCGGCATGCACCCAGCGCTTGAACTCGCGCTTGATCTGCCGCATCGAGCCGCCTTCCTTGATCAGTTTCAGCAGCGTGGAGCTCTTCAGCCGGTCGATACCCAGATTAAAGGTGAACGATACGAGGGCATCGAGCTGGCCTTGCGTCAGCTGCAGACCCAGTTCGTCGATCTGACGCTCCACCTCCATCACATCTTTCCTCAGGGTCGACTCCGCCCAATACTTAGAGATTCTGTCACCCTCGAACACATCACTGCCTGTGTGGCCGTAGCCGATGGTGAGTACACCTGCAGGGTCCTCATACGCCTCGAGACGCAAACCCTCAAAATCCTTAATCGCTTCGAATGCTAAATACGAAATTCTCATAATCTTTAATACTTTTACCTAATTAAACTAATTGAAATTTGATTTCGCTTGCAAAAGTACGATGCGATTATGCGATTGAAACATTTCGGCAAACACCCCTATTTCAATCGCAGACAAAACCTTGCGGATGCCCTCTACCGACGGGCGAAAAAAATTCTCAAAAAAAATATGCGACTGAACACCTCAGCATTCAATCGCACATTTCAATCGCAAAGACTCACTGGGGACGGTTCTCAGTGAGTCCTTTCAATGATTTCTCGCCATTAGTTTATTTCCCAATGAGTCAAATAGAGGACTCAGTAAGAACCGTCCCTGTGAGTCCCATACACAAAGTTCCATGAATAAAAACAATAAATTTGAATTGACAATGAAATCAAGTCTCTTTTTTATAAAAGCTAAGGCATTTCCTTGGTTTTTTCGAAAATAGTTCTTATCTTTGCGACGTTAAACTTCATAATACAATGAATAATATACCAACCGGACATACAAAAGAAGACATAAAAGTACGCGAAAGGCTGATCAAGGACTTTTATGCTCAATGGATTGCCTGTCATCCAGAGAAGAAGGTTTGGAACAGGAACCTGAAGGCCTTCATCAATGTGAAGTTTCTTTCAATAAACGAAACTTATGAGAAAGCCTCACGTAGCTATGAATCGACACAGGCTGTTTTTCGTCTCACAGAAATATTGGAAGGAGCCGTTATGGTTGGCGAGCAACCAGCCAAGCGAAACAATCGAAACCAAAAGCAATTCGAGAAAATACTATTAATGCGATATGGTGATGTAAAGCTGACAGTGGGCCTGCAGCGATCCAATCAGGATTTGGTTCAATATTGTATTACCGTACCTCAGCAGCCTAAATAAAAAGGAAGCCATCACATCCGAAGAGTGATGGCTTATTTTTGAGGCTCGAAACGACCACGAAGGCCATAAAGGTTGTCATCCTTTCTGCGAAATCCTCTTTTGACGCTGCAAAGATACAATGTTTTTTCGTAACTTCCAAATAATTTGGGGCTATTTTTCATTTCAACAATTGAAACGCTATTCTTTCATCGGACCTGAGACATAGCCGGAAACCCAATCGGCGAAGGGCTGTTTCTTGCCCTGGCTCATGTAGCGGGAGAAGCTGCGAGGGTCGTCGGTGAGACCGATATGGGCGGCGATGCTGTCGTAGCTGCCTTTGAGGACACCTGCATCCGAAAGAAGGCCCACGATGTAGCCTTTGATCTGAGTCACCTTGCGGCGCTTGCCCTGTATCGCCCAGTCCTGCGCAATGCCGTCTTTATACTCAGATGCCATCAGGGCCGAAACGAAGTCGTCGGTCCACTGCTGATTGTAGCGCTCATGGGTGCGCAGGACCTTGAACCAAGGCTGACGGAGCAGCTCCTGAAGATTCTTCGTGGGGGCGAAATAATTCAGCGGCTCGATCCGCTGCGCCTGACGCCTGCCCCCTTTCGAACGCCCTTTTGCAGCCTCGGCCGCTCTCAGGGCAGCCTCTTCCTCACGGCGGCGCATCTCCTCTTGCAGCCTGCGCTTCTCCTCCTGAGCCAGCTCAATCTTGTGCATATAGTTCAGAAAAGCCGAACGGTGCGCCTTGGCATTCTCCTCATGCCGGTTCAGATAGAAATACTTGCCCACTCGCACAGGGTCGACCACCAGACAACCGTCTTTAAAATCGACAATCCTGCGCAATGCAGCATAGTGATGATACACCGTCTTGGTGACCTTCTGGCTCACTTCCACCTGCTCGAAGTCCACCTCGTCAGGAAAACGCTTGGCATGCAGTACGTGCTCCACACCGGCAGCCAGCGCATTCTTCTCGAACATGTGCAGCAACTTCTCGACGATGAAGTCGGCAATCTGTTCCAGCTGCGGATGACCGTCCTCGATGTCTTTCCAATCCTCAAACTTCTGACGGGCCCTGCCCGACGAACCGGAATTCATATAGCGACGCCTCTCACCCTCATAGAGCCGCACATACTCCTCATCCTTGTGACGGCGATTCAGCTGAGCGTCGATCTGTCCTAACACATTGCTCAGCTCACCTAGCGCCTCATTGGCCAGCCGCGTCTGCTTGCGAAAGGCATCATCGGCACCGTCCTTATCCTCTATTTCCATCGTCAGCACCTTCACCGAAAGCGCTGCATAGTCAGTGTCCACATCGGCATCCAATACGGCCTCGTGGCTGACCACTTCGAGCACCTCATGCCGTAACGTTTCAGTCACCTCGATCATGTCAGCCATCAACCCCATCAGCCGGTATATCGTCCCCGCTGAAGGCCGTTCCTCCCTGTAACCGGCCAGTCCTTCGAAGAGCCGGGTTAATATCTTGTTCAAATTCATAAGTCTTTAATCTTCAGATTGTTATCTTTCACACAAAGGGATTGTCTTTTCGTGGTTTGAGTGCTGATCCTTCTGTGGTTTTTCGACCCCCTCACTAGGGCGGTGCAAATATACAAAATTTCCCGATACGTTACTACATTTCAAATCTTAAAAATACAAAATAGTGGATAACTTGCGAGTTATTATTTAAGACGCTCGACACGGTAGAAAGATGCTGAGGCGTCTCAAACGTCTCAAACGTCTCAGCGTCTTTTCAGGAAAAACGCACATCGACAGACAGAGAATAGTTAATATATATTAATTTATTATTATATTATATATAAGGTACGTGTAGGCTGAGTGTGAGTGGGGTGTTTTTTTGTGTGTATGTGCAAAAAGTGAAAAAGACGTTGAGACGTTTGAGACGCTTGAGACGCCCCCGACCTGTTTCCGGTTTAGTTGGCTTAAACGATCAATTTAGTTCTTTTAAACCAGCGGCCTGCTTCCTCAAACATTTGGGGACGGTTCTTCCTGTTTGACCCGCTGCGCCGTCAGCGGAAATAGTCAAACAAAAAAGAACCGTCCCCGAGTGTTTGATAATTTTTTTGAAAATTTTTGTCAAAATATTTGGTAGTGTCAAAAATTTTTACTACCTTTGCACCAGAAATCAGGAATGAGAGGAAAAGCGCGCATCTGAACACACCTGAGGACGAAAGCGGGAAGTGGCGGCCCGATGTAGCCCGTCGCAAGAACTTAATAATTTAGTACCAATTTTTTAAACATTATGGCAACAGAGAAAATTGCAATGGGGATTAATCTCCGACAGAACAAGATCGTAGGATCAAGCGCCTACGGTAAGTATTATCCAGAGGTAGACCAGCAGAAGACCTTGTCGCTGCGAGGCTTCGCCAAGCACATGACCGACCACGGTTCGCTCTACGGACGAGCCATCGTTGAGGGCGTGCTGATGCAGATCACAGAGTGTCTGCCCGAACTCGTGGCACAGGGCGTGCCTGTACAGTTGGGCAATCTGGGAACCTTCTATCCCACGGCTGAGGTGGCCAAGAACGGCGCCGTGAACGACATTCCCGACATGGACGGTCTGAATCCGAACGACATCGTCAAGGCCATTCACATCCGATTCCTGCCCGATGCTACCAAGCTCGACAACCTTTGCGGTCCGAAGTTCAAGGATGCCTGCACGCTGGAGCTGCGCAACATCATCGACACCCAGGAGGTGACCGTCGACGGCAAGAAGAAGAAGGTGCAGACCTTGAAGCCCATCTCCACAGCGGTGGCAGAATGGAAGGCTCAGCACGGCGAAAGTGGTGGCAGTGGCTCTCAGAGTCAGGGTGGCTCTTCGACGGGCACAGATACCCCTCAGGGCGGCGGCACCAACACCGGCGGTGGTGACAATGGCGGCGACAACGGCGGCGATGATGGCGACGACGGCCTCGACAAGGACTAAGTCGATGGATGATGGAAGATGTCAGATGTAAGATGTAGGAGGAACGACCTATGACTAAACAACGCATCATCGAAGTGGCAGCGAAGGTGATAGTAGCTGCGCTCACGGCCTTCCTGACGGCCATCACGACCACGAGCTGCATGGGCTTCGGACCCATCATGCTCTAACGAACGAATCTACTCTAATCAAGAAGGGGCCTCGCCATGAGGTCCCTTCTAAATTATTATCTTGCTTCAAGCGTCTCAAACGTCTCAAACGTCTCAGCGTCTTTTTTGTTTCAAGAACATGAACTCACTGAGAATGCCGTTCCTCCTGAGTTCACTGGGCACGAAAGTTTCTGGAACCTCCGTGCCTATGAGTTCGGTAGTCATCCCTCTGTATTCGGTTCTGCTCTACCAGGATACTTATCTATAAAGTCTTTAAAGTATATGTGTATTTGCGACCTGTTATTCTTAGTAGTCGTGAAGCCAACTGGATTCTCATATGAATCTTCACGCAATTCCAACTCAATATTATCAAATGAGTCGTTCTTCTCTTCAATTTCACCAATAGAAGATTCGTATCTGTATTCATATTTGCCATTTCGCACAAATAAAGACTTGCTTCCGGCTTTGCCTTCTATGTAGAAAGAACATTTATGTATCTGCCAATAATACTCAGCTACTCCGCTACAGAACCAGCCGTTTTCAGTAGGAGTAACAGTCCATCTCCAATGTTGTTCCGGACCATAAGTATTATAATAGATTCCTCTTACATAAATAGAAACTGGTTTTTCCGTTTTATTAGGTTTGACACATATAGTAAGAGGTTGATCTTCTGTTACAAATATCTCACCATCAGTGGTGGTTGCACCTTGATAAGAACAATTAATCTCGACACTATCTACAGGATTGTAGTTCTTAGGTATTTTTTCCTGTTTTGCTGTAACAATCAGAGCCCCCTTATTTCCGGCAACATTCAGGTCATCAATATTTCCCCTAAGATGATCGCATGTACCCTTCATCAATAGTGATGAGGAATTTTTACCATCATAGTCTACATAAAGAGTGTCGCCACTGGCTTCTACTTTAGAAATACCATATTCGAAGGTATAGTCACGAGATGCTATAAGATATTTATCCTCGCCTCCAAATGGATTATAGACAATTGGCTTTACTTTGAATTTCCCATATCTAGCTGCAGGTTTCACCGCCCCTTCTTGAAGAACAATACCCAGTCGGGCCCAATGTTCTTTAGGAAGTTCTTGTCCAAATAGTTGGGCAAGATGATAATATTGTGGACTACCAAACATATCTAAAAATTCTATGCTTGGTGAAAAGATATATTCAAGTTCTTTCCCCTGGTCATCGATTTCATATAATCTACAACCAATTGTTACAGGCTTAAAGACGTAGCCTGAAGGTTTAAACCCAAATATGCGACAGCGCTTGACTCCATCCCAGACAAAATGACTCTCATAAAACTCTTCACATTTATCAAAGTCAGGAACAAAACTCACTTCGAAAGGAGGAAAGATGCTGATACTTCCATCAGCTAGTGTCACCTCCTTCTTGCCACTAAATGCCGTTTTGACAGTGCCCTTAACCTCATAGTCGGCATCAAGTAAATTCATCTGCGCAGTGATGTTCCTCAATTGTTTGTAAGCAGCTACGTCCTCCCATGGAAGGGTGGTCAAGTCGATTGTGAAGTTAGCAGCCAGTTTCGGACCTACAAACCATTGTCCACCAATCTCCGAGTCGAAGATTTTCTTAAGTACGGGCAGACTCTTGAATTTCATGGGGAAGAGCATACCAGCCTGTACGAAGCCATTAAGCGACATGCTGACCCTTGAACCACTATTATCAAAGGAATTAAACTCGCTGCCATCATCAGAGTTGCCGAAACCTATGTCTATTCTGGGTACCCAGTTGCTGATTTCCAGTTTTGTCCACATTGAGCCATTTAGTTTTGGTAAGCTCAGCTTGAAATTGATATGTGCCTCGCCACGCAGGAAAGCATCGGGAGCAATATCAAGCAATATGAGCGGACAGGCAGCAGGTATGGGCACTCCACCTAACAATCCGCCCACACCTCCAGGGAAGAAATCGGCGAGTTTCCCGTCTACGGTAAAGCCTGCCCCCACGCCGAAATTCAATTTAGAATGGATACAGATGTATTTATCGCCAAAGAGCGACAGGTTCCAGGTTGTCTTGAGATGAAGCTTACCGTCAATAGAGGGGTCTATTGTAATGTTCAGGTCATCGGAAATATAAAGGGGTATATGTGTGTTTATTGAAAAGTTGAAAAGGTCGCCCTCCCATTGTCCTCCAGCTCTGTTAGTAGATTTCTTTGGGAGATTCCAATTACCTATAGTCAATTCAGGACAGCCTGCCACACGACGACGCACCATCGTACCATCATCGGCATAACCATATTCCTCGACAGCAACGAATTGCTGCAAGATG
>JAEEGI010029973.1_pt1 | contig 10253 bp, 7 predicted proteins | sample 8958751 | NCBI WGS metagenome assembly JAEEGI01 (sample SAMN16246545, study PRJNA631951) | gut metagenome | biome: gut microbiome; feature: rumen; material: KS-attached | host: Bos | place: Iran: Karaj | collected 2018-10 | reverse complement strand
AATAGCTCAATTTATAACAATGGCTAAATTAATATTATTTAACTATTTAAATAGACACTTAATTTACATAGTTCTTTTCTTATTCTTTATTTACTTTATTTTGTTAAGTTATAATTAAATCTTAACCTAAAAAATTCATTTATTATATTTTAAAATTAATCAAAAAATTTGATTTCTTCTTCATAAATTTTAATTTATATTATTATCAAAGAAGAATAAATTTTTTTAAGTCATTTTTTATTTATTTTAATTATAAATATAAAAAATATATTATAAATTATTTGCTAATATAGAATTATAATTCATCATTTATTTTATTGAAATGAAGAAAAGATTTTAAATCGTTTGTTTTTTTATTTTTAATTAAAGTAAAATTATTATTATGATTAATTGTTTTTCTAAAAGATTGAGATTTTTTCATATTTAAAAATGAATTTACTTGTTTTTCAAATTCTTTATTTTTTTTTGATTTATTGAGATTAATATTTTCAATTTTTTTACTTATTAATAAAATTACTTTTTTATTTTGAGCAAGTATTTCTTCTTTATTATAATTTTCAAGGCTTTTTGATTTACTAAAATTTTTATTAATTTCATGTTTTTGTTTTTTATATCTAATTACTGCTTTATTACTTTGAGATTTTATAACTGTATTTTTAAGAGATCGTTTTTGTTTTGTATATTCTTGAAGTATATAATATTCATTAAAATAGAATAATGGTTGTAAAGAAGATAAAATTTGCATTTTAGAAAATTTTCTTTCTGTATCTTTTGAAATAAGGAATTTATTATATATTTCCATATCAAACAAAGGAGATTTTTTTAATGATAATAATTCTTTTTGAAATTTAATTTCTCTTTCATCTAATTTTTTTATATAATTTATTTTTTTTTGATATTTTTTACCGAAAAAAGCTGATGAACTTCTATATAATTTAGATTCTTCCAATAATTTTTTTTTACTAGAATGTAATCTAGTAAAACTTTTACTTAAACTTTTATTATTTTGATTAGAATGTTGAAAAGAAAAAGGATGTGTGATATTAGAAACATTTAATGAATTATTTTTAGATACAGTTTCATTTTTTTTTATTTTTAATTTGTATTCATTTTTAATATTCGCAGATGAAATCCTTGAAGTATTATTTAAATTTATATTATTATCTTTTGAGTGAGGAGAATTTATCCTATCACTTTTTTTATTCATTTCAATTAAAAAACTGTTTTTATTTTTTTCTCGATAAGTTTTAAATTTATCTTCAAAATATTTCTTATTTAATGTTTTTTGTATTTTTTTTCTGGTTTCATCATCAAAATCATATAAATTAATTTTATCCATGTTTTTTATTATATTTTTAAATTTTTCACTCATATAAGCTTCTAGAAGTTTAACATTTGATAAATAATATTCTTTTGATCCAGCATTTATAGAATTAGAAAATTGATTTGGAGAATTAATTTCTGGAATATTTATATTATTTAGTATTTTTAAAGTTGATTTAAATTTTGTTTCATCTAAAGAATAATTAATGTTTACTTTCTGATTTTTTTCATTTTTTGAATATATAAAATTTTTTTTATTTAAAGCAATTTTTAAATAATGTAGTAAACTATAATATGAATTAGCCCTTTCACATATTTTATTAATTATAAAAACTAAATTAATCTGTTCTTGAAAAAATTTTTTGGTGAACCATCTACATTGTCTATAACTTTCAACTGCTTTTTGGATAAAACCTAAATTTTCATAACATATTCCTCTATATAAAAAAATTATTATAAAATTTATAAAAATTGTTTTTAATTTTTTTTTAAATTTTCCAACAAAATTACTTTCATTAATTGATTCATGAAAGTCAATTAAATAAAATAATTCTCTTAAACTTAAATCAATACATTTTTCTAATAAATCTATACAAATTTCATGATCTTTGTTCTCGATATAAAATTTACATCCTAATAAATATATTTTAACCAAATGATTTAAACTTTTATGATGTAAAATAACTTTATATGTTTTTTCCCCAAAAACAAGAGTTAATGAAATTAAACTAATTAAATCAATATTTGAATCACATTGTTTTGAAAAAAGACATAATATATAAATATATTCTAAATATAATTCAATTATTGATTGAATTAGACTTGTATTTTTTATTATTTGATTATTAATTTTTATTTCATTAGTTAAGTCTACAAAACTTTTTTTCGTCATTTTAGAATATTTTTTTATGTGTTCTATCTCCATTTTTATAATATTTGAATCTGTTTGATTAAAATTATATTTCTTCATTTTATTTTCTATAATTCTTAAAAAAGATTTTATTTTTAAGATAATTACTTTCCAAAAACTTTCAATGTGACTGTATTTTTTTGATAATCTATTGATATTTTCTATTGTTTTTTTATATTCTTTTTTTGATAAATGCTCTTTTAAAACAATTAACCATTTTTCAAATTGTTCCTCTAAAGTTAAAGATTTTAAGTTAGAATTCAATTTATCATTCATATCTTCATTAGATTTAACTTCTTTTTTTTTATTTAATTCCATCAATTATTCTTTTTATTAAATTAATAAATAAAAGAATAACAATAAAGATTAAAAAATATATTATTTTATAATTTAATAATAGAGTTATTAAAAAAACATATATATTAATTATATTAATATTTTAAAATCCCATAGAATATTAATTTAAATATTTTAGAATTGACTTGCAAAATCAAAATTTTATTTTTTTATTTAGTTAAATAATAAATCAAAAAAGCAATCCCTAGAATAACAAAAGTAGGACAATAAGTTTTAAATAACCTTCCCCAAGAAACATATCTACTTTTCGTAGAAACCATCCACCAAATATCAACCATATTATAATTACATTTCCCTTTATATTTCATAATATTAAGTACATGAGCACAATAAGAATGGCAATTATTACAAAAAAAATTATAATCTTGTTTCTGATAATTTCCCATTCCTTTATTAACACATTTATCCCATTCAATAATTTCATTTTCTCCAATATCTAATTTAACATATTTAGTTGGTTGTCCAAAAGCCATATCATCAACAGATATATAATAAGGTCCTGAAAAATCATGAATAATACCATCTGAAGTACATATTCCTACATGACCTATACATGGTAATAATGCTGTTATTAATGGAAGAGGTGTCCATACGATACAATTAGGGTATCTTGAATTTTTAGGATCAAATTTACCTATTTTTTTTCTCTCTTTCTCTATCTTTGGCCCTTCATCTGTTTTTAATGTTGAATATGAAAAATTTTCTTCTTTTTGATTTTTTGACATTTTATTTTTTTATTTTATTTTATTTTTATTTAATTTTAGGAATATTATTTTTAAATAGAGATATGTATTAATAGTTATTAGTAATGAATTGAAAATAATTATTTTTTATAGATAAAGATCTATAGTGGAATTTGTCATGAATTTGTGGAAAATCAATAAATAGTTAAAATCTGGAAAAAAACAAAAAATAATCATTTATAATGGATTATAAATAATTAAATAGATTGAGAATGGAGAAATATTAAAATTTATAAATATTTTTATTCAAAAATAAATTAAATAGTAATATTTAATCATTAATAATTTTTCTTTTTATAATGAAATTAAATAAATATTAAATTTTCAAATTATCTTTGAAACATTTAATTTTTACCAAAATTTTCGACATAGATTGAATTTCTAATTTCATCAAAATTTGCAATATTAATATGTTTAAAATTATCAATAAATACTTCTTGACTTATAATATCATTTTGTCCATAAATTTTAAGCATATTAAATAAATTTGTTGCAATATAATTTTTAATATTATCTTCGGAGTAAATCCTATTCAATTCCATTATTGATAATTTTTGAAAATCATCATTTATGTTTTCAGCAACTATATTTGTTAAGTCAATTGTTACAAATTTAATATATCTCTCAAATAATTTAAGTAAAGCCCTTAAATTTAATTGTCCTTTTTTTTCAATATAATTAAAAATTGAATAAAGATGTTCTTCAACATTTTCATTAATATGATCGATGAAAGGATATAAATAAAATAAAACTTCATAAATGCTATTTTTTTCATTTAAAAAACTTAAAATTTTATTAAATAAAGCTTGATGAAAAATTTTATTTTCATAATTAGCATTTTCATTATAAAATGAAGGAATTAATTGTTCTTCAATATATTTTTTATATAGTTCTTGGTTAATTATGAAATCAGATAAGCGGTTTAATAATTTATTATAATAAAAATTTTTGAGTTTAAAATTAGAATCCTTAAATATACTAACAATTAATGCTTCTCCAGAAACTGTAGTGGCTTCACAACAACCCATTTAATTCAATTAATTTATTGAAAAAAAATATTATTAACTGATAATAGAACTAATAAATTGAAAAAAATAACTTAATAATATTAAATCCAAAAATCTTTTATTTTTGTATGGAAATTTTTTTTATTTTTCATTGATTTAATAATATTTTCACAATTATAATAGCAAGGTCCAGGAACATGTTTTTTATTAATAGTTTTAAATTTAGGTTCATTATTTAATGCAAAGCCTTTATTAACTTTTCCTTTTTGAATTGAATATTCATGCATTCTTATTCTAAAAGCATTTAATTCATTATAAGCACTTATTGATTTATTTTTTTTTAATAATTTAATATTTTCATTTTTCATTCTTTTATTTAATTCACTCTTTATCCAATCATCTTGACTTTGTTTTACAAAAATTGGCATATCATCATTTAAGCTCCATTCTTTATTTTGTTTTTCATTAATTTCATCAATTATATATTTCTTTTCTAAATCAATTTTTTTTTCAGGTTTATTTATAAAAAAAGGACTTAATCTATCTTTATTATGAATTTCAAAACAAGAAGGAAAGTCAAAAAATCCTGGTCCTATTAATGATTTATCAGTATCATTATTAAATATTGAATTATACTTAGGATATTTTTTTTCTTTGGAAAATATTATTTTTTTCTCAGATTTTGGGAATTTATAAGTATACGAACCAGGACCTAAATTATTAATATCTTTATTAATTAAAGAATAATTCCTTTTAGAATTAAAAATTGAGTTATATTTATATTTCGGAGGAGTTTCTTCATTAATTTCATATTGTCCTGGTCCTGGATAATATTTATTTATTTCTAAATCTCTATATATTATATTTTTAAATCTATTTTCTCCTCCAAAGTATTTTTTATTACTATTATTAAATGAATTTAATTGATTTTCACTTTGATCATTTTTTTCATTATTTTTTGGAAAAAATGAAAATTTTACAGTATTTCCATATAATTCATATGAATAATGTTTTGGAGATTCAAATATTTTTATTCTTTCACTTTTAAATTTTTCAGGAGGTGATTGTTTTTGAAAAAGAAAACTATCATATTTTGAAGGAATTGTTCCTAAAGTTTGTTTCTGAAATGCAGGATAGTTTGTACCTTTAAATATTTTTCCAAATTTATTTTTTTTTATCAGTGAATTAAAATTTTCAACGGAATGATTTTTTATCATTTATTTTTTTTTACATTATGAATTTTAAATAAATTTAAATAATTTATTGAAAAAATTATTTATAATTTATTAAAAAGAAGTTCTTCTTATTTTATTATAAAAATTATAAAAATAAGAAGTAATATAAGTAATTAATGAATTTTAATAGTTTATTTCATAAAATAAAAAAATTATGAAAAATTTGTATTCAACTATAATATGATTATAAGATTTATTTTATAATCATTATTCAAGAAGAACAATCTTTATATATGTCCAGTGCGACCAATGAAAATAATAAATATCAACATTGAATTTGATGGACGTATTTTTTTATTTCAAAAAAATTTCAAACATTTAATTTAATTAATTATTTATGGGATTAAACTAAAAAATAAAATTAAAAATTTAGTTGAATTTATGATAAAATATTTTTTAAGTTTTTTATTCTACTTAAAGAAACAATTCGAGTTTATAAACTTCTTTTATCAATTTTAACTACTTTTTAATTGATATATAGATTAAATTTTTTCATGATAGAAAATATTCAATATTTTAAGAGAAGAATAAAAAAGTTGTCAATTACTTTTTCTGAAAAAATTTATTGAAAAAAGTGGTAAAGATATAGTAGAGAATTAATGTAAATATATTATTCTATCCAAAATCATTTTTTTATATTATTTAACTATTTAAATAACAAATCCTTTATTTAAAACTTTTTTTTGTATAATTTTTCTTGATATTATAAATTTAAATATATATTGTTATAAATTATGAGGAAGTATAAGAAGAAAAATAAACTTTATTAATTATATCTACCAATTTATATATTATTCATGAATAATATCATAAAAAGAAATTGAACCACAATCACAACTTGTAGCTAAAGGACAAGAATTATTTTTTCCCCAGGCAACTGTTCCAATAACAGGAGGTTCATGAGGACATCCAATTAAATTTCCTTTATAATAATTATTATCATTTAATTTATTTTTTAAATCTATTATCACTGGGACTGAATTTTCATTAAATGATAAAATATATCTTCCTGAAGGACTTAATATACTTTTAACAGAAAAATTTGTTGAAGTACCTTTTATTTCTATAGGTGCTTCTATATCCTTAAATAATAAATTATATACATATTCTATTCCATTTATTGAATGAACTAAAATTTTTCTTTGAGCTCTGTTTATATTAAGTGAAGTTAATGTTTTTTTTCTTACTCTATTTATTTCTTTTATTTTATTTTTTAAAATATTTTCTTCACTTGTAAAATAATTATTTTCATTTATATTCATTTCTATATCTTTTATTTGAATATTATTATTATTCAAGAATAAATCATCATTCACTAAATTTTCTTTTCTAATTCCATTTTTGTTATTAAATGCATATTGATTTTTAAAAAGTAAATTATTATTTGAATTATATTTACTTGAAAGTGAATTTCTTTCTTTTAAATTAGCATATTTAATATATATATTTGTATATTGGTCAATTAAAGCAAAATAATTTTTATTTAAAATATTTTTTTGAAATTCTTTTTTACTTATTCTTTTTTCTTCCATTCCAAAAATAAAATCCAATTCAGTATTCAATTTATTTCTCATATCCCAAAATTTTAAAGCATCACTATTAGTTTCAATACTAACTAATATATTTTTATTTAAAAAATCAATTCCAGTAAAAGAATTAGCCATTTCTTTTAATAAGAAATCATTTTTTAAATCTTTCCTAAATGAAATATTATTAACATAATTAATAAATGCACCAACTGGATGAATATGAGGAATATTTTTATCATAATTTTGACATTTCCCAAATTTACAAAATCTATTATTATTCAATCTAATATCCCATAAAAATATTATTCCTTCTGAACCTGATGTTGCAATAATATTTTCGTCAAAAATATTAGGACAAACATTTTTTACTCTTTTTTTATGACCACATAATTCCATTTCATTAAAGCAAAAATGATCACTTGATAAATTTATTATTTTAGCGGTTGAATCTGATGATGATGTTAATAACTTTTTATCATTTTGAAAAAAGTTTACACATAATGCTGCATTATTATGAATTTTTTTAACTATGAGTGGATTTATTTTTGTACCATTGTTAAATTGCCTTTGATTATTAATATTATTTTTTTTTATTTCAGAATTTGAATCTAATAATATTATATAACCATCTTCATCACATGCTACTAAAATTGAAGGGTAATGAGTTGAAAATTTCATATCAAATATTGGTTTTTCTCTTGAATATGTCTTAACTACATTTAAAGAAGAAATGAAATTTGATTTATTTTCGAAATGAAATTTGTTATAATATTTGTTTTTAAGACCTAAATTTTTTGTTATTTTTATTTTTACTTTTTGTTGAAAGAATATTTTTAGTTTTATAAAGTGAGAATGCAGAACATTGGCTCATTTATTTAAATTAAAATTATATAAATTTAAATTTATACAATTTTTTTTTCATTAAAAACAATAAATCAAATATTCATTTTATTTAGTTTAAAATAAGATTATAATGAAGTAATTGTATTATTTATAATTGGAAATAATGTTTTTTTAAAACCTCATATTACATTATATAATCCACTCAAAGCAATTAAAAATTAATATGAGAATTTTATTAATATATAAATAATTAATTAAAATGTCTAATTTAACTCATTCTATGAGAAAATCTCAGTAATTTAATAAGATTAGGTTTAACTTTAATTTTATTTTTAACTTTACTTTTAATCATTTTTTTATTTATTCCTTCTTCTATAATTCAACTTCCAATCACATAAAATATTGAAAATTTGAAATTCATTTTTTTATTTTCTTAATATTTTACATTATTATTTTCCTTTCTATCATCTTTTTCTATTATTCATAATATAATTTTAAACAATTATTTCAGTTTTATTAACTAAAAAATGTTTCAACAACATAAAAAAGAAAATTTATTTTCCTTTAGAATATTATTTAGATTTATTATTCATTAAAATTAAATTACAATAAAAAAACAATTAAATGAAAAAATAATAAAAGTAAATTATCAATGAAATAAATTTTTTAAGAAAAATTCATCAATTTAATTTTGTTTTTTTTTTTTGATTATTTTTATTAGGATTTTCTATTTCTCTCTTGAAGATTTATTAACTTGATTGTTAGGAGTTCTATTTAATTCTTTATTCAGTTAAATTTATTTTTGCTGATTTATTATTAATTTTTTTATTTTAAATTCTTCAATAAATCATCTTTTGAATTAGTTTTTTTTATATTGTTTAAATTTACTTTTTCTTCTTTATTTTCAATAATATTTTTTTCTAAAAATTCAGAATCTAAAATTTTCTTCATCTCTAACTTAATTATTTACTTCATTTGGGATTCTTTTTCTTTGGATTTTCACTTGATTTTAATTTCATATTTTTGTCAATTTTATTAACTTCATAATTTGAATTCAATTAACTTAAATCATCATTCGATGTTTTAATTTTAATTTTTTTCTTCTTTTTTTCTGATTTGTTTTGAAAAATAGTTAAATCATTCTTTTCAATATTACTCATATAATATTTATAAAAAAAACAAAAAAAATCTCAGAAAAAATAAATAAAGAAACTTTAAAAATAATAAATTAAAAAAATTAAATTAAAAATGAAAAGACAATTATCCAAAGAAAAAATAAATAATAACTAAGGCTCTAAAAAAAGAATTATCAGAGTCAACAAGTATTAATAAATATAATAATGAAGAAATGATTATTATTTCCATTTTTTGGAAGTAAAAAAGACCTTCAAATTCTATTCGTTAATAAAAAAGTTTCTTAGAGATTTTCTCTGGTATAAAAAGATTTTATTTATCAGACTTAAGTGAATTTTTATATAATATTGATTAATAAAATATATGATACTCCTTTTTTAAACCTTAAGTGCTTCTTTTCCTTTAATAATAGATATCAATAATAATAATAATTAATCAATTTGTATTTCTTACTAAACTTTTAAATTTATTTTAAATCATTACAAATATTTTTTTTTAATTATAAAGAGTAAATTAAAAAAAGGTTTAATGTTATTTTTGAGAATTAATAAGTTAATTCATTGTTTTATTTAAATATATTTTATCAAATTAAATATATTAAACATTTTTAGAAATATAATTAATATAATAATAAAATAAAACAGCTAACATAAATTTAATAACAAATAAAAAATGTCAAAATTATTGATTTCCATAATATTAGTTTTATTTTCATTATCATTATCATCTAAATTACAATCAAAATGTATAGCATATGGAATGGATTGTGATTCAACTTCATATTGTTGTGCAAATTTAGTTTGTAAAGATTATAGATGTAATTATAAAGGAACAAGAGAAAATCAAGTTGCTTGGGCTCCAGATGGAGAAAAATGTGATTGGTTCCATCTTTGTGGAAGTAATTATAGATGTGAAAGTCATAGATGTGTTCTTAAAAGAGAAGATATTATTAAAGCTTTAACCAAAAAAATAAAAGACACTAAATAAAAATATAAAATATATAATATATAATAATTTAATATATTACACTTCTTTAAAAATATTTTTTAAATATTCTTTTTTTATTTATTTTATTTAATTATATTTATTTGAATTAAAATTCAAAAAAAATTTCATTTAATTCTTTAAAACAAACTTTTATAATTAAAAAAAATAAAAGAATAACCATTCCA
>JAEEGI010029970.1_pt1 | contig 10254 bp, 7 predicted proteins | sample 8958751 | NCBI WGS metagenome assembly JAEEGI01 (sample SAMN16246545, study PRJNA631951) | gut metagenome | biome: gut microbiome; feature: rumen; material: KS-attached | host: Bos | place: Iran: Karaj | collected 2018-10 | reverse complement strand
AAGTAGAAATACTTCTTATTTCCTAAGGGAAGTAAGAAAGTACTTCTTTTAGCAGATAAGAAGTATTTAAAGAAAAGGAGTGAAGAAATATGGCATATGAAGAACCAACTTGTTCTCCACAAATGGGGCCTAATCCAGCATATGCAGAAGCAGTGGCAGAGTTGGCTGATGCAACTGCAGCTCAAGAAGAAGCACAACAAGCATTAGACTCAATAAATGAAACTTTAAAAGATGCAGAAGCAAAAGAAGCAAAAAGACAAGAAATGTCTCAAAAATGTAAGGAAACAAGAGCACAAATCGAAGCTATAGGCAATACAGTAAAAGCTCCAGCAAATTGGGAAGAGTTTGAAGATTGTGAAAAATGCATTAACGAAACCTATGCTGATGCATTAGCTGATTTCATTGAACAAGCTAAATCTGAAAAAACAGCATGCGAACAAGCACTTGAAGCTGCAAAACAAGCAGTTATTGATGCTCAAAACAAAGTAAATAGCACTCCACAAGAAATATGCGTAGCATGTTGTTAATAAAAATACTGTAAAGTTTTAACGTGAACTTTACAAAAAATGTTGTAATACATAATCAAAATGTGATAAATTAAATACATAGATAGAGGAGGTCAGATAATGAACCATAAAGTAAATAGTGTAGCAGAGTTACACGCAGATGCTACTGGGTTATTCAATAATGGAGTAACTGGTGGACAAAATACTAGTGCTGATACAATCATTTCAAATATCATGGCTGGTATAAATAATTTAAAAGGATGTTGGGAAGGAAAAGATGCAGGAGTTCAAATCCAAAATCTAGTAGTTGTACACAATGCAATGGTAGAAATCAGAAATGCATTAGGACAACTAAGTGTTGATGCAAGTAAGATTGCAAAGAACTATAGAGAAATCCAAAATGCAAATGGAGCTGGATTAGAAGAATTAGGTGCATTAAATTGTGAACCAAGAAGTAAAACTGAAGATTACAGTGATACAAGAGACACAATCAACATCACACCAGATGCTAACAATGGAAAAGCAAAAGTAGATGCTGCAAACGATGCAATGGATGGATTTATCCAAGAAGTTAAGAAATACTATAATGCAATTATGGAAAACTGGACAGTTGGTACAGGTAGAGAACAAGCTCAAGAAGCATTCGAATCATTCTTAGCTAACTCTAACAGATACAAAGAAACATTATCAAATGTATCTGGAAGTATAACTCAAGCATTAACAAACTACAACTTCTAATAATAAAAGTAAAAAGCATAAGAAGTAGAAATACTTCTTATTTCCTAAGGGAAGTAAGAAAGTACTTCTTTTAGCAGATAAGAAGTATTTAAAGAAAAGGAGTGAAGAAATATGGCGTGTGGATATGATTGTTCAGCGCGTGACGCTGCAAGAGCTGCATATGAAGCAGCACAAGCAGCATATGAGGCAGCTGTAGCAAGATACGAAGCTGCTCAAGACTTGATGAATCAATTACTAGAAGAAGAAGGAAAATTAAACGATATTCAAAGCCATTTTGATGCAACACAACCAATGATAGCGGATGCGGGAGACTCAATTTGGGAAAATAGTGAGGCAAATAAGAACTGCTTTAATTCAGCTGTTGAATGTTTACACAATTACGGTGAAAAATTAGCAGCCGCTAAAACTACAGTTCAATCAGAATTAGATGCAGCAATTGCAGAAAGGGATCAGGCAGAAGCGGAGAGAGATGCGGCACTTCAAACTTACAATTCAACACCATGCTATCCAAATCCTTGTCCTGAGGATAATAAGTAGGAGGTGAATGCAATGACAGATAAAAACAAACAAGCAACACAATATATTGCTGGCATGAACGGCCTATTCTTTACTGATGACGGACATGTTTACCAAAATGGAGAATGTATAGGTACTTACCATTCTGCTTATAATGAAGGTGTTTTAGGTTTCCCTGGATGGACAGTTACAGATATTAAAGTGGATGAAGCTCATGGTGGCGGCTCTATTGACATTGTTGTAAATGATAAGGGTGAATATAAAGTTACTAACGGTATGCTTTTTGGCGCAAAAAAAATTGATTCGGGTAAATATACTGAGCCTCCAGAAGGTCAAAGACCAGATTGGGTTAAAGGTGAACATGGAGAATATGTTCCTGTAAAACCTGGAACAAATACTCCAGTTTCATTAAAACCTCAAGATCAATCTCCAGCTGTTACACCAGCTCAACCAAATAATAAACCTGGCCAAGACAGTCAAGGCGATGATAGATGGACTAGCCAAGAAGAGGCTAAAGCTGCAGGAGCAACTGTTGCTTCTGAAGCTGATTATAAAAGTGGTAAAGCTGTAGATAATGATGGTAGACCATTAAATGAAAGCTTTAGAGATTATCAAGACTATTTAGATCATGCATTTGCAGAAAATGTAGGTGGCCTTCCAAATACTAATGGTGAAACTTATCAACATAAGTACACTGGTGGTGAAGGAACCGCAGCAGGAACTGGTCATGAGAATGCTGGAAGCATGAACATGGGTAGTGCTGATGATGTTAGACAACAAGGTAAAACAAGCGAAGATTTTACACCTAGTATAACTGATGATGAAAAGAGTAAATTCAAAGCAGATGCTAAGGCAGATAAATTTGATATCAATTGGGATCAACTTTGCGATGCATATATTGCATTAGATAATTTAATTGATTACGCTGCTGATGTAGGAAGTACAATGCAACATATTAATAGTACTGTTAGTGATTCAACTAAAGGTGGCCCAGGAGCTGGAGCCGTAAACGATGCAATTGCAGACATGAAAGCTGAAGGAAGCAAATGTTTAAATGAAGTTTTCGGTGGAAAAGACGGAGGCTTAAGTACTATTTACAATAACATGGGTAATACTATTAACTTAATGTTTAATAATGATGCTGAAGCTAGAGCGTTATTTGGTATAGGAAATGATGGAAAAAATCAAGAAGGCAATGTTGATTTTGCAAAAGCATTACTTGAAATGGGTAAAGCTGGAGATGGTCATTTAGACTTCAATGAGAATTATGATAATACTATCGGTGCTGTATATAAAGATGAGAATGGTAGAACTCATATTGAATATGGTAAACCAGGTGAAGAAGGATATACAGTAGCTGTAGTTGCTGAAGGAAAAGATGCAAATGGTAATAAGACTAATTCATTAATTACTTATCCAGATGGAAAAGATGTTCCTTCACATATTGCAACAACTACAACTGATAAAGATGGAAATATTATTAAGTCTACAGTTGAAACTGTAACTGATAATGGCGATGGAACATATAGTTGGACAAAAGAAACTCATACTCAATTAGAAGATGGTTCATCAGTAACAACTAAGTCTACAGGTAAATTAAATGATAATAAAGATTTAGCTAAGAATAGAGAAGCATTAATCAATGATGATGAGTCTAAGGGTATAACTGATATGAAGATCACTGGTAATACACCAGGAGAAACTTTAGGTAAGAAATATCCAAAGCAACCACAAGCTGAACCAATTAAAACAGATGATACTCAAGGTCAAACAGATGATGGAAAATCTACACCAGATCCAAAAGCTACACCGGATCCAAAAGCTACACCGGATCCAAAAGCTACACCAGATCCAAAAGCTTCACAAGATCCAACTAAACCTGCCGGCGGCGGTGGCGGCGGCGGAGGAGGCGGCGGTGGCGGCCAACCAAGTTTTGGACCAACTGAAACACCAAAACCAACTCAATCACCAACAACAGGTCCACAAACAACAACGCCAACACATTCACAAACACCAATGCCTACTCAAACACAAGCACCTACACAAGCGCCTACAAAAGGCCCAGGTGGTGGCGGCGGTGGCGGAAGTCACGGCGGCGGAGGCGGCGGTAGAAGAACTGGTGACGAGACTATCGGAACTAATACTACTGTCGGAACTACAAATGACATATTAGATTATGAATTATATAATGGTCCAGTTGTAGAGATTATTTCAGAAGGTAATAGTATTCATACTGCCGGAACTGATACACAAGTAGCTACAGATATGGCTCCAATCGGTGGATTAGTCATTGAAGGAGATTCAGTAAATCATATGGGTAGAAATCTTGGTGTAGCAGCAGCAATCGGATTAGCAGCAGGAGCAGCAGCTTATGGTGTTAAGAAGGTTACTGAAGACAGCGATGAAGAAACTGAAGAAGAAGAGTCTTACGACTACTAATAAAAATGTAAAGAAATACTAGAATTACTAGTATTTCTTTTTTATATGTGATAATATAAATTTAGTATGAAATAATATCAAAATCCAGGAGGAGGATTATTATGGCAAATACAATAACTATGATGGGTGAACAGGAATGGAACAATTTATATGGAGGAGGACGAGTACCACCATATGCTTCTTACGCTGATTATGTTCAGGCAACATTTAATGAGGCACAAGCATCTGGAGCTCAAATAGTACCAAGTACTAATAATTTTGGGCCAGGTTATACTCCGGTACCAGTTTCAAGGCCAGCGCCAGCTGCTCAGACACCAGCACAACCTGCTGTGACTTCAGCACCTGTTCCAGATCCAGCTACATGGATTCAAAATAGAGAACAAGAATTAATTCAAGCAAATAGTGGATACTGGACTGGAGATCCTCAAAGTGAAGAAGCATATAAGGCTGAAATTCGTAACCAAGCATTAAGAGAATATGAAAGTCAATATGGAAATGGAACACCAACTAGTGTAAATCCACAACAAGCTGATAAGTTGGCACCTCCAACTGCTGCAGAAATTGCGCCAATTTCAAGTCAAGCTCCAACTGAATCAGCGCCAGCACCAGATGCAGTAACAGGTCCTGCACCATCTTTAACTCATAATCCATCTGGACCAACGACAGTGACAACACCAACTGAAGATGGTGGTAAAGTAGTAACTACTACAACTCCTGGAGAACAAAATGTTGTTACAAAAACTGAAGAATATAATGCTGCTGGAACTCTTGTTAAGACTACAGAAACAGATAGTGGTATGAGAGGTACTCATACTAAAGAAACAGATATGTTAAAAGGAACAGTTACAGAAACAAGTACTACAACAAGTGGAGATACAAGAAGCACAACTACACAATATGATCCTGAATTCAATAGTGTTCAATCTGTAACTACTAAAGAAACACATCCAGATGGAAGTTCAACACAAACAACAGAAAATTACAATACAGGAATAACTAATACTGCAAATGTTGATAGAGGAAATAGTACTACATCTAAATCAGTTGAAGGAAAAGGATCTTCAATTACTGTAGATAGACAATATGATTCAGAGATGAATGATGTTGAATCTAGAACAGTAACTCAAACAGATCCAAATGGTAGTACAAAAGTAACAACACATAATAATAATACTGGAACAACTACAGTTAATGAAACAGATAGAGTAAAAGGAACAGTTACTGAAACTAAAACAAATGCTGATGGAAGTTCAACATCAACTACAACACAATATGATCCAGATTTTAACGAAACTCAATCTGTTAGTAAGACTACAACAACAGTAAATGAAAATGGACAAAAAGCTACTGTTCATACTGAAAATTTTGCTGCAGATGGTAAAACTACTACATCAACATCTGATGAAACATATACTTACCATGAAAATGGAAATTTAGCTACTAAAGTAACAGAAGTAACAGAAGGTGATCCAAATTCTAACGGTAAAAAGACAACTACATCAGTTAATTATGATGAAAAAGGTTTATATAATGGAAAAGATACAACAATTGAAGGAAAAGATGGAACAACATATGTACATGAGGTAGATAAAACTGGTCAAAATTATACAACAACAAATACTGCTGCTGATGGAACTAAAACAACTACAACAACAAGTAATAACATTCTTTATTCACAAACAGTAGATGCAAATGGAAATGTTACAGTTACTGATTTAAATGGTAATGTACTATATACAACAGATAAAGATGGCAATATTACCAGTGAAGGAAGTAACGCTCAACAATATTTAGATGGTGATGAAAACTTAAAAGGTCTAAATCTAGTAGATGAAAATGGAAAGTTTGATATAGATAAATTTGATATTAATGAAGATCAATTAATGTCTGCAATTAATACATTAAATAACTTCATGGGATATTGTAATGAATCTGCTTCTCAATTGGGAGCTGTAAGTACAGATTCATATATAGAAACAGGAACAACAGGACACAATCAAATTCATAATCCATCATTAGCATCAGCTTCAGATAATCTAAGAGCTAAAGCTATGTGTTTAAATGATGTTTGTGGAACTGAAGGAGCACAAAGTGGTTTTGCACCATTATTAGGTAGACTTTGTAATACAGTTAATTTAATACGTGGATCTAATGATGAAGTAAATGCTATATTAGGAGAAGCTGCTAAACAATCTGCAGCAGCTGGAACAGGTAGTGGAGATCCAGGAAGCTTTGCTGGAGATGCTAGTCAAACTACAGGTTCAACTAAACCAGGTGTCGACGGTGGAACTAACCCAGATCCAAGTTCTGGTAGTGGAGCTACTAAAGAAGGCGATAAAGTTAAAGAAGATGATATGGCTAAGGGTGAAGACACTGAAGTAGAAGAATCTAAAGTTGAAGAACAAGAAACAAAACCAACAACAAAAGCTGATGATCAAGATAGTTCTGATGCTAAACAAACATACAAGAAAGGCGGTGGCGGTGGCCACGGTGGTGGAGGTACTAAAGATAGTACAGCTGCTACTAACGAAGATGCTACATCAGCTATCGACGATATGGCACTTGGAGAAGATGTTCCAGTTGTTGAAATTGTTGAAACTGGAAATCAAATCCATGAAATTGGTGAGTTATCAACTTTAGGAGCTGATATCGGAAGTCTTAATATAGAAGCTCTTACAAATCATATATCTGCTAAGAATATTGGAGCTGCTGCTGGCGTAGGTCTTGCTGCTGCAGGAGCTGCTGCTGCAATAGCTGCATATAAAGATAAGAAAGATGAAGAAGAAAATGAAGCAATGGATGATGAATATTCTTCAACTGATTATCAAGCAGATCCAAATCTAAACTATGATGATTTAATGATATAATGAATTAAAAATACTAGTTAAACTAGTATTTTTTTTTGCTTTGTGGTAAAATATGTCTAGCATTTAAACTTTTTGAAGGAGAGATATTTATGAGTAAAATAAACATTATGGGTTTAGGTGGCTTAAATGAGAATGGAAAAAATTTATATACAGTAAGTATTGATGATAGAATACTTGTTTTTGATTGTGGTATGAAATATGCTCCTGATAAAATGTATGGGGTTGATTATGTTATACCTGATTTTTCATATTTAATTAAAAACAAAGATAAAATAGATGGAATTTTTATTTCACATCCACATCATGAAAATATGGGTGCTATTACTGATTTATTAAAGGTTTTACCTGATGTACATGTTTATGCATCTAATTATACATGTAAAATAATTGAATATATGTGTGAAGATGAAAAAGTTGAGATTAAAAACTTACATAATATTCCTGCATATAAGAAGATTGATTTTAAAGATTATAGTGTATTTCCATTTAATGTAACTCACAGTAGTCCTGAAACTTTTGGATATGCTGTTAATACTGAGGATGGCGCTATTATATACATGGCTGATTTTGTAATTGATCCTACTATGAGAGGATATTATGATATGGACTTAGGTAAACTTGCATATATAGGTAAACAAGGTGTTTTATGTTTGATGACTGAGAGTCTTTTCTCTGAAAAGAAAGGACATACTAGTCCAAATCATAAATTAGAGGGATTCTTTAAGAAAATAGTTGATAAGAATAAGGGAAGAATTATATTTAGTCTTCTTCCATTACATACGTATACTATTCAAGAAATATTTAATTCATTAAAAGATAAGAATAGAAAAGTAGTAATTATGGGAAAAGAATTACATACTATAGTTAATATTTGTGTCAAGAATGGATATTTAGATATAGATGAGAGTATTCTTGGTAATTTAACTGATTTAAAGGCTGATAATACTGTTATTTTGATTAGTAATGATAGAGAGAGTCCTTATGCTAATATTAATAGAATTCTAGCAGGTAGAGATAAGTTTGTTACATTAGAAAAAACTGATACTTTATGTTTTGCTGAACCTAGTTATGATGCATATGAAAAGATTGTTGTTAAATTAAGTAATGAACTTGCTATTAAAGGAGTTAATATTGAATCAATTCCTAAACATAAGAGTGTTAGACATCATGCTTCTAGTGAAGATATTATGTTATTAGTAAGATTATTTAATCCTAAATATTATATGCCTATTAAAGGTGAATATAGATATCAAGTTGAGAATGGTGCTTTAGCTGAAAAAGTAGGGGTACCTAAAGATAATATTCTTCTTAAAGCTAACGGAAGTGTTGTTACTTTTGAAGATGGTAAACTTGTTGATAATTTTGAAGAAATATTTGTAGATGATATATTAATAGATGGTAAATCTAGTGAAGATGTAGGTGAATTAGTTCTTAAAGATAGAGAATTATTAAGTAGTAATGGACTTGTATTAATATCTGCTACTCTTGATAAGAAAACTAAAGAAATACTAGTTGAACCTGAAATAATGACTAGAGGATTTATCTATGATAAAGAAAATAGTGATATAATGGATGAGATGAAGAATATTAGTAAAACTATTATTGAGGAGAATATTCATAATAAATATGCTGATTATACTAAGATAAGAAATGAAATTAGAGAGAAAACAAGTAATTATTTATTTAAAGAAACTCAATGTAGACCAGTTATACTAACAGTTATTCAAGAGATAGAGAGGTAATTAAAATGATATATTTAGATTATAGTGCAACTACTCCAGTTGATAAGAGTGTTTTAGATTCTTATTGTAAGACTACATTAGAATATTTTGGTAATGCTAATTCAATACATACTTTAGGTGTTAAGTCTAAAGAGTTATTGATGCAAGCAACTGATCAAATAGCAGATATTTTAAAATGTAGCCCAAAAGAAATAATTTTTACTAGTGGAGCTAGTGAAAGCAATACTACTGCGATTAAGGGAGTAGCATTTAAATATAAAAATCGTGGTAAACATATTATTACATCTAAGTTAGAACACAAGAGTGTATTAGAAGTAATGGGATTTTTAGCTAATAATGGATATGAAGTTGACTTTGTTGAGTTAGATGACCGCGGACAAGTGGATTTAAAGAGTTTAGAGAGCTTAATTAGAGAAGATACTATACTTATTAGTATTTGCGCTGTTAACTCTGAAACAGGCTTTAAACAACCTTTAAAAACAATTAGACAAGTTATTAACAAAAAGAATCCTAATGTTATATTCCATAGCGATTTAACACAATGTTTAGGTAAGAGTAGATTTTATTTGAGTGATCTTGATTTAGCATCATTCTCAGCTCATAAAATTTATGCTCCTAAGGGAATAGGAATTTTATATAAAAAACGTGATTTAAATATAGATACATTAATATATGGTACAACTGAGAATTGTCCATTTAGAGGTGGAACTCCACCATTACCACTTGTCGTAGCATTTTCAAAAGCAATAAGGCTTATGAATGATAAGTTAGAAACTAATATTAAAAAATGCGAAAAACTAAAAGAAGAATTATTAAAAGGACTTTCAAAGTATCCAATTCAAATTAATTCAAATGAATTATGTGTTCCTCAAATAGTTAACTTTAGTTTATTAAAAATAAAATCTGAGACATTTGTTCATGCTCTTGAGAGACATGACGTGTTTGTATCAACTACAACTGCATGTTCTTCACTTGAGGAAAGTACTGTATTAAAAGCAATATCAAATGGAGATAAAAGTGTATCAACTACATCAATTCGTGTTAGTTTATCTCATTTAACTACGATGGCAGAGATAGGTGAATTCTTAGAGATATTTGATCAAGTTTGGAATGAATTGTTATTAAAATGAAAAAAGTAATATTAATAAAATATGGTGAATTAACTACTAAAAAAGATAATAGAAAATTCTTTATTAAAACATTAAGAAAGAATATAATGGATAAATTATCTTCTTTTAGTGTTGATATTGAATATGATTATTACAGAATGTTTATTATTCCAAAAGAAAATGATATTGATAATATTGTAGAAAAATTAAAAGAAGTATTTGGAATTCATGAAATAGTAATAGCATTAGAAGAAAGCAAGCTTGACGTGGACACTATTAAAAAATTATCTCTTGATTTAATGAAAGAATGTGATGGTAAAACATTTAAAGTTGTTAC
>JAEEGI010029969.1_pt1 | contig 10254 bp, 6 predicted proteins | sample 8958751 | NCBI WGS metagenome assembly JAEEGI01 (sample SAMN16246545, study PRJNA631951) | gut metagenome | biome: gut microbiome; feature: rumen; material: KS-attached | host: Bos | place: Iran: Karaj | collected 2018-10 | reverse complement strand
CGGTCCGTGGATTTCAGCCGGATGGAGCTTCAGCCGGGGGACGACGAGCCCCAGCCCTTCAGCTTTTCCACCGAGCGCCCGCCGGAGAACCGGGCCGTCTGCTACCTGACCTACACCAACGCCGAGACGCACCGGATCATCCGGGAGAACCTGGACCGGAGCCCCCTCTACTCCGGGGACATCACCGGCGTGGGACCCCGGTACTGCCCCTCCATCGAGACGAAGATCGTCCGCTTCCCCCACAAGGAGCGGCACCAGCTGTTCATCGAGCCCATGGGCCTGCACACGGAGGAGCTGTACATCCAGGGGCTGTCCTCCTCCCTGCCGGAGGACGTGCAGCTGGAGATGCTGCACACCATCCCCGGCCTGGAGCGGGCGGAGATGATGCGCCCGGCCTACGCCATCGAATACGACTGCATCGACCCCCTGGCCCTGAAGCCCACCCTGGAGACGAAGCAGGTGGCCGGCCTCTACGGCGCCGGGCAGTTCAACGGCTCCTCCGGCTACGAGGAGGCGGCCGTCCAGGGCTTCGTGGCCGGCGTCAACGCGGCCCTGGCCCTGAAGGGCGAGCCGCCCCTGATCCTCAAGCGCAGCGAGAGCTACATCGGCACCCTCATCGACGACCTGGTGACCAAGGGTACCAACGAGCCCTACCGGATCATGACCAGCCGCTCCGAATACCGGCTGCTGCTGCGGCAGGACAACGCCGACCGGCGGCTCACCGCCATCGGGCACCGGATCGGGCTGGTCAGCGACCGACGGCTCCGGGCGGTGGAGGAAAAATATGAGCGGGTCGAGGCGGAGATCCGCCGGCTGGAGCGGGTCGGGATCCCCGGCAGCCAGGCCCTCAACGCCCTGCTGGAGCGGCGGGGCACCACCCCCGTCAGCGACGGGTGCCGGCTCATCGAGCTGCTGCGGCGGCCCCAGCTGACCTACGCCGATCTGGCCCCCTTCGACCCGGAGCGGCCCGACCTTACGGCCGCCGAGGCGGAGCAGGTGGAGATCTCGGTGAAATACGAGGGCTACATCCGCCGGCAGATGCGGGACGTGGAGGAGTTCGAAAAGCTGGAGCGCCACAGGATCCCCCCCGACACCGACTACGCCCGGCTTCAGGGCCTGCGGCTGGAGGCCCGGGAAAAGCTCTCCGCCATTCGGCCGGAAAACCTGGGACAGGCCAGCCGGATCTCCGGCGTTTCCCCGGCGGACATCGCCGCGCTGATGATACATTTAGAAAAAGAGAGTGTGAACGAACATGGGTAAACTGCGCTTCCTGCTGGCCCTGTGGCTGGCCAAGCTTTCCGTCCCGGCGCTGAAGATCACCCGGCACAACGGCACCGACTTCCCCGGCAGCCTGGCGGTGAAGCTGTGCCCCGACTTCCTGCGCTACGTGGGCAAGCCCGGGACCATCGTGACCGTAACGGGCACCAACGGCAAGACCACCACCTCCAACATGATCGGCGACATCCTGGAGTCCTCCGGCCGCAGGATCCTCAGCAACCGGGCCGGCTCCAACATGCTCTCCGGCGTGGCCACGGCCCTGCTGCAGCACTGCGACCTGCTGGGCCGCATGAAGAACTGCGACGCGGCCGTGCTGGAGATCGACGAGCGGTCCTCCCCCTTTATCTACCGCCACCTGACCCCGGATCTGCTGGTGGTCACCAACCTGTACCGGGACTCCATCAAGCGCAACGGCCACAGCGCCTTTATCTACGACAAGATCGCCCAAAGCCTGCCCGCCGGGACCACGCTGCTGCTCAACGGCAACGACGCCATCTCCGGTCTGCTGGGCGAGGGCGTCAACCAGCGCATCTTCTTCTCCGTGGACCGGACGGAGCGCAGCACGGACGTCTGCCCCAACATCGCCTGCGACATCACGGCCTGCCCCCGCTGCGGTCATATGCTGACCTTCGACTACTTCCATTTCCACCACATCGGCGCGCCCCGGTGTCCCCACTGCGGCTTCGCCATGCCGGAGAGCAGCTTCGTGGCCCGGGACGTGGATTTCGACGCGGAGACCTTCACCCTCGCCCGGAAGGACGGCGAGAGCCTCCGCCTGCCCTTCCCCACCGGCGACCTCTTCAACGTGTTCAACGTCACCGCGGCCGCGGCGGCCTGCCTTTATCTGGGCGTCAGCGGCGAGGATGTGACCCGGGCCGTCTCCCGGCTCACCGCCAAGACCGGCCGGTTCGAGGCGGCCCACGCCGGGGATCTGGATATCGTCACCATGCTGTCCAAGAACCAAAACCCCATCTCCAGCTCCCAGAGCCTGGCCTATCTGGGCCACGTGGCCGGCCCCAAGGACGTGGTGCTGCTGCTGACGGACTCCAAGGACGCCGTCCACGGCCACGAGGACATCTCCTGGCTCTATGACACCGACTTCGACGTCCTGAAGGACGAATCCGTGGGCAAGGTCTTCCTGGGCGGCACCCGGTGCTACGACCTGGCCCTGCGGCTGATCCTGGCGGGCGTGCCGGAGGACAAGCTGCGCCTCTATCCCGACTACGGCCAGCTGGAGAAGGACCTGCCCGGCCAGCTGGAGGGTCGGGGCACGACGGCCATCTTCTTCGAGCTGTACGCCATGCCCATCGCCCAGCGGCTGCGGCAGACCCTGGAGGCCCATTTCGGCAACAAGAAGGAGGAGGCAAACGCATGAGCAAGATCGTCATCGAGGCCCTGTACGGCGAGTACAACAATCTGTACGGCGACCGGGGCAACCTCCTCTATCTGACGGAGCAGCTCCGCGCCGCCGGCTGCCCCTTCGAGGTGGTGCGGACCCATCTCTATGACAAGCCGGCCTTTGCCGGGGGCAGGGTGGACTTCCTCTATATCGGACCCTGCACCGAGCGGCAGCAGGAGCTCCAGCTGGAGGCCCTGCGCCCCTACCGGGAGGCGCTGGCGGAGCGGCTGGAGGACGGCACGGTGACCCTGGCCACCGGCAACGCCTTCGAGCTCTTCGGCAGGGCCGTCGAAAACGAGGACGGCTCCTCCGTAGAGGCCCTGGGCTTCTGGGACACCACGGCCAGGCGCTTCACCCGTCTGCGCTACAACGACCTGTCCATGGGCCGTTTCGGCCAGCGGCGGATCGTGGGCTTCAAAAACCAGCTCAGCCACAGCTACGGCCGGATCGACACGCCGTTTCTGGAGATGGAGCTGGGCAGCGGCCTGAACCCCGACGTCCGGCAGGAGGGCTTCGCCTCCGGCGGCTTCTTCGCCACCTATCTGCTGGGTCCGCTGCTGGCCCTGAACCCGGACTTCGCCGCGGACCTTCTGAAAAGGCTGGCGCCGGAGGCGGAGTTTCCGGTGCCGCCCATCGCCCGCAAGGCCTATGAGTCCCGGCTGGAGGAATACGTCCGGCTGGACGGAAAGCAGCCGGAATCCCATTGAGAAAATACCATTATAAAAAGACGGACAGCCCGGGGCTGTCCGTCTTTTTGCTTTTCGTCGCTTTCGTTTACAGGGGCTCGCCCAAGGCGGCCTTGATGGCGCCGTAGGTGCCGATGTTCAGGGACGGGATCTGGGAGAGATCGTTGGCCGGCAGGGAGTTGCCCTCGATGAACAGGGGCTCGTCCTTCTCGTTGATGGCCACGTCCCAGCCCACGTACCGCAGGCGGGGGATCTTCCGGGCCGCCTCCCGGACCATGGCCGCCGCCTCGTCCCACAGGGGGACCGGCAGGCCCTTGAGCACCACGCCGGTGCCGGGGGTGCGGACGTAGATGTTCCGCTCCTTGTCAAAGCCGTCCGTCACCAGGCAGCCGGTGCGGGGGTCGATGCAGGCGGAGAGCCCGCCGTGGTGGAAGTTGTCCACCACGTTGCCCTCGGTGCCCAGCCGCAGGCAGGCCGCCACGATGGTGACCTGGTCGCCGTTGAGGATGGACACCATGCGGATGGTGTTGACGGCATAGGGGGCCAGGGCGCTCATCTTCGCGCTCTGGACCACCACCTCCTCCAGGAGGGGGGTGTTCTCGGCCAGCATCCGCCGATACAGCTCCTCGGGGTCGGCGTCCTTCACGTCGATGATGGAGATGCCGATGCCGCAGGTCTGGTCCACCGGCTTGACGATGACCCGATCCTTGCCCGCCAGGAAGCGGCGCAGGGCCGCCACGTCGCCGTCGGGGGTGCCGTCCAGATACACCCAGTCCCGGCGGAGATACTGGGAGAAGATCCGGTTGAAGGTGGGCTTGTCCTCCAGCATGTAGCGGACCTCGGCGTCGTTGAGGCGGCGGCACAGCTTGGAGTTCTTGCCGATGGTGAGGACGTTCTCCTTCTCCCGCTCGCTCATGCGGTACATGCCGAAGTCCTCATAGTCCCGGTAGCCCGTCTCGTACCGGGCGATGCAGCGGAGCAGATCCGCCAGCACCGCCGGCCAGGGCTTGCCGGTGGCCTTCCCCACCCGCTTGGCCGTGGCGAGGATGGCCTTATAGTTGGTGGACCTTGCCTTCTGAAGGGCAAATTTCAAATCGATCATCGTACGGTTCCTCTCGTCAATGCAGAGTCCGGCGCAGCTCGTCCCGCCGGTATTCATATGCCTCCATGGCCTCCGCCTCAAAGCAGAGGCGGTCCTCCAGCCCCATCAGCCGCAGCAGATACTTGGTGAAGGGGGGATTCATAATGAGATAGGGCCCCAGGGAATAGGTGCCGAAGAAGTGGTTGCGGCGCAGGCCCTCGTCCTTCGTGTCCGGGTTCATGCCGATGCCCACCTCCACCCGGGCCAGAGCCTCCCCGGAAAAGTCCCCGTAGCTGAAAGAGAACTGGCTCCGGTGGCCCAGGAGGGTGATCTCCTCGCCTCTTTCGCCGGTGAAGGCGGCGATATACTGGGAATTGTGGCGGTCCCGGTCCATATAGCGGACGGAGTAGAAGTCGAACAGACCCAGGGCGGGGATCACCCGGTCGCCGTCCCGGATCTCCCGGCCGAAAATCTCCACGGCGTTGCCGGTGACCAGAAAGACCGTGCCCCGGTCGATCAGCTCCCGGATGCGGTCCAGGTGGGGCCGCAGCAGCTCGATGATCTGCTCCTGCTTGCGCTCGGGGCTGCAGCCCAGGTACACCAGATCCACGTCCCCGGTGACGAAGGCCGGCAGGTCGCGGTGGTTGGTCAGCCGCAGCTGGATCCGGTCGCTGCAGCGGGCCAGATACTCCGTATTGTAGCTCTCGGCATAGATGTTGCAGAACTCCGGAAACAGGTTCTCCACGATCTTCATCTGCCCTTCACCTCCCTGGCCCGCTCCACGATGGCGTCCCGCAGCTTCTGGCCCTTGGTGACGAAATCCGTCTCATAGAGGACGTAGACCCGCTGGATCCCCTCGGTATCCACATACCCGGGCACCTCCGCCTCGTCCTCCACGCAGACGATGCGGTCCTCCGGAACGCCGGCCAGCAGCAGACGCAGCTTGTGGTTCAGGTACATGTGGCCCCCCACGACGATCTTCTTGATGTTGGGGGAGTTCAGAAACTCATAATCCGTCTCATAGAGCCAGGAGATGGTCTCCGTGGGGTGGTTGCGGTCCTGGGCCTCGTCCAGGCAGAACACCACGTCCTTGTCCGACGGCTCCTTGGCCACGTACTCAAACACCGTGGAGGCGGCGCTGACGTTCTGGCTCTTGGTGGCGTAGGCATAGTACCGGATGCCGTCGTACTCCACCACGGACTCCCGGATCCTCGGCACCTTCTGGGTGGACAGGAAGTCGGCGATCTCCTTCCGGCTGATGCCCAGCTGGCGGAACAGCGCCACCACCGACAGGGTGTTGAACACGTTGTGCACACTGTCGGAGATCAGGGGATAGTCGGTGCTCTCCCCCGCCTCCTCCACCGTCATGACACCGGCGTCCAGATCCACCCGGGCGGCCCGGTAGTCCATGGTCGGGGTGGAGAACTCGCAGTCGCCGCAGGAGAAGGCGCCGATGTGGCGGTAGTGGCGGTACTGATAGCGGATGGGGCCGCCGCAGCGCGGGCACACGGCGATGTCCTTCACCCGGTTCTCAAAGGGCGTGGCCTGGATGTCCTCCAGGCCGTAAAACACCCGGCGGGTGCCGGTATCCCGGGCCAGCTCGGAGCTGATGGGGTCGTTGGCGTTCAAAATGGCGGTGGTGCGGCTCCCCAGGGCACGGAAGGCCCGGTCGATGCGGTCAAAGATATACTCGGGGTGGCCGTTGCGGCGGAGGGAATCCTTGCTGATGTTGGTCACCAGGATATAGTCCGGCCGGATCATGGGCATGCCCTCGCAGAGGGACTTCTCGTCCGCCTCCAGCACGGAGGCGTCCACCCGGCAGCGGTTGAAGATATTGACGCCCCGGAGCAGGTTGATGCTGTAGCCGGCGTTGATGTTGGCGCCCCACTCGTTGAAGCTGACCCGGTATCCCCGGGAGGTGAGCATATTGTTCACCAGGGCGGAGGTGGTGGTCTTGCCGTTGGTGCCGGTGACGGCGATCACCAGCTTGGGCTTGGCCACCCGGGCCATAAAGTCCGGGCACAGGCGGTTGGCGATGTAGCCGGCCCGGTCGTTCTGCCGTCCGCCCCGCAGGGTGAGAACGAAGTCCGCCAGCTTTGCCGCCCAGAGGGCGATGAAAAATCGAATCATATTGCCTCCTGCAGGTCTGTCATCTCTTGAGATGCAGTTTGGTGAGGATCTTATCCAGCATGTCCTTTCCGAACAGCCAGTCCACGATGCCCATGCGATAGGTGATCAGCAGATACGCTCCGATGGACAGCAGCCCGGAGACGCCCAGCTCGATCAGGGTCAGAAGATAGCCGGTATTCCGGAAGAACACCAGCCGCAGCAGCACCATGATCGCCGCCGGGATCACGCAGGTGACGACGGCGCGGATCAGCGTGTTCCGCACGGAGCGGTACCGGAAGCGGTACGTCCGGTGCATGACCACGAACACGATGATGATGGAGACCGTAAAGCCGATGGCCGAGGCCGTCAGCGTGCCCAGATACGCCTTCAGGTTCAGCTTGTGGAGCAGCAGGATAAAGGGGATGTCCAGCGCGGCGTTCAGGATCAGACCCACCAGGGTGCTCACATAGATGAGCTTATATCGCTTCATGCCCTGGAGCATCATGCACATGACCAGTTGGATGCTGTAGATGATGTTGATGAAGGCCAGCAGACGCAGGGCGTGGGCGCCGGACTCGCTGGCGCCGTAGAAGATATAGAATACCTCGCCGGCGTTGACGATGAGGAACAGGGCCAGGGGCACAGACACGTACAGGATGGTGTTGATGGCCTGGTTGAATTTCTTGTTCAGCGCCCGGAAGTCCCTCTGCACGTAGTGCTCCGACACGAAGGGGATCACGCTGGCGCACAGGCCCATGGCCAGGGCGGTGATGATGGTGCAGATCTTGGGGCCCCAGGTGTTGATGACGCTGGCGAAATACTCGCAGTCGGCGCCGGAATAGCCGATCATATAGAGGCCCTTGAGGATCAGCTTCATGTCCACCAGGTTGTAGAGATTTTCCGTCACGGCGATCAGGATCACCGGGATGGCGTAGGCCACGATCTTCCGGACGACCTCGCCGCCGGACACCCGGGCATACCGGACGCCCGTGACGCCCCGGAGCAGCTCCTCCCGGCCCTGGCGGGCCTTGAGGCGCAGGTAGAGGAAGGCCGCCGCGCCGCCCGCCACCGGTCCGGTCAGCGCCACCGCCACGCCCACCTTCGTGGGGAGGTGCAGCAGGCGGATGGCGGCGAAGGAGCCGGCCAGCACCACGAAGATCCGGACGATCTGCTCGATCACCTGGCTGACGGAGGAGACGGCCACGTACTTGTTGCCCTGGAGATAGCCCCGCAGCACGCTGGTGAAGGGGATCACCAGCAGGCACAGGGAGATGGTGCGGATGGCCAGGGCGATGTCCCCGCCGGCGGCGCCGCCCTCGATGCCGTTGTTAAAGAACTTCACGATCACGCCGGCGAAGAGGAACATCACCGCGAAGGCCGCCGCTGCGATGACCGCGATCATCTTGTTGGCCACCCGGAACGCCTTTTCCCGCTCGTTGAACCACTCCATGGCGTTGTACTCGGCGATGAGGATGCTGACCGCCGTGGGGATGCCGCTGGTGGACAGGTTCAGGAACAGGGCGTACACGTTGTAGGCGTAGGAGTACAGCACGCCGCCGGCCTCGCCGATGATCTTGTAGAACGGGATCACGTAGATCGCGCCCATGATCTTGGCGATCAATATCATGATGTAGGCGACCAGGGTCCCCTCGACAAACGTGTTCTTTCTCATGTACGCCCCTTCGCGGCGGGGCTCCGCCCCGCCTGTTTCTGCCGGCTCCGGCCCTCTTTTTCGGGCCCATGCCGCTATTACACCAGTTTATGATCTAACTATATAATTATATCTGTATATGGGCCCTATTGCAAGCCTTTCTCCGGAATTCCGGCAGGTTTTCTCCGGCGGCGGGCGCAAAAAGAGAGGCGCTTCCGCGGAAGCGCCTCTCTCTTCACTTATGGGGATCGGGATCAGTCGTTGTACATGCTGATCAGCTTGGTCAGGTGCTCGTAGCGGGCCTTGGCCTCCTCCTCGTTGCGCTGGAACAGAACGCCGGCGCGCTCGGGGAACTCGCGGGTCAGGCGGGAGTACCGGGCCTCGTTCATCAGAAACTCCTGATAGCCGCCGGCCGGAGCCTTGGAATCCAGGCTGAACTTCTTCTCCGCGGCGGGGTTGTAGCGGAAGAGGTTCCAGTAGCCGCACTCCACGGCCCGCTTCATCTCCTTCTGGCAGTTGGTCATGCCGCCCTTGATGCTGTGCATCTCGCAGGGGGAGTAGCCGATGATCAGAGAGGGACCGGGATAGGCCTCGGCCTCGGTGATGGCCTTGATGGTCTGAGCGGGGTTGGCGCCCATGGCCACCTGGGCCACGTACACGTAGCCGTACTGCATGGCGATCTCGCTGAGGCTCTTCTTCTTGACCTCCTTGCCGGCGGCGGCGAACTGCGCCACCTGGCCGATGTTGGAGGCCTTGGAGGCCTGGCCGCCGGTGTTGGAGTACACCTCGGTATCGAAGACGAAGATGTTCACATCCTGCTTGGAGGCGATGACGTGGTCCAGTCCGCCGTAGCCGATATCGTAGGCCCAGCCGTCGCCGCCGAAGATCCAGATGCTCTTCTTGCGGAGGTAATCCTTCTTGTCCAGAATGGCGCGGCCCAGCGTGCAGGCGGGGCAGGGGCACTCGGGCAGGACGCTCTCCTCCAGCGCCTTGATGTAGGCGTCGGTGGCGGGGCTGTTGGCGTTGCCGTCGGCCATGGTATCCAGCCAGGCCTGGGCGGCGGTCTTCAGTTCCTCGGCCGTCATGGGCTGAGCGATCAGCTGGCGGGTCAGGTCGGCCAGATCCTCGCGGATCTTCTGCTGGCCGATCATCAGGCCCAGGCCGTGCTCGGCGTTATCCTCGAACAGGGAGTTGATCCAGGCGGGACCCTTGCCCTCCTTGTTGGCGCAGTAGGGAGAGGTAGCGGCGGGACCGCCCCAGATGGAGGAGCAGCCGGTGGCGTTGGAGACGAACATCCGGTCGCCGAACAGCTGGCTCACCAGACGGGCATAGCTGGTCTCGGCGCAGCCGGCGCAGGAGCCGGAGAACTCCAGCATGGGCTGCTTGAACTGGCTGCCCTTGACGGTGTTGTCCTGCATATCCTTCTTGTCGGCGACCTTGGCCACGCAGTAGTTGAACACATCCTGCTGAGGCAGCTCGCCCTCCTGGCTGACCATGGCCAGGGCATTCACCGGGCAGGCGCCCACGCAGACGCCGCAGCCCATGCAGTCCAGCGGGCTGATGGCCATGGTGAACTTGTACACGCCCTTGCCCTTGCCGGCCTTGACGTCCACGATCTTGGCAGCCTCGGGAGCGGCAGCAGCCTCGGCCTCGGTGAGAGCGAAGGGACGGATGGTGGCGTGGGGGCAGACGTAAGCGCACTGGTTGCACTGGATGCACTTGGTGGAATCCCAGGTGGGGACGGACACGGCAACGCCGCGCTTCTCATAGGCGGCGGCGCCCAGCTCGAACTGGCCGTCCACGTGGTCCACGAAGGCGCTGACGGGCAGGCTGTCGCCGTCCATCTTGCCGACGGGATCCAGGATGGTGGAGACCATCTTCACCAGCTCGGCCTTGCCCTCGCGCTTGACGGCGGGCTTGTTGTCCTCGGCGGTGGCCCAGTCGGCGGGCACGTCGATCTTCTTGAAGGCAGAGGCGCCCAGATCGATGGCCTTGTAGTTCATATCCACGATGTCCTGGCCCTTCTTCAGGTAGGACTTCTTGGCGGCTT
>JAEEGI010029961.1_pt1 | contig 10255 bp, 9 predicted proteins | sample 8958751 | NCBI WGS metagenome assembly JAEEGI01 (sample SAMN16246545, study PRJNA631951) | gut metagenome | biome: gut microbiome; feature: rumen; material: KS-attached | host: Bos | place: Iran: Karaj | collected 2018-10 | reverse complement strand
CTGCACAACATCAACGTCCATGTCAAAGAGGGCGAGTTCTTCACCTTCCTCGGGCCCTCCGGCTGCGGAAAAACGACCACGCTGCGCACGATCACCGGTTTTATCGAGCCCGTCTCCGGCACGGTGGTGGTCAAGGACCGCGACATCACCCACGTCCCCATCGAGGACCGCAACATCGGCATCGTCTTCCAGAGCTACGCCCTCTTCCCGACGATGACGGTGTACGACAACATCGCCTTCGGTCTGAAGATCAAAAAGCTGAAGAAGGCCGAGATCGACCGCAAGGTGCGCGAGATCGCGCGCAAGGTCGATCTTTCCGACGAGCAGCTCGCCAAGGCCGTGTCCCAGCTTTCCGGCGGCCAGCAGCAGCGCGTGGCCATCGCCCGCGCCCTCGTCACCGGCCCGGCGATCATCTGCATGGACGAGCCGCTGTCGAACCTCGACGCCAAGCTGCGCGTCCAGCTGCGCAACGAGCTGAAAAAGATGCAGAAGGACTTCGGCATCACGACGATCTACGTCACGCACGACCAGGAGGAGGCCCTGACGCTCTCCGACCGCATCGCCGTGTTCAACAAGGGCTACATCGAGCAGATCGGCACGCCCAACGAGGTCTACAACTTCTCCAAAACCGAGTTCGTCTGCAACTTCATCGGCGACATCAACCGTCTCGGCGACGAGGTCGTGGCGAAGCTCGTCGAGGCGGGCGCCGACGTCGATCCGGCGAAGCACAACTACGTGCGTCTCGAGCGGCTGCACGTCAACGTCGAGCCGACGGGCGGCCAGGTCGCCCTCGAGGGCAAGGTCACGATGCGCGAGTACTACGGGCTGTACATCAAGTATTACATCGACCTCGGCAGCCAGACCATCAAGGTCATCGAAAAGAACGACGGCGTGCGCATCTACGAGAGCGGGCAGAGCGTGCGGGTCATCCTCGACCCCGCGGACATCATGGCCTATGCGCCCGAAAAGGAAGAAGAGGTGCGGGGATGAGCCAGAGCCTTGACCGCCGGCTGAGACCGGACTTCATCGTCCGGATGATCGGCCTGGTGTTCTTCATCTATCTGTTCTTCGGCTTCATGCTGCTCCCGTGCCTCAACACGCTCACCAGCATCTTCCGCGAGAAGAACGCCGCCGGCGAGGCCGATCCCTTCGCCGTCATCCGTTTCTTCCTCGCGGGCACGATGGGCCGCTACGTGTGGAACTCCCTGAAGCTGGCCGTGTGCCTCGTCATCACGGTCAACGTCGTGGGCATCTCCCTCGTCCTGCTGACCGAGTATTTCGACATCAAGGGCGCGAAGATCCTGCGCGTCGGCTACATGACGACGATGATCTATTCCGGCGTCGCGCTCGTCACGGGCTACATGTTCCTCTACGCCGGCGACGGCATGATCACGAGCGTCCTCAAGGACCGCCTCCCGGATTTCAACGCCTCGTGGTTCTCCGGCTTCAACGCCGTGCTCTTCACGATGACCTTCGCCTGCACCTCGAACCACATGCTCTTTTTGCGCAACGCGATCCGCAACATCGACTACAACACGGTCGAGGCGGCGCGCAACATGGGCGCCAATCCCTTCAAGGTGCTGTGGAAGGTCGTGCTGCCGACGCTGATCCCCACGCTCTTCTCCCTGACGGTCATGACCTTCATCACCGGCCTGTGCGCGATGAGCGCGCCGACCCTGCTGGGCTATGACTCCATCAACCCCGAGATCGTGCGTCTGGCCGGCTCCTCTGTCGCGGACGAGTCCTTCCCCCAGGCCCGCGCGGCGCTGCTGTCGATTATCCTGGCGATGTTCACGATCGTGCTGCTGACCGTGCTCTCGGCCTACGAGCGCAAGGGCCACTATCTCTCGGTCTCCAAGACGAAGGCCAAGCTGCAGAAGCAGAAGATCAACAACCCCGTGGCCAACGTGCTCGCGCATATCTACGCCTATATCCTGTTCATCATCTATATGACGCCGGTCGTGATGATCATCGTCTTCTCCTTCCAGAACCACAGCGCGATCCGCGGCAAGAAGCTGGATATGAACGGCTGGACGATCATCAACTACATCGGCAAGCAGGATTACAGCTACACCAACGACCGCGGCAAGGTCAAGACGGTCGCGGGCGCGATCTCGGGCGTGTTTTCCAACGAGAAAACGCTCGGCGGCATCAAGCTGAGCTTCCTGATGTCCGCGATCGCGGCGGCGCTGGCCTGCGTGATCGTCGTCGTGGCCTGCAACTATATGTTCAAGAAAAAGAACAAGGGCACCGGCGTCGTGCTCGAGTACGCGCTGCTCTTCCCCTGGCTGCTGCCGACGATCCTGATCTGCTACTCCTACCGCATCTACTTCAACAGCAACGCCGTGTGGTACGTGGGCAACCAGAACCTGTACTTCAAGGAGAACGTGCGCTTCCTTATCATCATGGCCTACACGGTGACGAAGCTGCCCTTCTCGCTGCGCATGATCAAGGCCAGCTTCTACGCCATAGACGAGGAGCTGCAGGACGCGGCGAAGAACCTCGGCGCGAGCGGCCTGAGGACCTTCCTCAAGGTCAAGCTGCCCATCATCCTGCCGAGCGTGCTGGCCGTCTTCGCGCTGAACTTCAACGCCCTGTTCACCGAGTACGATATGTCCGCCACCTTCCAGAGCCCGCAGGCCATCTCCTACGCCATGGTCATCCAGGGCATGACGGCCGACGCGACCCGCGGCGCGAACATGAACGCGCTCGGCCGGCGCTGCGCCTCGACCGTGTTCATCATGATCGTCTCCGGCATCATCCTCTACCTCGTCTACGGCGTCGGCGCGCGCGACCTCGGCGAGCGTCTCGAGCACCGCAGAAAGCGCAGAGAGCTCTGGGCGCGCCTCACCGGAGAGTCCCGCAAAGAGAAGGCCGCGGAGGTCAGGGACGCATGATCCGGAACATCGTCTTCGACATGGGCAACGTCATGATCTACTTCCGCAAAGACCTCTTCCTCGATCAGGCCGGGGTCAGCGGGGAGGACCGGACGCTGCTCGCGCGCGTGGTGTTCGATTCGCTGGAATGGGCGCGGCTGGACCGCGGCTCGCTCCTCGAGGACGAGGCGGAGAGGATCATGTGCGCGCGTCTGCCGGAGCGGCTGCACGACAAGGTGCATTACTTTGTGTACGACTGGGACAAGCCGCTGCGCCCGGTGCGGGACATGGCCCCGCTCGTGCGGGAGCTCAAGGCGAAGGGCTACGGGATCTACCTGCTCTCGAACGCCGCGAGCCGCCAGCACGTCTACTGGCCGGACATCCCCGGCAGCGAGTGCTTCGACGGGACGCTGATCTCCGCCGACGAGCTGCTGACCAAGCCCGAGCGGGAGATCTACGAGCTGTTCCTCGAACGCTTCGGCCTCAGGGCGGAGGAGTGCGTGTTCATCGACGACAACACCGTGAACGCCGAGGGCGCCTACCGCTGCGGCCTGCATCCGATCGTCTTCCACGACGACGTGGACGAGCTCCGCGCGCGCCTGCGCGAGGAGGGCGTGGACGCCTGAAACCTGAACCAACAAAAAAGCGCTTTCGGTGAAAACCGAAAGCGCTTTTTGTCGATTGCAGGGGCGAAGCCCGTCCGCCCGTTTTTCCGAGATCTACGACAGATTCCCCGTGGCGTACATGACGGCGGTCGTGGCGACGACCGGCGCGGTCTCGCAGCGCAGGATGCGCTCGCCCATCGAGCAGACGTGCAGCCCGACGATGCGCGCCAGATCCGCCTCGAAGGGGGCGAAGCCGCCCTCCGGCCCGGTGATGAGCGCGACGCTTTTGGCCGCCTTGTTGCCCTCGAGCACCGCGTCGAGCGCCTCGCGCTCGCCGGTCTCGTAGAGGAAGATCCTGAGCTCCTTCTGATTGGCGATGTTCAGCGCCTCGGCGAACTCGCCCGCCCAGCTCACGGAGGGGATGATGCCGCGGCCGGACTGCTTGGCGGCCTCCTCGGCGATGCGCTGCCAGCGCTCGAGCTTTTTCTCGGGCGTGTCGGGCTTCGCGACGCAGCGGCTGCAGTCGAAGAAGACGATCTCGCTCGCGCCGGCCTCGACGCATTTCTGGATGATGTAATCCGTCCGGTCGCCCTTGGGCAGCCCGCAGAGCACCGTCACGGCGACGGAGGGCTCGGCCGGGCATTTGACGACCTCGAGCACCTCGGCCTCGACCTGCTCGGGATCGGCGCTGACGAGGCGGCACTTGTAGTCCGTGCCCTGCGTGTCGCAGATGGTGAGCTCCTCGCCCGGACGCATACGCAGCACGCGCACATGCTCGGCGTCGCGGCCGCGGATGACGGCCATCCCGCCCTTGTAATTGGTGCCGGCTATAAAGAATCTCGGCATATCGCAAAGCCTCCGATCTGGGAAGAATCGCCCGATAAGTTCACAACATCATAATTATTGCACAAAAATCACAGCTTTGCAAGTACGCGCATAGGATAAGGGAGAGGACCCCGAACAAAAAGGAGGGAAGAACATGGAAGCGGAAAAGCGCTACGAGAGCTTCCGGCGGGTCTGGGCGCGCGTCGAGGCCGCCGGGCGGCCGGACACCGGCCCGGCAAAGCTGATGCCGCGCAAAGAGAACAAAGCTCGCCCGCCGCGGCCGCGCGGCGGCGCTACTTCTTGAGCTTGCCGGGGCTGATGCCGAAGGCGGCGGTAAAGGCGCGGTGGAAGGCGGAGTAGTCGGCAAAGCCGCACTCCTCCGCCGCGCGCGCCGCGCTCATGCCCTCGCGGATCAGACGCGCGGCGCGCATCAGCCGCCGCGTGCGTACATAGGCATGCACGCTCGTGCCGGTCTGGGCCTTGAACAGACGCATGAAATGGGAGCGGCTGAACTGCGCGCGCGCCGCGAGCTCGTCCACGTCCAGCTCCGAGCCGAGGTTTTCGTTGATGTAGGACAGCACCGCGGCGATCTTCTCGTCATGGGGACCCTCGCCGCTGCGCGCGGCGCCGTCGTCGGCGGAGAGGCGGCCGAGCAGCACGAGCAGCTGGACCATGTGCGCGTCGCACATCGCCTGCGCGCCGAAGGCGTCGGTCCGCAGGTCCTCCTCAATCTCGCCCAGGAGCGCCGCGAGCTGGGCGCGCTGCGCCTCGTCCGGCGCCAGGAGATAGGCCGCACGCTCGTCGGCGCGGTCGAAGCACTCGAAGAGCCGCGCGTCCGGCATCATGCGGTCGAAAAAGCGGCGGTCGAGATAGAGGATCACGCGCTCGTAGGGCTCGGACTTGTCGATAAGGGCCTTGTGGATCGCGTGGTGCTTCACCAGCAGGATGTCCCAGGGCCGGAGCGCGTAGACGCTGCTCTCGAGCGCGTAGTCCACGCGTCCGGAGATCAGCAGCACGACCTTGTCGAACTCGTGGAAATGAAAGTCCCGCTCCTGTCCCGCGGTGTCGCGCAGGTGAAAATAGTGGTAGTTCTCCTTCAGATAGCCCTCGCGGGCGTAACGCTTCTGCGGCAAGGCCGTCCCTCCCTTCGCGGTACTATGAAGCATAATACAGCACTTTTTGCAAGTTTTCAAGCAGTTATTGCAATTCTATTTGCAAATCGATTGCTGTATGATAACAGCATCAATCCCAAGGAGGCGCAGCTATGAAAAAGTTTCTCAAGTCCAACTGGTTCTTCTTTACGATGATCCTCGGCATCGTGCTCGGCATCGTGGTCGGTTTCGTCTGGGACGGCGCCGGCGCGCTCGAGCCGCTCGGCACGCTGTTCATCAACATGATGTTCTGCGTGGTCGTGCCGATGGTGTTCTTCTCGATCTCCTCGTCGATCGCGAATATGAAAAACGTCAAGCGCGCGGGCAAGCTGATGGGCACGACGGTCGTGACCTTCATGTGCACGACGATCATCGCCTCGGTGATCATGTACGTGCTGGTGCGCTTCATCCCGATCTACACCGGCGAGCCGGCCTTTGAGCCGGGCGCCTCCGAGCCGATGAGCGCGGGCGCGCTGATCGTCGGCTTCTTCACCAAGCCCGACTTCCCGGATCTGTGGAGCCGCCGCTCGATCCTGCAGCTGATCATCGCGGGCATCTTCTTCGGCTTCGGCGTGCAGATGTGCGGCGGACCCGAGACGAAGGTCGCCAAGCTCCTCGAGGAGATCACGCAGGTGCTGATGAAGGTCATCAAGCTCATCAGCTTCTACGCCCCGATCGGCTTCTTCGGCTTCTTCGCCGCGCTCGTCGCCGCCCACGGCGCCGACTTCGTGTCCAGCTATGCGCGCGCGATCATCCTCTACTACGTCGTGGCCTTCGCCTACATGTTCCTGATCTTCCCGCTCTATGCGCGCTTCGGCGGCGGCAAGGGCGCGGTCAAGGTCATGTTCTCGCACCTCTTCCGCCCGGCGGCGGTCGCCTTCGGCACCTGCTCTTCCGTCGCGACGATCCCCACCAACATGGAGGTCTCCGAGGACACCGGCATCTCCAAGGACGTCACCGATATCGTCCTGCCCATGGGCGCGACGATGAACATGGACGGCTCCGGCATGAGCGCGATCATCAAGGTCGCCTTCCTCTTCGGCATGTTCGGCATGGACTTCAACTCCGGCGACGCGATCCTGGCGATCGTGGTCGCGACGGTGTCCTCCGTGGCCATGTCCGGCATCCCCGGCGGCGGCGGCACCGGCGAGCTCGTGCTCTGCTCGCTGTTCTTCCCCGAGCAGCTGGCCATCGCCTTCCCCATCGCCCAGGCGATCGGCGATCTGGTCGATCCTCCCGCCACGATGGTCAACGCGGCCGGCGACTACGTGGCCTCCTACGTCGTGTCCCGCTACAACGACGGCAAGGACTGGCTGCAGAGAGCCCTTGCGAGAAAGAGCGCCGAGGCTGCGGCCGAGACGCCGGAAGAGTAAAAAATGCGCTATACCAAGATGCACGGCGCGGGCAACTCCTTCGTTCTGACGGAGGATCTCCGCGGCGAGCTCCGGGGCGAGGACCTTCACGTCCTCGCCCTGCGCTTATGCGACGGGAAAAGCGGGCCCGGCGCGGACGGGCTGATCGTCCTGCGCCCCGCGGAAGGGGACGAGGACTTCTCGATGCTGTTCTACAACGCCGACGGCTCGATGGGCGAAATGTGCGGCAACGGCGCGCGCTGCGCCGCGCGCTACGGCGTTGAGCACGGTCTGGCGCGCGATCCGCAGCGCATCCGCATCCGCGCCACGGCGGGCGAGGTCGTCTGCCGGCGGATCGACGGGACGCTCTACGAGGTGCGCCTCAACGACCCGAGCCTGATCGACCCGGAGCGGCCCGCCGTCACGGAGCGCGGGACCGAGCGCTGCTGCTATGTCGAGCTCGGCGATCCGGGCATCCCGCACGCGGCCGTCGAGGTCGCGGCGGAGGAGCTCGCGGATCTCGGCGCGCTGCGCAAAAGAGGCCGCGCGCTGCGCTTCAGCCCGGCCTTTCCCAGGGGGGCGAACGTGGACTTTTACAGCCCGCTCGGCCCGGGGCGCGTGCGCGCGGTCACCTACGAGCGCGGCGTGGAGGACTTCACGCTCGCCTGCGGGACGGGCTGCGGCGCGATCGCCGTTGCGCTGCTGCTGCGCGGCGCACTGCCGGAGGGACGCGCGGAGATCGAGATGCCCGGCGGCACGCTGTCCGTCGCGCTGCACCGCGAGGACGGCCGCGTGTGCGATCTTCTGCTCACCGGCCCGACGGCCGTGACGGGAGAGGGCGGCTTCCGCTGAAACTCCCGCCCGGGATGCGCGAGGAGCGGCTTGAAATGCGCGCCGACGTGTGCTATCATGAGGTCAGTCGGTTTTATGCCTTGATGAAAGAAGGTCTCTTTATGAAAAAGCTCCTTCGCGTCCTTTCCCTGATCCTGGTCACGGCGCTGCTGTTCGGCGTCATGCCGGCGGCCTTTGCCGAGAACGGAGAGATCGGGAGCATCGACGAGCTGATGGGGCTCTTTAACCGGCGCGTCCAGCGCCCGAAAGAGAGCAGTCTGCTCGCCGAGCCGGAAAAAATGTTCGTCCTTACGGATTACGGCTATTCCCTCCCCGTGCTTCCCCGGCCCGGCACGGGAAACTGCATCATGCAGGTGACCGACCGCTCGCCGGTCACGGTCTACGCCCGCGAGAGCGGCTACGCGCTCGCGACCGTGGACGACGGTACGGGCGGCGGATGGATGAAGGAGAGCTGCCTGGTGCCCGACACCGGCGACGAGCTCCAGCCGCCGAAAATGTCAGACGTCATGATCTATTTCACCAGTGAAGTGCAGCGGCCGCTGCAGCGCAGCCTGGTGTACGAACCGCAGCTCATGAAGATCAGGTCGAGCTACGGCAGGGGCATCTACGCCTGGTCGGACCCCTATAAGGACGCCAAGAAGCTGCAGGTGGTGCCCGAAGCGGCGTATGTGGTGGTCTTCGCCTATCAGGACGGCTTCGCCCTCGCCGCGGCGACGGAATACTCGGTCAGCGGCTGGATGAAGGTGGAGTTTCTGGTCCCGGTGGACGAGGAGGAGATCAGGAGCAGCGCCGAGAAGGAGCAGCGGATCGAGGAGCTGATGCCGAGCTTCCCGGACAAGACACAGAAACCGACGAGCTCCGCGCTGTTCGACGAGCCGAAGGAGATGACCGTCCGCTCGACCTGCGGGAAATGGGTCTACGTGATGGACGGTCCCGGCACCGTCGTCACGGGTCTGGTACCGGACGGCCTGAAGGTGACGGCCTATGCCAAGCAGGACATTTTTGTGCTCGCGCGCAGCGAGGACGGCTCGTACGGCGGCTGGTTCGGGCAGGGACTGCTCGTGCCCTCCGGCGGCTGATCCCCGAAGCCGCGATGACTGCCCGCGCCTTTGGCGCGGGCAGCTTCGTTTTGTCCCCCGCAGACGACGGGAAATCCCCGCCTTCGCCCCCGCGGGCGGCTTGAAAAAAACGGCGAAGCGTGGTATCATAGCAAAGGAAAAACCTGGATGGAAAGAAGGATGTCCTATGAAAGCAAGTCTTCGCATCGTTTCTCTGATCCTCATCGCCGTGCTGCTGCTCGGCGCGATGCCCGCGGCCTTTGCCGAGGGCCCGTCCTCCGTCGAGGAGCTGATGGCCAAATTCGACGAGCGCGTTCAGGCGCCGAAGGAGAGCAGCATCCTTGCGGAGGAAGAGGAGTTCATCGTCATTTCGGATTACCGCAGCTATATCTGCGCGCTCACCAGGCCGGGCAGCGGCGTGGTCGTCGCCAAGATCGAGGAGGGCGCCACGGTCGTCGCCTGCGCCAGGCAGAGAGGCTACGTCCTCGCCGTCGAAAAGGGCGGCACGGCCGGCGGCTGGATGAACGAGGCGCTGCTCGAGAAGGTCCCCGCGGACGGCGTGCCGACGCCGCGCATGCGCGTGGCCGACGTCATGTCCCACTTCCGCGTCTGCGTGCAGAGACCGCCGTATTCGGCGGTGCTCAGCGAGCCGGAGCGGATGGTCGTGGAATCCACGCACGGCTACTGCATCTACGCGATGACCAACCCGGTCGACTGCGAGAAGATCGCCGACGTCCCCGAGGGCTCGACGGTGATCGTCTACGCGAAGATGTACGGCTGGGTGCTCGGCGCGCTCGAGGACGACTCGATCGGCGGCTGGATGAGCGAGAACCTGCTCGTCCCGGAGGACGACGAGGCCTCGGGCAACGGCAAGGAGCGGGCCGAGCGCATCGACGAGCTGATGAAGGGCTTTGACAGCGTGATCCAGAGACCGAAAAAGTCCTGCCTGCTCGACGAGCCGGTCAAGATGCAGATCCGCGCGAGCTACGGCAAGCTGGTCTACGCGATGTCCCGCGTCGCGACCGGCGTGCGCTACAAGGTGACGGACGGCTCGACGGTCACCGTCTACGCCAGACAGGGGGGCTTCGCCCTGATCAAGACGGACGACGGCTCGGTCGGCGGCTGGATCAACGAGAAGTTCCTGACGCCCTGCAACTGATCCCGCAGTTTGAAAAAGAGTGCCTGCGCCGACGCGCAGGCACTCTTTTTCGCGCGCATTTGCCGCGGCGGGGGCGTATGCTGATGCCACGACGAACAAAGCGGGAGGAACAGCCATGCAGAGCACAAAAACGCGCCCGGCCGCGGCGCACAGCGGGATCATCTACCTGCGTCCGGACGAGATCGCGCCCAATCCGGTCCAGCCGCGCACGGTCTTCGACGACGCCTCGCTCGCGGAGCTGTCCGAGAGCATCCGCAGCTACGGCATCCTGCACCCGCTGACAGTGCGGCGGCGCGGCGGGCGCTACGAACTCGTCGCGGGCGAGCGGCGGCTGCGCGCGGCGAAGCTCGCGGGGCTGCGGGCGCTGCCCTGCGTGC
>JAEEGI010029960.1_pt1 | contig 10255 bp, 9 predicted proteins | sample 8958751 | NCBI WGS metagenome assembly JAEEGI01 (sample SAMN16246545, study PRJNA631951) | gut metagenome | biome: gut microbiome; feature: rumen; material: KS-attached | host: Bos | place: Iran: Karaj | collected 2018-10 | reverse complement strand
TCTGGGTAGCTTCCGCCACGATGTTCTGGGATTGCTGGTTCGCATCGGCCATAACCTGGTTCGCATGGGCTGAAGCTTCCGCTGTCAGAGTGCGGGCCTGCTCCCGGCTGTCTGCCAGCTGGGACTTGCAGCTGTCTTCAGCTTCCACCTTCATTCTGGCCACTTCGATTTCCGCAAGGCTCTTCATCTTATTCACGAAGGACTGCGTCTCTTCCCGCAGCTTGCTGGTCGAAGAATCGGTTTTGCTGCGCAGACCCGTTGCATAGGAATCCGCATCAGTACGGGTGGATTTTCCGTAATCGTCTGCTTCGCCCCGGGTTTTAGACGCATATTCGTCAGCCATTTTCCGGACTTTTTCCGCATAGGCATCCGCTTCGGATTTCATACGGGTAATCTCAGCTTCCGTATCAGCCCGCAGTTTATTGCAGAACGAAACTGCCGCCTCTTTCTGTTTATTGCAGGCCAGTTCGGTTTCCCTGGTCAGCACCTGTGCCTTCTGAAGACTGCTCTTCTTAACTTCATCCGCTGTTTCCTGGGCCACCACCAGCGTACTCTGCATGGTGCTCTCCATCCGCTGGTAATATTCTAGCTTGGCACTGACCCGCTCCACGGAATCCTTTAACTCCACGTTATCCTGATATAAACGCTCGTAATCTCTGGAGATCTGAGAAAAAAACTGATTTACTTCGTCTGTGTCGTAACCGCGAAAACCTTTGGAAAACGTCTTCCCATTTAAGTCCAATGGTGTCAGCATGTTGTTTCCTCCTGCTAAAAAACTATATTGCTTTAATCGGTGTATGGCATCTTGAACATTTTATATTTATTCTCATGGCAGGCGCCATGCATTTTTCGTTATAAGCTTTTCGTTATATGTACCGTTTTAGCGTAATCGCAAAGCGACCTTTTTTCGTCGTGCCGCGGATTTCCGAAAGTTCTATCCTGCCTCTTCCGCGAAATGACATTACATCGCCTTCGGCAACGGACTGGGACGCGCTCCTGGCTTCCTTCCAGTTCAGTTTCACATTCTGGCTTTTGATTTCTTCTGCCATCCGGGAACGGCTGATGCCGTATCCGGCTGCCGCCACCGCATCCAGCCGCAGAGCCGCCACGGTAGCCGAAATTATCTTAACTTTTTCTTCCTTTGCCTGCAATTCCTCTCTGCCGATTTGCTGCAGGCCCACATAAGCCGCGCCAATCTGGGTCAGGTTGCTCTCAATGTAGTTTGCAAAGGCTTTGTCCGCCACAAACTGGGCGCCCTCCGGCACCAGTACGATATCCCCCAGAATCTCACGTTCACAGCCCATGCCCATAAATGCGCCAAGGATATCTCTATGGCCTAACGTATAATACCGTTTATCCCAGTTAACAAGATAGCATACTATCCCAAAATCCGGTGTGCCGTAAGAATCCTCTGCCACGAAAGCAGTCTTGCACCGTTCTGCATTGGCAAACCCGCCGTCAGTTTCCAGACGGATGCCTTCAAAGTTTGCCGCCACAATTTCCGCCACATTCCTGCCATGGGGGTCCAGAAACTCGCTGACCTTGCATCTGCCAGTTTTCCGGGCAGCCTCCGCCAGATCCACCAGCCGCGCTGCCAGCTCTTCGTCCCCACTCGCTTTGAAGTAGCGCAGTATTTTATCTCTGTCTGCCATGCCTATTTGTTTCCCTTTAACTCTTCGCTGCGGTTCAGCACAGCCTGCACCGCGTTGTACATCGCGCCGCGCACCGCGCCGTTCTCCAGCGCTTTGATGCCGGCAATGGTAGTGCCGCCGGGAGATGTCACCATATCACGCAGCACGGCAGGATGTTTTCCCGTCTCCAGCACCATCTTTCCCGAGCCGGCAAAAGTCTGGGCCGCCAGCTTGATGGCCGCCGCCCTGGGCAGACCTGCCATAACGCCCGCATCAGCCAACGCATCAATCATCACATAAACATATCCCGGTCCGCAGCCGGAGACAGCGGTGACCGCTTCAATATCCTTTTCCTGAATCCGCAGTGTTTCCCCGCAACAGCCAAAAATCTGTTCCGCGGTTTTCACCGCTTCTTCACTCACCCCGTTACCGGGCGCTATGGCCGTCATACCGGCTCCTACTGCCAGCGGCGTGTTGGGCATGGTACGGATCACGGGATGTCCTTTAAATATCCTGGAGATCTTTTCAATTGTCACAGAGCCCATGATGGAAAGGATGACCGCCTTGCCCGGCACAGCGGACACCAGCGCGCCACGAAGCACGCTGTCCACCATCTGGGGTTTGATTGCCAGCACAATCATGTCCGCATCCCTGACCGCTTCACAATTATCTGTCAGACCGGTTACGCCATAAGTTTCATGCAGATAATCCGCACGTTCCTGCCGGTGCGCTCCCACATAAATCGACGCCGGATCCATCAGCTTCGCGCCGGTAATGCCTTTGATAATCGCCTCACCCATGGCACCGCCGCCGATAAACGCCAGCTTTTTCAAATTCAGTTTTTCGGCCATGAGGATCCTCCTCTTTCTCCGCCGTACACTTCGGCCTCTGCGTCAATATCCACATTACGCGGCGCGCAGACCAGAATGTTCGGGCCAATGGTGCGGATCGTGCCGTTCAGCGCATAAATGGTTCCGCTGATAAAGTCCGTCATACGTTTCCGCACAGCCGGTTCGGTAGTTTCAAAATTAACCACTACAGGCTGGTCGTTCCGCAAAAAGTCTGCTACTTTCTGGGAATCGTCAAAACTGGAAGGCTCAATCACCACCACGCGGACTTCCGTTGTGGTCTTCACCTGGATTGTACGGTTTTCCTTTTTATTCTTACGGACCCGGGACAAAAGACCGGTTTTTTTCTCTTTGACTTCCTTTTCCACAGGAACCGGCACCGGTTCTTCTTTCACTACAGGGACCGGGGCGGGACGGACCGCTTTCGGAAATCCTTTTTTGGCCGGTTTCTCCGCTGCTTCTTCCTCTTCAAATTCTTCTTCGTCGTCTTCTTCCAATACACGGTTCGGATCGTCCGGATCATATAATCCCAGCGCGTCCGAAATACGGTCTAAAAACTTTTTCTTGCCCATAATATGTCTCCTCTGTTTTATTTATCGTATACGACCCGCAACAGGCCGCTGCCGCATATCTTTATTCTCAAATCAGTAACCGCGGTTACCGTAATCCCGTGCGCCAAACAATGCTGTTCCCACACGCACCATGTTGGCTCCTTCTTCCACGGCAATCGCGTAATCGCTTGTCATGCCCATAGAAAGGTAATCGATATCGTTCCGCTGCCGCTTCAGTTTACAAAAATATTCATAGCCCTGCCTGAACACAGTATGCAGTACGTCCTGATCCGGTGTATTCGGCGCGATGACCATGATGCCACGTACCCTGATGTGAGGCAGATTATCCAGCACCGGCAGGATTGCTTCATAATCTTCTGCCAGGAACCCCGTCTTCTGGGGTTCCCTTGCAATGTTAATCTGCAGAAGAACATCCATGAGTTTGGACTGTTTCGCCGCTTCTTTCTCCAGCGCCCGCAGCAGATGTTCACTGTCCACAGACTCGATTAAGTCAAATAACTCCACTGCCTGCTTCGCCTTGTTGGTCTGCAGGTGGCCGATTAAATGCCACTTGCCCGGATGCCCTAACGTCTCCTGTTTTTCCCGGGCTTCCTGTACCCGGTTTTCCCCGATATTTTCCACACCCAGCGCTTCAATTTCCGTGACCACCTCCGCCGGATGGTTCTTCGTCACGGCAACCAGACAGACCTCATCACCGGTCTCTTTCTTCCCAACACGTTTAACCAGTGCTGATGCAATCGTTTCTCTCACGTTACGCAGATTATCTGCCAACATAAAACAAGACCTCTTTTGAATCAATATTTACGAACAAAAAATAAATTAAAATATAATAAGAAATTATATCACATTAAAGCATAACAGAAAAGCAGGTTTTCAGCAAGAAAAAAGTGGATTTGCGCACTACGGGAACTATATTTTAAAACCAAATGCTACAAAAAATAAGCTTTTACCCTTTCCTGCACAGGCATACGCCCATGCGTCCCGTTCTCCCATTTTCATAGCGGTAAGAACAGAACAGTTCCGGATTGTGGTTTGTGCACACCCCGGCAACGGAAATACGGGAAGGCGTCACTCCCGCTTCCATCAACTGCTGCCGGTTGACCTGCCACAGGTCCAGCCAGTACTTCCCGTCACATTTAGCCGTAAAGCAACTTTCGTATTCAGACATCTCGTTCTTTACCACGTCGTCCACTTCATAACAACAGTCACCGATGGAAGGACCGATAGCCGCCAAAAGATTTTCCGGTCTGACACCAAACGCTTCGGTCATCGCGCTGACTGTTTTCTTCACAATCTGTGCAGCCGTTCCCCGCCAGCCTGCATGAGCAAGACCGATGGTTCCCGTTTCCGGGTCAGCCAGAAGCACCGGAACACAATCCGCATAAAATAACAGCAACGGCACATCTGCCAGATTGGTGATCAGCGCATCCGTTTCCTGAACCGTATCGGCAAAAGACAGCGCACCGCTGCCAATCAAATGCTCCGAAACAACCTGCACCTTACTTCCGTGCACCTGGGCACAGGTAGTAAACCGCTCTGCTTTTACGCCAATAGCCTCCGCAAATTTTTGCCGGTTGCGAAGAACCTTTTCCGGATTATCCCCCACGTGCAGCGCCAGATTCAACGTGCCGGGAACAATATCACTTTCCCCGTGCAGCCGGGCGGAACAGGCAGTTGTAAAACCCGCCTGCCCGAAGCTTGTAAAGTACCCGTACCATATGTTATTTTGTGACGTCAGTTTGAAATCTTTTTGCATTCGTTTTTCTCTTTCAGATTTAAATTTCGATTTTTTATCTACAAACGCCGCAACGTTTACATCCGTCAAAACAGCCCGGCGTAAACTTGCCCATTTGGGAGTTTTCCTTTTCTTTTAACAGATACATTTTTGTCACGCCCATGTCCAGATGATCCCATGGCAAAGCCGATCCGGTCGAAATTTCGCGGCAGGCAAGTTCATCCGGCAGGATATGAAGAGACTGAAATGCTTCTTTTAATCCTGTCCGGTTTTCCGCTGCCCGGAGCAAAACTTTGCCAAGCCGCCTATTTCCCCGTGCCAGGGCAGCCTGTAACACTGTCTCTTTCAACGACTCGGTTAAGAGACGGATCCGCCTGTCTTTCCTGAATCCGTTTTGCAGCATCTTAAACCTGCGTTTCAATACTTTAACATCTTCCAGGGGCGACCACTGGTACGGTGTAAAAGGTTTGGGGATAAACGCGTTGACAGAAAGGATAAGATCGCCTTTATGCCCCAGCTCATCCATGCGGTAACGAACACGATGAACCATCGCAATCATCTCGTCTATGTCTTCATCCGTTTCTCCCGGAAGCCCAATCATAAAATACAACTTGATGTTCGGCATCCCTGCCAGAGCTGCATATTCCATCGCCTGATAGATATGCTCTTCACTGATCCCTTTGTTGATTGCCGCACGCATTCGGACACTGCCAGCTTCCGGTGCTACTGTCATGGTACGCTGCCCGCTTTTTGCCAGCGCCTGTACCAGCGGATGGTCCAGTGAATCGGCCCGCAGGGAAGCGCAGGAAAAGGGAATGTGTTCTTCAGCTAATGAACTTGTCAGCTGTTTCATTTCAGGATAATCCGAAACTGCAGCACCCATCAGCCCTACTTTAGCCGTCTGTTCCGGGCGCTGCCGGATATCCTGCAGCAGCAGACCCAGTTTCCGGTTACGGGGCCTTCGGAAACAGTAACCCGCCATGCAGAACCGGCAATGCCGTCCACAGCCCCGGGCCACTTCCACAATGAACATGTTGGCAAATTCTGTATAGGGTGAAATAATAGCCGAAGTATGGGGATATGCGTCCAATTCTTTCACCCACTGACGGCTGATTATTTCCGGTACCGTTGCCAGGTGTTCCATACCGGTAAAGGCGCCTGTCCTGTCGTACTGCGGTACATAGAACTGCGGCACATACACCCCCGGCAACTGTGCCGCTGCCAGCAGTTTTTCCCTGCGTGTTTTCTTTTCCATACGCAACTGTTCCAAAAGCCTCAGAAGTTTCGGCAGGGTTTCCTCCCCTTCGCCAATGACCACAAGATCAGCAAATTCCGCCAGCGGTTCCGGATTAAAAGTGGCACAGGGACCGCCGATGATAACAAAGGGGTCTTTTTCGCCCCGTTCTTCCGCGAGCAGTTTAATATGCCCCATCTGCAGCTGGATCAGAAAGTTAAGATAATCCATTTCAAAAGAAATTGTGGCACAGATATACGGAAAATCTGCCAACGGGCGCTGGGTCTCCATGGAAAACAGAGCTGTTTTCGTTTTGGCATACTCCTCCCGCTTCTTTGTCTCCGGCAAGAATACCCGTTCACAGGCCCAGCCTTCCCGGTTCAGAATCTGGTACAAAATATGCAGACCCAGGTTGGACATCCCCAGATGGTAGGTGTTCGGGTATAAAAAAGCCACCGGGGTTCTCCGCCCCGGGGCAAATATCTGGGTTCCGATTTCTGTTGCAAGGATTTCCTTAATCTCTTTTTGCAGATTCCAGCTCAAGCAGGTAACCTCTCTTTTAAAAATGTAATTTAACTGTCTTTAACTCTTATTTTGCTTTCAGTTTCTTTTCCAGTGCGTCGATGATGCTCTTCAATACTTTCAGTCGGGCGTAGTATTTGCTGTTGGCCTCTACGATAATCCAGGGGGCATAATCCGTATTGGTGCGTCCCAGCATTTCGTTGACCGCCTCTTCGTATTCCGCCCACTTGGCCCGGTTGCGCCAGTCTTCGTCGGTGATCTTCCACAGTTTTTCCGGATTGTTTTCCCGTTCTTTAAACCGGCGTGCCTGTTCGTCTTTGTCGATCTGAAGCCAGAATTTCAGGACGACCATGTTGGCCTCCGCCCATTCCTTTTCCATTTCATTAATTTCATCGTAACCCCGGCGCCAGTCTACGTCCGGCGTAATCTTTTCAATGCGTTCTACCATGACCCGCCCATACCAGGTACGGTCAAACAGGGCAATCTGCCCAGGTTCGGGAACATTGATCCAGAAGCGCCACAGATAATGGAACAGCCGCTCGACCTGATTGGGGGCAGAGTACGGATGCACACTGAAGTCCAGAGGATCCAGTGCTTCCGCTACGCGCTTAATGGCGCCGCCTTTGCCGCCGGCATCCCAGCCTTCAAAAGCCAGGACTGTGGAAACCCCTTTGTTGAACGCTTCCACCTGCAATTCCCTCAGCCGTTTCTGATATTCGTCCAGCTTTTCCTTATATTCGTCCTTGGATACATCTTTGCTTAAATCAACCTTGCTGAGGATATCATACTTGCGCTTGCTGTCGCTGACGTTGGTAGACAGGCGCTGTGCTTCTTTGTAAGTGGTAAACGCTTTCACCGCTTTGTTAATACCGTCCACCACTGCGTTGAAGATTTCGTATTCCGCCACGTCCACGTCTTCCCCGCTGATCAGGTGCCAGGGGGCATTCTCCGTGTCGGTAGCTTTCAGCATCTCATCATACCGTTTGTAAAACTTGTCATAGTTTCCTTCTTCGGTATAAATTTCATGAACAGGTTTCCATGCCTTGCCGGTTTCCTTGATGATGGCTTTTTTATTTTTCTCCTGCTGCTTCTCGGAAACATGCACGAAGAATTTCAGCAGGCAATAATGTCCGTCTGTCAGCTGTTTTTCAAACGCGTTGATCTGGTCATAGGTAACCCGGGTGGACTTTGATTCATTCTTAACTTCGATATCGTTTTTCAGATAGTACCAGCCGTGACGGTAAACCGTAATATTACCCGGAGCCGGAAGGCGTTTCCAGAATGAAGTAAAGAAAGGCTGCTGCCTCTCCAGTTCCGTAATCCGTGTTGAAGTGTACACGTGGAACCCGCGGGCATCCATAAACTGCATCATCTTCCCGACGATTTCGCTGCGGCGGGAATGACGCCAGCCTTCAAAGACCATGATGACCGGCATGCCTGCATCCCGGGCAGCACGCTGCGCCTTACCCAGTTCGTAGCCCAGTTTCTCATCCAGCAGCTTCTTCAAATCTGATTTTTTCAATTTCGCGCCGAGATCAACTTTGTTTAACATTAGAAATTGTCCCCCTTCCAAGGCGTAATGCCCCGGGGCTTGTCCAGTATGACCTGTAACCGGATGCCCCGTTTTAAGTCCTGTTTATTTAAGCGGGGTTGAACGCTTTGTCCCGTTCCCCCGGTTTGTAAACCGATTTCGCCGTCAACCGGCTGTGAACTGTTAAGTCCGCTGTTTTGCAACTGCTGCCTGCTTCTGGCAATCTGTTCCGCTTCCTGCCGCGCGGTCTCCACTTCGTGACGGGATATGCTTCCGTCCGCCTCTCTCCGTAAACTGTCCTCTTCCCGGCAGACTGCGTCGTGTTCTTCCTCATCTAATCCGGGCAGTTTCTTATCCGGGAAAAAGATGCGGGCCTCCCGTTTCAGCGCCCGGGCCAGTTCTTCTTCTTCCGAAAGACGCTGTTCCTCCCGGATGGGAACTGCCGGTATATAATTCCGGTTAAAAAACATGATAACACTCCTGCAATACTACCTGACAACTCCAATTTTGCGGTTTGCGTTACATAACATTTTCCTGTATCCCGCTTCGTAATTCCTGTTTACGCTTCTTCCGGCGTATCCGTCCCGGAAATAGCCTTGCGCATCTGGGTATCCGCGTTGATATTGTTCATGCGGTAATAATCCATCACGCCCAGATTCCCCTGCCGCAAGGCATCTGCCATAGCCTCCGGAACTTTGGCTTCCGCTTCCACGACCTTGGCTTTCATTTCCTGGGTGTAAGCTTTCATTTCCTGTTCTTTGGCCACCGCCATGGCGCGGCGCTGTTCCGCTTTCGCCTGGGCAATGCGTTTGTCCGCTTCCGCCTGATCGGTCATCAGGGCCGCCCCGATATTACGTCCCACATCCACGTCCGCTATATCGATGGACAAAATCTCAAAGGCAGTGCCTTCGTCCAGCCCTTTGTCCAATACTGTTTTAGAAATATGCTCCGGTGATTCCAGCACATCGGTGTGCATTTCCGAAGAACCTACCGTGGACACGATACCTTCCCCGACACGGGCGATCACCGTCGCTTCCCCGGCGCCGCCGACCAGCCGTTCGATGTTGGCGCGCACGGTAACCCTCGCCTTTACACGCAATTCGATACCGTTTTTCGCCACCGCGCCAACGACCGGTGTTTCAATTACTTTTGGATTAACGCTCATCTGGACCGCTTCCAATACATCGCGGCCGGCCAGATCAATAGCGCAGGCCCGTTCAAAGGTGAGGTTAATGGCCGCCCGGTGCGCCGCGATCAGGGCGTCGATAACCCGGTCCACATTGCCGCCAGCCAGGTAATGGGCTTCTAACTGATCGGAATTCACATGCAGGCCTGCTTTGTTCGCCTTAATCAAAGGCAATACGATTTTATCCGGCGGCACCCGGCGCAGCCGCATGCCTACCAGATTGAAGATGCTGATGCTGACGCCCGCGGATATGGCCGAAATCCAAAGTCCCACCGGCACAAACTGCAGAAAGATGAACACGCCGATTATAATCAGAAAAAGGCTGGCGCTGCCGCCCATGAGCAATTTAGACATAACAATTCCCCCAATTTTAACTGTCAGGAAAAGAATTCGCAAAACCGGAAAGGATTGCCCATTTCTTTTCCTGTTTGTCTATGAATAACTGTTTTCAAGCTGGAATTCTCTAACTTTAATTATACTATTTTATCAGCGCGAACGCCACTAAAATTGTTATTTGCCACATAGAATTCACGAATTATCACAAAAAAATAACAGTGCCTTCCGACACTGTTATTTGTTGTTTACTGTAATAAGCTTTTCACGATGGCGTTGATCCGTTTACCATCGGCACGTCCCTGCACCTGGGGCATGACTGCTTTCATGACTTTTCCCATTTCTTTCGGGCCTGTCGCGCCGACGGAAGCAATCGCTTCCTTAATAATGCCAGTCAACTCTTCATCGCTCATAGCTGCCGGTAAATACGCTTTCAGGATTTCCAGTTCCTTGTTGGTCTGGTCAATCAAATCTTCGCGTTTACCCTTTATGAATTCAGCCAGGGAATCTTCCCTCATCTTGACTGCCTTCATGATAACAGCCAGTACCTCATTTTCAGTAAGCTCTTCTTTGTTTTTTCCGTTGATCTCCGCATTGCGGATGTCGGACCGGACCATCCGGATCACTTCCAGACGAAGCTTGCCCGCTTCCCTGTCCTTCATC
>JAEEGI010029957.1_pt1 | contig 10256 bp, 4 predicted proteins | sample 8958751 | NCBI WGS metagenome assembly JAEEGI01 (sample SAMN16246545, study PRJNA631951) | gut metagenome | biome: gut microbiome; feature: rumen; material: KS-attached | host: Bos | place: Iran: Karaj | collected 2018-10 | reverse complement strand
CAATGGCTCAGCATTCCCTTCGTCATCGTCGGGATTGTGATGATTGTCTGGAGTTTTACGAATAGGAAGAAAGCCTGATTTTCTCCTGAAAACAAGTTTTCGACTTATAGAATTCTTTGTGCTGGTGGCATTGTTTGCCTGCCAGCACAATCCATATCAGGCTCGTCAAGCCGCTCAAGATGCCTTGAAAAACGCTTGCATCCAGTTGGATTCCAGCAACAAGGTAGATGCCATGCGTTTGTTCAAGGAAGCGAAACAATACGGTCTTTTGGCGGACAATACGTTGACAGTCGCTCATGCGCGGTATCATATTGCCCAATGTTTGGGTTACTCTGCTGACAAAGAGGAAGTTGTTTCATTATTGAAGATTGCCGCAGAAGACTTTGGCAGCGACTATGCTGACCGTGCCAAGGCGTGAAGGGAATTGGGCGATTTCTATCAATTCCATAAGGAATATGTTACCGCCGAGATGTATCTGAACCAAGCGTTAATCTTCGCTACAAAGTGGCTCGTTGGAAGCAAAACGCAATGTGTGGTCTGCGTTTTTTGCCGTGTATTTCAATGCCAAGGAATATGAAAAATCAGCTGAATATCTAAAAAAGTATTGGCAAGCAAGTCAAACTGATTTGACCATTGAAAGTAGCATCTATTATTACGAAGGCTTGGGCAAAATTTATCGACCTTAAAGAAAGACAAATCAGTATGATTACCTCTACCCCCCCCCTTTATTGAAAAAAAATCCATTTATTCCACTTTTTTATGCATCCCATTTCATTTTTTCATATCTTTGCACGCGACACCTATTAAAAGACAATACAATAACGAAAGAAACAAAGCAATTCTGTACAGTAAGCATAAACAACATAGATGAAGCATCAATGCAGTAATCTATGTCGAAACCGTCACTATCGTGGATGCATGCCACGCAGTAAGATACGCATGAAAAGAATCTTGAATCTTTGAATTTTGAATCTTAAATATACCATAATGTCTAACAAAAAAATCGTAAAGTTATGTTCAAAAAACATCTACTTCTTCTGCTGCTCCTCGCACTCGTAGCACCATGGGCAGCCAACGCACAGGGAATACTGACTGTGCATGACGGGACTACGACAAATAGTTATGTCCCTATCGAGGGCTATTGGACCGATGCCTACAACAAATGCGAAATAGTGTACCCTGCCTCCGAACTCAACGCCATGGCTTCTGGCACCATAACCAGCTTGAAGTTCTACTCTAGCAATTCTAATGTCAGCTGGGGCAACGCCAGCTTCCAAGTCTTCCTGACGGAAGTTGAAGGAACCACTATCAGCACGTTTGCCGGCCCTGGTACCGTCGTTTACCAAGGTGCCTTGAGCGTCTCTTCTAGCAATGAAATGAATGTCGAATTTACCACGCCTTATGTTTACAATGGGGGCAACCTGCTCATCGGTGTTTATGAGACGACAACGGGCAGTTTTTCTTCCTGCCCTTGGTATGGCGAAACCGTGAACGGCGCTTCCGTGCAAGGCCACAGCTCCAGCAGCTTGGCATCAATTAGCCCCACCCAACGCAACTTCTTGCCCAAAACCACTTTCGGCTATGTGCCTGCCGGTGGTATTTTCGTCGCAGCACCTTCCAACTTGACTGTCACGCTCACTCCTGGCGACGGCACTGTGGCTTCTCTCGCTTGGACCGAGAACGGAACTGCCGATCAATGGGAAATCTGCTTGAATGACAACGAGACCAACCTTATCAACGCCTACATTAATCCCTACCCGCTCACTAGCCTTACCCCCGAAACGGCCTACACCGCCAAGGTGCGTGCCGTCACCGCCGATGGGCACAGTGCTTGGAGCAACACCATTACCTTCACTCCCACCAACGCCTACAACATCACTGTGAACGACGGCACCACCACCGATTACAAAGTACCTATTTACGGCTCATGGGTTGACAACAAATCTTACAGCCAGTTCATCATACCCGCTGATGACCTCACAACCATGCAATGGGGAATCATCAACAAGCTGACGTTCTACGGCACCAATACGGGGAGCCACCCCAATTGGGATGATGCCCAATTTGAGGTTTACATGACCGAAACGACCGAAACCACTTTGTCGGCCCTTGCCGACTGGAACACTATGGACAAGGTTATGAACGCTGCCCATCTCCAGATCAGCGACGGCCAAATGTTGGTTGTCTTAGACGCTCCTTTCCAATATTTGAACGGTAACCTCATGATTGGCATCAAACAAACCGTTTCCGGCTCATATAGCGCATGCTCATGGAATGGTGTTTCTGCCACAGGTGCTTCCATGGGTGGATATGGAAACAGCATCAGCCAGCAGAACTTCCTGCCCAAGACCACTTTCGAATTTTTACCTGGCGAGACACCTGACTGCCTGCCCGTGAGCGGATTGACCATCGGCGCAGAAACCTACAACAGTGCCGAACTCCACTGGACTCCAGGGTCCGACGAAACCCACTGGAAGCTGCAATACCGCATAGATGGTGCCAACGAATGGAACACCGTCGACGTGGCGGAAAGCGATTTGGTTCAAGGCAACTACACCCTCGGTGACCTCATCGCCAACACTACCTACAACTGGCAAGTGGCTGCTTGGTGTGGCTACCCTGACGACGAGCCTATCAGCATCTACACTTCAGGCTCTAACATCGTTACCCCTTGCGAACTTGTCACCATCACCGAGGAGGATTCGTACTTTGAGGATTTCAACGACTACGAAGGAACCGACTACAGCAACAACGGCGTTATGCCCTTTTGCTGGGATGTGTATGGCAGCTACAGTAGTGCCGTCCTACCCCATGTGTACGGCACCGACTACTATTATAGCTATAACTACTGCTACACAAACTGCCTCGTTATGCCCGGAAACAGTGGCTACACCTACGCCGCCCTGCCCGAGTTCAGCAACGCCCTCAACACGTTGATGGTCAACTTCAAGTGGGCCGTTTATAGCACCAACAGCAATGCCTATCTCTCCCTGGGCTATATCGCCGACGAAGATGTGAACTTCAACACCTTCACTGAAATCCTGCGCTATCCCAGCAATTCTATTAGCAGCGGCACAGCCGTGCAGGTCGACCCCATCTATCTGAACGAACTGCCTGCCACAGCCTCTCGTTTGGCCTTCAGATGGTACAGCTCCTACAGTAGCAACATATACATGTGCCAAATCGACGACCTTGAAGTGGCCGTGATGCCCGACTGCATGCCTTCGACTGACCTCTTCGTTTCCGGCCAACCAGGCAAGCACACCGCCACCTTCGGCTGGACTCCCATCGATGCCACCCAAACCGCGTGGCAAATTGGCTTGAGTTTAACTAACAGCTCCGATGACATCAGCATCATCGCCGATGTCGACGACCCCGAAGGCTCTGAAGTGACCGGCCTCACTCCCAGCACCACCTATTATGCTTGGGTACGCGGTGACTGCACCGCTAGCGACGACGGATACAGCACTTGGAGTATCGAATACACCACCTTCACCACAGAAATCGCCTGCCCCGTACCCAATCAGCTCATGGTAGCCGAAGAAGACATCACCTCTACCTCCGCCATTCTGACCTGGGTAGCCGGCGGAGAGGAAACCATTTGGAACATCCAGTTGGCCGAATACGATGACGCCACCGAGACTTGGAGCGACTACGAACTGATTGCACAGGATTATGACGACAACTCATACGACATCGAGAACTTGACACAAGCCACCACTTACCGTGTGCAAGTGCAGGCCATGTGCGGCGGCGACTACGGCGTAAGCGACTGGAGCGAATATGCCGAGTTCACCACCGTTGCCACCTGCGAGACTCCTTTGGACTTCCACGCCACCAACGAGACTGGCTACGGTGCCGACATCCATTGGGTAGGCTGGAGCGACAGCTACCAAGTGGAATACCGTGAGACTTCCCTCTTGCTCGAAGAAGGATTTGAGGGCTATACAAATAACACCTTCCCCTCAGACTGGAGTATTGTTAATGGTTCGCCTTATGTAACTAGTAGTTATCACAATACCGGTAACAACAGTTTACGATTCACCGGTTCCTACAATAATATCGTTGCCATGCCACAATTCGGCACCGAAACCAACCTGTTGAAGATTTCCTTCTATATGATGGCCGAAAACAGTTCCTATAACGGCAACTTTGAAGTCGGCTACATCACTGACGTCAACGATGCCAGCTCTTTCGTGGCGGTTAGTGAGGCTTACCACTACAGCAATTACACTTCTTTCACGTTGATTTCCGACATCAGCATGACTGAAGCCCCGGCGGGTGCCCGCATCGCTTTCCGCCACACTCCAAATTCTAATAATTATTGGTGGTACATCGACGACATCATTGTCGAGAAGATTGAAAGCGACCCGTGGATTGTTGCAGACGACAACGTCACCGACCTGACTTACACCTTCGACCAGCTTGACGAACTGACCACATACGAGACGCGCGTGAAAGGCGTGTGCGGCAATGACGAGAGTCAATACAGCAACGTGGTGAGCTTCACCACCGAATGCAGAATCTTCAGCGTCACCCAAGAAACTCCTTACATCTACGACTTCGAAGATGCTCTGCGGTGGAACTGCTGGACACCCATTTCAGGCACTTCGCGTGACGGAAACACCTACCTAAACAACACGCCCGGAGGTAGATTCTATCTCCTTTTCAGCGGTTACACCTCTAACCTCGTGGCCCTGCCCGAGTTTGAGCAAGATATCAACGGCTTGATGGTGACTTTCTGGACTCGTCCCGAAAGCGGCAATGAAAATTGTGGCACTTTCGATGTAGGCTACATGACCGACTTGTGGGATGCCGAGTCGTTTGTGGCCGTCAGCACCTACAACGTAACCGACTGGAACTCAATTGAATACGTCCAAAAGGCCGAAACGTTTACTAATGCCCCTGCAGGCTCCTTCATTGCCTTCCGCCACAATCCCGTCAACTCCAGTTATTACTGGTATGTCGATGATGTGATGGTCAGCCTGCCCGACAAGGTGTTCACTGGAGCCGTAAGCAACGATTGGCACACTGCCGCCAATTGGACTCCCGAAGGCGAACCTGACATTGAAGACGATGTAATCATCATTGCTGATGCCGTGGTTAGCAACGAAGCTGAAGCCAACTGGATTGTTTTGGGCGGAAATGTCAACCTCGACATCACTGGTGTTGCTACTGCCAACAACATCGCCCAAGGCAATTCCACCATCACCATTGAAGATGGCGGCCAACTGATACACAACACCCCGGGCATTGTGGCCTCCGTGAAGAAAAATATCACTGGCTACACAGGCGCTACAGACCACTACTACCTCATCGCCAACCCGTTGACCACCCCCGTCACCCCTGACGCAGAGACCAATATGCTGCTTTCTGGCAATTACGATCTTTATGGCTGGGATGTCACTGACACTCTTGAATGGACTAATTACAAAGATACTTTGGATGGAGGCTTCATGTTAAATGAATACCACAACGGCTACCTTTATGCCAACGATGACGACACAGAGCTGAACTTCACGGGTACCATCATGCCCAGTAACAACAATGTAAACATTTGGGCGTACTACATTTCAGGCTATGAGTTCTCCGGCTGGAACCTCCTTGGTAACCCCTTCGTTTGCAACGCTTACTTTGTCAATAGCTACAACGAAGCACTGCCTTTCTACAGAATGAATGCTGCTGGCGACGGCCTCGAAGCCGTTGAGACAGGTATCGTTGCCCCAACGGAAGGCATATTCTACGCTTTTGTACTCGCCACAGGCTATGGTCGCAACGTCTATTTCACCAGAACGGCTCCTTCCAACCAATACGGCAAGCTGAACATGATGGTCAGCCAAGGCCGAGGCACAAAGGACAACGCCATCCTACGCTTTGGTAAAGGTGAGCAGCTCGTCAAGATGAGCTTCCACCAAAACTGCACCAAGGTCTATTTCCCGATGGACGGCAAAGACTACGCCGTGGCCAACGCCCAAGGCAACGTGGGCGAAATGCCTGTCAACTTCAAGGCCGAAACCAATGGCAGCTACACGCTGAACTTCACCGACGAGGAAGTAACGTTCAGCTACCTCCACCTCATCGACAACCTCACTGGCAAAGACGTTGACCTGCTTGTCAACCCGAGCTACAGCTTCGATGCCAAGACGACCGACTACGCCTCGCGCTTCAAGCTGGTGTTCGCCACGGGCAGCAGCGTCTACGGCGACAGCTTCGGTTTCATCAATGGCATGGGCAACCTTTGCATCTTCGGTATTGAAGGCAAGGCCACCCTACAAGTAATCGACATGCTCGGCCGTGTGCTCAACAGCGAGACCTTCAGCGGCAGCTATGAGAAGAAACTTGACGTGGCTCCAGATGTCTACCTGCTCCGCCTCATCAACGGCGACAATGTTAAGGTTCAAAAGATGGTCGTGAAATAAGACTGTGAGACTAGGAGACGCGAGACTGCGAGACTGAGGTCTCGAAGTCCCGAAGTCCCGAAGTCCCGAAGTCAAAACAAATAACGAAAGTCAAATTGAATAACAAACAATTAAACTTACATAAGATGAAAAAATTAGCATTGACAATCGCAATCGTCCTTGGACTGAGCATGACAACCTTCGCCGACCCGAATGGTGGCGGCTTGTTCAACCGTGGTGAGAACCCGGACATGGGAAACAATCGCACAGAGATTTATCCCATCATGCCACTTCAGCACAACTTGTATGGCAACCAGGATGCCAACGAGTCGCCTGTCGGCAGTGGCATCGTCCTGCTGTCAGTTCTTGGCGGTGCCTACCTCGTCGGCAAGAAACGTCGCGAAGAATAACAATTTAACTTTCATAATGTTAGGTGGAAAAGTCGGCAGCATTGGCCGCCGACTTTTTTTATCTTAAAGGAAAACCACCTTTTTTCGGTTTTTTTGCCATTTTGTCGTTTTTTTAGTATGTTTACAGAACTATTTATGCCCGCGACCAAACAACCTAACAATAATGTGAGTTCGATATAAATAATTGATTGAAAAAGAATAATATAGCGGTTATTTTCGTATATTTATGGTGAAAAAACGAAAACACGCTATGTTATCGGAGGACAAAATCATGGAAATTTACTGCATGAAAGACGACTTCTGCAAGTTTTTCGGCGAAACGGTGAAAAATCACTCTCTTCAAGTGAGCAACGGGAAACGCCACCGCAACAAGCCCAACCGCATGTCGGACGCGGAGGAAATTTACAGCAAGTTGGTGGGCGACAAGGGTTACATATCCAAAGAGCTGTTCCACTAGCTATTCACCGCTGGGATACAGCCGATAACCAAGGTGAGGAATATCATGAAGAACTACCTCATGAGCGTCTCAAACAAGATACTCATCCGCAAAAGAGCTGTAATCGAGTCCGTCTACGACGAACTGAAGAACGTCGCCCAACTTGAGCATTCGAGGCACTGTTCGTTCAACAACTTCATCGTCAACGCCGTCTCAATCATTGCCGCCTGCTGCTTCTTCCCAAAGAAACCCGCAATATCACTCGAATACTATTCAGATAACCAACTGATGCTCTTTTGATTACTTATATCGAACTCACATTAACTCACTCCACATAATATAAGGAGAGGTACTGTGTCATTCTGTCGTTAATCCATTCGGTGAGTTCAGTGCGGTTGTACTTCTTGGCCACGCCACCGAAGTGTTTCAGCAGGCTCATGCCCTCGTCGATGTCGTCGGCGTAATAGTCACGGAACTTGGGTTTCATGCCGCCGTAGTAGCTCACTTTATCGCAGAAGTTGCCAGCAATGTCGCGCATGAACTGGTCGCCTTTCAACGTGTCTCCGCAAATGTAGTACATTTCGGGGAATTGGTAGCAGCGGATGTCATAGGGGAACTTGTCGTTGGGGAAGAACTCCTGGAACTTGTCCATCACGATGACAGCGGAGTCAAACTCGTCGTGGTTGACCAAAGCCTGTGCCAAACGCGAATAAGCTTGCTGGGCATAGACCGAGTTGCGCACGCTCTCGCGGTCGGGCACCACACCATCTTGGTTCATGCTGCCCCATTGTGCCTTGTTGACAAGCAAGTCGTAACTTCCGTCGCGATAGACACCGCCTTTGACATAGTTATTGTAATCCTCGGCCTCGACGGGGATGAAACGGTAGGAAAGGCCCTCCATGTGGAGATACTTCTCGATGCCCAGCACCTTCGACATGTCACTGAACGAAGTGAAATAAACAGGGCGCTCCCAGTTATTGGTGGCCATGAAGTCAAGCAACAATATGGCATTCTTCCACAGGTTCTTGTCCTTGATTTCCCATTCGATGACATCGACGATGCGGTCTTGCATACTCTCTGGAACGATACCGTTGCGGATGCAAGCTTCCTTGTCGACGGTGAGCTTCAGGTTGCGGCAAGGGACATACTTGTATTCTATGTCGTAGATTTTCTTGACAGCCTTAGGGTTGTGAATAAAATCGATGAGTTGTTTCAACTCGATGCTCCTGCCGCTGAAGCGTTCCTCTTCCTCAACGGGTAATGACTCGTTGACGCCGTTGTTGTATTCAGCAGGCGAAAGGGTAAGCGGCAGTTTCTCTGAATCGTACACCTTGCGTCCCATCTGGTGGGCGTACCAGTAGCCGCTCGACAGCATGTAGTTGACCACACGCACATCGGTGCGGAAGCCTTCCACCTCTTGCACATACCACAAAGGGAAGGTGTCATTATCACCACGTGTAAAGATGACAGCGTTGGGCGGCAGTTGTGCGAGATAGTTCTTCGCCCAGTCACGAGCCGAAGTCTTGCCCGAGCGGTTATGTTCCTCCCAGCCGTTGGAGGCGAGGACACAAGGCACAGCCAAGAAACAAATCAACCCTATGGCAATAGTAGTCACCATCGTCTGTTTCTTCACCAATTTGCTGACCCAATCAATGAGGGCAATGACACCATAGCCAATCCATATCGCGAAAGCGTAGAACGAACCGGCATACGAATAGTCGCGTTCACGGGGCTGCTGCGGGGTTTGGTTCAAGTAGATGATGATGGCCAGACCTGTCATGAAGAAAAGCAAGAATATAATCCAACTTTGCTTCAGGTCTCTCTTGAGCAGCCAGAAAAGGCCGCAAAGGCCGAGAATGAGGGGCAGGAAGTAATAGGTGGTCCGGCCCGGGTTTTTCAGGCAGGCAGGGATATTATCCTGATCGCCAAGACGGGCATTGTCGATGGCACTGATGCCGCTGAGCCAGTTGCCTCGGTTTAGCTCGCCCTGACTTTCAAGGTCGTTCTGCCGTCCCACGAAATTCCACATAAAGTAACGCCAATACATCCAGTTGCATTGGTAGCTGATGAAGAACTTCATATTCTGCCCAAAAGTAGGTTTGCTGACGGTAACGGTCTGGCCACGGTAGTTGCGGACACGCACGTTTTCGCCCACGATGTTGCCGCTCGAACTCTTACGGTAGTTCTCATATACACTTTGTTTGTCTTTGCTCCACATACGCGGGAAGAGCGTCTGCATCTCTTTGGCATAAACTGGCAAACTTTGCTTGTTGTCGTCAGTGATGACGTAGCGACCAGCTTCCTTGTCCTTGACATAGATAGGCTTGCCGTCTTTCAGGCCCGTGATAGGAGCATTGTAATATGGTCCGTACAATACGGGAGCGCTGCCGCCATATTGTTCACGTAGCAAATAGGAAAGCATGGCGGGAGCATCTTTGGGCTCGTTCTCATTGATGGGAGGATTGGTGTTGGCACGGATGACCAACATGAAGAACGACGAATAGCCAATCAGAATGAAAGTCAAAGCGAGGAGTACCGTATTCCAGATCACTTTTTTGCGCTTTGTGGTGGCAACAAGTCCCCAAACGATGAGACCGAACAACAAAGCAAAATACACGACAGTGCCAAGGTTGAATGGTGCGTGAAGGGTGTTCACAAAGAACAATTCGGTCTTGCCTGCAAGGTTGACAACCTGTGGAATGAGAAACATATTGATGAGCCACACCAAAACCACCGAAGCCACACCTGCCAGCACGAAGCCCCAGAAAGAGGTCTTTTTCCATTTCTTGAAATACACCACATACACGATAGCAGGAATGCACAGGAGGTTGAGCAAGTGCACGCCGATGGAAAGGCCGATGAGGAAGGCTATAAAGATGAGCCATCGGTTGCTGTTCGGTTCATCAGCCACCTGTTCCCATTTGAGGATGGCCCAGAAAGTGACGGCGGTAAAGAACGACGACATCGCGTAGACCTCGCCTTCGACGGCGTTGAACCAAAACGACTCGGTGA
>JAEEGI010029952.1_pt1 | contig 10257 bp, 10 predicted proteins | sample 8958751 | NCBI WGS metagenome assembly JAEEGI01 (sample SAMN16246545, study PRJNA631951) | gut metagenome | biome: gut microbiome; feature: rumen; material: KS-attached | host: Bos | place: Iran: Karaj | collected 2018-10 | reverse complement strand
CAACAAAAAATTGTAAAAAAGTTTGAAAATATAAGGGTTTGCGGGATCTTGGGAGGAGTCAGTGACAACTGTTCAGGGAAGGTGAGATTTCAGGGTGAAATTTTGAGGTGACGGTGGAATAAGGGCTTACGGGTTTTTGCGGGCTGTGAATAGTAACCCCCTTTCTGAAAATGTTTTCCTAAAACGTTCTCCGGGTGAGTAAAACCGCCGGAAATGTGCTATATTTTGCAGTATGAGAGCTTTATATTCGGGCTCGGACAGTAAATAAAGAATGAACTATGGATCCTCATTTTCATATCCTGCTTGTCGGTGATGACAATGCCAATCTGCTGGTGCTGCAGCAGGTTCTTGACAGATCCTGCGAGGCGGAGTTTGCTTTTACCGCTCAGGATGCGGTTTTTAAGCTGGCCGCCAAACGTTATGATCTGGTGATTTCGGACTATACGCTCCCTGACCTCCCGCTCGCGGAGTTTATGAGCAGCCTGCGGAGAATCTCCAAGCCCCGGGTGCTCCCCGTTATTGTCATGAGCGATAACGATGACCCTGATGCCGAGGAGCAGAGCTTCCGGCTGGGCGCTCAGGACTATATCAGCAAGAATTCCCGCTTTGGCGTCATCGAATACCGTGTCATGCGGGTGCTGGAGGCGGAGCAGAACCGGGCGGCCATGGAACGCCGTTATCAGGATCAGGAACAGAAGATCGAAAAAATCCGGCAGAATATTGTGGAGGCCTTTGCTTCCATTATCGAGGGCCGGGATCAGCTTACCGGTCTCCATATTCAGCGCACCGCCTCCTACGTATCCATGGTGGTGGACGGACTCTTAAAAAAGGGCTACTACGTGGAGGAGCTTCAGGATGAGGCAAAGCGCAATGCCATCGTGCAGTCCGCTCCTCTCCATGACATCGGCAAGATCGCCGTGTCGGATGTGATTCTGCTGAAGCCCGGACGGCTTACCAAGGACGAATTCGAGATCATGAAGCGTCATGCCAGAATAGGCGGCATGATGATCCAGGAAACCCTGAAGTCCATAGAAAGCCCCCTGATCCTGAAGACCGCTGTGGACATGGCTACCTACCATCATGAAAAGTGGAACGGTCAGGGCTACCCTGACGGTCTCAAAGGGGAGCAGATTCCTCTGTGCGCCCGGGTGATGGCCATTGCCGATGTGTTTGACGCTCTGGTATCCAAGAGATGCTACAAGGAGGCGTTTTCATATGAAAAGTCCTTCGAGATCATCCGGGAAGAGTCTGGTCAGCATTTTGATCCTTTGATTGCCGAGGTCTTTTTGTCCATGAAGGATGAAATCATCGGCATGTCCGAGGGCTGGGCTCTGGGCAGCGACGAGGATCTCAGCGCTCTGGATTAGCTTCCCCGAGTGAGCGTTGCATATGGGCGTTACGTAAGAGCAGTTCCGGCGCCCCGGAATACAGAATCTCCGTTTCGGGAGTACCCGGGCGGAGATTTTTTTGAGGAGAGGAAGGGAAGGATCAGCGCGTTCTTTTTACCGCCCGTTCCGCCAGACTGCAGAGCTGTTCCCGGAAGGGGCTGTCCGGAAATACCTCCAGAGCTTTTCTGGCGCTGGCGGCTTCTGATTCTGCCTTTTCATAGCAGCGGGCGATGGCCCCGGTCTTTGCCGCGAAATTCATGATCATGGGGAGATCGCAGCGGGCTATGGCATCCAGAGCCTGCTTTCTTTCTGGTTCCCCTAAAGCATTCAGGGTGTAAATAAGGGGCAGGGTTATCTTGTGATTCTGAAGATCATCGCCGATATTTTTGCCCAGTTCTCCGGCATCGGCGGTGTAGTCCAGAATGTCATCGGCTATCTGGAAGGCGTTCCCGAGACTGCGGCCGTAGCCGGTAAGTCCTTCTAACTCGCTTTCTGATACCTTGAAAAAAATACCGGGAATTCTGACCGCTATTTCAAAAAGCACCCCGGTTTTGGCATAAATGGTGTGGCAGTAAGCCTGTTCGCTGAGCTCCGGGCGGTCGATATTCCCCATCTGCTCGATTTCTCCGGAGGCAATAGTGCTTACCGCCCGGAAGAAATCCCGGAATATTTCGGAGTTTTCCGTAACGGAAGCCAGATCGAAGGCTTTGGTGAAGAGATAATCGCCTCCCAGCACGGCTATGGAATTGCCGAACACATTGTTGGCGCTTTTAAGTCCCCGGCGCATCTCGCTTTCGTCAATGACATCATCGTGCATCAGGGTGGCGGTGTGGAGTATTTCAATGGCCGCGGCCAGCTTCAGAATCTTTTCATCGCCTATAGCTTCCGGCCGGATCAGGCCTGCAGCCAGAAGCAGGAGCAGCGGGCGAATTCTTTTGCCTCCGCCGAGGATAAGATGACGGCACACGCTGTTTACCAGATCCACCGGCGAATCTATGGCTTGCAGAATGCGCTGGTTTACCTTGTCCAAAGGTTCGGAGAGCAGTTCTTCTGTACTGGTCATGTAGTATCTCTTCAATAATGACGGGCGTCCGCATCCGGAACGGCCGCGGATATTATACCGTGTTTCCGTCCGGTGAAAAAGGAGAGACCAGGGAGCCCCGCGGGGGCCGGAAGAGCGTTTTCGCCGCGTTCCCGCAGATCCCCGGGGAATTGTAAAAAATATTGGGCATTTTTGTTGCGTAACTGTGATCCAACTTGTATAATACGCGCCATCATTATTGTTAATCTAAAGATTTTTGTCCCTGATTACCTTCTTGGTTTCAGGGCTATGGAGTTTTAAATGTACGCAGTTGTGTTAACTGGCGGCAAACAGTATCAGGTTTCTGAGGGAGATGTGATTTCCGTAGAGCTTCTCAAGGATGCTCAGAAGGGCGCATCCATCGAACTCGACAAGGTACTGATGGTTGCTGATGGAGACAACGTAAGAGTTGGCGCTCCTTATTTGGAAGGCGGAAAGGTTGTGGCAGAAGTGGTCGATCAGATCCAGGGCGAGAAGGTAACTATTACCAAGTTCCGTCGCCGCAAGCATTTCCAGAAGGTGACCGGTCATCGTCAGAGATATACCGAGCTTAAGATCACCGGTATTAACGCTTAATCAGGAGAGTTATACAATGGCACATAAGAAGGCAGGCGGCAGTTCCCGCAACGGTCGCGATTCCAATGCTCAGCGTTTAGGCGTGAAGGTTTACAGCGGCCAGGCTGTATCGGCAGGTTCCATTATCGTGCGTCAGCGCGGCACTCAGTTCCATCCCGGCCCTAACGTCGGTCTGGGCAGGGACTACACTCTGTTCGCCAAGTGCGACGGCGTAGTGAAGAATTACGTATCCGGACCTAAGAACCGCAGATTTGTAAGCATCATTCCTGTTTAATCAAAGGTTCTTTTGCCAAGGGGGCTCTACCGGTTGTTTAATTGGTAGGGCTTTTTTGTTGCTTATCAGGCAGAAAAAAGGCAGAAGCGAAGAGAAAAGGCGGCAGAAAAATGAAATTTGTTGATGAAACCCAGATCCGCGTGGAAGCCGGTGACGGCGGTAACGGCATTGTGAGCTTCCGGAGAGAGAAGTATATTCCCAAGGGCGGTCCTGACGGCGGAGACGGCGGGGACGGCGGGGATGTTTTTGTGATAGCCGATGACAATCTGAATACTCTGGTGGATTATCAGTACCAGAAATTTTATGCCGCCGGCCGGGGACAGAACGGCGGCAGCGCCGACTGCACCGGAGCCCGGGGCGCTGACTGCGTGCTCAGAGTTCCCGTGGGCACCCGCATTATTGACGCCGATACCGGGGAAATGCTGGGGGATCTCCTGACCAAGGGGCAGAAGCTCATGGTGGCCAAGGGCGGCTTTCACGGGCTGGGGAATTCCCGTTTCAAAAGCTCGGTGAACCGGGCCCCCCGGCAGAAGACGGACGGTTCTCCCGGGGAGAAGCGCTTTATCAGGCTGGAGCTCATGCTCATGGCCGATGTGGGCATGCTGGGACTTCCCAATGCCGGAAAGTCCACGTTTATTTCCGCAGTCAGCGCTGCCCGCCCGAAAATCGCCGATTACCCCTTTACCACGCTGGTGCCCAGTCTCGGAGTGGTGCGGGTTTCCGCGGGGAGCAGCTTTGTGGTGGCGGATATTCCGGGCCTGATTGAGGGCGCGGCCGAGGGCGCGGGCCTGGGGCATCGCTTCCTCCGGCATCTGGAGCGCTGCCGGGTGCTTCTCCATCTTGTGGATATGAAGCCCGTGGACGGTTCCGATCCCGCAGCCGGCATTGCCGTGATCGAAAACGAGCTCCGGAATTACAGCGAAAAGCTTTATGAAAAGCCCCGCTGGCTGGTGTTCAACAAATGCGATGCCGTGACTCCCGAGGAGCAGGAGGAAATCGTTTCTGCCACCCTGGCCAGTCTTCCCGAAAAGCCGGCCCGGTACTTCGTGATATCCGCTTTGGCTCATAAGGGCACGGCGGAGCTCTGTCAGGAGGTGATGCAGCTTATTCAGGATCTTGCGGAACAGGAGCGGGAGAGCGGAGCTGACGCCGCGGCCCGGGATTTCGTGTGGACAGACCGGCCCGAACCTCTTAAGGAAGAACGTCCTCTGGATATTCAGGAAGACTTTGAGCAGGAAATCCAATGAGCCTTCTTTTGTGCCCGCCGGAGGATCAGGAGCGGCTGGAGCTCTTTTCCGAGGTGGCTTTACGGCTTATGAGCTCCAGCGCTGAAACCCGGCTCGTGGTGCAGACCACGGAGCGCATTGCCCGCGCCTTCGGTTATCCGGACACGCAGGTTATTGTGGGAGCCGGCATGGTCTGCATTTCCGCAAATACTCCCCATGGCCGCTGCTCCCTCACCCGGAAGGCGTCTTCCGGAGGGATTCAGATGGACGTCCTTACGGATATCACGAAGCTTTGCCTGGAGGCGGAAAAGGACGGGCTTTCATTTTCAGAATTCCGGGAACGCTTTAAGAGCATCAGAACCCGGGAAATCAATCCCCTGTTTCTCTGTTTCATGATCGGTCTTGCCACGATGGCCTTCGGCTTTCTGAATGACGGGAGCCTCATGGCCTGCGCCTCAGGTTTTCTGGCGGGAGCGGTTACTATGGCCCTCCGGGTGTTTTTGCAGAAATATGCCCTGTTTCCGTTTTTTGTTTTCGGGGTGCTGGGGTTTTTCGGGACGCTGATTTCCTATGGGTGCGGAGCCTGGATCTTTCATCTGGGGCCTAAGGATCTGGAGATCGCCCTCATTATCGGAGTGCTGCTCCTGGTGCCGGGCTTCCCCTTTGTAAACGGGGTGCTGGATCTCTTTAAAGGGTACTACACCATGGCCTTTACCCGGCTGATGCTCACCACTATGCTCCTGATGGCGGTGTCTCTGGGGATCACCGTGGCCCTTTATTTCATCCCGCAGGAGTTCTGGAAGATTTCATAACATTAACCGACTGTAACCATGGCTGACTATACCCTGACTGACTATACCCTGACTGACTATATTCTGCGCACTCTGCTGGCCACCCTTCCCTCCGTGGCCTTTGCCCTTTTGTTTCATGTTCCCGTCCGCTGTCTGGGCTGGTGTGCCGCCGGGGGAGCTCTGACCTGGGGGCTCCGCATGATTCTGATGCGGGAATTTGATCTCGGCATAGTCACGGCGACCTTTATTTCAGTTACGGTGATGAGTCTGTGCTTCATCGGCATTTCCCCCCGGATCCGGGTGCCGCGGCCGGTTTTTACCGTGGCCAGCATCATTCCCATTATTCCCGGCCGAAATGCCTATATGACTTTGTTAAGCGCCATACAGATTTATGACGGCACGGGATCCCGGCTTCAAGAAATTGAATCCTTTTGCTTAAACGGCATCACCACCGGGGCTATAATGCTGGCAATGGGGGCGGGCATCGCGCTGCCTCCGCTCTTCTTCTATCGCAAGCGTCCGGTGGTTTGATATGCTCTCTTTAATTGTTGCTCATACGGAAAATTATGTAATCGGCCGGGGCGGGAAGATGCCCTGGCACCTCCCGCGGGATCTCCGTCATTTCAAGGAACTTACCTGGGGACATACCATTATTATGGGTCGCAAGACCTATGAAAGCATCGGGGGCCCTTTGCCGGGGCGTCTTAACGTAGTGGTTACCGGTAATCCGGACTATCAGGCGGCCGAGGGCGTTGCTTTGGTGCCTTCCCTGGCCGAGGGCGTCAGAAGAGGCGGATCGGACAAGGAGGTTTTTGTTATCGGGGGATCTCAGCTTTATAAAACCGCCTTTCCGCTGGCGGATCGCCTTTATGTTACCCTGATAAAGGCCCACATAGAGGGAGATGCCTTTTTCCCGCGCTATTCTCCGGAGGACTTCGACGTGCTTAGCAGAGAGGAGTTTTCGGGAGATATGAAAAACGCCTTTGCCATGGAGTTCCTGACCCTGGCCCGGAGGTCGCATTTCCTGTAGTACCGGAGCTCTCATGCCGGGCTTGCTGCCTGTAATGAACTGCTTGCCCCCGCCGCCATTTACACCCAGAGGGGAAACAAGGGGAAGAGAGGAAGCGACCGGAGAAGATAAGGAGGAGTTATGGCGGTTTACTGTATCGGCGATATTCACGGCTGCTATGATGAATTCAGGCATCTTCTGGAGGAGATGGCTTTCAATCCCGCCTGCGACGAGCTCCTTCTTACGGGGGACATTATCGGGAGAGGGCCGAAGCCTTTGGACACGGTGCGCTTTATCCGGGATCTCGGTGATCGCGCCACCTTTGTGCTGGGGAATCATGACCTGAATTTTCTGGCCATTGCCTACGGCTTCAAGGAGCCTAAGAGAAAGGATCTCCTGCAGGATCTCCTGAGTTCCCCGGATCTTGAGGACATTGCGGAATGGTTCAGCAGCGCTCCTCTGGTGTTCCGGCATCCCCGGGTTCCCGTCTGTCTGGTGCATGCCGGCATTATTCCGGAATGGGATATCGAGACGGCCCTGGCCATGTCCCGGGAGGTTGAGCAGACTCTGAGACAGCCGGTTTCCCGGAGCCGGTTTCTGCAGCGCATGTTTGCCGATACCCCGGATCGCTGGGATCCCGAACTCGCCGGTATTGACCGGATCCGCTTCTTTGTGAACGTCTTTACCAGGATCCGGCTGTGCCGCCCGGATGGTTCCCTGGATTTCAAAAATAAAAATTCCCCCGAAGAGGCCGCTCAGGAGGGACTCCGGCCCTGGTTCGAGCTCCGGAAGCCCGCTTCCGCAGACGCAGTCTCCCTGGTATTCGGGCACTGGGCCGCTCTGGCCGGAAAATGCTATATCCCCGGCATTAAGGCTCTGGATACCGGCTGCGTCTGGGGCGGCCGTCTTACCGGCTGGCGCTGCGATACCGACACCTTTTACAGCGTTCCCTCGGGGTACAGCATTCCTCTCATTAAGAGCTGATTCCTGGAAATCCGGAGAATCGGGAGCGGACATTGGCTTCAGCTTCTCCGGCTCCGGAGGATTCTTCCCGGCAGCTTCTGAAAATCAAATATTGTTTTCCTTAATTTATTGAGAGTTATCCCCTAGTTTTCCCCATTATTCAAATACACCAGACACACCAAAATGGCTGTGTCATGCGGTTTCCCATAGTATGAAAAAAATTGCATAAAAGTTGTTGACGCCTCCTTTGCTAGGGTATAAAATATACCCTAGCAAAGGAGGCGGATTTATGGGCAGAATTGCGAAGACTGAAGACAATATTGTGAGCATTCCCAAGAGCGTTTCTGTGACGGCGAAGGGGTATGTTTACTGGAACGCCACTACTACCTGGGTAGATAAGGCCAACGGAACCGGAAAAAGAGCAGACCATAAAAAGGAATGCATCGGTGTGATTTTATGTCCGGGCAGTGACTGGAAAAAGGATCGGCGCATGTACGCAAACCCGACTTACTACCAGCTCTTTCCTTCAAATAAAGGTTCTTCGCAAAATACTCAATCCGGCAAAGCTTCCACTGCGTGCAAGGAATACCCGCAAAGGTTTGACTGCATTTCAGTGGGGCTGTATGCAGTGGTAGACAAACTGGCGGAAGAGTCCGGATTGTATGATGTCCTTCTGGATGTGTTCGGAACAGAAAACACTCAGTTAATCTTGGATTTGGCGATGTACATGATTTCCGGTGAAACGGCAGTGATGCAGCATTTTCCGCATTGGGCTGCCAGCCATGCTATTTTCTCAGATAGCATCCGGAGCGACAGCTTTATCAGCGCTTTTGAAAAGGAGATATCGCTGTCTCTCATCAATAAATTCAAAAATTCCTGGGCTCCTGTGGCTCTTGGAGATGGCCGTGTTTTTGTGTGTTATGACTCCACAAATACAAACTCCCGGGCGAAGGGAGTGTTTCTTGTTCAGAAGGGACACGCTAAAGATGATCCCGAAGAAGATCAGGTGAATACGGAATATGTGATTCGCCAAAAAGACGGGCTTCCAATAACTTTTAACGTGTATCCCGGATCAATAAATGACATCAGCGAAGCAGCAAATATGTTTGACTGTCTCAGCGAGTTAAGAAAGTCGAAACAAAGGCACCAGGAACGAAACAAAACCACCGAAGATAACATCAGCATTGCGGTCATAGCTGACCGTGGGTATGTCTCATATGACAATATCAAAGACCTCAGGGACAAGGGAATAGGATTTATCTTTTTGCTGAAAAAGAACATGGATATCACCAGTGAGGTTCTCGATAATCATATTGACGAAGTCAAAAAATCTGCCAATTTCATGTTGAAAAATGGGAAGTTCGCACTGACTGTAAAGAAGAAAATCTTCCCGGATGACGAAAAGGAAAGCTGGTTCCATATTGTGTGGGATTCTGAACTGGAAACAAGCCACCGATACGCTCTGGAAAACGATCTGATTGGAAAGGCGAATAACCTGAAGAAAAATATGGAAAAGGGAACCCGCATGACAGGTGAAAATCTTAAGGGGTATCGCAAATACTTTAACATCTCCTGTCATGAGGATGGCACACTAAAAGTTAATCAGCGCGGAAGAGGATCAGGAAAGACTGCCAGCGTGCCGGCATATGTGATTGATTCATTCGAAAGGAATTCGGCAGCTATCGATAAAGCTCACAAATGCTGCGGTTATATTGTGTACGTTTCCGATCAGGAAATGACGGCTGCGGAGACAATCGAAACCCTTGTCAGAAGAGACGGTGTTGAGAAGACTTTCAGAGCATTAAAAAGCTGGCTTGGCATGGATAAAATCGGAGTTCACTCAGAAAATTCAATGCATGCGAAAAATCTGATTTGGTTTGTTGCTTCCGTCATAAGGACGCAGCTCTTTACAAAAACGGAAACAGCACGCCTGCGGGAAAAGAAAAGGAACAGCATTCCGGCTGTCGTGGATTTGCTGGAAGAGATCAGAGCCGATAAGGATTTGTTAACAGGAACGTATGCCCGTCGATATTTGCCAACCAAATTGCAGAAAAGAGTCCTTAATCTGACTGGTGTGACTCTTGAAGACATAGACGCCGTTATCGAAAATCTTACTGACTGAACCATGATAAAATACTGCTAGGGTGTAACACCTCAATAAATTAAGGTGTTTTTATTGTATTTCAGCAGGATTTTTATTATATTTCCGGCGTTGGTCTGTGTCTGTTCGGAGAGGCCGGTTTTTTAAGAGCTAAGAGATCGAATGAAGAAAGACAGACAATGAGAGAAAGTGAGATATAGAGAAATTGAGAAAGAGACAAACAGTAAATAAAGACAGAGAGAATAAACACAGATAAAGCAAAGAAAGACTAAGACAAAGATTGACAGAATGGTTGACAGAATGGTTGACAGAAATGATTGACGGAAAGATGAAGACAGAAAGTTAAAGACGAGGTGAAAAGAAATGCCCTATATCAAAAAGGATTTTATCGAAAGGCTCATTGACCGGGTCGATATTGTGGATGTTATCGGAGCCCGGCTCACACTGAAGCGTTCCGGGAGCAGCTATATGTGCTGCTGTCCCTTTCATAACGAGAAGACCCCGAGCTTCAGCGTCAGCCAGCAAAAGCAGTTCTATAACTGCTTCGGGTGCCATAAGTCCGGCAACGTGCTGGGCTTTATCATGGACTATGATCAGCTGAGCTTCCCGGAGGCGGTGGAGCAGCTCGCCAAGGAAGCCGGGGTACAGGTGGAATATGAGGAGAGCGCCGGTCATGCTCCGGAGAAGAAGGAGCGGGAGGTTGACTTCTACGATATTCTGGAGCGGGCCGCGCTCTTATTTGAGGCCGAGCTCCCCCGGCATCCGGAGGCCCTTAAGTATCTTCATGACCGGGGACTCTCGGATGACACCCTCCGGCGTTATCATGTGGGCTTTGCTCCGGAATCCTG
>JAEEGI010029950.1_pt1 | contig 10257 bp, 6 predicted proteins | sample 8958751 | NCBI WGS metagenome assembly JAEEGI01 (sample SAMN16246545, study PRJNA631951) | gut metagenome | biome: gut microbiome; feature: rumen; material: KS-attached | host: Bos | place: Iran: Karaj | collected 2018-10 | reverse complement strand
TGAAGGAACGATTGGAGTAACCCCTGTTCCTTTCAATAAACGTATCAATTTGTTACGTTTATTCACGTATTATTCGTGTTTTTACCCGATTTTATTTGATAAACGTAAAAATTCCGACATTTTAACCGAAGAGGGCGGCCGGTTCGGTCACCCTCTTGTCACGACTAAACAGTTGCTTTAAAAGTACAAATTGTTCATGCGTTGAGTTTGGTGAATAAATAGTGCGGTCACCTGACCGGACCGCTTCGGTCGCTCGATTCTGACGGGATGAGCTGCCCGAAACGACTTACAGATTGCTCGGAACTGGCACTAACTCCGTGGTTACATCAAAAACATCTGTTCTCCCGTTGCAGGAATTGCAAAGTGGTGTGATGTACCAATGCTGGTCGATGCTATAAGCTTTTTGCACATGAGCACCGACAAGGTTCACCGTGTTGTAACAGTTCGTCGCACCGCAATATCGGGCTTTCTTGCCAGTCATTGCTTCCCAATACTCTAACCAAGAACTATATCCTCTCGGAGCTTGGAATCTGCTTGATCCGATTACATTTTTTACTAGCATATCGAAAGATGGTTCATGTTCGACATCCTATTCCCTGATAGTTCAGCTTCAGCCCGGTTACTTTATACAGGTGTCGAAGTATCCTGTCGATGAAAACATGTCAAGTTGTGTGCCATTGCATCAATTCTGTCATATCCGCATATAAATATGACAAATTTTCAATTTTATATGTCAATTTGACAAAATTATTGCATATTTATGAAATAAAATGTAAAAATATTCGATTTTATTTGGCGATTTGTATACAAAAGTGTATTTTTGCGGTGTTAATAACCCAATCTTGGCGATAAATGCAGTTAATGTTATGATACAAGAACTTAAAATAAAGAACTTTATGTCGTTCAGGGATGAGGTGACGCTCAGTTTCGAGGCGACAAAAGACAAGACCTTTGAAGATAGTCATATTGTTGAGGTGGCTCCCGGGGTTCGTTTGCTTCGTTTTGCTATGGTATATGGTGCCAATGCCTCAGGTAAGACGAACCTGCTGTTTTCGTTGGTGTTTTTACATGATTTTGTGTTTTACAAGCCGGATGACATTGAAGAGGAAACCGGATCGGAACCTTTCCGCCTTGATGCAGCAACTCCGAATGAACCAACAGAGTTTAGTATTAAATTCTATGTTGATGACATTAGGTATTGGTATGAACTGAAACTTGACCAACAAAAAGTGCTTTTGGAGCGCTTGTATTATTATAATTCGGTTCAGCCTACAAAGTTATTCGAACGTACATGGAAAGATGGCGAATCTATTCTTGATTTCAATTCAACAGTAGTGAAGATTAGTCAAGCGGCTAAAGAGGAGCTGTCGTTGAAGTGCCTTCCCAATATGTCGTTTTTTGCGGCTCGTAAACAGGTGAATGTGGCCATGAAAGAAATAGATGCGGCTAGGGAGTGGTTCCGAAATGGGATTCTTCCTATGGTGAAACCGCAAACAAGAATGTTTGAATATGCAAGCGAAAAGATGCTTGAAAACAGCGTTCTAAAAGAATATCTGCTCGATTTCATTCACAGGGCGGATTTCAACATTTCTGATGTTAAGACGGATGTGATTAAGCAACCTATTCCACAAAAGGTGCTTAACCTAATGTTGCAAGATGATGGTGCGCCGAATGAGGTTAAGGAAAGGTTGACAAAAGATAAAGCGTTTGATGAGATTCGAACGACTTTTGTCCACAAGGTTCATAACAGCCGTGGCGAAGAGAGTTATGTCCTTCCTGATGAGTATCAATCGGATGGCACTAAGCGTACTATTGGTGTCGAAGCGGCTATTTTTGAAGCAGTACGTAAACAAGCCATGCTTTTCATAGACGAAATTGAAGCCTCGTTGCATCCCGATTTGGTCGAGTTTGTAATAGAACAGTTCCTTTCGCAGCGCAATAGAGCCCAGTTGCTTGTCACAACACATTATGATCCCTTGTTAAATACCGTAGGGGACGACCTCATTCGCAAGGATTCCGTTTGGTTTACGGAAAAAGATGAAACGGGAAACACCGACCTTTATTCTTTGGTGGAATTCAAGGGATTGAATAGAATCTCATCGTTGCAAAAAGCTTATCGCAATGGAGTTTTTGGGGCATTGCCGAACATTAAATAAACCATTCCCATGGCGAGAAAAGCATCCATAAGAATAAAGAAAAGCCCGATACCTACCCTTATCGGGGCGGGTATTACCGAGCAATGGTATTTCAAGCATTTGAAAACGCTGAAGGATTACCGCGTAAAGATACGTCCTCGCTTTTTTGGAACGGAAACAGCCAATGGCATGGCGAAAAGGATTGAAGAAGTGCTTCAGAATGATGGCTTTGCCATTTGTGTGTTTGATGCCGATGTGTCAACGTGGAATGAGTTGGAGCTTAAAAAATGGAATGCCCTCCGGCGAAAGTATAAGGACAATCCATCGGTGTTGCTTTGTGATTCGCTTCCGTCAATAGAGTATTGGTTTTTGTTGCATTACGAAAACACGAATCGCTTTTTTGGCACTTCTCGTGTTGTTGGTGAAGAACTGAAAAAGTTCATTTCGCAATATGATAAGACCGAGCAATTCCTTCAAAACCCAAAGTGGGTGGCAGATATGATTGGGGAAGGCCGTATGGAAGAAGCATGCAATAGGGCAGAAATGTTTGGGGTTGAAGGTGAGTCATATACGAATGTTTATAAGGCGGTCAAGTTAATGGGAAATAAATAAGACATGAATCCAATTAAGGTAGAGCAGAATGCGGTAGATGAAGTCAGAGCTTGCTTTGACGATTGTGATAGAATACTCGCTGGAGTTCAAACTAACGATAAAACTATTGCTTGGGATGGACATTTGTATCTTTTTAATGATTCAAGTTGTAGAAAAGATTCGTATTATGCTAAAATTCCGGTTCAAGTTAAAGGGGTGAGCTGTTCGGAAAAGCATCCCGATAATATTAATTACTCCATTGACATTGCTGATCTTAAAGCATATAAAGATGATGGTATAGCATTTTTTGTGGTTTATATAAATAAAAGAAAGAAAACGGTTTATTATGTACTTCTTGCCCCAATTGAAATTAAAGCCATAATATCAACATGTTCTGAGCAAAACAGCAAATCCGTTTCATTAAAGAAACTGGATTGCTCAAATTCAAATGAATTGGACTTGTTGTTTAGAGTTTTTTATAATGATTGCAAACGTCAGAAGAGTGTTGTGGATATGCCTGTATTGTCTTTTGAAGATTTGAAAGATTTGGGAAATCCCAAACTAACAGTTTATGGCTTCACTGCTAGCGATATAGCTAATTTACCACGAGCATTAGCGAAAAAAGATGCTTTCATTTATGCAGATGTTGAAAAAGGCTCGATTAGTTTGCCCTATCCAATTGGTACCAGCAGGTGCTCTATTGCGGTTTCTCAAAAAATAGAAAAGCAAGTCTTTGTTGGGGAAAAAGCTTTCTTCGATTTTTATTCTCTAACATACAATAGAGACAATGACGTTTTTTCGGTTGGTAAGTGTTTGGAAATAGTTTCAGCCACCAATAATCCAGAACTAATTCATGTTAAAGTTGGTTTCGATATTAAAAAGTACAAGCTGACGGAAGCAATTAATGAATTGGAGTTTTTGTTGTCTTTATCGGTTGAGAAACGCTTAACTATTGCAGGTTGTAGCCTTGACATGGATCAATCAGATGATAAAGGAAAAAGTGTGATAACTGAATTGAGTGGATTTAAAGGTTTGCATGAAAGATTTGTGAAATTGCAAAAAGCTTTGGATGTTTTGCATGTCAAGGATGATTTGGATCTGAAGCTGATGAAGAAAGATTCAGATAGACTTATTGATATTTTGATTTCAGCTTTTGTTGAAAATAAAGATGTAATTGAGAAGCAAGATGTGGGGTTAATTACTGAAATAGGGTTGTGTAATATCAATGTCTTGGTCTTGGTGGCAAAGACAGGAGAAAACACCTATCATCTGTATGACTTTTTTAATTGTCCTTTTGATTTACATGGGTCGTATGGCGATGATAAGGTCTTTCCCATAACGCCATATGCTATTCTTGACAAGGACAAAATTCTCAAGTATTCCAATATTGACTACTCTGATATTCTTTCTTCTTTTAAAGCGATCATGAATAATAATCCTAAGTGTTTTCATATTGCTAATACCGTGGGATTATATTTACTCCTCGCATATGATGAACAAACAACGAAGAATGAAATACTGATTAAGACCGCTAAAGAAGTGTTTGATTGGTTGTATGAGGTTGAGGATGATGAACTATCGAAATTGTCTAGCAGACTCAATGTTCTTCAAATAAAAAAGCGGTTAGGGCCGTTAGGTGATTCTGAAAAGGAAGAACTTTACGAAATCGCTGAAAACACAGAATCAGATGATGTAAAATTTGCTGCATATCTGCTTCTTGATGAACAAACACATGCTATGAGGTTTTTCAATAAACTAAATGGTGATGTACAGAGTTTTTATCGAACTTTGCCAATATTTCATTTTGTAAAAGAATAAACACACAAATATATGGACAAACTAAAAATGCAAACCCACAACATCGTGGACGAAAACATAAAGAAGATCGCCGAACTCTTCCCCAACTGCCTCACCGAGCGCCTTGACGAGAACGGGAAGCCGGAAGCGGCGATTGACTTCGACCAGCTCAGGCAGGAACTCTCGAAGGACATCGTGGAAGGCCCCGAGGAACGCTACCTGTTCACTTGGCCCGACAAGCGCAGCGCCATCCGCCTGGCCAACGCGCCGACCACCGACACGCTGCGCCCCTGCCGCGAGGAGAGCGTGGACTTCGACAACACGCAGAACCTCTACATTGAGGGCGACAACCTCGAAGTGCTGAAGCTGCTGCGCGAAAACTACTTGGGCAAGGTGAAGATGATTTACATTGACCCGCCTTACAACACGGGCAACGACTTCGTGTATAACGACGACTTCGCCCAGACCACCGGCGACTATGTCCACAACAGCGGGCAGGAGGACGAGGAGGGCAACCGCCTCGTGGCCAACACCGAGAGCAACGGACGTTTCCACACCGACTGGCTCAACATGATTTACCCTCGCCTGAAAGTGGCCAAGGACTTGCTGAGGAAAGACGGTGCAATATTCATTTCAATAGGTGATGACGAAGAAGCGAATCTGATAAAACTGTGTGATGAAGTATTTGGTGAATATAATTTTATTGCAAGTATTTGTCATAAGCATCGTGCATCAGTATCGAACGATAGAATAATCTCTGAAAATCATAACCATTTGGTCTTTTATGCTAAGGATTTTAATACGCTGTATGCAAATCAGAAATTAATAGGAGAAGATCCAGTCCTTGAAGGGTTTAATCTGACAGATGAAAAGGGTAAATATCGTTTGACACCCGTTGATGGTCCCGGGGGCGCTAAGAAAGGAAATCCTCATTATGTGTTTTTAGGTGTAGATGGTTATTGGAGATATTCGAAAGAAACGATGCAGAAAAAGTATAATGATGGTCTTATTGTTAGGACTCCCAATGGACTTCAGCAAAAATACTATTTAGAACAAGCTCGAGAATCTCGTCGAACTGTTACGACATGGTGGGATGATGATTTTCTTACATCATCTGCCACTAAAGCGTTAGATGAACTAATGGGAGTAAAATGTTTTGATAACCCCAAGAGCGTAAATCTTATTCTTAGATGCTTGAAAATGATGACGTTCTTTGATAAAGATGCAATTGTTCTCGATTTCTTTTCTGGGAGTGCTACAACTGCACATGCTTTGTTACGACTTAACGCATTAGATGATGGATGTCGAAAATTTATATTAGTTCAGTTGCCAGAAGAACCTGTTGAGAATAGTGTAGGGTGGCAAGCAGGCTACAAGAACATCTGTGAAATCGGCAAGGAGCGCATCCGCCGTGCAGGCAAGAAAATCGTTGAAGAACAAGAAAAGAAACGGATGGAGGAAGGTTTGTTTGCTGGCTCTTCGGCAGGCTCAGAGGCCAGGCCCTTGGACATCGGATTCCGCGTGCTGAAGCTCGACAGCTCCAACATGCAGGATGTGTATTACTCGCCCGAGCAATTCAACGAGAACCTGCTCTTCGAGGACAACATCAAGCACGACCGCACCGACGAGGACCTGCTTTTCCAAGCCATGATAGAGCTTGGCATCGAGCTTTCGGCCAAAATAGAGAAACGCGAAATCGCGGGCAAGACCGTCTGGAGCGTCGCCGACAACTATCTCATGGCCTGCTTCGACAAGGACGTGAACGAGACCACCATCACCGAAATCGCCCGCCAGCATCCCTACTACTTCGTCCTCCGCGACAGCAGCCTCGCCACGGACAACGTAGCGGACAACTTTGAGCAGATTTGGGAGGAGTATTCGAAAGAGACGGTAAGGAGGATAATATAAAGCGCTATGAAAATAAGGACAATAGACGATTTGCAGTCTTTGATAGACAACGAAATTGAAGAATCTACGGTGTTAGATTATAAAAGTACCATTGATAAGAATAAACCAAATTGGAAGGAGGAATTGGCGAAGGATGTTAGTGCAATGGCCAATGCAAATGGAGGAGTAATTATTTATGGAATTATGGAAAAAGCTGTTGGTAAGGGGCATTCTGTTCCTGAAAAGTTAACCCCCATTTCTAATACTTTAATGTCAAAAGACAGTTTTTCTCAGTTGTTATCCTCAAATATTCAACCTGTTATTGAAAACGTGGAAATAAATTACATTCCTTATAATGATCAGAGTGGTTTTTTTGTAGTTGAAGTACCACAAGGTATTACTGCACATCAAAACAGGTTGAGTCATCAGTATCATCGGCGAAGAAACGCTATTATTGAAGCAATGGAAGATTATGAGATTCGCGATGTGATGAACAGGAGCAAGCATCCAGTGATTGAAATGGAATTTGAGTTGCATAAGACAATAACTGAAATAACGGAAAAACCTAGGCGTAATATTCTTAATGAACCATTATCTGAAGACAAACATTACACAGAGACCAAATGTGTATTAAAGTATCGACTGGTGAACAAAGGTAAAATGTATGCCCACTATATCAATTATTTTATATATTTTCCTTTGGAATTACTGCATGATAATGAGAAAGACTACGTTAATATTGATAGTACGAATAATCTTTTTAATGTTTTCGGGAATAATACAGTTAGAGATTTAACAGCAGTTAAAGGTTTGAGCCATGAATACGGGCCTTCTAGATATGATCCCATATTGCCTGGTTTAAAAGGAAGGCAAAAAAGTGTTGAATTGAATTGGAATGGTGTTGATGACATCCTTTTGTTGCCACCGTTTGTCTATTGTGTTATGGCTGACAATGCCCCAGAACGTAAAAGAGTAGTTGAGTGGAAAGATATTAAGCTTTTTGAAGAAACAAAGTCTGTTACAAGAGATCCCTATAACATCCAGTTTAATCCAATACTATTTAAATGAAATTCAAAACACGACGTATGAAACATAGATCCATTCTAATTGTTGTTTTTTTGCTGTTGTGCATAAGTGTATTTGGACAGCAAAAGAAAACTGTACCAATGACGGTGCAGCCTCAAAAGACGGAAGTGCAAGTATTGGAGGAAACTGTTTTGCAACTGCAAGCAGAGAATCAGGCTATGCAGAAACAGTTGGAGAGGATGGAGAAGGAAGTTGAGTTTTATCGAGGAGATGTTAGAAATAAAGTTTCAGAGTTAGATGAAGACCAGAGTCGTTGGCTTACTATTTTGACTATTATTATAGGGTTGATAGGAGTTGTCTTTGGTATTGGCGTACCATTATATATTAATAATGACAATAGAAAACGTATGGAAAACAGGTTCTCCGAGATGAAGGACGACTTAAAAGATCTGGTAAATGTTGCAACAGAGCAAGCTGGGAATGCGACGACTCAGGCAAATAATGCAAAAGAAGCATTGATTCAAATTCAACCTCAAATCAAGTTCGCTACGGAACAAGTTTCAACTGCTACAGAGCAAGTTAGAACAGCCACAATACAAGCTTTAAAAGCAGAAGAGGCTTCGAATATGATGCAAATACAAGTGAAGACAATTACAGAGCAAGTCGCATCTGCGACAGTACAAGCAATGGTTGCTGCCGAACAAGCGAAGCAGGCAAAACAATCTTTAGCTGAAATTGAAGATTTAAAAAAGCATGTTGATGAATTAGAAAAGAAAATAAATGAAGATGCCCTTGCAGCCGAAAAAGCTGCTAAAGAAGCTCAAGCTAGCCAGTTGTTTACACAAGCAATGTCTGAAAAAGACCGGCAAAAAGCTATTGAATTATATACCCAAGCGATAGATTTTAAACCAGATTTTTCATGGGCATATAATAATCGAGGAATTTTAAGGAAGGATTTTGGAGACAAAGAAGGCGCGATGAAAGACTATGACAAGGCAATAGGGCTTGACCCGAATAATGCAGCGGCATATAATAACCGGGGAAATTTAAAGGATGATAAGGGAGACAAGGAAGAGGCGATGAAAGACTATGACAAGGCAATAGAGTTGGATCCAAATTATGCAGTGGCATATAACAACCGAGGGAATCTAAGGTATAACAAAGGAGACAAGGAAGGTGCGATGAAAGACTATGACAAGGCAATAGAGCTTGACCCCAATAGTGCAGTGGCATATAACAACCGAGGAAGTCTAAGGAAAGATTCGGGAGATGAGGAAGGCGCGATGAAAGACTATGACAAGGCAATAGAGTTTGTCCCCAATTATGCAGCGGCATATTTCAACCGAGGAATTCTAAGGGATGACAATGGAGACAAGGAAGGTGCGATGAAAGACTATGACAAGGCAATAGACCTTGACCCCAATTATGCAGCGGCATATAACAACCGAGGAAATCTTAAGAAGAATAAGGGAAACAAAGAAGGCGCGATGAAAGACTATGACAAGGCAATAGAGCATGACCCCAATTATGCAGTGGCATATTTCAACCGAGGAATTCTAAGGGATGACAATGGAGACAAGGAAGGTGCGATGAAAGACTATGACAAGGCAATAGAACTTGACCCCAATTATGCAGTGGCATATTTCAACCGAGGCATTCTAAGGGATGACAAGGAAGGTGCGATGAAAGACTATGACAAGGCTATCGAACTTGACCCAAGTTATGCAGTCGCATATAACAATCGAGCTGATTTATGGGTGATCATGGGTGAACTGGATAAAGCTTTAGATGATATTAATAATGCGATAAAATTGGATAACACATACCATGTGTCGTATGTAACCAGGGGAGAAGTATATTTGGCTATGAATCTCCCTGAAAAGGCTATTCCTGAATTCGACCATGCTTTGTCAATAGACGATGGTATTAAACAAGCCTACGATAACCGCGCAAAATGTTATAGAAAACTTGCAGAATCAGAAAAAGATCCATCAAAGAAAGCCGATTATATTGCAAAAGCTGAAGCCGATGAAAAGAAAGCGGAATCATTGAAGAAAGAAGAGAAGCAATGAAATTCAAATTCAAAATACAGCAATACCAGACCGATGCGGTGGAAAGCACAGTGAGCGTATTCGCGGGACAACCCTCGAAGACCAACGCGCAGTATCGCCGCGACTTAGGCAAGCAGAAACAGCAGTTGAAAGCCGAGTTTGAGGAGGACTATGTGGGATACCGCAATGCCGATGTGGAACTCAACGCCAGTCAGCTGTTGGAAAACATTCACCATCAACAGGTGCAGAACGACATCCCGCTGAGCAAGTCTTTAGCGGCCACCAACGGCCTCGGTGCCTGCTCCTTGGATGTGGAGATGGAGACGGGCACGGGCAAGACCTATGTCTATATCAAGACCATGTTCGAGATGAACAAACGCTTCGGCTGGTCGAAGTTCATCGTGGTGGTGCCCAGCATCGCTATCCGCGAAGGAGTCTATAAGAGCTTCACCATGCTGGAGGAGCATTTCATGGAACTCTACGGCAAGAAAGCCCGCTATTTCATCTACAACAGCGCCAACCTCACCCAAATCGACTCGTTCAGCAGCGATGCCAGCATCAACGTGATGATTATCAACGTACAGGCATTCAACACCTCGTTTAAGGAAGGCGCGTCCAACAAGGAGGCGCGTATCATCTACTCCAAACGCGACGATTTTCAAAGCCGTCGTCCCATCGACGTGATTGCCGCCAACCGTCCTATCATCATTATGGACGAGCCGCAGAAGATGGAGGGCGAAGCCACGCAAAGGGCCTTGCGCAACTTCAAG
>JAEEGI010029949.1_pt1 | contig 10257 bp, 8 predicted proteins | sample 8958751 | NCBI WGS metagenome assembly JAEEGI01 (sample SAMN16246545, study PRJNA631951) | gut metagenome | biome: gut microbiome; feature: rumen; material: KS-attached | host: Bos | place: Iran: Karaj | collected 2018-10 | reverse complement strand
CCCATAGAGTGGAGGATCCTTGAAAGAACTGATGAATATGCGCTTCTGATGACGAACAGCATCCTTGACGGCGGCGGTTACGACGGATATGACGACCGTAAGACGACGCAGTGGAAGACGAGCTGCATGTATTACGGGCTTAATAACCCAAATGGCAACACTAAAAAGGAAAAATCATACACGACAGGGACAAGAATAAACGACAGAGTCCTCATGGAGATGGAGATCGGAGGCGTTAAGTGCAAGCGCGCGATCCCCACGATAGAAGTGCTCACGAACAAGAAGTACGGATTCAGTACTTCGTGGGAGGCAGACAAGAACAGGATCGTCAAACCTTCTGATCATTACGATCAATGCACAAACCATAAGGCAACAAGAAATGGGTTAAGTCTCTACGGGCCTTACTGGGTTGTCAATGAGAAGGTCGGACAGGCAGTGATCGTCGACACGACCGGAAAGATCTACGAGGGTAAGCTGGATTGTAATGTCTATGAGATTGGGGTCGTTCAGATGATCAAGGTCGATCTGACGCTGTGTAATGTTTATGAGGAATGAGTGTAAAGTTACGCATGACCGGAAGAATATAAAGAAACATAAGACCGGAAAGATATAAGGTTGCGTAATACCGGAAGGACAGAGTAAGATAAATGATGAAACACCGGATAGGGAAAAAGGGAGTGATCACTGCCTGCGCCATTGTGGTGAGCCTGCTGCTTGCCTCGTGCACAGCGGGCGACGTGACCGAAGAAAAAACCGGCAGTGAACAGGCACGTACAACTATCAAAGTAGAAAACGAAGCGTCTGACACAACCTCTGAAAAGACGACAGAGGAAGTGCCGGACGCCGTTCAAAATGAAGACCCGAAAGATCAGCCCGGTTCGACAAATGACGATGCCCAAAAGGACAGTATCGCAGGCAACCCGGCAGACGAGGCGGAAACAGGCTTAAATACTGATACTATTGTTGTAGAACCTGAGATAGTGATAAGCGAAATTCTGTCATCGAACTCGAAATACATGGAGCACGACGGTGATTTCTGTGACATCATTGAGCTCGCAAATGTATCGGATGAGGATGTAGATCTTGGAGAGTTTTATATTTCGGACACGCTTTTCAACCCCATGAAGGCGCACCTTACGGGCGTGATCGAGAGGGGCGGGACGGCTGTCTTTTTCTGTGTCGGTGAGGGAGCGGATGACACGCTTTCTGAACTGCCTTTTAAGATCTCAGCCTCCGGCGAGACTGTCGTGCTTTCGGATGCGCAGGGGAACATCATCGAAACTATGCATGTCCCGAAGCTACAGAAGAACACAAGCTTTGCACGCAGGGAAGACGGAAGCTTCGCGGTCTGCGAGAACCCCACTCCCGGGCTCGCCAACGACTCCGTGACAGCTGACATGATCGTGGGCAGACTTTCAGTGAGCCCCGGGGACGGAACACGCTCCGAGGGACCCGTCGAGGTCACTTTTGGTGTCCCTGCGGGCTGCGATGTGTTTTACACTCTCGACGGGAGTGAGCCGAAGACTTCCTCAAAGAAATACTCAGGGGATCCTATCGTCTTAAAGAAGACCACGACTGTGAGGACTCTCACAAGACTCATCCTTACTCCTCGAAAATCCGAAATCACCACACTACAAGACACTGACACTGACACTGACACACCACAAGACACTGTCACCACACTACAGAATCCTGACACCACCACATCACAGAAACCTGACACCGACACACTACAGAATCCTGACACCACCACATCACAAGTTTCTGACACGCTTCAAAAAACCGAAAGCAGTATAAATAGCGGAACTACTGCTGTAGAAAAAACGAAACTGCAGTCGTTTTCCTTCTTTATAAATGAGCCCGATGAGACGCTCGATGATGTGTGCGTGGGTATAAGCGTCGGAGATCTTTCGCGTCTTAATGCATCACCGCACAGTAGCACCAGGTACCCCGCGAGCATCGCCATGTACCGTGACGGTCTCAAGGTCTTTGACGAGACTGTCGGGATGAATGCGCACGGCAACACGAGCGCGGTCTACGACAAGAAAAGCTACAGGATAAAGTTCTCAAAGAAGTTCGGTGAGAGCAAGTTGCATTACAGGCTTTTTGATAATCTCGACATAGACAGCTTCGATTCGTTCGTGCTGCGCGGCAGTTCCCAGGACAACGAGGACATAATGCTCAAGGACGAGCTCGTCCCCGAGATACTGAGGCAGGGAGGGATTGTCGACGAGGTGCTGACCACGTCCTACCGTCCCGTGAACCTTTACCTGAACGGCGAGTACAGGGGACTTTACTACATCCGTGAGCACATCGACGGGCCGATGATCGCATCACACTACGGCTGCAACGAGGAGGATGTCACGATCGTCGAGCAGTGCAAGGAGATCAAGTGCGGTACAGCCGGCAAGGAGTGGACCGACCTCTGGGACTATGTGGGAAGCCACGAACTGACCGACCCCGAAGCCTACGCGCATGTGGAGTCGCTCGTTTCGCTCGAGAGCGTGGCTGACTACTACCTGATCCAGATCTGGCTGCACAACATTGACACCGACAACCTGCGCGTCTACAAGGTCGGAGACGACAAGTGGCGCTACGCGCTCTACGACCTTGACCTCACCCTCAACGACGACGGCACGAACGGCCCGACGTTTATGCTGGGAAGGTACAATCGTGGGCTATATACGTTCAATGCCCTTGTTTTTAAGCTTCTTAAGAACCCCGAATTCATGGAGCTCTTCCTCTCGAGAATGCAGCTGCTGTACACGACGATCCTCTCGGAGGAGAAGGTCTTAAAGATCGTGGACGCCTTCGTCGGGAAGATCGACCACGACATGGAGCGCAGCTGCGCGCTTTGGGGACCGCACACAGACTCGAGCGGCGGGGTTTACTACGTGAACTACACGACGTGGAAGAGGAGAGTCGAGAAGTTTAAGACACGCTTTGCCGGCAGGACATCGCTCGTGGCAGCGGAGTTCGTGAAGCTTAAGGGTGTCGGCGAGGAGCTTGTCAAAAAGTACCTGACAGACGTGATAAAGTAAGATTCTGTAAACCATCCGTGCGCCCCGACACAATCACATGGATGCAGCACAGACGAACAGTTTGCAGTCGGGAAATAACAGCACAGTAAATACGGAGAGAAAATATGTGTCCTGATATATTTGGAATTGATTCATATACGCTTATGTGTGCGATCGGACTTGCTGCTGCGATCTCGTTTCTGATCGTGCGGCGCGAAAGGCTCGAAGTAAGCAGGGTGATCCTCACGTCGCTGGTCGTTTCGGCGATCGCCGGGATGGTCATCGGTTCAAAGATCGTTTTCTACATAACACAGCTGCCCGACATGGTGAAGAGCCATGTGACGGCAGACATCTACATCAAAGAGTTCATTGAAGCCGGATACGTCTTCTACGGGGGCGTGCTCGGTGCCTTTACGGGACTATTGGTGTGCTGTAGGATGACCCGTACCGCGAGGCGCCCGGTTCTCAACTACTTTACTCCCGCTTTTGCTTTCTTTCACGGCTTCGGAAGGATAGGCTGCTTCCTGGCCGGCTGCTGCTACGGGGTTGAGGTCGAAAGCTTCGGGCTTGTGATGGCGGACGGCGTGAAGAGATTCCCCGTACAGCTCGTCGAATCGGTGTTTGAGTTCTGCATGTTTTTCGCACTTCTTTTTGCAGAGAAGCTTTTGACGCAAAAAAAGAAGAGCCCGAAGCTCTCCTTTTATTATCTGATGATATACAGTTCTGTAAGATTTATGCTTGAATTCATCCGCGGCGATGAAGAACGTGGATTCTTCGGACCGCTCAGCACTTCGCAGTGGATCGCCCTGCTGATCTTGGTGACCGGCGCGGGAATCGCTGCCGTCAGGCTACTTCTTCGAGTGAATGCTCGAAAGTATCGGAAATACCCGCCTTCGAAGCCTTGAGGTACACAAGACCCGAGATCACGAACTTGCCAAGCATGAGCACAAGAAGGATGATGAAGGGAACTGTGAGGAAGCCGTCGGCGTAAACCATGTTTACGACCGCAATGAGACGGTCATGCTTTTCAACAATGTTGGCCGTGATGGTGTTATAAGCAGGGTTGAATACGAAAGCGATGATGATGGGAAGAACGCCCACCACAAACGAAAGGTATCCGGGGATGGGGGAGATCTTCTTGTAGGTATCCTTGTTCTGGAGGATCAGTAACATGGTCTGTGATGCGGACTTGAGGTACATAACAGCCACAACTCCGACTACCATGCAGATGACGAAGATAACAAAAGGAAGATAAGACTCAACGGTCCCATACAGGGGCTCTTTTGTCTTCTTGTCCACTGCTGCGTAGAAAGCATAGCTCATGAGGATCGTGTAGAATCCGCCGAGAGCGAGAACAGCGATCATTGTGATGCTCTCACCGCTGCTGAATGCAGCCATGAACGAGATGCCGGTCTTGTGGATCTTTGTGTTCTTCTTTGCTGCGCTGCGTCCCGTGAAGTAAAGAACGAGTGATGAAACAGCCTTAAGAATACGCCAGATAGCGAACGGAGCGATAAGGAAAACCGAAAGGAAAACGGAATCGGAATCCTGCTTGGTACCGAGCGAGAAGTCGGTAAACTCTGAGCTTAAAATGCCGTCAAAAACGAAATAAAGTAAATATGCCACAAATATGATTGAGACAATTGCGTTGATCAGGTAAAGAACAGAGTCGTAATTACGCGTAACAGCGTCCACATGCTTCTGTCTTCTGATCTCGATCTGAGTGGAATTCATCTGAAGATAGCCCTCCTGTAAGCAGTTTGAAGACATTATACTTGAAAATAATAAATGAGTAAAGCAAACTTATTATAGGGATTTCAGTAAATTAGATATAGAATTTATGGGGATAATCTTTTTGGAGTGTAAAAAAAACTTGACTATCAAAATACCTCATGATACTATAATCATTGCGTGTTCGAGACCCGCTGTATGAGAAGCCGGGTCAGAGACGTGGATCAGGAGAGTTGGCCGAGTGGTTGAAGGCGCTGGTCTTGAAAACCAGTGATCCCGCAAGGGACCGTGGGTTCGAATCCCACATTCTCCGCTGAATGCGGGAACCGATTGGTTTCCGCATTCATATTTGGAAGTCACATTCCGGATAAAGTTCATAAAACCGACGTGCCCCGGTATCAAGCGGCACCACGATCAGTGTTTGGAGAAGTACCCAAGAGGCTGAAGGGGCTCCCCTGGAAAGGGAGTAGGACGTTAATAGCGTCGCATGGGTTCAAATCCCATCTTCTCCGCTCAGTTAAAAAAGCGTGTAAAACTTGTGTTTACGCGCTTTTTTCGTATTTCGAGTGTCTATGCAAAAACAGCTTTGGCATACAATTTGAATACAATAGACTCAGTTGATTTGTTTCCCCGACTGTGATAATATATAGTAAAGAAAGCAATGCAATATGTATTGCAATTTGTATTGCAAATTTTTCAATCGGAGAAATACGATATGCAGTTCGAATGGGACGAAGCAAAAGAGCAAATCAACATAGAAAAACATGGAATAGATTTTTCTACAGCAGCGCTTGTCTTCGGAGATGAAAACAGAATAGAATTCTTCGATGAACGTCATAGTACAGAAGAAGACCGATATATAACAATCGGCTCTATTAACGGAATGCTCACTGTGATTATGGTTGTGTATACCGACAGAGAAGATACTATTCGTATCATTTCCGCTCGTAAGGCCAATGAAGCAGAAAGGAAGGTATATTATGGTAAGTAAGAAGATTGATGTTAGCAAAAAGCCTACTAAAGCTCAAATTCGTATGCTCAGCGAACTAGAGGACAAACCAATTGTTTACGATGAAGACTGCCCTCAGCTTTCTGATGAAGAGCTCTCTCAGTTCAGAAGAATCTCTGACATTAGGAACGAAGAACGTAAAAAGCAAACAGTATCATTGCGCCTTTCGCCTCAGGCAGTAAGAAAAGCAAAGTCATTAGGTAAGGGTTATACCTCTGTTTTAAGCCGAATTTTAGAAGCGGCTTTAAGTGATAATGACCTTATTAAGAAGAGCTTGTGAACCATGTGAGCTGTTGAAAAAATGTTTCGGGATATTATGCAGATGGTTTCTGAATTTAAAAAGTCCATTGCAAGCATACTTGCGGATGGACTTTTTAATATTTTGTCCGTATCGTGGAGTGCACGCCCCGCGAGCGAGCTTGCTCGCGAGATCACGTGGGGAAACTATCGCAGGGCCTTATTTTTTCTCGGAGAAACAGGCTTGTAGTATTATCCCTTAAAAATTCCTCTTTCGTTTTTTCATGCCCCATATTTCACCTAAAATCGAGTTTTCACCACATAAAGAGTGTTTTGATGTGTCTGTATTGAAAAAGCCAAATTTTTATGATAATATTTACGATAGTATTTTATCATCGGGGAGAAAGCACTTCCCGGGTGATCCAAGCAGAGGAAAAAGAGGCATGAAGCTTATCGCCAGTGTTGATAAAAACTGGGGTATCGGTTACAAAGGCAAGCTGCTCGTCAGCATCCCTTCCGACCAGAGGTTTTTCAAGAACGAAACAGTCGGAAAGACTGTGGTTCTGGGGCGCAGGACACTCGACACATTTCCCGGAGGCCGGCCCCTTGCTGAACGTGAGAACATTATCCTGACACGCGACCGGTCCTACACGAACCGTGACGCGATCGTTGTGAACGGGACGGACGAGCTCGAGAAGCTGCTTGAAGGCCGCGACAGTGATGGGGTGTATATCATCGGCGGACAAAGCGTCTACGAGCAGTTCATAGACAGGTGTGACATCGCATATGTCACCAAGATCGACTACGAATTTGCGGCAGACTCGTTTCTGCCGAATCTCGATGACGACCCGGAGTGGGAGTGCACCGAGGAATCCGAAGAGAAGACGTATTACGATCTTTGCTACAGATTTTGCACATACGTCAGGAGAAAGAAAGACTGACGGACCATGCATGGTGCTGCGGATCTGCACATGCTTTTTGGAGAAAGAAGAACTGACGCGGTGTAACATAAGCGTTAGAGCTTAATAGCAGATAAAAGGGTGTAACAATCAGACTGGGAAAAGGGGTGATCGATTGGCTAACATCAAAGAGTACATGCCGGATTACATTGACGCGGACTTAGGACTGCGTAACTGCGGCAACGACGAGGAACAGTACAGGGAGGCGGTCAGGATCGTCTGTCGGTACGGTGACGAGAAAAAGACACAGCTTGAGAGACTTATGCAGGAGAGGGATTACGAAAAGTTCCTGACCGAGATACATGCTCTCAAGAACAACTTCGCAACCGTCGGAGCCATGGACCTTGCGAACAGGGCCAGGACGCTCGAGGACCGGTGCAGAGCCGGGAAGCGCGATGGGGTGATCGAGGACGGATTTGTACTTGCAGATGACTACGGTGCTTTTATTGAGGATCTTAAAAAGACCGTAAAGCAGATCGATAAGGAGGAAGGACTTGTCGCGGGAGACGAAGAGATCGCGCGATCCTTTGAGGAGATCAGGCAGTGCGTTTTGGAGGGAAGATTCGAAGCCGCTTCCGATCTGTTCGAGGTTCTGGCATTCTTTAATCTGCCTGACAAGACGGAGGCGTTTGTTGACGAGATGCGCCGATCACTCCTTGAAGAGGATAAAGACGGTGTTCTCCATGCTCTGAAGAAATATCAGATATGATCTTTGGAAAGAATTGAGGAGGAACACATGATTCAGCTTTTAGTCATTAATGATGATACGTTGACCACGGGGCTCGGCATGCACTGCGGAGCGGATTTCGAAGTCAGCGTTGCCGATTCTCCGCTCGCGGCTTTCAACAGTATCATACACATAAATCCCGACGCCATCGTTATGCACACGGGGAACGGTTTCGACCATATCCAGGTCCTTCGCAGGATCAGAAACATGCAGGCTTCGAAGTACACGCCTGTGCTCGTGGTCGCAGATGACGATGCTGTCGTCATGCTGGGGACACGCACTTCCGACGGCAGGACGGACTACAGAAAGGCTCCGATGGAGCTTGAAGCGATCTGTCACTGGGCTATGGAAAAGCTCGACGTTTCGGACGAGGCCGGACAGAAGGAAGTCCTCGTTATCGATGACGACCCTGTAGTGCTCGATCTTTCGAGGCTCTACCTGGGTGCAAAGTACAAGGTCACGACCATAAACAGGTCATACGACGTGCTTGACAGGCTCGCAACCTACAAGCCGGACCTGATCCTTCTTGACATAGCCATGCCGGACATCGACGGCAAGGAGCTTTTCAAGCTGATCAAGGAGATACCGGGCTGTGAGTCCATCCCGATCCTTTTCCAGACCGGTATGGCAGGCATCAACACGGTTCGCGAGTGCGTTAAGCTCGGTGCCGCAGGTTTTGTTATCAAGCCGCTCCAGAAGCCGGTCCTTCTCGAGAGAGTCGAAGAGGCGCTCGGTGGCGGAGAGCCCAAGAAGAAGGTCTATGTCTTCGAAGACAAGGATTTCATCTACCAGCTCATCAACGGCTTCTTGAAAGACAGCTACGAAGTGATCAGGGGAGAGTCAGTCCTCAACTCGAACAACAGACTCGAGGAGATCAACCCCGACGTCATCATGATCGATCTGGACAGCTCGGCGTTTATATTAAACCACGTGAGAGGTACGGCTTCACAGCTTTCCATCCCGCTCGTGCTGCTCACCAAGGACCTCGAGAGCGATATCGTCCAAAAGGAAAGAATGAGCCCCAACACGGCGATCGTTCAGATGCCCCTCAACAAGGAGCCTGTGCGTGAAGCAGTGACTGTGATGGCTCAGAAAAAGGCCGCTTTGGCCAAATAAAGGAATCAGTATCATGACAAATGCAACAATGACTGACAAGAAGAGGATTGTCGTTAAAGTCGGCACATCCTCTCTTGTTCATGAAGAGACGGGTCTCATGGACCTGGATAAGCTTGAGAAACTGGTCAGAGGGCTTACTGACCTGCACAACAGCGGAAAGGAAGTCATCCTTGTTTCGTCCGGTGCGATCGCTGTCGGAGTGAAGCGCCTCGGACTCAAGGAGAAGCCGAAGAACAAGGCCGGAAAGCAGGCCTGTGCGGCAGTCGGTCAGGCAAACCTGATGATGCTCTACCAGAAGATCTTCGGCGAGTACGGTGTTACCGCAGCCCAGGTCCTTATCACGAAGTACACGATGATCGAGGACATCAGCCGCAGGAACGCCAGAGCCACTTTTGCAGAGCTCCTCAAGATGGGAGTTATCCCCGTTGTTAATGAGAACGACACCGTTTCAACCGACGAGATCGAGTTCGGTGACAACGATACGCTTTCCGCGATCGTTGCGGCTCTTGTCGGGGCGGATCTTCTGATCCTCCTTTCGGACATCGAGGGCCTCTACACCGACGACCCCAGAACAAGCAAAGACGCGCGTTTTATAGATGTTGTTGAGAAGATCGACGACGAGATCCTCGCCATGGGCAAGGGCGCCGGAAGTGTCGTGGGCACCGGCGGAATGTGCACCAAGATCGAAGCTGCCCGCATCGCGACCGACTCGGGAGCCGACATGATCATTGCCGCAGGCAGCGACATGAGCATCATAAACAGGATCATCAGCGGCGAAAAGGTCGGAACCCTGTTCGTTGCTCATAAGAATGAGAATTTCCATCTGATAGATTATCTGAGTAAGTCACGCAAGAAGTAGTATCACAGGTCGATGTTCCGGTGCGTCACGGACAGAAAACCAAGACACCGGAACCGGTGGATGCAATCCGCAAAACAGAGAACACCGGAGCCGGTGGAAGCAGTCCGCAAAACAGAGGAGGTCGGAATGGCTTTAAAAACACTCGTAGTAGACGATAACGAGATCAACGCAATGCTCATCCATGACCTTCTGGAGGGTTTCTCGATCGATTCGGACATCGCAGAGTCGGCCGAGCAGGCCATAGACATGGTCTCCAACAATGATTATATCTTCATCCTGATGGACTACGTCATGCCCGAGATGGACGGTATCGAAGCGACGCGTCTTATCTGCAGGATAAAACCGCTTATGAGGATCTACGCCATGACCGGCGACCTCGGAGCGGACCTTCTCCGTGAATTCATGAAAGCCGGAGCGACGGGTGCGCTCACCAAGCCCATCAAGCTCAGCGAACTCTACGACATCATCAGAGACAATCTTTCCGAATCGGAGTACACGATCCCGGACATCCTTCGCGAGAAGATAGACGGTACGGGTTCGAGCAGAGCCGACAAGACAGGCGAGATCGATCTGCAGGAATATTTAAAGAAGATCCCCCA
>JAEEGI010029948.1_pt1 | contig 10258 bp, 4 predicted proteins | sample 8958751 | NCBI WGS metagenome assembly JAEEGI01 (sample SAMN16246545, study PRJNA631951) | gut metagenome | biome: gut microbiome; feature: rumen; material: KS-attached | host: Bos | place: Iran: Karaj | collected 2018-10 | reverse complement strand
CCGAGACGGTTGATATCGCCGATGAAGTTGCCGACGAACTCGGTCTTTGAGAAGTTGTAGACCTCGTTGGGCGTGCCGATCTGCTCGATGCAGCCCTTGTTGAACACGGCGATGCGGTCGGAGAGCGTGAGCGCCTCCTCCTGGTCGTGCGTGACGTAGATCGTCGTGATGCCGAAGTCCTTCTGCATCTTCTTCAGCTCGTTGCGGAGCTGGACGCGCAGCTTGGCGTCGAGGTTCGACAGCGGCTCGTCCATGCAGATGATCGCCGGCCCCGTGACGAGGGCGCGGGCGATGGCGACGCGCTGCTGCTGGCCGCCGGAGAGCTGGGACACGGCCTTTTTGAGCTGTTCGTCGCTCAGATCGACCTTTTTCGCGATCTCGCGCACCTTGCGGTCGATCTCATCCTTTTTCATCTTCTTGATCTTCAGGCCGAAGGCGATGTTGTCGTACACCGTCATCGTCGGGAAAAGGGCGTAGCTCTGGAAAACGATGCCGATGTTGCGGTCCTCGATGGGGACGTGGGTGATGTCGCGGTCCTTGACCACGACCGTGCCGGAGGCGGGCTCGATGAAGCCGGTGATCGTGCGCAGCGTGGTCGTTTTGCCGCAGCCCGAGGGGCCGAGGAAGGTGAAGAACTCGCCCTCCTTGACGTGGACGTTGATATCGTGCAGCGCGGTGAAATCGCCGAATTTGACGACGATGTCGTTGAGCTTGATCATGGGGCATGGCTCCTTTATTTCAGTCTAAAAACGCGGGACCGACCTCTGCGTCCGTCCGCTTCTGCGGGCGCACAGGTCGCCCCCGCGTGTTCCCGGATATGGTATATGGCGAGCCGGTTTCCCGGCTCGCCATATGGAATTGTGAAGCTTGGATTACTCGGCCTTCTGGGTCAGAACGGACCAGTCGAGGTTGTCCCAATCGGGCTCGGCGGGAGCGTCCTTCGCGTCCTTCCAGTAGAAGCCCAGGTTGGTCATGATGTTGGTCCACTCGCTGCTGTGAGCGGCCACGTACTCGGCGTAGCTCAGGTCGGTGCCGGCGACGGGATTCATCGCGAAGTTGGGGATCTCATAGATCGCGGGGATGCCGTCGGGGTACAGAACAGCGGCGGCTTCCTTGTTGCAGGGATAGGAGTCGAACTCCTCGCCCCAGGCGGCCTGCGTCTCGCCGGAGCCGAACCACTCGCAGAAGGCTTCGACAGCGGCGGTCTGCTCGGGCGTACGGCCGGCCTTGTCCAGGATGCCGATGTACTCGTTGATATAGTAGGTGCCGTCGTCGATCTCGACCAGGGCCCAGTTCTCGGGCTCCATGGTGCCCTTGAGCGGATGCTCGGAGCTCTGATCGGCAGCGTCGATCTTGCCGTAGAGAGAGGAGGAATAGAACGAGCCGATCTGCACTTCGCCTCTGTTCAGCGGCTCAAGGCCGTACTTGTAGGCGTCGTCGGAGCTGAACTTGCCCTCGGCGCAGTACTTCCACAGCTTCTGCCAGCCTTCAAGGGAGATGCCGCCGGCCGGGGAGTTGGGATCGACGAAGGGATAGAGCATGGCGGAGTTGAGGTTCATGTTGGTGGTGCCGCCGACCTTGTTCTGGCGGTACCAGGTGTAGCCGGAGTCGACAACGTCGGCCCAGTGCGCGAAGTGCAGCTTCTCGCCGTTGGTGCCGTACTCGTCGAGACGGTAGAGCATCAGGACGTTCTGAACGACCAGACCGTAGGCCTTGCCGTCATACTTGTAGTCGACCTGGTCGGCCCAGGACGGCGTCCAGTCGATGATCGAGAGGTTCTCGTACTGGCCCTTGATCAGCTGGCTCCAGCGGGTCTCGTTCAGACCGAAGATCAGGTCGCCGTCCTTGTTCTCGTTGGCGGCCTGGATGGCGGCGGTGTCGCCGGAGATGACCTCGTTGGTGTCAAGGCTGATGTTGAAGCCGGCTTCCTTCGCCTCTTCCACGAGCCAGGTAACGCGCTCGGTGGAGTTGGAGTTGGAATAGATGCGGATGGGGTAGCTCATGTCGGGCTCGATCGCGGGCTCGGCAGCGGGAGCCTCGGCAGCGGGAGCTTCGGCGGCGGGAGCCTCGGCGGCGGGAGCTTCGGCAGCGGGGGCCGGAGCAGCCTGCTGGCCGCAGGCGCACAGCGCGAAGACCATGGCGAGAGCCAGGAGCAGTGCGAATGCTTTCTTCATTTTTCATTTCCTCCAATATTTTTTTAAGTTTCCGTGTTTTTGCGGATCCTTAACGGAAATGATTTTACCGCTACCTTATATAAAAGTCAAAGGGTAGCGCGGCCGCGCCGGAGAGTTTGTCATGCCCTACAAATTAGTTGTTAAAACTTTGTAAAATCTGCCTATTGATTTTGGTTTTTGAAGTGTTTTAAAAAGACAGATCCCCCGTCGCGTCCGACGGGGGAATCGCGTCTCGCCGCCGTCTGGGGCGGAGAAAGGCGGGACGTGCCTTTACGAGAAAAAAGACGAAGCCTCCCCGGCCGCAAACGGCCGGGGAGCGCAAAGGCAGGCGCGACGCGCCTGCCCTTGCGTGGATCAAACGCGAAGAGGGGGCTCTCCGCCCCCTCTTCGCCCTTCTCCCCCCGCCTGTCGAAGCGTTTCCGGAAAAGACGAAGCCTCCCCCGCGTCCGGGAGAGGCTTTGTCTTCATATCCGATTCTTACTTGATGCCGTACTTCTTGTTGAACTTGTCAACGCGGCCGCTGGTGTCGACCAGCTTCTGCTTGCCGGTGTAGAAGGGGTGGCACTTGGAGCAGATCTCGACCGTGATGTCCTTCTTGGTGGAGCCGGTCTCGATGACGGCGCCGCAGGCGCAGCGAATGGTGGTCTGCTCGTACTTCGGATGGATTCCTTCCTTCATGGGTGTTGTCTCCTTGATCAAGGCTGTCTTGATTTGCCAAAGGCATAGTTACAAGACGCAAAGTGGATTGTAACACAGCGTTTACCAGAATGCAAGCACTTTTTTCGCCTTTTTATCCGAGTTCGACGCGCGCTTCCTTCCCCGCCGAGAGGAAGTACAGCACGCACTCCTTCACCGGCTTTCGGAAGATGCGCGTCATGGCGGCGGCGTAAGCGCGCAGCTGCGGCGCGTAGAGCGCCCGGCGCTCGTCCAGCTGTTCGTCCGTTCGGACCGCGTCGGTCTTGTAGTCGACGACGACGAGCGCGCCGCCCTCCTCGATCAGACAGTCCACGACGCCCTGGAGCAGCACCTCGTCGTCCGAGCGCGCGCCGAGCAGCTCGTCTGCGGGGCAGAGCAGCGAGAACTTGAACTCGCGCCGCAGCATGTCCGCGCCGCGGATGCGTCTGCCCAGCGGCGAGGCGAAGAGCTTTACGATTGCCCGCGCGTCCACGGCCTCGGCCTCGCGGTCGGAGAGATAGCGTTCCCGTCTCATGCGCTCGATCTCGGCGCGCACGGCCTCCTCGCTGTCGGTCCGGGAGAAGTCCATGTACTGCAGCACCAGATGCGTCGCCGTGCCGCGCGCCGCGCCGGAGAGGGGCTTGTCCTTTGCCGCGAAGTCGGGGACGCGGAAGCTGCGCGCATGCCGCGGCGCGATGCTCGCGGCGTCCTCGTCGGTCTCGGCGCGGTCCTTGAGCTCCGTCGCCGTGACCTTGCTCGGCAGGGTCTCGGCCTCCGCGTGGGCGTAGCGGAAGGCGAGCTTTCGCTCCAGCTCCGCGCGGAAGGCCTCGTCCGCCGGGGGCTCGGGTAAGGCGGCCTCTCCGGTCTGATCGTCTGCCTCGCCTCCGCACACGCGCAGGCGCAGATGCTCGCCGCCGTCCGCGAGGATCGCCGTGACGAGCCAGTGCAGCGGGCTCGAGGCGTTCGAGAGCGTCTCGGCCGCGATCGGGCCCTGCGCGGCGGGGCGCAGCGACGCGATCAGCTTTTCCGGATCCTTGACGCAGGCGCTCATGACGAGCTTTTCTTTCGCGCGCGTCATCGCCACGTACAAAAGGCGCATCTCCTCCGAAAGGCTCTCGCGCGTGAGGCGGCGTGCGATCGCGGTGCGGGCGAGCGTGGGATACTCCGCGCGGCGCTCGAGATCCGTGACCTTCGCGCCGAGGCCGAGCACGGGATGGACGAGCACGCGCGCGCTGCTCTCGCGCAGGTTGAAGCTGTGCGCGAGGTCGCAGAGGAACACGACGGGGAATTCCAGGCCCTTGGACTTGTGGATCGAGAGGATCTGCACGCCCTCCGGCGCGGCGGCGCTCTCCGGGTCGCGGCCCTGCTCGGCGAGGCGGCGCAGCCACAGCACGAAGCGGTGCAGCCCCCGCCAGCCGGTGGATTCAAAGTCCTCCGAGAGCGCGACGAGCTCCATGAGATCGCTCCGCCGCCGCTCGCCCTCGTCCATGGCCGCGGCGATCGCGAGCAGGTCGAGCTCGCCGATGATCTGCCAGACCAGATCGGCGCAGCCGAGATCCGGCGCGGCGGCGCGCAGCGCCCCCAGGCGTTCGAGGAAGGCGCGGCACTTTTCGTCGCTCTGCGCGCGCAGGCACAGCGCGTCGTAAAAGTCCGCGTTTTTGTCCGCGGCGCGGATCGCGGAGAGCTCGTCGGGCGTGAAGCCGAAGACGGGCGAGCGCAGCACGGCGATGAGCGGCACGTCCTGGTGCGGATTGTCGATGAGCGCGAGCAGGTCGATGACCGTCGCGACCTCGAGAGATGCGAAATACTCCCCGCCCCGGGCGGCCGCCACGGGGACGCCGCAGCGCAGCAGCGCGCGGCGGAAGACTGCGCCGACGTTTGCGACCGTGCGCAGCAGGATCGCGACGTCGCCGCAGCGCAGCGGCCGCTCGCCGTCCTTCGTCATGATGATCGGCGCCTCCCGCAGCAGCCGCTCGATCCGGCGGGCGACCTGTTCGGCCTCGTATTCGAGGCGGTCGGGCGTCTCGCCCTCGTCCTCCGCCGCCGCCGCGCCGAAGAGCAGCAGCTCGGGGATCTCTCCCTCGCCCCGATAGTAAGTCGCGCCGAAGCGCAGCGCGGCCGCGTCGTCGTAGTCTACGTCGCCCAGCGCGCGCGACATGCAGCGGGAGAACACGGCGTTCGCCGCGTCGACGATCTCGCGGCGCGAACGGAAATTCTCGCGCAGCAGGATGCGGCGCGCTTCGCCCTCCGCGGCCTCGTCGAAGTCGCGGAAGCTGCCGTATTTTTCGGTGAAGATCTCCGGATCGGCCAGACGGAAGCGGTAGATCGACTGCTTGACGTCGCCGACCAGGAAGAGATTGCGCCCGTCCTTCGACAGCGCGCGGAAGATCGCGTCCTGCACGCGGCTGACGTCCTGGTACTCGTCGACCATGATCTCCGTGAAGCGCGCGGAGACCTCGCGGGCGAGGGCCGTGGGAGCGCCGCTCTCGTCGGTGAGCAGGCGCGCGGCGAAATGCTCGAGATCGGAATAGTCCAGCAGCGAGGCGCGGCGCTTCGCGCGCGCGTATTCTTCGTCGAAGTCCAGCGTCAGGCGCAGCAGCGCCTCCATCGCGTCGTGCGTGAGCGCCATGCCCGCAAGCAGGGCCGCCGAGGACGCGCCGAGCGTCTTCTTCATCTTTTTGCAGGCGTCCATGCAGCTCGCGCGCCGGGCCTTGACATACTCCGTCAGCTCCGGGTCGTCGGGCTCCTTCACATAGCCCACCCGCGGGAAGGAGAGCTCGCAGGCGCGCGCGCTGTCCCAGCCGAGGCGCAGCGCGCGGGAAAACTCACGCAGCTGCTCCGCGCCCGTCTCGAGGTTTGCGCCGTAGCACTTCTTCGTCTTTTCGTCGGCGCGCATGAGCGCGAGGACGCGCTCGAGCTCCTCCGCCCAGTAGTCCGCCCTGCGCCGCAGGTCCTCGAGAAGCTCTCTGCCCCAGGGCGTTTCGGACACGTCGCCGACCGGGGCGCGGAGCTTTTCGATCATTTCCGCGGCCCATCGGTCCGGCCGGGCGTGGCACTGCATCCTGCCGTGCAGCTCGAGCACCAGCTCGCACAGGCGGCGGTCGTCCCGTCCCGCGCCGACCGTGTCGGCCAGCGCGAGGAAGCCGGGATGCGCTTCGGGATGCGCGTAGCCTTCCTCCATCGTCCTGTCGAGGGCCGCGGCCTTCATCTGCGCGGCGCGGTCGTCCTCGATGATGCGGAAGTCCGGCGCGAGGCCGAGCAGATGGCAGTTCTGCCGCAGCAGATCCGAGCAGAAGCCGTCGATCGTCTGGATGGCGGCGCGGCGGCACAGCGCGCTCTGGCGGCGCAGATGGCGGTTCGACGGGTCCTTCGCCGCCTTTTCGGCCAGCAGGGCCATGATGCGGCCGCGGAGCTCGGCCGCCGCGGCCCGGGTAAAGGTGATGACGAGGAAGCTGTCGATATCTCTTCCGTCCTCGACCTGGCGCAGCAGGCGCTCGGTGAGCACGCGCGTCTTGCCGCTGCCCGCGCCGGCGGAGACGAGCACGGCGCAGCCGCGGCTTTCGATCGCGGCTCTCTGCGAGGGCGTGGCTTCGATCTCAGGCATCGCTCTCCCCCTCTCCGTCCATCAGCGCCCAGACCTCGTCGGCGCTGAGCTTTCTTAAGCAGCGGCTTTCCTCGCCCGCCTCGCCCTCGGCGAAACGGCAGGCCTCGAAAAAGTCGCAGTTTTCGCAGGCGCGGTCCGTCCGGCTGCGGAAATACGGGTCGGCGTCGATCGCGCCGCCGCGCAGCTCCGAGGCCATGGAGGCGATCGTTTTGCGCACGTGGCGGTAGAGCCGGCCCATCTGCGCGGCCGAGGCCACGCTCTCCGGGCTCCAGCCGCCGCCCCTGGTCCTTTTGATCGGGATGTAAAGCTGCTCGTCGGCCTTTTCCCAGGCGCGGATCACCTCGGGATCGTCCAGCACGAGGCCGCTCCTGCGCAGCTCGCCGCGCTGCTTTTTGTCGATCTCCCCGCTCTCCTCCGCGCTGTCCACGGCCACGAGCGCGCTGCGCGCCGGGACGTACATCACGCCCGCGGGCACGATCTCGCGGCCGTCCCGCTCCGCGCCCTCGGGGGCGAGGGCGAAGAGATACAGCAGCATCTGCAGGCCCAGGCCGTACCACACGTCCGAGAGCGAGAAGCTCTTTTTGCCGGTCTTGTAGTCCGCCACGCGCAGATACAGCCTGTCGCCGTGGACCCAGCCGTCCACGCGGTCGACGATGCCGACGAGCTGCGCGCGGGCGTTCCCCTCGCCCAGCAGCACGGGGCTGCGGGAAGCGTCGGAGAAGTTCAGCTCAAAGTCCATCGGCTCGAAATCCGAGCGCCGCAGCTCCGCGGCGGTGTCCAGCACGATGCGCCGCGCGTCGGCGCGCAGGCGCGCGAAGAGATGGCGGAAGCGCTCGCTCTTCTCCCCGAGGCCGCCGAGCTCTTCCTCGACGTAGCGCTCGATCGCCTCCTCGGCGATCGCTTTGACGGCCTCGTCGTCCACGGCGGCGAAGCCTCCGCGGCGCTTGACCTCGCGCGCGGTCTTTTCGAGCACCTCGTGGACGAAGCTGCCGATCTCGATGGGGCGGAAGCTCGCGCTCTCGCGCGGCTTGGCGCGGAGCCCGTACTGGCAGAAGTAGGCGTATTTGCAGGCGGAGAACTTGTCTACCTGCGAGGCGCTCAGGCGCGGGAGCTCGCCGTAGAGCGCCCTCACCGCCGCCTCGGAGAGACGGCCGCGGCGCAGTACGGCGGCGCGGCGCAGGCTCTCGATGCGCTCGGGTTCGGCCGCGGCGAAGTATTCCTCCGCGGCGCGGGCGCGCCCGTCCCGGCCGGCGGTCGCGGCGAGGGAAAGCGCGCTCGAGGCAGAAGACGCGCGCACGGCCGTCATGTCCGGGCGCTCGATCGGCAGGGAGAAGAGCTGCGCGGCGCGGCTCATCACGAAGGAGGGGCGCTGCGCGCCCTCGCCGCCGGCGAGGGAATAGGAAAGGCTCAGACTCTGCGAGGGCAGAGACAGGCAGTTGTAGATCAGGCAGAATTCCCGCCAGAGCTCGCTGTCCCCGGCGCCGCCGAGGTCGATGTCCAGCTCGAGCAGCTGTGCGCGCTCGGCCTCGGAGAACACGCCGCCGCTCTCCTCCGCGGCGGGCAGCCGCTGCTCGGAGGCGCCGAGCACGAGAAGATGGCGGATCTCCCGGCGGCGCATGCGGTCGAAGTCGCCGGCGGAGACGCGGTCGAGCGAGACGGGGATCGTCCCGACGTCGTAGCGCGAGAGCATCAGCGTGAAGAGACGGCCGAACTCGTCGGCCTCCATGGGATCGTCGCCCAGCACGGCCGCGCTCTGCTCGAGCGCGCCGACCGTGAGCTCCCAGAGCTGCGCCGTCTCGGCGGCGAGCTCCTCCCGTCCGGAGGCGGCGAGGGTCTCGGCGCGCTCGGCCAGGCGCTCGTTGAGCTTCAGGTCCAGCAGCAGGCCCGACAGGGCCGCGGCCTGTCCGGCCGCCGTGTGGGAGAGCCGCGAGCTGCGCGCGAAGGCTTTCAGCGGCTCGGCGATACGGCGGCGCAGGGCGTTGATGCGCGCGAGGCGCTCCTCGGTCCCGGCGTCAAAGGGCTTGCCGTAGCCCTCCGGATGCTGGCGCCAGTCGCCCTCGCGCTCCCAGGCCGGGGCGCGCAGCTGCCAGAGGAAGAGGTAGTTCTCCAGCTCGTCGCACTCCTCGATCGAAAGCCCGGCGAGGCCCGTGCGCATATAGCTCGCCACGTCGTCCACGTCCCAGCCGCCCGAGACGATCTCGTAGGCGGAGGCGATCAGCGCGGGCAGGGGCTTGTCCAGAAGCTCGCTTTTGCGCGCGGTGTAAAGCGGCACGCCGTAGTGGGCGAAGACGCTCTCGAGCGTGCGGCGGTAGTCCTCGAAGCCGCGGACCGCCACGGCGATATCGCGCCAGCGGCAGCCTTTCTCGCGCACGAGCTCGATCGCGCGCGCGGCGGCCAGCTCGCATTCGGACACGAGGTCCGGCGCGGCTGCGAGACGGATATCCGCCTTCCCGCCGTCCCAGCGGGCGGCGGTATAACTGAACAGATGGTCGGTGAAGTATTCGAGCGCGCCGTCCTTTTCGCCGCGCAGATCCATGCGCTCGAGCTGCACGCTGCAGCCGAGCTCCTCCGCGTCGTCGAGCAGGCGCCGCGCGGCCGTGCGCGAAAGGGCGAAGACCTCGTCCGCGCCGCGGAGCTCGTCGAGCGTGAGGCAGACCGTCACTTCCGCGCCGGTCGCCATCAGCGCGCGGATCACGGCCTGCTCCTGGCGCGTGAAGTCGATGAAGCCGTCGATATAGATGCGGTTTTCGCTGCCGATCCCGCTCGCGGGGATCTTTTCGGCGAGCAGGTCCAGGCGGTCGGAGGGATCGGCGCGGCCGTTGGAGACCACGGCGTCGTAGCTCTCGAGCACGAGGGAGAGGTCCCAGAGCTTCTGCGCGAGCGCGCCCTCGGCCTGCTCCGCGGCGGCGAGCAGCATCCCGGACGTGACCGCGGCGCTCTTGCACTCGTCCACGGCGGCGAGCAGGGCGGATTGCAGCTCGGCCTTGCGCGCGGCAGCGCCGTAGAGCTTCAGGCGCGGGGCGATCTGGGAGAGCGCCAGCGCCATGCACAGCAGCCGCCCGCCCTTGTCGAGCCAGGGCGCGGCGGAGCCGCCCTTCTGCTGCAGCACGCGGCGCGCCAGGCCCGTGAAGCTGAAGACCTCGGCATAGAGCGAGAGGCTGTCGCCGCAGCGGGCGCAGAGCTCCCTTTCCGCCTCGTGGCTGTACTGCTCGGGCACGATGAAGAGCCTTCCGCCGAGACCCTTTTCCACGGCCTCGCGGATCTCGGCGATGACGGCCGCGGTCTTGCCCGTGCCGGCCTTGCCGATGATCAGTCTGAGCATCCTCTTCACGCCCCCTTTTCAAATGATTTCTTATCCTGTATTTTACCAAATCCGCGCCGCCGGCGCAAGAAGAACTCAAAGCAGCCCTCTCCGCGCACCGGAGAGGGCTGCTTTGAGTTTGTCTGCCGTCTCAAACTTTATTCTTTTTCCGAAAGCTTTTTTTCGTTGTTCCGGTCGTGATAGTTCTGATCCGGCTCCCAGCCGGGGAGGGGCAGGCGCTGCATCGCGCCGAAGATCTTGGATTTCATGTCGGGATAGTCCGCGCTCATCGCGGCGAGCAGCTCCTTGACCTCGTGGCGCTTGGAGCTCTTGTCCATCGGGCAGGGGTTTTCGACCACGGGCAGCCGCAGCGCCTCGGCAAGATTTGCGATCTTTTTCTCGCCCGCGTAGACGAGAGGCCGGATCTGCGTGACGCCGGAGCGGTCGAGATAGGTCACGGGCCTAAAGCAGCTCAGCCGCCCTTCGAAGAGCAGCGAGAGCAGG
>JAEEGI010029947.1_pt1 | contig 10258 bp, 10 predicted proteins | sample 8958751 | NCBI WGS metagenome assembly JAEEGI01 (sample SAMN16246545, study PRJNA631951) | gut metagenome | biome: gut microbiome; feature: rumen; material: KS-attached | host: Bos | place: Iran: Karaj | collected 2018-10 | reverse complement strand
CTCTTTATGTATGATTATGATTCAAGAACATCAGCCTTTACACGTTCAATGTGCATCGCCAAATATCCAATCTCCATTTCGTCTGTAGGGGAGCCCAGACTCTTACTAAGGTCATGGCATATTTCCGATGCTATACTGAAGGACTCAGGGAATCGGGTTGAAACATAATCGTTCATGTTTATTTTCAAATCCTCGTGCTTCTGGATTCTAGCAACCATGTATCTAATATGATTCATCATACGGTTATAAGAAAATGAATCGGTTGGAATAGTACGGCCGGTGATTTCTTCAATCTTTGTAATGCAATTACGTACCGCGTGGGCTGTCTCAAGTGTCTGAGAGAGCTTATCCTGGGAAGTTGCGGAGTGAATGTGCATTGCAACATATCCGATTTCATCGTCCATAATATCTAGACCAAGGCTGTTTTTTAGCAAATCCCTAACGATTTCTGCTGCTTTATACTCTTGATAAAAAAGCAGCTTAATATCATTTAGAAGAGGGTTTATGATTTGGTCATCGTTCTGGATTCGCTTAGCTGCGTACTCCAAGTGGTCAGCCATTGGAAAAACAATATTATGATCAACACTATCAAAGTACTCTTCAGCATGCTGCAAAACTGCTTCAGCAATTTCTAAGTAAACAGGATCTACATGCTTGACGATATCCTTAGCATCGCCACGCTCTGAGGATTCTGCCAAAGAAAATACTTTGCAGTCCGCACCTACTGTGAGCTCCTGAGTAGGCTTCATACCGAAGCCCACTCCCTTGCCCATAATTAAGTACTCCACTAATTCATTTGTTTCTACGGCAATAACCGAATTATGATTTAAAACTTTTTTTACTTTATACATAGTCAAATATTATAACTTCTTATTCAAAGAAATCAACTTCAAACAATGGTTCGCCAGCCTTAATATCGCCAGCCTTTACAAGACGCACGTCAATCTTGTCTTCATCAACATCTGTGCAAAGTACAGGTGTTGCAATTGATGGTGCATTTGCCTTTAAGTAATCAAGGTCGATTTTAAGAAGTGGATCACCCTTCTTAACCTTCTGTCCCATAGTTACAAGAGTCTCAAATCCCTGACCACCAAGCTTAACAGTGTCGATACCAACATGAACAAGAAGGTTAAGTCCGTCGTCGCCTACGAAACCAATTGCATGCTTTGTATCGAATATAAATCCTATTGTACCATCAAATGGTGCATATATTGTGTCGCCTACTGGAGTAACAACTGCACCGCTACCCATCATTCCACTTGCGAAAGCTTCATCAGGAGTAGTAGATAAATCATCAGCCTTACCATCAGCAGGGCTGTAAATTGTAATTGTCTTAACTAACTTTTTAGGAGTTTCCTCTACAGGCTTTTCAGCCTCTGCTGCAGAAGTAGCATCAGCTGCATCAGCTGTATAAAGCTCGTTTGGAGCTGTCTCAAGGTAATCCTCAAGGTGAGCCTTTACAACAGTAACGTTTGGTCCGTAAATAACCTGAACGCTGTTACCACGAAGAACAACACCTGAAGCACCAGTTGACTGAAGCATAGCCTTGTTAACAAGGTTTCCATCAAATACTGTAACACGAAGTCTAGTTGCGCAGCAATCTACATCTGAAATATTTTTCTTGCCGCCAAGACCGTTTGCAATCTGCTCGCTAACAGCATCTTTATTAGATGCGCCAGCCTGCTTTGCCTTGTAATCAGCCTTTGTGTAAAGCTTTGTTTCTTCATCATCATCTTCACGACCAGGGGTTTTAAGGTCAAGCTTCTTAATTAAGAATGTGAAAATGAAATAATATAAGAAGAAATAAATAATACCAACTGGGATAACACGTAACCAGCTTGTCTTTTCGTTACCCTGAAGGATACCGAATAAGAAGAAGTCAATTAAACCGCCGGAGAATGTAAGACCTACAGCGATGTTAAGCATGTGTGCAATCATGTATGCACTACCAGCTAAGATAACCTGAACACCGAAAAGGATAGGAGCTACGAATAAGAATGAGAATTCGATTGGCTCTGTGATTCCAGTGAACATTGAAGCAAGTGCAGCAGAAAGAAGAAGACCTCCAACCTGCTTTTTCTTCTCAGGACGAGCTGTACGGTACATAGCAAGTGCAGCACCTGGAAGACCGAAGATCATGAAGATAAACTCACCAGAGAAGTATCTTGTAGCATCGGCGCTGAAGTGTGCAATATCGCCAGAATTAGCAAGCTGTGCGAAGAAGATGTTCTGACCACCTTCAACCACCTGGCCAGCAACCTCTGCTGTACCACCTACTGCTGTCTGCCAGAATGGCATGTAGAATACGTGGTGAAGACCAAATGGGATAAGTGAACGCTTAATTAAACCGAAGATAAGTGTTCCTGCATAGCCTGAACCAGTAACTAAATCACCAAGGGCGTAGATACCGTTCTGAACAACTGGCCATACATAGAAAAGTAGGATACCAACAAATAAGTAAACAACTGTTGATATGATTGGAACGAAACGTGTACCTGCAAAGAATGAGATAGCGCTTGGAAGCTCAATGTTGTAGAACTTGTTATGAAGAGCTGCAACACCAAGACCTACGATGATACCACCGAAAACACCCATCTGAAGTGTTGTGATACCACAAGCCTGTGTGATAGTACCACTCAAAGCTCTAGCTTCATAGTTTGTGATACTAATCATAGCGCTGATTGCTGAGTTCATTACGAAGAATGAAATCATAGCTGCTAAGGCTGCAACAGCCTTTTCCTTCTTTGCCATACCGATGGCAACACCTACAGCAAACATAATATGAAGGTTTGCAAAAATGATGTTTGCAACTTCATTCATTACTGTAAGAAGAATGTTGAGAATAGTTCCAGGTCCAAGAACTGATTCAAGATGATAAGTAGCGATTGTAGTCTCGTTAGTGAAGGATGCACCTAAACCAAGGAGAAGACCTGCTACTGGGAGTATGGCGATTGGAAGCATGAAGCTTCGGCCAACTCGTTGTAAAACATTAAAAATTTTGTCTTTCACGATAAAGACCTCCTATAAAAAAATAATTATTGAGGCGAAGTTTTTAAGCATAAAAAAATAGGCATAAAAACAAAAAACGCCTCTAGCGTCTTGTGTCGTTTATGCCTACTTAAAGTTACATACTTCACAAAATTTAAAATTTTACTTGGATAAGATACCATGTTTATGCGATACTGTCAATACTTAATCGTTTAAGCAATATAACCAAAAAGCAGCTGTCACTTTTGTGACAACTGCTTTTTAATCTACATTATTTTCCTAATATTGTATCAAAAATGGCATTAGCCACTTCTTCCTTAGACATGATTGGCAGCTGCCAGGTTTCGTCAGCCATTATGATAGTCACTACGTTGGTGTCTGTGCCAAATCCTGCTCCTTCGGTGCGGAGGTTGTTAGCTACAATCATATCCACATTTTTCTTTTTAAGCTTTGTCTTGGAGTTTTCCAACATGTTCTCCGTCTCCATAGAAAAGCCGCAGATAAACTGGCCTTTCTTTTTGTTGGCTCCAAGATAAGAAAGTATATCCTCGGTACGCTCTAGCTCGATGCTAGAAGCTTCTCCATCCTTTTTCTTTATCTTCTCCTTGGCAACGGTGGCTGGTCTGTAATCAGCTACTGCTGCACTCTTAATAATTATATCGCACTCATCGGCTCTGGCTTTTACAGCCTCGGCCATCTCCGCCGCGCTTCTAATTTTGACCACATCAACAAACATAGGCGGTTCGATAGCCACTGGACCTGATACAAGCGTAACATCAGCGCCTCTTTCCATGGCAGCCTTTGCAATGGCATATCCCATCTTGCCTGTACTGTGGTTCGTAATATATCGAACTGGGTCAATAGCCTCCTCAGTAGGACCTGCTGTAATCATTACTTTTTTGCCTGTAAGGTCGTGCTCATGAGCTAGCTCCCTCAATATGTACTGAAGCAGTACATCTGGCTCAGGCATCTTCCCCGCTCCTGTATCCCCGCATGCAAGATACCCACTGGCAGGTTCTATTATCTCATATCCGTATTTACGAAGTATATTAAGGTTGTCCTGAAGGATAGGATTTTCAAACATGTTAGTGTTCATGGCAGGGCTAATAAGCTTCTTGCATTTAGCTGCCATAATGGTGGTTGTCAGCATATCATCTGCAATGCCATGTGCTATCTTTCCGATAACATTAGCACTGGCTGGAGCCACCATGAAAATATCAGCACGCTTAGCAAGAGCTACATGCTCTACGTTATACTGAAAATTCCTATCAAATGTGTCTACAAGACATTTATTTGAAGTAAGTGTCTCGAAGGTTATTGGGTTAATGAAATTTGTTGCATTCTTTGTCATGATGACATTAACATCCGCGTGTAATTTTACAAGCGCTGATGCAAGATTTGCAATTTTGTATGCTGCAATGGAGCCTGTTACTCCAAGAACTACGCATTTACCTTTTAACATAAATACCTCCGAGTTATATCCTAAACTAATATTGCTGTTTGTACGCTTACCATTTATTTTAAAACTTTATTCTCTATTGTGCCATCTGGCTTTTCTTTGTTCCAGATGCAACTGCTTTGATTTTAACATCCTTGCCTGCATATACGCCTGCTGGCTTAATCTTGTCAAGTACAACACCTACAAGATAAACGATGATTGCACCTACAACAGCCTCGATAACACCATTGAAGCTGATTACTCCACCAATCATGGCCATAAGTGCGTCTGGGTCTACTCCAACTGCCTCGGCATATGGATATTTGTAGAACACATAAATGCTTCCCATAACAAGAAGTGTGTTTGTCATGGCACCAGCAATACCTGCTGTGATAAAGCCAAGAGCCTTAGCATCCTTGTTCATGAATAAGTATTCAATACCTGCAAAAGCTGCGATACCAACAACAATACCGAGTACTCTTGCTACTGTAACTGACATTCCAAGAACTTCCTGTGAAATCATTCTGTTAAAGAATGCGAAAACACCGAAGCCTAAGATGAATGAGATAACAGCGTTGATGATTGAACCATAAACTGCTTTCTTTTCAGAGCCGATTGCCTTCTTGATACCAACGTATACGAAGTAAGGAACGACACCGATAAGAATTCTTGGTACTACTGCGATGAATGTGCTCTTTAAAACTAGTAAGATTGCAGCTGCAACTGTATCATGTGGAAGCATTGAAACTGCTGCCACTGGTGAGAATACGAATGCTGAAAGCGATGCTGCTCCAAGTGAACTCTTTATTAAGCTAGTAAGACCAAACACGCCTCCAAGGAATCCGCCCTTCTTTGGTCCTAAGAATAATGAACCAATGATTACTGGAATATGAAGTGTGGTTGCGTTAATAACTACAAGTGGAATAAATCCGAGTGGTGTTGATGCCATTACTACAATAATGGCTACGAATAACGCTGTGAGCACAAGCTCATAGGTTTTAGAATTGTTGCTTTGCATAAATTTCCTCCTTTTGGTAGAAGCCGTCTAGCGGTCTCCTCCTAGTACACTATGCGTAAGCGTTAAAATTTTAACAGCAACTGTATTTTATCATCTTATTTATCGGATGGCAATAAAAACCACATTATAGCCTTTGTTAAGAAAGATTTTATAATTTTTTATTAGTAATAATTAGGTACAAATACTATACTATTATCATAGGTTATAGTTATAGGAGGATAAATATATGTACTATGGTTACGGCTATGGGTACGACCCAACAATTATCTTAGTGCTAATCGGTGCTATTATAAGCGGAATCGCTTCTATGAATGTACAGCGCACTTATAAAAAGTACAGCAGAATCAGAAATTCCAGAGGAATCACATCTAACCAGGTAGCAGAGCATATTCTTCATGCTGCTGGTATTTATGATGTTAGAATAGAAAGAATCAGGGGAAATCTTACAGACCATTATTCACCTAATGAAAAGGTGTTACGTTTATCTGATGCAGTTTACGGACAAACTAGCGTTGCAGCTTTAGGTGTTGCAGCTCACGAATGTGGACACGCTATCCAGCATCAGCAGGGCTATGCGCCACTTAAGCTTCGTTCAGCATCAGTTCCACTTGCCAACATTGGTTCATGGGTTTCTTGGCCAATCATTCTTATTGGTTTGTTAATTGGCTATACACCACTTGCAGAGGTTGGCGTGTTCTTATTTACATTTGTTGTTGTTTTCCAGCTTATCACTCTTCCAGTAGAGTTTGATGCCAGTGCAAGAGCCCTTAGGATTCTTGAGCAGGACCACATCCTAGAGGGTGAAGAGCATGTAGGTGCTACAAAGGTACTTAAGGCAGCAGCCATGACCTATGTAGCAGCATTGTTTGCAACTATCCTACAGCTTCTTAGATTAGTGTTGTTAGTTAGCGGAAATCGCAGAAGAGATTAATTGATTCATATAATCACGATATTCGCTAATGCGATTTGCTTTTCTTAGCTTTTTGATAAGCTTTTCTTCCTCAGGGAAGTTAGCCTGCCAGAAGCTTAGGAATTCCTTCATACGATGAAGTACAGGCTTTTCGCCTGAAAGAACTTCAGTGTACTGGCTAAGCAAATCATCATGAAACTTCTTAAATAAAGTAAGGTCTAGCTTGATATCTTCATCGGCTAGGCCTTTTTTGTATCCAGTTGCAAGTTCTGGGTTTGTTATTAAACCTCTGCCTATCATCACAGCATTTAGATTATCGTATTTACGATATGTATCTTTGATACCTTCGATAGTAGTAACATCTCCGTTAAATACTAGTGGGGCCTTGCTGTGTTCTACCGCATACTCAAAGAATTCTGGCCTGATTGGTTCTTTATAAAAATCAGATTGTATACGTGGGTGTATTGTAAGCTCACTTATCTGATATTTATTATAGATATCCAGTATCTCATAAAACTCTTCAGGCTCATTTTTTCCAAGTCTTGTTTTAACAGAAATTTCTATGTTAGAAGGCAGGGCTTCAAACACCTCGTACAATAACTTATCTAATTCCTCTGGATAATATAAAAGGCCAGAGCCCTTCTTCTTAGCCACTACTGTTCCACTTGGACAGCCTAGATTATAATTAATCTCCTTATAGCCTAATGCAGCAATTTCATTTACTGCCCACAGGAAGTGCTCACTTTTGTTTGTGAGAATCTGTGGCACTGTTTTGCTTATATCATTCTTTTCAGGGTCAATATCCTTAAACTCTCTAGTTGTAAATTTAAAAGTAGAGTTTGGCGAAATAAAGGGCGTGAAATATTTATCCACGCCCCCATAATATCTTTCAAATGTATTTCTATATATGCTATCTGTCACGCCCTCAAGTGGCGCCAAGTAAATTCTATTCATTAATGCTTTACTCCTTGGTGTAATACTGCTCCACATCGCGGACCATAGTTTCTAATAAAATATAATAATCTCCAACGATATCTTCAAAATATCTTAGAGCAACCTGACCATCATAATCATGTGCAAGAGTATTTCTTACTCTAAGCATATCCATCCATCTATCATCTTTAATAAGCCCCACTGAATATGCTGATTTTAAAGTTTCTCTTGGTGAACCTGCGGCAAAATCTGTTAAACCAAATTCATTTGTCACTAATTCTTTTAAAACCTTCCATGCAAGATCGAAAGTTAAATTGTAATTTTGGACTGTTGCAGGAAGAACAAATTTATCCTCAATATTTGCATCTCTTGATTCTTTAAGATTTGCAAGGCTCTTACATAAGCTTTTATATCTATTAAAATATTTGCTTTCCATATTTATCCATATCCTCTCTCAGTTCTTCACTACATACTTCGTCATAATTAAAAATATCGATTTTACGTAATGTAGGAATACTTTGTATCTCTTCTTCAAATGAATCGATATCGTCACAGCCATGTATTATGAAATCAATATCGCTATATTCAGTTGCTGTGCCATTTGCAAATGAACCAAATAAATCAAGTCTTTTTACATTGTACTTATGTGCAATCTTTGTGACTTGCTCTATTATATCTTCTATAGGCATGGTCTGTATTTCCATGAATATCCCTCCGTAATATGGATATTATACCATTAAAAATAGGGACTGCAACAACTGGCAGTCCCATAAAAATTACAAATCACAATATATTTATTTTGCCTCAGCCTTTAAAAGCTCAACGATTTCCTTTTCAGTAGTAAGGCTAAGTACCTTTGCTGCAAGAGCATCAGCCTCTTCCTTAGACCACTTAGAAATGATTGAACGAGCTGTAAGAACAAGTACTGGGTTAACGCTGTATTCGTTAAGACCGAAAGAAATCAAAAGTGGGATCATAAGTGGATCTGCTGCTGCCTCACCACACATACCAACTGGGATTCCTGCCTTGTTTCCAGCTTCGATAATGTTCTTAATAGAACGAAGAACTGCTGGCTGGAATGCTGAATAAAGGTAAGCAACGTTTGCATTTCCTCTATCAACACTCATTGTATACTGAGTTAAATCATTAGTTCCAATTGAGAAGAAATCAGCCTCTGTAGCAAGAATATCTGCAATAAGAGATGCTGCTGCAGTCTCAACCATGCAACCAACTTCAATGTTTTCATCAAATGCTACGCCCTCAGCCTTAAGCTCTGACTTGCATTCTTCAACAAGTGCCTTTACACTGCGTACCTCTTCTACACATGTAACGAGTGGTACCATGATTTTAACCTTACCAAATGCGCTGGCTCTTAAGATACCTCTAAGCTGCATCTTGTATGTATCTGTATTGCTTAAGCAATATCTAACAGCTCTGTATCCTAAGAATGGGTTTTCTTCCTTCTCAAGGCCAAGATATGGGATGTCCTTATCGCCACCGATATCAAGTGTACGAATAATGACTGTTCTACCACCCATAGTCTCAACAGCCTCTTTGTATGCTTCGAACTGTTCATCTTCTGTTGGAAGATGTGGTCTATCCATGAATAAGAATTCTGAACGGAAAAGGCCAATACCTTCACCGTCGCATTCTACTGCCTTTCTAGCATCCTTTGGTGTACCGATGTTACAGAAAAGCTCTACCTCTGTACCATCAGCTGTAAGTGTCTTCTTACCAAGGAAGTTCTTAAGCTCAGCCTGAGCCTTGATGAACTCCTCACGTTTAATAATATACTGAGAAATTACTTCTCCATCAGGATTGATGTAAACATCACCCTCAGTACCATCTACGATTGCTGTATCCTTATCCTTAACGAGTTCTGTAATGTTAGGAACAGAAAGAACTGCTGGAATTTCAAGGGCACGTGCTAAGATTGCAGAGTGAGATGTCTTTCCACCTACCTCTGTAATGATACCTACAACATTATCCTTCACAATCTGTGAAGTCATTGATGGTGTAAGGTCGTGTGCTACGATAACTGTTCCAGGAGCAACCTTGCTAATATCAACATCTTCGATGCCAAGTAAAAGCTTAAGTAAGCTGATTTTGATATCAGAAATATCTGATGCACGCTGGCGCATCATGTCGTCCTCCATCTTAGAGAACATACCAATGAACATGTCGCAAACTGCTGTAACAGCAGCTTCTGCGCACTGGCCAGCCTCAATCATCTTTGTCATTTCTCCAGCCATTGTAGGGTCAGAGACCATAGCAAGATGACCTTCCATGATTTCAGCTTCCTTAGGACCGATGTTCTTTCTGATGTTTTCAGCCATAGCAGCTGTCTCGGTTTTGAACTTATCGATTGCTGAATTAAATCTTGCCTTTTCAGCCTCAGTGTCCTCAATATGCTTTGACTCAAATGAAAGGTCGTGCTCTACTATAAGGGAGATACTGCCTATTCCTATTCCCCTAGATGCTTCTATGCCTTTATACATATTCCTACTCCTTCTTAGTCTCCAAGTCCGCTCTCTACAAGTTCAACAGCCTTTGCAAGTGCAGCCTCTTCGTCAGCACCATCACAAACGATTTCGATTTCAGCGCCGCACTTAATGCAAGCTGCCATAAGCATCATAACGCTCTTTCCATCGTATGAGTTACCGTTGAAATTAATCTTTACATCAGCATCAAATGGAGTAACTGCAGCTGAAAAAACTGTAGCTGGACGCATGTGCATACCCTGCTCATTTGTTACCTTAACTATTTTTGAAACCATAATATAACTCCTTTCGTTTCAACAAATTTCAATTTAAAAATATACAAAGATTTATATCTCTATACTCCATAGCTTCCCAGGGTCTACAGAGTACAAAAACATAAAAATCCCATTCCGAGAGAAAAACTCTCGGAATGGTAATTATACAATATTCTTAACTATTCTTCCACTGTTTTTTTGAGCAAACCTAAAAGT
>JAEEGI010029945.1_pt1 | contig 10259 bp, 9 predicted proteins | sample 8958751 | NCBI WGS metagenome assembly JAEEGI01 (sample SAMN16246545, study PRJNA631951) | gut metagenome | biome: gut microbiome; feature: rumen; material: KS-attached | host: Bos | place: Iran: Karaj | collected 2018-10 | reverse complement strand
CAGTCCGCATCGTCAAAATAGTCGGGAATTCCGCTGGTGTGGTTCAGAAGATGCCGGACAGTTACGCCCTCATACGCAGCAAGTTCCGGAAAATACTTTGTGATCCTGTCCTCCGGGCTGAGAAGGCTCTGCCGCATCAGCAGCATGACCGCCGTCGCCGTGAACTGCTTACTGATCGAAGCCAGCTGAAAGATCGTGTCCTCCGTAATCGGAAACGTGTTTTCAGGATCCCGGAAGCCGAGAGCTCCCTTGGACACGATCTCGCCGTTTTCCGCATAGAGCCACGCCCCATTGAAGCCGTCTTTTTCCTGCAGCGCCCGGGCAAGGTTTTCCATTGTTGTATTCTTATCCATTTTGTTTCTCTCCATAAACTTCGATTTTTCTATTTCTTTGTCATCATTGTCACGCACTCCACATGCCTTGGGACAATGGCGTGAATAAAAGCATGCATCGCTGTTCAATACTTTGAAAGCAGTGTACAGAACCGGTCCTACGCGCAATTCCTGCACCGGCTCGTTGAGAACACCTCCCAAACCCAGAAATCACACTTCGTGTGAGTTGCGCGTTTTTATAAACGCTTATTCCTTAAAGATTGGTTATAATAAAATTTTAAACGTATTTCGAAAAGACATTTACGTATCTGTTATCAATGGAGACAGATGTGATTCTGGAAAAAGGGATTTCATACGGTTCTTCTTGCCAGATTCCGTCTGCATCAAAATGACGGAAGATGACTTTAGTCTTTAATACTTTTTCAATTCTGCCTATCCAATATTCCCATTCTTTGTCATCTAGGCTTTCATGCTCAATGACAATGTTCTTTTCGAATTTTTCTAACGACAGAAACGCACTGTGCCAATCATCAAGGTTAATATCAGGGGCTGAAATACCTTCAAGAACTCTTTCCGCCCTCATTATCTCAACACATTTGTCGTCTTTCAATTCAAGTTTTTTTATGTCACTGAATCTCCGAATCGAAAACCCATTGATTATGAAATCATCCTCTTTTGCTACAAGGAATAGTTTGTCACTCGCGCCGAACGGAAACCAGTAGGTGTAGTAAGCATCATATTTCAAGAAAAGACGCAAAAGTGGTTTTTGTTCGATGGAACGCCGAAACAACTCTTTTATTTCAGATTTTCTCATGATCTATTTCCTCCATAATTAGGAAAATGCCGTTGACCATTTTCACATAGTCTATGGTCTCAAGAAAAATGATTTTTTCAATCCCAGTTCAGTGAAATGCTTTTCAATTGCAAAAAGCAATTCTTCCCCAACGACAATCAGTTCCTTTCTCCACGGATGCCCGTAAAGTCCGAATTCCCAGTCTTTTGAAACAAAGAAATGATAGTCCCCGTTCGGATAATATTCGGGAAAACACACATTGCAGTTTCTTGCGTCATCATAGTATTCATATCCGGTCGGAATTCTCTCGTTTGGATCAAAGAGGAAACAATCATGCTGCCAGTCAAGCGCATACATTTCTTTACCAATCACTTCACAGAGAATGGAATTGATAACTGCTTCCTGCTCCTCGTTCCAAATCTTTCCGAGTTTATATTTTCGAAATACGCCTTCCGGTTTCAGCCATTTTCCATGACTGTCTACAGAAGGATAGAAAGCATAATCCGAACAGATCTTATCCCAAATAGTTCGATATAACTCTTTATTTGTGATAACCTGCATTGCCTTCTCCTGTCTTATATTTATCCTGTAGTCACGCCCCGTCTCGAGTGATCAATACGACTGATTCCACATGCCCCGTCCGGGGGAACATATCGACGCCCTCGATCCTTTCGAGGCGGTAGCCTCCCTCGCAGAGCAGGGCGGCGTCACGGGCGCCGGTCGCGTGGTTGCAGGAGATCATGACGATCTTCTCGGGCGACATTTTTATAATGTCGGCGATGACCGACGGAGCGCAGCCCTTCCTGGGCGGGTCGATGACGACTGCCGAAGGCTTGATTCCCTCTCCCGCCAGCTTTTCCGCCGCCGCGGCCGCGTCGCCGCAGATGAATTCCGCGTTGTCTGTGCCGTTCAGGGCGGCGTTGCGCCGGGCGTCATCGACCGCCTGCGGTATTATCTCGACGCCGATGAGCCTCCCGGCCCGGCCCGCGAGCGACAGGCCCACGGTGCCGATCCCGCAGTAGAGATCGATCAGCGTCCCCGGGCATTCGCCGAGCATCTCCCCCGCGATCCCGTAGAGCAGCTCGGCTCCGTCGCGGTTCACCTGATAGAAGGAGAGCGGCGATATCTCAAAATCAAGCCCGCAGAGCCGGTCGGTTATTCTTTCCGGGCCGTATACCGTCTCGTATCTGTCGCCGAGGATGACGTTTCCCGGTTTTTCGTTATAGATCACCGACACCGACGTTACCCCGGGCAGCGCCTCTTTCACGGCCGCGGCGAATCCCTCGCGGTCGGGGAGCTCCCGGCCGTTGACGATCAGCGAGACGGACGTCTGCCCCGTCGCCCTGGCGTCGCGAATGTAGAGATGCCGGATGAGCCCGCCTTTTCCGTCTTCATATGCCGAAAAACCGCGGGAATTGCAGAAATCCTCCGCGGCGGCGATGATCTTCCTGTGAAATCCGGGGACGAGCAGGCAGTCGGTACAGGCGACGACGCGGTGCGACCGGGGAGCGTAAAGGCCGAAGCGGAGCCTGCCCTCCCTGTCGGTCCCGGCCGGGTACTCGGCCTTGTTGCGGTAGCGGTCGGGGAAAGAGGGGGCGCGCACATTCACCTTCCCGATATCGAATCCGCCGATGCGTCGGAAGCTCTCAGCGATCCAGCGCCCCTTTATCTCAAGCTCGTAATCATACCCGATATGTCGCAGCGCACATCCGCCGCATCTTCCGAAAGCACCGCAGCACGGATCGGTCCGGTGGGGCGACGGCTCGGTTATGCTGTCGGCCTTTGCGTATCCGTACGACCTCCCCGCCTTGAGGACGGTACACTCGGCGGTGTCGCCGGGAGCCGTCCCGGGCACGAAAAGGACGTAGCCGTCCTCCGCCCTGCCGACTCCCGAGCCCTCTGGCGTGATGTCTTCGATCTTAAGAATTATCTTCTCGTTTTTTGAGTGCATGAGTAAAAAACCTCTCCGCGGGATCCCCGCGCCGGGTCAGACCATCTCCTCCGGCCTGAAGGCGGTGTCGAACTCTTCTCCGGTAAGATATCCGAGCTTCAGGCAGGCCTCCTTCAGCGAGATGTTCTCTTTGTGGGCCAGCTTTGCCGTCTCGGCGGCCTTTGAGTAGCCGATGACGGGAGACAGCGCGGTCACCAGCATCAGCGACCTGCCGAGGTTCTCCCTCATCTTCTCCCTGTTAGCGACGATCCCCGCGACGCACTTCTCCGCGAAGGAGAGGACGCATTCGGCGATCAGCCTTGCCGACTGAAGAAAATCGCTGATCATGACCGGCGCGAAGACGTTCAGCTCGAAGTTGCCCTGGGAGGCGGCGATGCCTATCGACGCGTCGTTCCCCATGACCTTCACCGCGACCATCGTCACCGCCTCGCACTGAGTCGGATTGACCTTCCCGGGCATGATCGACGAGCCCGGCTCGTTTGCAGGGATCGTTATCTCGCCGAGTCCGAGCCTCGGCCCCGACGCAAGCCAGCGGATGTCGTTCGCGATCTTCATGAGATCGCAGGCGACCGCCTTGAGACAGCCGTGCGCGGTCACGATCGCCGATCTCGACGTCAGCGCAGTGAATTTGTTCTCTGCCGGCCTGAATTCGACGCCGGGACAAACCGGATCGGAACCCTCCCCGCCCGAGAGTATCGAGCAGACCAGCCTGTCGAAGCCTTCGGGCGCGTTGAGTCCGGTCCCGACGGCGGTCCCTCCGACCGCGAGCTCGGCCAGTCCCTCAAGCGAGCCCTCAAGGAGCTTTATTCCCTTCTCGACCGATCCCCTCCAGCCGGATATCTCCTGCGGGAAGCTGACCGGAGTCGCGTCCTGCAGATGCGTCCGGCCGCATTTTATCACGCCGTCATTCTCCTTTTCGAGCCTGCGGAAGATCGCGCAGAGCTTCTCAAGCGCCGGAATGACGTCCAGCTTCACCGCTCTCGCGGCCGCGACGTACATCGCCGACGGGAAGATGTCGTTTGACGACTGGGACATGTTGACGTCGTCGTTCGGATGGAGCAGGTTCTTCCCTGCGATCTCGTTCCCGCGGCAGGCGATGACCTCGTTGACGTTCATGTTCGTCTGGGTCCCCGAGCCGGTCTGGAAGACGACGAGCGGGAAGTTCCCGTCCAGCTTTCCGCCGAGGATCTCCGCGGCGGCGGCTGTCACGGCGGCGAGCTTTTCCTCGGTCATCCTGTCGGGCAGCAGCGCGCGGTTCGCCTTCGCGCAGGCGGCCTTCAGCGCGGCGAGAGCGAAGATCACCCCGTCGGGCATCGTCTCGTGACCCGCCCCGATCCTGAAGTTTTCAAGCGAGCGCTGGGTCTGCGCGCCCCAGTATCTGTCGGCGGGGACCTTTATCTCCCCCATCGAATCTCTCTCGGTGCGGTATTCCATCGGATGCTGATCCTTTCTTTTCGGTCAGTCTTTGTTCGCGCCGGCAAAATCGGCGTATACGGCGTCCTGCAGTCTGAAGAAGGTATCGGGATCCTTCATTCCCCTGTCCGCGAGGTTGACCTTCCCGACCCGCCTGCAGGGAGAGAGCGAGCTCGTCAGGAATATCTCGTCGGCCGACAGCATCTCGTCCATGGTGAAGGGCCTGATCTCCACCGGGATCCCTATCTCGCGGCAGATCTCGATCATCCTGCCGCGGGAGATCCCGGGAAGGATGAGGTTGTCCGCCGGAGGCGTGACGACCTTTCCGCCTGTGATTATCTGCACGTTCGAGTGCGCAGCCTCGGTCACCCGGTCGCCGCGGTGGAATATCGCGGTGTCGCAGCCGGCGTCCTTCGCGAACTGCTCGGCCATGCAGTTGGGGATGAGGTTGAGCGTCTTTATGTTGCAGAGGTAGTATCTGTTGTCGTCGGTCGTGATCACCGAGGCGAAGCCCTCCTTCGGGGCGACCTTCTTCGGCGTTACGGTGAGCCATAGGTTTGCCTTCGCCCCTTTCGGGAAGGCGTGAGCGCGGGGGGCGGTGCCCCTCGTAACCTGCATGTAGACGAGAAGATCGTCGTCGTCCGCCATGCCGATCAGCCCGAATATCAGTTTTTTCAGCTCATCCCTGTCAAGAGGCATGTCGATCCTGATGAGCGCGGCCGAGGTGAAGAATCTGTCGATATGACGGTCAAAGAGGTAGGGCACCCGGCCCGGCGCCAGCGCGACGTCGTAGACGCCGTCGCCAAAATAACACACCCTGTCGTTCATCGGGACAGTCATCTCACCGAGAGGGCCCGTCTTTCCGTTGTAGTATCCGATCTCTTTCATCTTCTCAAAAGCCTGCCTTATCCGGTTCCGCGGGCCGCCGGAATGATCCCGGGGTTCCGCAGTCTGTAATCATTTAATTATATCATAAAAACCATATCAGTGCAAATGATTTAACCGGCTTTTCGGAATTATTGTCCCGCCGCCCCTTTCTTTTCGGTGACGTCCGGCATGTCCGCCGCTTCGGACGTGGACCTCCGCTGCCTTCGGAGAACATCCGCCGTCCTTCTTTTTTTCACCGTCATCCGAAAAAAAATCTTGACTTTATATTTTTCTGCTATTATAATAATTATGTAAAACCGCAGTGAAAGGAATATTTCAAATGAAAAATTTTACACAATTCCTCTGCTTCGCGCTGACCGCGATCATGGTCCTCGCCGCCTTCGCGGGCTGCGGAGAGCCAGGATCCTCCGACGGCTCGGGAACCGGAGCGGACAACTCTACCCTGACCGAAGCTCCCGCGACCGTCCCGGAAACGCTGTATATCGACACGCTTGAAAAGCGCGATCTGGGCGAAAGAGAATTCACCGTGATCGGGCAGAGCAATTCAGAACGGCAGAACTTCTATATGGAAGAGAAGGCCGGCGATACCATCAACGAGGCGATCCAAAGCCGCGACTTCGCGGTCGAGGAAAGGCTCAACATCAAGCTCAAATACGTGGCCGAAAGCGACCGCAAGAAGGTCATAAGCGCCGTTCAGGCCGCCGCCCGCACCAACGACAATCCCTACGACCTCGTGATGACCTCCCTCTCGGACGGCTTCAACACGCTGACCACCGCCGGCAATCTTCTCGATCTGACCACCGTCCCGCATCTGACGCTCGACAGCTGCTACTGGAACGAGTCGATGACGAAGAACATGGAGATGTACGGCAAGCTCTATTTCACCACCGGTCCGATGTCGCCTCAGCTCTATCAGACCCCGATCGTCATGATGGCGAACCTGAAGATCGCCAAGGACTACAATCTCGAGGATCCCTACAGGGTCGTGCTCGAGGGACGCTGGACGATCGACAAGCTCTCGGAGATGATGCAGGGCGTCACCCACGATCTTGACGGAGACAACGTCCTCACCGAAAACGACTTCTGGGGACTCATCGTCGATCCGACCTTCGGCAACGCGCTCTATGTCGGCGCGGGCCTTGAGGCTCGCAAGTTCGAGGACGGCGAATACCGGCTCGCTGTCGGCGACGAGGAATTCGTGAATCTCGTCGACAAGTGCTCGTCGCTCTTCGGCGACCGCTCGGTCGTGCTGTCAAATCCCGGCGGCAAGCGCGACGACGACCTCAACATCTTCCATCCCGGCCACGCTCTCTTCATGGACGACACCGTGCTCGGCGTCCTGCTGATGCGGGACATGGAGGACGACTTCGCCGTCATCCCCTGCCCGAAGGCTTCCGCCGACCAGGAGCGCTATCTCTCGACCTGCAACACATGGCTGCCCTCCGGCATCGGGATCCCCGCCACGAACACCGAGAACCTCGACGACACCGGGCTGATCATGGAGACGATGGCGGTATATTCCTACGACATCATCGTCCCCGCGGTATATGAGATCACGCTGCGCGGCAAGATCTCCCGCGACGCCGACAACTGGAAGACTCTCGACATCATCTTTGAGAATCTTTCCTTCGACTTCGTCAGCGTCTTCAATCCCGGAGGGACCTCCGACATCCTCCGCAACTCCATGATCGGGGATCAGGAGAATTACCTGACCTCTTACGAAAAGATCAAGAACCCGGCAAAGAAGGAACTTGACAACTTTGCCAAGATAGCAAAGAACCAGGGCTGACGCCCTGATCAGCGCGCCGGCGGCGCGCAACAACAAAAAAGGCAAGCCGACACGACTTGCCTTTTTTGTTGTGATCGGCTGAGCACAGGAGATCCTGAACCCGGCGCAGCGCATCACTCCCGGCGTTTCCCAGGGCTTTTCGGTATCGTCGAGCGTATTCCAATAGTCCTCCACCATAAGATTGAAAATGGCGATCCTTTCGGGATCTACCATCGCCTGATCAGGACGGAGCTTCGCTTCCGGATCGGGACAATTCTCAACCTTTGTCTCGGCGTCGGTGTGATACCAGGATTTATTGTGATATCATACTATATATACGAAATAAAGGGCACCGTTTATGGTTTCAAAAATTGCTCCAAATCCATGAAAAAGTCATAGAGCATAACGTATTTTTGTCCGATCATCTGCGATTCGTGGTAGTGCCCGAAAAACCAGGCGTTGAAAGAAATGCGTTCTTTGACTTTTTCAAGATAGTCGGTCAGAACATCGTGCTTGTAAAAGCCTCTGCTGTAGATATCAACGATTGAAGACGGTGCGCTGTGAGAAATCACTATGTCGACCGCGTTACCGACTCTTTCAAGATTCAGCAGTCCTTCAGCCATTTCTTCCTCAGAAGGTAATTCTTCTTTCCACCAGGTTTCATGTTCGATGCGGTAGAGCGCACGCTCTCTGTCGAGTTTCTTTTTCTTAGCCGCAAAATCCGGATCGGAGCGGTCAAGAATACCCGCCTGTATATCATGCGACTGACCGCCGCCGAAAGTGAAGAACCTTATCCCATCGATTGTGAAAACTTGACCGCGCATCAGATGGATGATATTCTTCCGTATAATGTGAACCTTGCCTCCGTTCCATTCTGTCACGGGGAAAGAGTTCAGCATGTCGAAGTTTTCGTGATTGCCGTCAACAAAAAGCAAAGCGAACTTCTTCTTTTCAAGCCAGTCAAGCCAGTATTTCTCTCGATTACTTCCGTCCCAGATACCGCCGAAATCGCCGCAAACGATGACGCAGCATTCCTTATCGTCAAAGTAATTTGATCCGAAACGTCTGAAATCTGCGTGTGTATCGCCTGTTATGTATATTTTCACGCCGGGTGTTCCTCCTTGAACCGGATATTGTTTGCAAGAAGTTCATCGAACGGAACCGGCTGAAAACCATTCAGATCGACCCCGGCGTTCAGTACGTTCTCACGTGCCGCGATCAGCGGCCAGAAATCCATATCCGTGTTGGCGTGGATGTGTCCGTGGATCATATACGACGTCTTTGCGTGCTTCCACGACAGAAGCGGATAGTGGCAGAGCGTCATGGCGTGCGCGCCGTCGGATATGACTTTCATCAGCTCAACGCTCTGAAAATACTTTTCGGCATCCACTTTGCTCATCCATGAACTGTCGTGATTGCCGACGATCAGGTGTTTCTTTCCGTGCAAACGACGGAGTATCGCCTCCGGATCTTCGCAGCGAAAAAACAGATCGCCAACGACGTAAACGGAATCACGCCCGGTAACGCGATGGTTCCAGTTTTCGATAAAGGTTTCGTTCATCTGCTCTATCGTCTCAAACGGGCGGTTGCATAGCTTCAGTACGTTCTTATGTCCAAAATGGGTATCGGCGATAAAGAATACCATGTAGTAATCCCTCCTTTCAGGGATAGTATAAGCCACGCTCCGGAATACGGCAAATGTGCGATCTCGAAAAAGCGCCGCCGTATTGAAGCAGCATCTCCAACACAGCGGCACTTTCATATATTTGCGTGCTTATTTGAAAAACTGCGGATTAAACCTGTATTTTCCTTTTCCTAACCCGCTTACTGATTCAGTGATGCCTGCAGAAACGAGTTTTTTCAGCAAATCAGATGCTGCTGAATGAGATAGTTCGAGCGCATCAATAACCTCAGTTCTTCCGAATACAGTCTGAATCCCAAACTTATTATACAGTTTTATAGCGTTCGATGCAGTTTTTTTAGAAAAGCCGGCTTCCATCAGCTTTTGAATGTCCGGTTTTTCGCCTCCAATGTCCGGTTTTACCTTTTGAATGTCCGGTTTTGCGATAATACCGCTGATGTGCATCGTCCTGTTTTGAAGCGGATTGTTCTCGCAGAGCAGAAGATTTCTCAAAAACAGTTCAAGAAATTCGGTTGTTTCATGAACGCCCTTTTTCAGATTATTGTAGTTTGCACGCACCATCGCGTTTCGGAAATACCAGGCGTTTTTCGCAAAAATATCGTTGGTCACGTTAAAGCCGAGCGATTGCAAATATTTGATGAAGAACACTGCCGTCGTGCGCGTATTGCCCTCGCCGAAAACGTGGATCTGCCAAAGGCGTGAGATAAAGCGCGCCAAATGACGGATGACCTCGTCCATCGACAAACCGGAATAATCAAATGCTTTTTCCTGTGAAATATCATATTCCAGCGTTGCGCGCAGCTCGGTCGCGCCGCCGTACGTCACGGTATCTCCGTCGAGTACCCATTCCTTTTTTGTGATGTTGTAATCACGGATCTTTCCGGCGTGTTTATAGATACCCTCGAACAGCCGATGATGGATCGAGAGATACTGCGCCACGGAGAAGGTGAATCCTTTTTCGGCAATAATTCCGGTAATGCGCGAGGAAACCTTGTCCGCTTCCTCGGTGCGCGGCTCTTCTTTCTTGCGGTCGGTCTTGTAGTATGACTCGATCAGCGCCTGCGCTTCTCCGAGCGTGATCTCGCCCTCAATATTCTTAACGGCGGTTTCTTTCAGGTATTCAGACGTCTCCAGCCCGTCCACCGCCTGAAGACCGATAGCCGTATGCCAGGCGTAGCTCCGCTCACGCTTCGACGGATCGGACTCACGCTGATATTCCTCGAAGGGATCGTTGTTGAGAGTTGTATCCCCGGTATTGATTTTGTTATTACTCATGTTTGACTCCATTTACAGATTCTGCACCAAATCGGTATCAAGCTACTGTTTAAATCATGCGAAATGCGTATCCATTTTCATTTCTGGTATAATTAAATAGTCCCCCAGCAAGAGAATTCAATTATACGTTTCTCCTTTTCAAAATTGGAAATGCGTGGTATAATTTGAGTGCTTTTGCCGCGGCGGAGGATAGGGCA
>JAEEGI010029941.1_pt1 | contig 10260 bp, 9 predicted proteins | sample 8958751 | NCBI WGS metagenome assembly JAEEGI01 (sample SAMN16246545, study PRJNA631951) | gut metagenome | biome: gut microbiome; feature: rumen; material: KS-attached | host: Bos | place: Iran: Karaj | collected 2018-10 | reverse complement strand
TCGGGCTTGCCGATGCGCCTGATAATGTCTTTTACATGGTCGATATTCACGGCCTCGATGCCCTGCTGCTTCAGTTCGTCCAGCAGTTCGGCAATACGCGCCTCAATGTCGTCGGCAATCTCCTCGCCTCCTTCCTGCTTACTGAAATAGGAACGAAGCGAGTCGGTATAGTGTTGCAGCATCTCGTAAGCGTCCTCGTCAATCTGGAAGAGGCGGCCGCAAAGATTAATGGTTATGTTCTTTTTCATTGTAATGGGATGATTTCGTGGTTTTCTTTCAGATAATTCACTGTATTCGAGAGTTCTGCCCAGGCTGCGTTGAGCCCTTCGAGAAATTGTTCGCCCTCAGGACTAAGGGCATAGTACTTTCGCGGAGGTCCCTGGGTAGATTCCTGCCACTCGTAGCGAAGCAACCCATCGTTCTTCAGACGGGTGAGCAGCGGATAGAGTGTTCCCTCGACCACCAGCAGCTCAGCCTTTTTCAGCTGCTGGATGATATCGCTGGCATAGGAAGGATGTTGCTTGAGCAACAGCAGTACGCAGTACTCGAGCATGCCTTTCCGCATTTGTGATTTTGCATTTTCAATGTTCATATTTGCTCATGATGAATGATTCATGGCGCAAATATATGCAAAAACTTAGTACCTTGCAATACATAGTACTATAAAAATACATATTTATAACTATAATTAACAATTAGGACAGCGTTTTTGCGCTGTCCTAACCGTTATCTGCTGCTGAAATCCACTTGGAAATGTCCGAGCCTACTCAGAGGATCCCATTGCTTTTTATAATCATTAATGAGGGAAATCCATTTCCAGCTACCGTCACTTATGAGGGAAATCCCATTTCCAATCGTCTTTACCTGTTCCGGAAATTCCATTTCGAGTTATCTGTAGAGAAGTCGTATTCGGCGAGTGTCGGCGTACTGTCGGCTGCCGAGTAGAGCACGTAGCGGGTATTTAGTCCCTGCTGGCCAGGAATCTGTTTGGGCATCAGACGGTAGGTGCCGTCGGTAAGCTGCTCGATGCGCCAAAGCTGCTCGGGCGCTCCCGAGAACTCCTCCACGGCGGTCAACTCGCACTCTGCGGTAGCCGCCAGTGCCCTATGGGTGCCTGCCACCTCTATTTTATAATAAGGTCCGCCCAGGTATCCACCTGCCTCGGGCACGGCAGTAATGGTCCACCGTTGGTGGGGACGGAACATATAGTCGCTACAACGCACGGGAATATCCCCATCAGGCCATGTGGAGATGACCTCAGAGAGCTGCTGGTTGGCAACGGGCTTCACGGGCTCTTTGGGGTCGATGCGCCACCAGGACTGTCGTTCCTGCTGGATGCGCACAAAGTCGACAGCCAACTCCAATGCGTAGCCGCGGCGCTCCGACTCTATCTCATATGTTCCCTCAAGGAACGGCTCACCAGCCACCGGCCAGCCGTTCCGCCATAATAGTGGACGGATGCCGAGGACGCTGCGACCACCCTGGTTGAAATCAGCCTCATAGTGACACGACATCACCTCAACTCCCTCATCAATGATGGTACGTCCGAAATGACCGGGACCACACACGCGATGGCCCGCCGCCAGCACCATACGGCCTCCGCCGTGGTACATATCGCGCCCTACATTGTCGGTATACGGCCCCTCTACGGAGCGCGAGCGACCCACTACGATATTATAGGTAGAGTTCACACCGTCGCAGCAGGTGCCATGAGTGCCCAACAGGTAGTACCAGCCATCGCGGTAGATAAGATCTGTGGCCTCGCAGTCGATAGCGATGTCCTTCTCCTTGTTACCCTTCACACGGAAGCCTGTCGCCGGGTCCAGTTCAATCAGGCGGATGGTGCCGAAATAAGTGCCATAGCTCACCCAGAGACGGCCTGTCACCGGGTCAAGAAGCATGCCGGGGTCGATAGCGTCCTGATCCTCCATGCCGTCGGAACTGCACACCTCTACCGCCTCAGTCCACTTGAAGTCTGGTGACTTCGGGTCGAGGGTCTTATTCCACATTGTCAGGATGCGTCCGTTGTGGCCGCCGCCCAGTCCGCCGCCGGTGGCGCCATAGATGCAGAGATAGCGGTCGCCTATCTTCAACACGTCAGGGGCTGCTCCGCCACCAGGGCGCTCAGCACCACCGTTCCACGTCCAGCCATCCTCGGAGATGAGTCCTCCCCCACCCGTTCCGAACGTATAATACTTACCCTCGCACTCGGCAATGGTCGACGGATCATGTATGTAGGGTGCACCAGTTTGTGCCTTGCCTGTCAGGACGATGCCAGCCATCAGACAACAAACTATCCATTTTTTATTCTTCGCCTTCATATTCTTATTTCCCTGTTATTTTCCACTTCTCACTTCGTAATTCCTCACAGGCTGTCCCTTTTCGTCGATGAATCGGACGCAGAAGTCGCTCAGTCCCGGACCGTTGATGACGGCTCCCCGCAGGATGTTACGGCCTTTCCTCAACGTCAGGCGCTGCGACACACCGTCGTCTTTCACCATGCGACGGTCGCCCTCGAGCAGGAGTACCTCCTCGCCATTGAGCCACCACATCGAGGCACCGTTCGAGCCGGCAGCCAGTCGTATGTTGCTGATGTCATCGGCACAGTCAACGTACGTAACGAACCAGAAAAGCGAGCCGTAAGTCTGCTGCCCGTACTTCTCAGCAAAGCGGAAGAGTTTCATGTTATAGTTCTCACTGTCCAGCGCATGCCACTTCAGCGTCTGGGTGCCAGTTTTCACCTTTTGACCCATCTGGGGCAGTACGGTCAACTGGTTCTTAAAGTAGGTCTTCGAGAAGGCGTCACGCAGCCAACTGTTCGTAAAGACCACATTCGAGCGGATATCCTGCTTGATAGGCTCAAGCAGCAGCCAGCGACGGATAAAGCCGTCGTCGTCGGGCTGTGCGCTGCTGGTCGTCACCGGCGAGAAATAGAGCGGGCGATTCTTGAATTGTATCCAGTCGATGCTGATGCCCTCACCCTCGCAGGTTACCACCAAGTCGGTAACTCCCTTGGGCGTATAGTCAAGCGTGGAGGTCAGTGTCAGCCATTGGTTGCTCTGGTCACGGCGGAAGGGCGTGGGCATGCCGGGACGCGTAATCTCACTTTTCACAGTCATCTTGATACGTGCCAGCACCTTGCCCGTGGCACTTTTCTCGCGGACGCAAAACTCGGTGTTCTCGGCAGCCTTGGCACAGACCACGAGATAACCGTCGGTGAGGCTGCTGAAGTCCACGTCATTGTATCTTATCCAACTACCTTTCCGAGGTAGGGATACCTCAAAACTGCGGAAAGTGTTCACGGTGTCTATCAGCTGTGTGGTCACACCTGCCGACGCACTACTGTAGCGGTCTATCTCTATCCGCTCCGTGGCCTTGTTGATGCCTACACCGCGCATTGTCTGCCGCACCTCCTGGATGGTTCCGTCGGGGTTAAATCCGATTTTCTCGATGCACACCGAGCGACGCTTATCGTCGTTCGGCGAGAAGTGGTTGCGGTGGTAGAACAGATACCACTGTCCCCGGTACTCCACGATGCTGTGGTGATTGGTCCAGCAATGGTTGTCGTGCTCCGCCATGATAATGCCTTTGAAGTCCCATGGTCCGAGAGGCGATTTAGACATCGAATAGGCAAGCGTCTCCGTGGGGTTGGCGCCGTTGACCGTGTCGCCACGCACCCAAGGGAAGGTGAGGTAATACCAGTCGCCCCGCTTGAAGGCAAAGGGTCCCTCCTTGAATCCATCGGGCAGTCCTTCCATCTGTTGTCCGCCCACCTTCATCGGCGGCATCTCAGGCATTCCCTCGCGACGCGGCATCTTCACTTCCTGCAACTCGCCATCGAGTTCCTTCATGTTGGCATTCAGTTTGGCGCCGCGGATACCCATGCCACTCCAATAGATATAGGCGGAGCCATCGTCGTCGATGAGCACACAGGGGTCGATGCCCATCACGCCCTTGATGGGCTCCGGCTCACAGGTGAATGGTCCCTCAGGGCTGCTGGCCGTTGCCACGCCGATGGCAAAGCCTCGTCCGCCCTTGGGCGCATTAGGAAAATAAAAATAGTACTTCCCGTTCTTGTACACACAGTCGGGCGCCCACATCGAGTATCCCTCGGGATTGCCCCAGGGCACTGTCTGCTGCGAGACAATCATGCCGTGGTCTGTCCACTCTGTCAGGTTTTCCGATGAGAACACGTGATAGTCAGCCATGCAGAACCAGTCCTGACGTTGGCCTTGCGGCGGTTTAATGTCGTGAGAGGGATAGACATACACCTTGTTGTTAAACACGCGGGCAGTAGGGTCGGCCGTAAACTGGTCGCGAATAACAGGGTTTTGTGCCATGGCCGCGCACAGTATACTCTGCAACAAGCAGCCTATTACTAACCGTTTCATATTCTCTTTACTTGATTACTGTTTTTCCTTATTTACTTGACCACCTTCTCTATGCCGTCGGTCCGTGCGGGCCAGCCCAGCATGAACTTATCGATGAATGCCTGCACCTCGGCATATTGGCTGGCTGGAAGCATACAGTGGGGATGACCTCCCACCACGGAGTAGCCCATCCGGTCTCCGATGCCGAAGGCGCGCCATACTTCGCGTGCCGCCTGTGCTGAAGCCACAGCCGCGTCGTCGGCCAGCCATTTATAGTCGGGATTCCCCAAAATGAGCAGAGCCCTCGGACAAATCATGGCACACAGCTCGTGATGGTCGTAGGGCAGCCGATACACATTTTCGCCCGAAAACGAATCGCGCATGCTCTCCTTGAACCAGTGGTAGTCAGTACGTTCCAGGCTCTCAACGCCCTCCATCAGGTGTGACACACGCCATGCTGCCGCACCACCGCCACCCGGTTCCTGAGCAATTGTCAGGGCGATGCGCTCGTCGAACGCCCCGCAGAAGAGTGCCATCTTGCCGGCATACGAGCAGCCCGTCACACCGATGTGGCGCATGTCGATGCGGGTCACCTGCTCGCCCAGCAACTGCAATCCGTCAATCAAACGGCTTAGTCCCCACGCCCACTGGCTGTAGGCACCATTCTCGGCAAGTTCGGGATAGAGCCGGTCGAAGTCGTGTTGTCCGCGTTCCTTGTGTGGGCGCCATTGCGAGTAGTCGTTCACTTGTGCCTCGTGGAACACCATCGTGGCGATGGGCCGGTGGCTGAAGAGCTCGCGCGGTAGCGATATTCCACTCGTGCCGATCATCAGCGCAAAGGGTGCCTTGCCCTCTCGTGGATACCGGATATGCGAGCGTAGCGTCAGTGTCTGCCCGTTCACCGTCACGTCGACGATGATCGTGTCGCCGTCCATGCGCGCGCTCACGTTCTCCTTGCCCACGGCAGGCTTCGTACCGATGCCATAGTGCTGGATGAGCGCGGCTATCTCGTTGCGCCGCCTCTCCCATTTCGAGAATTTGCCTACGACGCCCTTGCCACTGCTCCACGCAAGAGGATTCCGCAACTCACGAACCATCGGCAGTTCCTCCGCCGCGGGCATGGCGGGGCGGCTGTACTTGCTGCCAGTGTTCTCCTGGTCGTAAACCAGCGGCACCTGCGCCACAGAGGCTTCCGTCACCATGAGCAGGGCACAGAGCACTACAAAGAAACGCTTTGTCATATTAAGTCTTCAGATTTAGATTCCACGGCAAAGATACAAAATGCCTGCCATACATCAGCCACACTTGTGTATCACATTCCTTTCTATTTGTAACATACGGCTGTTTTTCTCCCCGTCGCGCCTCTCTGACTACCACCACTGTCCGTCCACCTTACCGCCTCAAGGCCTCGAAAAGCCTGTCCAGAGCAGCGTCAGCATCACCTCCTGCCTCGTCGAGAAGAGTGACAAACTTCGAGCCGATGATGGCGCCGTCGGCATTGTCCTGAGCGGCCTTGAGTGTCTGGGCGTTCGAGATGCCGAACCCTATCATGCGGGGGTTGCGCAGGCTCATGCCGTTGATACGGCGGAAATACTCCTGTTTCTGCTCATCGAAGCTCTTCTGCGCTCCGGTGATCGATGCCGACGACACCATGTAGATAAAGCCGTCGGTATGGTCGTCTATCAGGCGGATGCGCTCCTCGGCAGTCTCCGGGGTGATGAGCATGATAATGCGTAGGTCGTACTTGTCGGCCAGGGGTTTCACCGTGTGCAGGTAGTCGTCGAAGGGCAAGTCGGGGATGATGGCGCCGCTGACGCCTGCCTCCACACAACTCTGGCAGAACGCCTCGATGCCATAGTGGAGAATGGGGTTCAGATAGCCCATCAGCACGAGCGGCACCTCCACCTGCTCCTTAACAGCCTGCAGCTGGGCGAAAAGCGTGCGCAGCGTCATACCGTTCCTCAATGCCTGTGTAGCTGCGGTCTGGATGACAGGACCATCGGCCAACGGGTCACTGAAGGGGATGCCTACCTCTATCATGGCTATGCCACGCCGCTGTATGGTCAGTATTACGTCGGCGGTTCCCTCAAGCGTCGGGCTGCCGGCACAGAAATAGAGCGAGAGCAATTTCTCGTCCTTCATGTTTTCAAAAAGAGTATTAATCTTATTCATGTTTCTGTATATGTTTTCCTATTACTGTATTACATTCCTAACAAACTCCCTGAGCCTCTCCACGTCCTTCAGCCCTGGAGCCACCTCGAACCGCGAATTCAGGTCGATGCCCGCCCACAGCGGATGACGGATGGCACGCAGACTGTCCACATCACCAGGACCGATACCGCCACTGAGCAGGAAGGGCGTTTTGCCCTGATAATCCGTAAGGACGCTCCACTCGAACTTCTCACCGTTCCCGCCTACCAACTTGCCCTTAGCGTCGAAAAGGAAATAGTCCATAAGCCCCTCATAGGCCGCCGTCTGGCCGAAGTCCTTCGCCGTGGCGATGTTGAACGCCTTGATTAATCGGGGCGAGGCAGTGTCACTACTCCACAAAGTGCCGAGCTCGCGGATATACTCAGGACTCTCCTTTCCGTGCAGCTGCACCATGTCGAGACGATACTCCTCCACCTTACGCGCCACCTCGTGGGCATCCTCGTCAACGAACACGCCCACGCGCCTCATCTTGGTAGGTAGATAGTCGGGTCGGTGAATGACGTAACGGCTGGAACGCGGCCAGAAGATGAACCCCATCATGGCGATGGGAGGCTCGCTACCGTTCTCCGCAAACTCCAAACTCAACTGCTCCACCTCGCGGATGTTTTCCGCGTCGCGCATGCCGCATACTTTTATCATCAACTGTTTGCTCATAACTTATAACCTTGAGATGAATTCACCGAGTGACGCTCCGGGCTGCTCCGTCTTCATAAACGCCTCGCCCATGAGGAAACCGCGGTAACCCGCCATGCGCAGCGCCCTCACTGTCTCGGGCATGGAGAGGCCACTCTCACTCACCTTTACGGCGTCGGCGGGCAACAGACTGGCCAGTCGGAAGCTCGTCTCCACATCGGTGACAAACGAGCCTAGGTTGCGGTTGTTCACACCACACATGTCGGGTTCCTGCTCCGCATATTCCAGCTCGCGCTCGGCATGCATCTCCAGCAACACCTCCATTCCCAGTTCATGGGCGGTGTGTTGCAAGGTCCTGCACTCCTGACGGCCCAGCACGGCGGCAATCAGCAGCACGGCAGAAGCGCCGCACTCCCGCGCCTGAAACAGCTGATACTCATCCACGATGAAGTTCTTATAGAGTATCGGTATCCTCACCCCGCTCTGCCGTGCGGCGGCAACAAACGCGTCACACCCTCCGAAAAAATGCTCGTCGGTCAGTATCGACAGGGCGGCGGCACCGTTCTGCTCATAGCTAAGCGGTATCTCCTCTGCCCTGCCCTCCTCTTTAATCCAACCCTTCGAGGGCGACTTGCGCTTAAACTCGGCTATGATGCCTGTCGCCGACGCAACGAGCGCACCTGCCAGCGAGGGCCCCTGCTTGTCGAGCATCGCCTCTACTCGCCGGTACAACTCCCGGGGAGCCACCAGTCTGCGGCTGCGTTCCACCTCCACCCGTTTGTAGGCTACGATTTCCTGAAGAATATCTTGCATAATCGTTCTGTGTATCTAAAAACAAATTTGTCTTTCTCACGAGTTCAGCTCGACGAACTTCTTGAAGGTCCTCAGCGCAGCGCCGCTGTCGATACTCTCCCGGGCAATGGCGATACACTCTTCGATGCTCTTCTTTCCCTTCTCCAGCACCTGGATGCCAAAGCCGGCGTTCGCCAGCACAATATTCTTCTGGGCGGGCAGGGCACGGTTCTCCAATACGGCGTCGAAAATCTGTGCAGCCTCCTCCTCGGTGGCACCTCCCACTAGTTCCTCGGGTTTGGCAATCTCGAAGCCCAGGTCCTGCGGCTTGAAAATCCGCTCATAATTGTTAGTGGTCACCTTGAAGTCGCCCGTCAGCGAGATCTCATCGTAGCCGTCGATAGAGTTCACGATGCCGTAGTCGATGCCCAGCTTTTGGTACACGCTGTTGTAGAGGCGCATCTGGTCGAGGTTGGCGACACCCAACAGCTGGCACTTCGGCTGCGAGGGATTCACAATGGGTCCCAGCAAGTTGAAGATGGTCGGAAACTGCAACGCCTTCCTGATGGGTCCCACAAACTTCATCGCCTTGGCGAACAGTTGTGCATGCAGATACACGATGCCCGCCTCATTGAGCGAGCGGTTCAGCTTGTCTATGTCGTCGGTGAACTTGATGCCGTGGTGCTGGATGACGTTCGACGCCCCCGACACCGAAGTGGCGGCGTAGTTGCCGTGTTTCGCCACCTTATATCCCGCTCCGGCGATGACAAAGCAGGCAGTCGTCGAGATGTTGAACGTGTTTTTGCGGTCGCCCCCCGTACCTACGACGTCGATGTAGCGGTCGGCCTCGAGAATGGCAGGGACACCCGTGCCCAGTATGCCGTCGCGGAAGCCGAGCAGTTCGTCCACCGTCACCCCTCTCATCTGCAGGGCGGTCAGCAGGGCGGTAATCTGCTCTGTGGGATACTCACTATGGGTTATTCCAATCAGGATAGTCTTCATCTCCTCACGAGTCAGTTCCTCGTGGTTCAGCAACCTGAAGAGGTAGCTTTTCATTGTCTGTTCCATATCTGTGTCAGTTATGTTTATAGAAATAAGAAGTTTTGTATCATTTTCCTGCCCTTAGGCGTGAGCACGCTCTCCGGGTGGAACTGTATGCCGCGCACGTTCAGCTCGCGGTGGCGCAACGCCATCACCTGGCCCTCATCCGAGACGGCCGTCACCTCCAAACAGTCGGGCAGCTGTTCCCTCGAAACCACCCACGAATGGTAACGCCCCACGGTAATATCGCGTTCCAAACCGCTGAAGAGCGGATCGTCGGCCACAATATGACAAGGTGTCGCCACGCCGTGGAACACGTCCGACAGATTCTCCAACCGCGCGCCGAACACCTCGCCGATGGCCTGATGACCCAGGCAAACACCCAAGATGGGCTTCCGTCCTGCATACGTGCGGATGACGTCTGTCAGCAGTCCCGCTTCCGAGGGGATGCCTGGTCCGGGCGAGAGCACAATCTTACTGTACGGCTCCAGGTCCGCCATCTTGAACTGGTCGTTACGAACGACGCTCACCTCCACGCCCAGTTCCTTCATCAAGTGACTCAAGTTATAAGTAAACGAGTCATAATTGTCTATCAGCACTACTCTCATCGTCTTACATCCTTTCTGCCATCATGATAGCGCGGCGCAATGCGCCAAGTTTATTGTTCACTTCCTGTAACTCATACTCCACATCACTCTTAGCAACGATGCCGCCGCCCGCCTGGAACCACAGCTCGCCGTTGCGCGCCACAAACGTGCGGATAGTGATGGCCTGGTTCAGCGAGCCGTCCAGCCCTATCATCCCGATGCAACCGCCATAGGCTCCGCGGCTGTGAGGCTCATACTCCGATATCAGTTGCATGGCACGCACCTTCGGCGCACCACTTAACGTACCGGCTGGGAATGTGTCGATGAATGCCCTCACGGGGTCGGCACCTTCGTCCAGCTCACCACTTACGCGCGACACTAGGTGTATCACATGACTGTAGTATTGCAGGTCCTTGTAGAAGTCCACCTTCACGTGGTGACAGTTACGACTCAGATCGTTGCGCGCCAGGTCTACCAGCATCACGTGCTCGGCATTCTCTTTCGGGTCGTTGCGCAGGAACTCCGCCCCCTGCCTGTCAGCCGCCGCGTCGCCCGTGCGCCTCGTGGTTCCTGCGATGGGGTCTATATACGCCTTGAACGTTGTCTTCCCCGTACCCTCATCCGTC
>JAEEGI010029940.1_pt1 | contig 10261 bp, 11 predicted proteins | sample 8958751 | NCBI WGS metagenome assembly JAEEGI01 (sample SAMN16246545, study PRJNA631951) | gut metagenome | biome: gut microbiome; feature: rumen; material: KS-attached | host: Bos | place: Iran: Karaj | collected 2018-10 | reverse complement strand
GCCATTCAGCGCATACTTGCGAAGATTCTTGATGACACGAAATATCTCCGCAACTGTCTTCGTGGAAAGACCCTGTCGCTCCGTGCCGCCTCTCGACAAAAGACCGAAACAAAAAGCGGACACATCAACGCTTTTTATATCATCCATGTTGCGATTACCGAACTTCGGCAATAAGTACAAACGCAGATAGTCTCGATATTTTGCGACCGTGGAATCTTTCAAATAGGATTCAGAATCCTTGATCCAAGATTCGCTGATAGCGCGAAATGTCGTCTTGTTTCGTTCTTCTTCCTCGGAGTGGATTTGCCATTCGTATTGTGCAACTATCAATTTCTCTTTAACCTCACGATAAGTCTTGCCAAAGACGTAACCAAACCGGGTATGTCCTTCTACGCGTCCTTTGACAAATCGCCCTTCCCAGCGTTTGTCTTTCCGATGATAGATATTGTCCCCTCTTCTTGCCACAAAGCACTCCTCCCGAAAATGATGCAGACTGTTGAATATCATTGACACAGAAAAATGTCCAAAGTATAATCATTTTGAAGAGGGGAATCCGTGATTTCGTGTAGTAGCTTACTCTACGAAAACAAGCCCTACTTTTACCCCCTCAACTAAAAACAGTCTTACTTCATCACTTGTCGCTTCGGCATGAATTTACAACACGGTGAGAAGGTCTTTTACAAAAAACTCCCCATACGTTATCTTTTTATGATAACGCATGGGGAGTCATTGTTTCCACGAAAAACGGACCGGAAGATTCTCTCCAGTCGTTTCCTTGTATATCGCCCCAGTTAAACCGTGAAGCGATAATCAACAAAATCTTAAAGTTCTATTTTAAGATTTTACTCTTTGTGGTAATTTCTTAAAGTAGCGTTAAATTAAAATAATTCTTCAATATCCAAGAAACATCAAAAAGCGATCGGAATTATCTCCGACCGCTTTTTGTATTATCCATATAGTACTTTCCCACATTCAGGCCTTTAACAAAAGCCGCGTGATTCACGCTTCAGCTTTCCAAAGCCCGTGGAGATTGCAATACTCGTAGGCCGCAACGGGCGCGTCGCCCTCCGCCAGCGCAAACGTCGCCTCCGGCGTGTCGCCCGGCGCGAAGTAATGGAACTGCCCGCCGTTTTTTGTCTGCAAATAGATCCACTGGATATAGTGCGCCTCAATCATCGGATGCGGCGCGCTGCCGACCTTGACCGTCACTTGACCGCCTTTGACCTCGATGACGGGCACATGCTTTTCCTGCGAAGCGTCCGTCGTGTTCGCCGTCAAAAGCTCCGCCGTTCCCTCGCCGCAGCAGTCCGCATGATCTTTGCCGCCCGGAAGCGCCATCACGAGACGTCCGCAGGTGCGGCAACGCAAAAATTTCGGCTCAAACGTCATGGAAATCTCCTCCGTTCAGTTCTCGTCTTCTTCCCCGTCCATCAACGACTCGTATGCCGCCAGCACCGCCTCGAATTCCTCGTCCGTCGGCTCGATATACGCCTCTTCTCCGCTCTCATCCAACACGATCTTTGCGAAGAATGCCGCGTCTGCGTCTGCGTCTTCATCCTCATGATCGTGCTCATGGCAATGGCAATGCCCTTCCTCGTCTTCGTCCTCGCAGGTCGGGACGAGAAGCGCATACTTATCCCCCTGCACTTCCAAAATCAGTTCTTGCACATAATAGTATTCATTGCCGTCGTCGTCGGTCATCACAACGATAACCTCATCGTCGTCCATCTGTTCTTCGTCCATCGGGATTTCTTTTTCCGAAGCCATACGCGCACCTCTTTCTTGTTTGCCATACAGGATTGTTTTATCAGTCGCATTGTACCGTACTTTGCCGCAGATTGTCAACGATGTAGGCGTCAAAAAATCCTGACGACCGCATACGTCCCAAAAGGACGCAACCCGCCGTCAGGATTTCGTTTTCATTTCGCGAGGCTGTCTAAATATCCTTGCAGGATAAAGACCGCCGCCATTTTATCAATGACCTTTTTTCGTTTTTTCCGGCTGACGTCCGCCGAAATCAGTGATCTCGCCGCCGCAACCGTAGAAAGCCGCTCGTCCCAAAAGATGATTTCCGCATCGGGCCGCGTCTTTTGGATTTCCTCGGCAAAGGCGCGCACGATTTCACAGCGCTCGCCTTCCGTACCGTTCATGTTGCGCGGAAGACCGACGACGAGCCGCACGGCGTCGTACTCGCGCATCAGCTCGTCCAACCGCGAGAGGTCTTGTTCCAAACTCTCCCGCCGGATCGTCTCGACTCCCTGCGCGGTCATCAGGAGCAAATCGCTGGCCGCGACGCCCACCGTCCTGTCGCCGACGTCCAGCCCTAAAATCCGCTGTCCCGTCATTTCCCCGCTTCTTTTTTCATGTTCGCAAGATACGAGCGCACGAACTCCTCCAAAAGCTCGTCCCGCTCAATCTTCCGTATCATGCTGCGCGCGTCGTTGTGACTGGTAATGTAGGCGGGATCGCCCGAAAGCAGATAGCCGACAAGCTGGTTAATGGGATTATATCCCTTTTCTTCCATCGCTTCGCAGGCTCGCCGGATTGTTTTCTCCGCCGCATTTTCCTCCGCCGCAGGCCGAAACAGCATTGTCTCGTCGCTAACCCAATCCATTTCGTCGCCTCCTATCGCCGAAACGAGTTATTTCAGCAAATCGTTTTTAATCATGTACTCCGCAATCTGGAGAGCGTTCAAAGCCGCGCCTTTGCGAATCTGGTCGCCGCAAAGCCAGAAATTCAGGCCGTGGTCCACCGAGTAGTCCTTGCGGATGCGCCCGACTTCCACGTCGTCCTTGCCGGACGTGAAGAGCGGCATCGGATATTCCATCTCGTCGGGGTTGTCGTTCACGACGAGACCGGGGAACGCGGCGAACGCCTTTTTCGCGGCTTCTTCCGTAACCTCTCCCTCAAACTCGACGTTGACCGACTCCGCATGGCTGCGGTAGACCGGCACGCGCACCGTCGTCGCCGTGATGCGCATATCGGGCGCGGACATGATTTTCCGCGTCTCGTCGATCATCTTCATTTCTTCTTTTGTATAAAGATTTTCCTTGAAAACGTCAATCTGCGGAATCAGATTGAATGCAATCTGATAATGCTTGGCGAGGCTCGCCCCCGGCAAAATCTCCGCCTTGACCGGGCGGCCGTTCACGATGTCGTCCACCTGCTGCTCAAGCTCCGCCATCGCTTCCTTGCCGCCGCCGGAAACCGCCTGATAGGTCGAGACGACGACGCGCTTGATTTTCTTCACGTCGTGGAGCGGCTTCAGCGCCATGACCATGATGATGGTCGAGCAGTTCGGGTTCGCGATGATGCCCTTATGCTTCGCGATAGCCTCAGGATTGACCTCCGGCACCACCAGCGGCACCTCCGGATCCATGCGGAACGTAGAGGAATTATCGATGACCACCGCGCCCGCCTTGACCGCAGGCTCGGCAAAGGTCTTGCTGGCGGAACCGCCCGCGAACAAAGCGATCTTCACATCCTTGAAGGAGTCCTCCGTCGCTTCCTCGACGACGTACTCCTTCCCCTTGACCGTAATCTTCGTCCCCGCCGAACGCTTCGACGCCAAAAGTTTCAAATTATCAAAGGGAAAATCCCGCTCCTCGATGAGCTTCAAGAACTCCTGCCCCACTGCGCCCGTCGCGCCAAGAAGCGCCGTATTATACTTTTTCATATCGTTCATTCCCTTCCATTACAAAATATTCTCAAGACCGACGACAAGACCGGTAAGCCCGCGGACCTTTTTGCAGGCCAGAATCACGCCCGGCATGAAGGACTCGCGGTCCATCGAATCGTGACGAATCGAGAGCGTCTGCCCGAGACCGCCGAAGATGATTTCCTGATGCGCGACGTAACCGGGAAGCCGAACGCTGTGAATATGGAGACCGCCGACCACCGCGCCGCGCGCGCCGGGAACCGTCTCCTTCTCGTCGGGATGTCCCTGCCGCATATCGCCGCGCACCTCGCGAATCAGCTCCGCCGTCTGGAGCGCCGTTCCGGAGGGGGCGTCCAGCTTATTGTCGTGATGCAGCTCAATAATCTCGACGTTCGGCATATATTTCGCCGCCTGCTTCGCCATCATCATCATCAAAACCGCGCCGATAGCGAAATTCGGTGCGATAAAGCACGGCGTCTTCGTCTTCTCGGAAATCGCCGTCAACTGTTTCTTAGCGTCAGCGGTAAGTCCCGTCGTCCCGATGACGGGAGCGACGCCGCTTTCCAAAGCCGTAATCGCGTTTTGCAGCGCTACATCCGGACGCGTGAAATCCACCATGACGTCAGGATGCGTCGCGTCGATGGCGTCCGCCAAATGCGTCGTCACCGGGACGCCGCATGCAGGCTGTCCAACCAGCGTCCCCGCATCTTCCGCGCCGTGAATATCCACCGCCGCGACCAGCGAAAGCTCCTCGTCGGCAAGCACCGCTTTTACCACCGACTGTCCCATTCGGCCGCAAGCGCCGTTTACCAAAACTCTTACCATGTTAACGCCTCCAACTTCTTTCCCAAGAAAACAACTGTTTTCTTAAAATAACGTAACTACTGTATCACATTTTGCCTATAAAAATCAAGAAAGAGGTTTTTCGTCCTCTTTTGATTGTTTCCGACCATGAAAATACCAGATTGCAACATAAATCAACGTCGCCAACACAATCACACAGGCCAGCCGTTTCATGTGCAGATGGAATAGCACCGCGTCGTGGCCGATGACGACCTCCAACGCCGTCGACGGAAACTTTCCTATTAAATTGGAAAGCATATAATCTTTCACGCTGATTCGGCTGACCGCTCCGAGGGCCGTCAGGATTCCCGAAGGGAAATACGGCAACGACCGCGCGATCAGCATCATTTGGAAGCCTTTTTTACCGCTGAATTCATCGAGACGCGTCAAATAAGGGCTTTTTTGTATCAGCTTTTCCGCCGAATCCCGCAAGATCGTCCGCATCAGCAGGAAACTCAGGATCACGCCCGTCGTCTCCGCGAGCCACGATACAATTACGCCTGGCACGATACCGAAAAGCACGCCGTTCGCCGTCGAGATAAAAATGGACGGCAAAAACCCGAGCGCGTTGACGAGCACGTCGAGGCAAAAACTGAAAAGCATCGCCCAAACGCCGAAAGACTGGATATAGTCGATGGTCTCCTGCATGCTGCCGCAGGTCATCACATGCCAAAGGCGGGCGCAGACTTCGGGAAACATCAGGCGGACGAAAACAAACAACAGGACAAGGAGCAGGAGCGCGACAATCTTCACCGTGCCTTCTGATTTGACCCGCAAAATGATTCCTCCAAATCCTCCAAAATATAAATCACGCAAAGCATAACGGGCAATTCTGAAAAACGGCGGGGCAAAACCATTCATTGAATCGTTTTGCCCCGCCGAAATGTTTTCATCATTTCCTTGTCAGGCGTCCAATATTTTTCCGAACCTGTCGCTGTAATTCAGCCGCAGGACGTCGAGCACATACCGCATGTCCCGCGCCTCTTCCATCGTTTCCATAGCCGCTCGTCGCGCGCGAAGCAATATGTCCGTATCCCGAAGCACATTCGCGACCTTTAGGTCTCCTAAACCGTGCTGCATGGAGCCGAAAAACTGCCCCGGACCGCGCAGGCGCAAATCCTCCTCCGCGAGGTCGAAGCCGCTGGCCGTCCGCTCCATTGCACGGAGCCGCTCGTTGGCCGCGCCTTCCTTGCCGCCGCCAATCAAAATACAGTACGATTGAAATTGTCCGCGCCCGATACGCCCGCGAAGCTGATGCAGCTGCGCGAGGCCAAAGCGCTCGGCGTGCTCCACGACAATCACCGTCGCGTTCGGCACGTCCACGCCGACCTCGATCACCGTCGTCGCGACGAGGAGCTTCGTTTCCCCCTCGTAAAAGGAACGCATGACGGCTTCCTTTTCCTTCGGCTTCAATTTCCCGTGTACCAAACCGCAAGGTATGCCGCGAAAAATCCCGCCGGAAAGTTCCTGGTAAATCGCTTCCGCCGACGGAAGCTCCGTTTCCTCGCTTTCCTCGATCAACGGACAGACGACGTACGCCTGCCGCCCCGCCTCAATTTCTTTTCTCACAAACGCATAAATCAGCCCCCGCCGTTCTTCCGTCCGCACGAAAGTGCGAACCGGCCGGCGTCCCGGAGGCAGTTCTTCGATACGCGACACATCCAGATCGCCGTACACCGTCAGTGTCATCGTCCGAGGAATCGGCGTCGCCGTCATAACCAATACATCCGGCGTTTTCTCGCTTCTCTTGTTGAGCTCGGCGCGCTGGGCGATACCGAAGCGATGCTGCTCATCGGTCACCACCAGCCCGAGCTCGTCGTAGCGCACCTTATCCTGTATCAGCGCATGGGTGCCGACGACGATATCGACCTCATGGGCCGCAATCGAAGCCAGCATTTCTTCGTGCTGCTTCGCGGTCAGCTTGCCCGACAGCAGTCCGATACGCACGTCCGTATCCTGCAGCAGCTTGGAAAATGTTTCGTAATGCTGCCGCGCCAATATTTCCGTCGGCGCCATCAAGACGCCCTGATAGCCGTTTTCCACCGTCTTGACGAGCGCGAGCAGGGCCACCGCCGTTTTTCCGGAACCGACGTCGCCCTGCACAAGCCGCCGCATCGGAACGGATTTTTCCATATCGGCAGAGATTTCGCTCCACGCTTTCGCCTGTCCCGTCGTCAGGCGAAAGGGCAGCGAGTCTTCAACCTGCTTGACTAAGCTGCCGTTCATCAGATGACGAACGCCCTGTTCTTTTTCCCGCGTTTTTTTCTTTAAGATGAGCAATCCGCATTGAATCAGATATAATTCCTCAAAGGCGAGCCGCGCCCGCGCCTCCGAAAGCTCCTTCGCGGACTTCGGGAAATGCATGGCGACGAAGGCACGGTCACGATCCATCAGGCCGTACCGGGATCTCACGCCTTCGGGAATCACTTCCGGCAGCGTCGGCTTTTTTGCCATCGCCTGTCTCAAGAGGCCGCGAAAAAATTTCTGATTGAGCGCGCTCGTCGCCGCATAGACGGGAAGCACGCCCCCCTGCGCGGCGTCCTCGCCTTCGCCCAGCAGTTCAAAAGCTGACATCTGCGTCATCGCCAGTCCGCCGTGGCCACCATAAGCATAGTCCACTTTGCCCGTCGCGAAAATCCGCTGCCCTTCGACAAGTTTCTTCGCCAAGAAGGGTTGATTGAACCAAGTCATGGCAAGGTATCCGGTGCCGTCGCTCAGATATGCGGTCAGTATGCTCATTCTTCTGCCCCGCTCCGACCGACGCTCCCGCACATTGACGACGACGCCCGAGACCGTCGCCTCCATGCCCGCCGAAAGCCGGGAAAACGGAGTCACCGTCGTCTGATCGATATAGGCGCGCGGATAATACGCGAGCAGATCAAAAAGCGTCGAAATCCCCAACCGGGCCAATGCCGCCTCTTTTTTCGGCCCGACGCCCGAAAGCTTCCCCACGCCGTCCAAAAGCTCCATCCGTTTCCCTCCCGAAAATTTGAAGCGTCGGCGTCACCGCTTTTGCGCGCCGATCGTTCCGCCCGCGACGACGTAGCTGACTTCTACCGCTTCATTCGACCATATCGCCGTTCCGTTGGGTACGACCACCATCGGCGCGCCGTAAACTTTCGTCAACGCCTCGATAATGGTCTCGGCTATCGCGCTCGTATCGGCAGACGCGTCCTTCTTCGGCTTGACGGCAAACGCCGTCGGCGAATAGCTGAACTCCAGCTCGCCGCAGCTTCCGACGATTTGGGAGCCGTCGGCGGAAGCAACCGCTACTCCGTCCGGGACTGCAATCGATTCTATCGGCGTCCCCACAACGAAAGTGGAAATCAATAACTCATACGCCGCCGCCCCTGAAACGGCGCTATTCGACGGCAGATTCGCGAGAACTGTCCGCAAGACATAATACGGAGTGGCCCCCTCTTTTACGGGCCGCCATTCCGACTCGCCGGTACGGCTCCATTGCCAACCGTCCCAAGCCGAATCGTCAGCGCTTCCCCGCGTATATGCATAAGGTTTCCAACCGGTTTCGCCCGTAGCGGAATCATACGGCCCCGCTTGAACGCCCCGAATCATTCCGTCCTCTGCGACTTCAATTCCGTCCGTATTCACATACCAGCCGGACAGCCCGTTCACTTCGACGTTCGCCGCATACGCCACGGGAAATGGCATAACCGAAACCACGCCGGATAAAACGATCGCACCCGCCGTGAATAAAGCCGCCATACCTCTTTTGAACGTGTTCATCCTGATTCCCCTTTATCAACAAAATTATCGAAATAATATTCGCCGTCGCTTTCAAAAAATCCTTCCACAAGGAAGAATTCCGCAAAGCCAGTTTTGAAAATTATATTCATCTTCATCTTGACAAATTTCCGCTGACGATTTATATTTTGATAAAGAGAATTAGTTTGATTATAATTTTCAGAAACAAGGAGGCAGCTTCAATGACTTTACGGGAAGGAACGTCCGGGCAGCGGTTTATTATCCGCTCCGTCGCGGACTCGCCCTTAAAAAATCGGTTGATGACTATGGGACTCGTCCCCGGCACGGCAGTAACGGTGCTTCGCTCTGCGCCCCTCGGCGATCCAATGGCGCTTCGGGTGCGTTCGTACCACTTGGCGCTTCGCCGGGATGACGCCGCTTCGATTGAAGTCGAATCAATGGTATAAAATTTTTGAAGTAAGAAAGTTGGATTTTCTTACTTTCCTACTTTCCTATTTTCTTACCACAAAAATTTCGGTTTTGCATATTTCATTAAAGAAGGGAAGCAAATCATGTCTTCATTGGCAGTCGCCCTGACGGGCAATCCGAATACAGGAAAATCTACTATTTTCAACGAACTGACCGGCGCGCGGCAAAAAATCGGCAACTGGCCGGGCGTGACCGTCGACAAGAAGATCGGCTATCTCTCCCACCAGGGTCGGAACATCTCGGTAGTCGACCTCCCCGGCACATACAGCGTCAATGCGCGCTCACCTGAGGAAAAAATCGTCATAGATTACCTGCTGAACGAAAAGCCGGATCTCGTGGTAGACGTGCTCGACTCGTCGAACCTCGAGCGCAATCTCTATCTGACGATCCAGCTTTTGGAGCAGGGCGTCCCCCTGCTGCTGGACCTCAATATGCAGGACGAGGCGAAGCGTCACGGCATCCGCGTGGATACGGAAAAGCTTGGCGCGGCCCTCGGCATGCCCGTCGTGGAAACGACGGCGCGAAGCCGCAGCAGCATCAAAACGTTGCTCGACGTCTTCACCTCCACCATGATGGAGAAATACCATCCCAGTGAAAAAGTACGCGCGCATATCGCCCGCGTTGAAGAGCTCCGCAACAGCGGCCTTTCCGACGACGCTCTCGAAGAAAGAATCATTGAAGAACGATACGCGTTCATTGACAGCGTAGTGGCGGAATGTGTTTCCGTCGCGGGCGCCAGTCCCGACCTCACGGAAAAAATCGACGCTGTTTTGGCGAACGGCTGGGCGGCTCTGCCGCTGTTCCTTGTCATGCTGTACGCCGTGTTCCAGATTACTTTTGAATGGATCGGCCAGCCGTTGGCCGACGCGCTGGACGATTTCATCGGCGGCCCTCTGACCGACGCCGTAACCGAGACTTTGGAATCCTGGGAGGTCGCCGACTGGATGCAGTCGCTGATCGTCGACGGCGTCATCGGCGGCGTGGGCGGCGTGCTGACCTTCGTGCCGTTGATCTTCGTGCTGTTCTTCTGCCTGAGCTTCCTTGACGGAACCGGCTATATGGCGCGGGTCGCCTTCATCACCGACCCGATTATGCGCCGCGTCGGCCTGACCGGCAAGGGAATCATGCCGCTGATGATGGGATTCGGATGCGCCGTGCCCGCCATCATGGGCGCCCGGGCGCTGGACTCGGAAAAGGACCGCATGACTTCGATTCTCGTGACACCGTTCTTGACCTGCGGCGCTAAACTGCCGATCATGGCACTCTTCGCCGCGATGTTCTTCCCCGACAACGCCGCGAACGTCGTCTTTACCATGTATATCCTCGGCGTCGTCATGGCGATTGTCGCCGCGAAGCTCTTGGGCGGCACGGTCTTCCAGGAGCATGGCTCCACCTTCCTGCTGGAGCTCCCCCCCTACCGTCTGCCGGACGCGAAAACCGTCCTGCTTGAAACCTGGGACAAGGGCAAGGGCTATCTGATCAAAGCCGGAACGATTATCTTCGCGATGTCCGTCCTGATTTGGTTCCTCAGCAACTTCAATTTCAGCGGCATGACGGAAGAAATGAACG
>JAEEGI010029939.1_pt1 | contig 10261 bp, 9 predicted proteins | sample 8958751 | NCBI WGS metagenome assembly JAEEGI01 (sample SAMN16246545, study PRJNA631951) | gut metagenome | biome: gut microbiome; feature: rumen; material: KS-attached | host: Bos | place: Iran: Karaj | collected 2018-10 | reverse complement strand
CTGGTACAGCAGTTCAAAGAGTTCGGCGATATCCTCCCTAGCGATGCAGGAGAAGGTCACCCGCAGATCCGTTGCGTTGACAGCAATGGTTCCCACTCCGTAGTTCTCCAGCAGATGCAGCCGCAGGGCCTCGGCATTGGCGTTTTTCAGTTTCAGGCACATGAAGTAGCCGGAGTTGAAGGGATAGGCCTCCCAGACTTCCCGGAACTTGTCGTTTGCAGCCAGAACCCTTTTCACCTCCAGCGCCCGTTCCTTAAGAACCTGGAACTTTTCCTCCCTCTCCTTTGCAAAATCCGGATCCTTAAGCGCCGCCAGCAGCAGCGTCTGGGAAGGATGCGCCGCATTGGAAATGGTGGCGCGAATGCTGCCCATTGCCTTTTTCTCCAGCGCGGCAAGCGCTCTTTCGGCACCCGCTTCCGCGGAGCCCGTTGCAAAGGTGATGAAACCGGTCCGGAAGCCCCAGACAAAATCTTCCTTGGTGGCGCCATCCACCTTGACCGCCAGCACCCTCGGATGCAGACCGACCAGACGCCCAAACAGCGATTCCTTCAGGGAATCCTCGTAAAACAGCCCGAAATAGGCGTCGTCGCAGACCGTCACCACATTGCAGCCGGCCTGCGCCGCCGCGCGCACCGCTTCCACAATCGCCTCGCCCTCCGCCTCCGTGGGTGTATATCCCGTGGGATTGTTGGGGAAGTTGAGCAACACCACCGCCTTGCCCTGCGCGGCGGCAAGCTCCAGAAGCGTTGTCCTCAGGCCCTCGGCATTGAAACCGCCTTGGGCGTTGAAAAACGGATAGCAGCGGAACTGGCCGCGGTTGCGCACCGCATAGATCAGGCGGTAGTTGCCCCACATCTGATCCGGAGCCACCAGTATATCGCCGGGATTGACAAACAGATCGCCCACGATGGAGAGCCCATGGGTCAGCGCGCTGATCACCACCGGAAGGCTGAAGGTCTTGCCTTCAAGCGAGGGATTCTCACGCAGAAGTTTTTCCCGCCAAAGCGCGCGCAGTTCGGGTTTTCCGGCGGGCGGCGCATAGGGATACAGCTGATTCGGAGGAAAACCGGCAAAGTGCTTGTGGATGCAGGGCAGGTACATGGGCGAGCCGTTTTCCGTGGCGATGCCGATGGTCACATTGAACTTGTGGGCTTTGGCCTTGGCCTCGGCAGTCTGGGAAAGAATGCCTTTGGGGAAATAGAGTTCATGGCCCAGTTCCGAGAGCATCTCTTCGACATGGGGATTGTGCCCGGCAAGGGCGGCATTGAGTTCAGCGGCAAGCGGATTCATGAGGGTCTCCTCCTGACAGGATTCAGCAAGGGTACATGGAAATGGGCGGGAACGGCTTCAGCCTCGCCTTTTGGCGCGGGAGAGCGCAACCAGCCCGCCAATCAACAGGCCAATAAGAACGATCAGAACGATATCACCCGGTTTGAACATGGACTGTTTTCTTTCATGTTGGATTTTTTAACAAACGAAAAACGCGGCCTTAAACCACGGTTTTCAAAACGCCACATCCGGCAGGGGCTTGCCGCCCGGACAGTTTTCAACGCCCAAGCAAGGCCAGGGACAGCGCCGGACAGTAGGTGATGATCAGCACCGCTATCAGCAAAATCGCAAAGAACGGCAGCGTCGCCACATAGACCTCCCCCACCGTCTTTTCGAAGCGGTAGCTGGAGATGAACAGGTTGAGGCCAACCGGCGGCGTCAGGTAGCCGATCTGCATGTTCGCCAGAAAAATGATTCCCAGATGCACCGGATCGACGCCGTACTGCACCGCCACCGGCAGGATCAGCGGCACTACCAGTACCAGCGCGGAGAAAATGTCGAGCAGCGCGCCCAAAAGCAGCAAAAACAGATTGAGCAGGATAAGGAAGGTCATCCGGCTGGTGACATGCGCGCTGATGAAGGCAAAGAGCCGCTCGGGAATCTCGGCGTCGATCATGCAGGTGGCGGAAGCCATGGAAACCGCCAGGATGATCAGCACCCCGCCCACCAGCACCATGGAACGGCGCATAATTCCCGGAAGCTGTTTCAGGGGGATTTCGCGCAGAATCACCACCTCCACCAGCGTCACGTAGAGCGCGGTCATCGCCGCCGCCTCGGAAACGGCAAACCAGCCGCCGTAAATGCCGCCCAGCACAAAGAAGGGCAAGGGCAGTTCCCAGGCTGCTTCCCGCAGCGCGCCGCCCACTTCCCGCCAACGGAAAGCCCCGAAGGACAGCCGGAGCGAGCGATTGCTCCAGGCGCTCCACAGGGCCAGAAGCCCGATCATCAGCAAACCGGGAAAGATCCCGGCCAGGAACAGATCCTCTATCGACATCGGCGCGCCGATGTGCATCTGCTGCGCCACAATGCCGTACAGAATCAGCGGCAGGGACGGCGCAAACAGCAGGCCCAGGCTGCCCCCCGTGGTCACCAGCCCCAGATTGAAGCGTTTGGGATAGCCCGCCGCCTCCATCGCCGGATAGAGCAGCGGCCCCAGCGCGATGATGGTGACGCCGGAAGCGCCGGTAAAGGCGGTAAAAACCGCGCACAGCCCCAAAGCCACTATCGCCAGCCCTCCCGGCATCCAGCCGACCAGCGCCTGGGTCAGGCGCATCATTCTCCGCGGCGCATTGCTTTCGCTCAGCAGATAGCCGACAAAGGTGAAAAGCGGAATGGCCAGCAGCACAGGCGTTTCGGCAATGCGGTAGATCTCGATGGCGACCACGCTCAGATCCACGCCCGCCGCATGAAAGCCCCACAAAGCGCCCGCGGCGATCACCACAAACAGCGGCGCGCCGATCAGCGCCAGGGCCAGCAGGACCAGAAGCGGCGTCATCATGCATCCTCCGTTTCATGGCGCAGTGCGCGCCGGAAATTCATCCCGCAGCGCCAGGCAATGACGCCAAAACCCAGCGGCAGAATCAACTGGAAGATCCAGACGGGTATCCGCAGCGCTCCGGTACTGCCGGCGCTCCGTTCCGCGAGCACCAGCAACAGCGACTGCCAGGCAAGCACCGCGCAGACAAGCGCCGCGACCGCGTTGGACAGCAGTTTCAGCAGCATCCGCCAGCGCGGCGGCACAAAGCGCGCCACCACATCCATGCTGATATGGTTGTCCTCCCGGGCGGCAGCCATCGCCCCCAGCATCCCGATCCAGAGCACCGCCACCTGCAGCAGGCCATCCGCCCAGACCAGCCCGGTATTGAAGAGGTTGCGCAGCAGGATCTGCGCGCAGGCCAGCAGAATCATCAGTGCCAGCAGAGCTGTCAACAAGGCGTCTTCCAGGGACGCCCCCAGACGAAGCAGCCACAGCAGGCGTTTCATTTGCGGCACTCGCTCACCAGCTTTTTCATCTGTTTGTACAGGGGGGCGGGGAAAGTGCCGTCTTTTTCCAGCATGGCGTTGACTTCATCGGCCTTGGCCTGCCACTTCGCCAGCTCGGCATCCGAAGGCTTCAGTGTCTGTATGCCCTGTTTGGCCAGCGCCCTGGCCGCGGCCTGGTCGTCGATCCGGTTCTGCTGTTCAAAGCCCTTGTAGATCCTCCCCATTACCTCACGCACCACCTGCTGATCGGAGGCGGAAAAGCTGTTGAACACCTTCCTGTCAATGACCAGCGTGGCAAACAGATAGGCCAGCGGCGCATCGGTGATGTAACGGGTCTTGACATGCCACTGGAAAGCGATGGCGCCCTCCGGAGAATTGGCCACCACGTCCAGCAGGCCGGTCTGCAGGCCGGTGAGGACATCGGTGAGCGGCATCGATACCGGAGACAGGCCCAGATGCTTCATCGTCTTCTCACTGATGCGGTCATCGGCGGGGATCCAGATCTTTTTCTTCTTCATGTCCTCCAGGGAGGCAATCGGATCACGCGACATCAGCAGGGCGAAACCGCCACTCGCAAACCCGAAGCTGACGAAACCCGCCTTTTCCAGATCCGCAAGCAGCAGAGAATCCATGCGGGAGCGCACATAGTCCACCTCGGTGTAGGAGCGAAACACCAGCGGCAATCCATACACCCTCAGGGATGGGCAAACTTCGGAAAGCCCTCCGGCAAGGAAGGCGCCGCCGTGCAGCTGGCCGGCGCGAATCTTGCGCAGCACGCTGTTTTCGTTCCCCATCACGCCGCCGCCAAAAAATTTGATGCTGATCCGGCCATCGGTGCGCTGTTTAATCTCCTCAGCCCCCTTGCGCATCTCCGTCATCCAGGAAGAACCCTCCGGCGCAACCGTGGCCAGCTTGACGATCACGGCTTCGGCACAGCCCGTCCACACAAGGCCGCAAAGCGCCCATATCCCCACTATGACAAAAAATTTTCTCAACATTTCCGTGTCTCTCCCTTATCCATTCTTCCTGGCCGCCTGCAACACGGCCCGAAATTTCTCAAAACCCCTTCTTGTTTTCAGAAATACTCTTCTGCCGATTTCAGAAGCTTTTTGGCCTCCTCTTTGGCCAGCGTATTGAACAGCGTAAAACCCTCGGCCCTGGTATCCGCCCGCAACACCTCCCGCAGCAGCCGATCGTGCAGGGGACGATCGTACATCAGCCGGGCATAGCAGCGGGCATATTCCACCTTGGCGGTCAAATTGCGGCCGTTGGAAAGCGCCAGCGCCCGTTCAAAGTGGCTCCGCCCCTCTTCGGGATTGCCGCCCAGTGCCGGTGGGCGCACCGTCTGCAGCATGCCAAGATAGAGATGGGCGCTTCCCTGCTGATAGGTCTCATCCAGCGCAAGAATCTGACGCAGCACCTGTTCAACCTTGGGCAGATCGGCCAGCGCGCCCCAATCGGCGCTGTTGGCGCGGATCGCCAAAAGCCAGCTTATGGCAAAGGCATACAGCGCCGGCACATCGTCTTCGTCATCAAACTTTTTCAGCTCCACGACAAAGTCTTCGTAGGCACGCTGTTTCAAACCGCAACCGGCGCTCCCCTGTTCGCACAGGGCCCGCTCGCCATAACTTTCCGCCCGCCGGGCCAGCAGCGCCGCCCGCTGCGGATCCTCCACAAACGCTCCGGCATACATCGCATATAGCGCGGCAGCGGCAGCCAGCAGATCGCCATTTTCGGGATCGCCCTCAACGAGACCATCCATCAGCAACAGATAGGAAGGGACTCCATACTTCACCAGCTCCGGATCATCATGGTCCAAAATGGCTTTGGAGAGGTTGCGGGAAAAGTCCCCCAGGCCGCCGCAGCTGCAACACAGCAGCGCTACCAGCATGCTCGCCACAATTCGATACCGCATAGATTGACCGGTCCTTCCTCAAGGGATACTGTCCGTTTCCCCCTCGGAAGGGGGAAAATCCACATAAAAAAAGGGCTGGCTGTTCCCGCCAACCCTTTGCTCCATAACACTGGAGCCACCCGGGGGATTCGAACCCCCGACCTACTGATTACGAATCAGTTGCTCTACCGGCTGAGCTAGGGTGGCCTTCCTAAAATCGTGTCACGTTACTACTGCAAACTGAAATTTTTTTCAATTGTATTTTCTTCCGCCCCTACTTTTCGCCTTCCTCGGTCTGGACGGGCATCCGGATCGTCAGCACCGGAACCGGCGAACGCCGCACCACCTTTTCCGCCGTGCTGCCGAAAATGACATGATCCAGTCCGGTACGCCCCTGCGTGCCCAAAACAATCACATCGGCCTGCACATCCTCCGCCTTCTTGATGATCTGCTCAAAGGCCAGGCCGCGCAAAATATAGGAATCATAGTTTTCAAAATCACGGAGATTTTCCTGACAGAAGCGCTGCATAACCCGCTGGGCGCCTTCGCGCAGTTCCTCTTCCAGATTTTCAAACGAAATATGCGGCACATAGAAGCCGTTAAAGCTGAGCGTCTCGCTGACCACGTGTACAATGACCAGTTTTGCCTCATACTTTTTGGCCAGGCTGCAGGCATACTCAAAAGCGTAGTTGGAATTGTCCGAAAAATCTGTCGCAAACAACACTGTCTGAAAATCTTTCATGGTCTCCTCCCTGAATTCAAAATAGACCGGCCAACAGCGGGGTGCCCCAAGCACCAACCGCTTGCCGCCACGATAGTCTCACAATCCCGTTCTGCCGGTACCGTACCGGTTCTGCGTCACCTCCCGGCATTTGAGCTACTTTTTGGGCAGAGTCCGCAAAATATGCCGGCAATCCTCGGCCATCTCCGTATCTGGAATTTCCTCGGCTATCCGGGAAAAGATGCCCCGGGCGGTACGCACATTCCCTTCCGCGATGTACACCAGGCCCAAACCGCGCCAGGCGGCCATGTACTGCGGAGCCAATTCCAGCGCCTGCTCGTAGTTGTACCTGGCCTCCGCCAGGTCACCGCTCTCACGATGGGTTTCCCCCATGTAAAAATAGGCGGGAGCGCAGTCGCCCTCCATGTCGATCGCCTGCAGAAAATAGGATCTCGCCCTTTTCCTGTCTCCCTTGCGCCACCAGGCGACGCCGATGCCGGTCAAGGCCATCTCGGGATTGCCGAACTGCGGATTGTCCGAAGCTTTCTGAAAAGCATCCAGCGCCTTGTCCCAGGCCCCCATATCAAGATAAAGCACCCCCAGATTGTTGCAGACGACCGGATCGTTGGAAGACAGCTCCAGGGCGCGCAGATAATGTTTCTCCGCACGATCATAGGCTTTTTTCTGCTGATATGCCTGCGCCAGGGCTCCCTGGACATCCGCACGCCAGGGCGCGGATTTTTCCGCCTTCACAAATTCACGCAGAGCCCGCGAGGGCTTGTTCTCCCGCAGATAGGAAGTTCCCTTGACAAAGTGGCTTTCCGCCGGATCGCTCTTCCTCCCCTGACCAGAGTGTTGGGCACATCCCAGCACCAGTATGACCACCAACAAAAGACCGGCTCTCAAAGCCATCCGCATGGCAAGCACTTCCCCTTCAAGCAGAATCCGCACTCCAGTAACCAGAATGATGCCAGAACTCGCCCCATATGGCGACAAAATTCACACTTTCCCTTTAGCATTTACGGCTCCTGGCAGAACAAGACCGGCCTTCCCTCTGCTTCTCCCCATCCCTAACCTTCCCCCCTAAAGGAGGGAAGGGAGTTTCTGCTGACGATTTTCCAGTCCAGCAGAAAAGCTTTCTTCTTTGGGCGGGGCCACTTGCAGACTTACGCCTCCAAAGCCCAAGCGGCGCAGCCCTTCCGTTATCGTCCCGCGCTGGCGCAGCGCCGTCTCAAAATCCCCCGCGTCCACTTCAACCCGCGCTGCTCCATCACGCCAACGCAGACGCACCTTTTTCAGTCCCAGTCCATGCAGCAAAGCCTCTCCCTGCTCCACACGCCGCAGTTCGGACGGAAGCAGCGGCGTATCGTGGAGAAAACGCGTCGCCAGGCAGGAGTTGGACGGATGGACCGGCAGGCCCAGATCCCGGGCCAGAGCATGAATGCCCGCCTTGCCGATGCCCAGCTCCGCCAGCGGCGAAACCACGCCCAGTTCCGCGAGCGCCCGCCGTCCCGGCCGCCATTCCAGCAGATCATCGGCATTGGTGCCGTCCATCAGGGTCGCCATGCCGCGGCGGCCGGCCAGTTCGCGAGAACGCGTGAAAATGGCACGTTTGCAGAGATAGCAGCGATCCGGCGGATTGTAGCGCAGCTGCGGATCGTCGAGCGGCGCGAATTCGACAACCTCGGGCGCGATACCCAGAGCCCGGGCGTCACGACGCGCCGAGTCCAGTTCCGCTTCGGTATGAAACGCCGAGTGAAACGTCAGCACCAGCAGCGGGAAATCCTGCCTGCGCCGCATTCCGGCAAGAACCGCCAGAAGCAGCAGACTGTCCGTTCCTCCGGAGTAGGCCAGCGCGATGCCGCCGGAAGTCAACGGCAGCAGAAAATTTTCCAGAGTCTTCAGCATTGGGCGCCCAGCTCCCCTCTCTCACGCTTCCTCCGCCAGCGCGCGGCACATCCGGCAGGCCAGCATGGCGGCACCAAAACCGTTATCGATATTGACAACCCCCACCCCTTCCGCGCAGCTGTTCAGCATGGTCAGAAGCGGCGCGATGCCGTTGAGGGAGGCCCCGTAGCCCACCGAAGTGGGAACCGCGACAACCGGCGCCGCCACCAGTCCGGCAAGGACGCCCGCCAGCGCACCTTCCATGCCGGCAATGGCTATGACCACGCGCGCGCTGCGGATGCTCTCCAGCCTGGAAAGCAGCCGGTGCAGTCCGGCAATGCCGACATCGTAGCAACGTTCCGCGCGCAGCCCAAAAAACTCCGCGGTGCGCGCCGCCTCCTCCGCCACCGGCAGATCGCCGGTGCCGCCGGTGCAGATGGCGACGCTGCCGGGCAGTTTCGGGGGAACGCCCGTTTCACCGCGCACGACCAGCGTGCGGGAGACTTCGTCAAAATCCGCCCGAATCCCGCAAACGGCCAGAAAATCCGCCTGTTGGACAGTGCAGCGCGTCCCCAGTACCGCCTGCCCCGCCTGCATGAAGGCCCGCACAATAGCTTCCAGCTGCCGGTCTGTCTTTCCCGGGCAAAAAACCACTTCCCCAAAACCGGTCCGCAAACGCCGGTGATGGTCCAGTTTGGCGAAATCCAGATCCCGATAGGGCAAATCCGTCAGCTGCGCACCGGCCTCGGCCACCGACAGCCTGCCCTCCCTTACCGCTTCAAGAATTGCCCGCACATCCATCGTCTCCTCCCGGCACCATCCACATGCACAGTCAATCTCTATTGAACTGACGCTCAATTTTATCAAAAGGAAATTTCAAGATCAGCGGGAAAGTTTCCCGCGCAGCGCCCGGGCATCCAGACGATGCAGATGCCGCACCCGCGGCAGATAGCAACACATGGCGAAACCCATCGCCACGATATAGGCGATCCAGAAGCCCTGCGCCCGAAGCGGACTCCCCAGCCAGCCGTAGGCCAGCGTGCAGCCCAGCAGAATTCCGATGAACGGATAGGCGAAAAGGGAAACCCGGGAGATGAGCAGCGTATCGTTGTAGCCGCGCAGGATGCCCAGCGCGATGGTCTGCACCGCGTCCAGCACCTGATAGGCGGCCACATATACGAGCAGCTGGGCGGCAAGCGCCGCAACCTCGCCCGAATCGCCGTAGATATGCACAATCTGCTCCCGAAACAAACAGGTCAGAAGGGCGGTTGCCAGACTGAAAAAGACGCCGGCGACAAGCGCCGTGCGGGCCGCAATCCGCGCCCGGTTCTGGTTGCCCGCGCCAAGGCAGTGCCCTACCCGAATGGTGACGGTCGTCCCCAGCGCCAGAGGAATGATGTAGAGCATGCCGCTGTAGTTGAGCGCCGCCTGATGCCCCGCCACCGTTACCGCTCCAAACGATGCCAGAAACAGGGCCGTCAAAGCGAACATCGAGACTTCAAACAGCATGGCGAAGGCATTGGGAAGCCCCAGCCGAGCTATCCGCAGAACCAGCGCCGGATCGCAGAGTCTCTCTCCAAACCGGCGGGAGAAAAGCGGCGCATGCGTCACGGCGGCAATCTCGCGCCGCAGATGGAAGAGCATCGCCAAAGCCATCCCCCAACAGCAGAGGGCCGAGGAAATTCCGCAGCCCACCGCCCCCAGCGCCGGCAGCCCCAGCCTGCCGTAGATGAGGACATAGTTGCAGGGAATATTCAGCAGCAGGCCCAGCACGCCGAAGATCATTGCCGGACGGGTCCATCCGAAACCTTCCGCAAGGCAGCGGCAGCAGACAAACAGCATCAGCGCCGGCAGTCCCCAGACGACGCAGCGCAGATAGGCTCCGGAACGTTGGGCCAGAACGGTATCCAGCCCAAAAGCGTCCAGATGCCAGGAGATGCCGTACAGTATTCCGCCAATGACCACAAACAGTCCCGCCACCAGCCAGAGCCCCTGCCGGAACAGATGCGGCGCATCATCCTGATGCCGCGCGCCCACCAGCTGCGCAATCAGGGGCGTCTGCGGCAGCAGGCAGCCCCAGCAGAACAGCGACAGCGGATTCCAGATTGAGCAGGCCACGCCCACCGCCGCCATTTCGCAGGGCCCCGCCCAGCCGGTCATGACGATGTCGGCGAAATTCATCCCCATCTGCGCCAGATGGGTGATGAATACCGGAATGCCCAGCCAGGCCAGGCACTTCAGCTCCGCCCTGGAAAAAACCCCCTCAAACACTTTCAAAAATTCCTCCGTTTTCCTCATCCGCCGCCAAAAACAAAGCGGCCGCCGGAGAACAAAACCGGCGGCCGGGAAAGAGCTGTCATCCAAAAGAAATCGAAGAATTTCTCTTATGAGGACAGACGCCGGGAAATGGATGTCAACTGCCGATCGCAGCGCTCCAGTTCCGCCAA
>JAEEGI010029937.1_pt1 | contig 10261 bp, 12 predicted proteins | sample 8958751 | NCBI WGS metagenome assembly JAEEGI01 (sample SAMN16246545, study PRJNA631951) | gut metagenome | biome: gut microbiome; feature: rumen; material: KS-attached | host: Bos | place: Iran: Karaj | collected 2018-10 | reverse complement strand
TTTCTTAAAATATGGGGATTGGGGTTTCCCACAAGGATTTAACACCTACAAAATATTTTGTGGGGGTACAAATCCAATGCTTGCTAATAACTACCCAAACTTCTTTTTAAATTGTTTTTCTTCTTCTTTATTCATATTTTTTAAGACTCTTTTTAAAGCAGATTCTTCACTATTTGCTGTAACTTTTAATTCAACAACATCATTTTCTGAAACGACTTTTACAATAAAATCCTTCATAAAATTTCCTCCTCTCTCTATATTAAGTTTTATTTCTTATTAGTTTTTTTCATTTTTTCGCTATCAATTCTTTTAACTTTTTGTATTATGTAATCGTTATTATTACTTTTAATATAAATAATTCCTGGAGATACATAATAGTTTTCTATTCCATTATCAAAGTCTACTATTGCTCTATTACCTATCACAGAAAAAATTTCTCCTGTTCCTATCTCAATATTTTCTTTTTTTAAATAATTTGTTATAGCAAAAAAATCAAATATATCTTCATCTAATCCTTCACATATTTTAAAAATTGTCATTATTGATGGATTAACTAATCCACTTTCTATATCACTAATTGCTGTATGACTAATACCAGATTTTCTTGCTAAAGCTCTACAACTTAATCCTTTTTTTACTCTTAAATATTTAACATAATCTTTTATATTCATTTCTCTTTCCTCTTTATCTTTCTTCTTTCTTTTACTGCACAATGAAATTTTGAAAAGGAAAAAGGGCTTTCATTGCCCTTCTCCTATTTCAACTATATTTCCTGTTCTTGTTCACGATGTTTTGAAGTTAGAAATGATATTTTTTCTGCAACAACATCAAGATTCTTCATTGTCTTGCCTTCTTTATCTTCATATAATGAAGTTTGTAATCTTCCTCTAACTCCAATAACATCACCTTTTTTACAATATTCACCAACATTATTGGCAATTCCATCCCATATAACACAATCGACAAAATCAGTTTCATAAACTCCATCAACATTTTTAAAATTCCTATTAATTGCTAAAGTTATATTACTTACTTTTTTACCAGATTCTAATTCCTTTACTTCTGGATCTTTTACAAGTCTTCCTACTAACATTATATTATTCACCACGAATATTCTCCTCTCTCATTTCCTTTATTTTTCGATATTTTTCCTTGTTTTCTACTAATATTTTATAAAAATCTTCACTTACTTCCTTCTTTGTTATATTAGTAAGTAAAACATATAAAACATATTCAATTTGTGATGGAAAAAAACCAACCAATACTTTGTTATCAATTATTTCTGAAAACATAAGCAATTTATTTTTTATTTCATCACCATTTTTTCTAACTTCTTCTGGTACTAGATTCTCTCTATCCGATAGAAGTTCAATTAATTTGTTATAATCATCAATAGATAATTTTGCTCTAATTGATGGTGTTTTCTTTTCATAAGACATTTTATTTTCCTCCTCTTAAATCTTGTCCACTAAAAAAAGCAATCACTTTCTTTTCTTTGATTGCTTCCATTAAATCCTTAATATTTTGAATATCAATAGATGTTATATTATTTATTTTAAATATATCATCTATTTTCAGATTCTTTATTTTTTCATCAGTATTAAATCCTGAATTAATAAGTTTCTCTAATGTTTTAAACTTATTTGCTAAATTATTTTCTTTCATTTTCCTCCTTTTCAATATTCACTTCTACATAATAACGAATATTAATATCATCATCAGAGTTTGGATATGGATAAATTAACTTATCTAGTTTAAAATAAATATCTTGTATTATTTTCTCATATTTTTCATTATATCCAAACTTTTCATTTTCATGTAAAAACTTAAAAATAATATAAAGAACTAAATCATTTATATCCACTTCTCTAACAATTTTATTTTCTAATATTATATCTTTATTTATTTTGTTTGGTTGGCTATTACCATAATCATTTTGAAAACTATTACTCTCTTTTACACCAAAAGTTAAATCCGAAAATTTATCAAGTAATTTGTTTATTTCTTTACTTGTACTTTGATAATCAAAAAGTCCATTTAATATATTTTCATAAAATAAATGTTTAAATTTTTGGAATTTGTCCATTAATACCACCTCACAAAACGAAAATATCATATTATTATTAGCAAGTAAATTATACGATTTACTTAATTTCTTCCAATTCGCAGATTACTACAATTTGTTTATTTGTATTTCTTCTGCAAGTAATAAGTATTAAGTTGTTTTTATTCTTATTATATATAAGATTTGCTTTACCATTTTTAATTACATCATAAATATTAACTACATTATATGCATAAGTTTTATTCTTATAATCAATAAAAACTTTATCAGTTATTTTTAATTTATCTAATTTATCAAAATAAGAAATACTTGCTGTTCCAGAGTGTGATGCAAGAATTAAATTAGTTTTCTCTTTATCAGGCATACTAGAATTAGCAAGTATTTCTATTCCATATTTAACATTATTTAAAGGATTATTTTGACTAACTAATCCTTTAGTTAAATTTATTTTAGGTATTTTTAAAACAGCTACATATTCTATTTTTTCAGTTTTTTTAGATGTCGTCTTCTTTTGTGTTTCAATACTTTTATTCTCATATGTACTCTCACTTTCTTTAATTTCTACATTATCGTAATATTCTTTAATAGAATCTTTTTCAAGTTGTTCTTGTTCTTTTTCATTATAAAAATCTCTAAATAAAAGGAATAAACCTAATATAATGAGTAATAGACCAAATAAATATATTAGGTTATTTTTTCTTTTTATTTTTGTTTTTTCCATAAAGTACAATTCCAATACCAAGTAATAAAATAATAGAAGCATACAATATAAGTTTATAATCTTTATTTTGATCTGTCTTTGGTACTTCAATAATTATTTTCTCGTCAGTTATAGTTGCTTTAACAATTTCACCATCTATTTTTATTTCAAAATACATTTTTTCATCATTAAGCAAATATCCATCAGGAGCTTCTTTCTCTAAAATATAATATGTACCATAAGATAATTCTGGAATATATACTTTTCCTAATTCATCCGTTCTCTCACTAAATAAAAGTTCATCATTTTCATTATATATTTCAAACAATGTATTAGGAAGTGGTTCATCAGTAGATACATCTATTTTTGTAATTTCAATACCACCAATAATCTTTCTATCTTGAATAGTAGATTTAATTATCTCTCCATCTTCTCGAACTTTAAACTGCATTTTCTCATCATTTATTACATATCCAATTGGAGCTTCTTTCTCTATAAAATAGTAATCACCATAAGGTATATCAGGAATAATTATTTTACCTTCTTCATCTGTCTTTTCAGAAAATAATAACTTATCATCACTTGTATATATTTCTATTAAAGTATTTGGAAGTGGTTCATCAGTTGAAATATCTGTTTTAGTTATCTCTAATGTGCTAGTTATTTTTTTATTAGTCATTTTAGCTTTAACAATTTCACCATTTTTCTTAATTTCAAAAGATACTTTTTCATTACTAATTAAATATCCAGTTGCTGCTTCTTTTTCTTTAATATAATACTTTCCAATAGGAAGATTCTTAATAGTTACTTTTCCATTTTTATCAGTAGTTTTAGTAAAAATTATTTCATTAGTATTATCATTATATATTTCTATAATTGTATTAGGAATACCTTCGCTTGTAGCTAAATCTGTTTTAGAAAATTCTAAATCACCCTTTTTAAGATAATTATTTATAGTAAATTCCTTATAAATAATTGGTGTTTTATCATCTTGATAAGCAAGTTCAAATTCATATTTTTTATCATCTAATATATATGTGCTAGGACACTCTAATTCTTTAATATAATACTTACCTAATGATAAATTTTCTATTTTAAAATATCCATTTATATCGGTCGTAATTTCTTTTATTAAAGTATCATCACTTTTATATAATCCAAATTTTACATTATTTAATGATATACTATTGCCATTAAATACTTCACCATTTTTATATACTTCAACAGTACCTTTAACTTCTTTATTTTCATATTTTATTTCAACTATATTTCCAAATATCAAATCTTCTTTAAATTCAGTATCATCATTAATTTTAAATTTAATCTTTTCATCTGATAATAAGTAATTAGGTTTAGATTCAATCTCAATAAGTTCATAATTACCACCAAATAACGGTAGTGGCGTTATTAAAATCCCTTCTTCGTTAGTTTCATATTCACAAATAATTTTATCGGTTGTTTGACATACAAAATCATCTGTATCAGTATTCTTTATTTTAAATTTAAACCCTTTTATATTAATTTGTTCTTTTGTATCAGCATCTATCTTTATTACTTTAAGTTTTGCTGTTATTTCACCATTTTTAATATTCTTGATTTGGGTTAATTTAGTATTTTCATCAACAGTTATATCAAACGGTTGCATTAGTTTATACTCTTTTAAACCTTTTACTTGCTTTACTTGATATGTTCCATAAGGGAGATTAATCTTCGCAATTCCCTCCTCATCAGTTTTAACAGTTCCTACTGTTTTACCATTTAAATTGATAATATCAAATACTGCGTCCTTTTCTGAATAAATAAATCCTGTTGATTGATTACCATAGAATTTATTAAAAATAAACTCATTTTTAATTACATCTTCTTGTACTTCAACATCTAATAAAATTGTTTCTTCATTACTAGATTTCTTTATAAATAATCTTGATACACCTTCATTAAGATAATAACCTTTGCTACTTTCCTTTTCAATTATACTATATTCTCCATAAGGAAGATCCTTTGAAGTAGCAATACAATTTTCTCCAATTGTTAGCGTATCAACAACTATATTATTCTTATCTTTTATTTCAAATTTAGCACCTTTTAATAATGCTTCACCTTGTGGAGTACAACTTTTATTTTCTGAATCTACCTTTGTAATTTTAATTTTTCCTTTTATTACTTGTTCCTTTGAAGTTAGATTAATTGTGTTAGTAGATGTAATATTGGCATCATAAGTATTTGTATCTAACTCATATCCAATACTAGCATTGGCTTCTTTAACTTTATAATTTCCATAAGGTAGTTCCTTTGATATACCCGAACAATCTGTTCCTATTATAATTGTATCAACTACATTATTATTCTCATCATAAACACTATATTTAGCATTCTTTAATTCAGCTTCGCCCTGTGCTCTACATGAATTATTTTCTATATCATATTTAGTTATTTTAACTTTACCTTTAATAACTTTATCTTTTGATGTGATATTAGTTGTTGCACCATTCTCTCTTATATTAGCATTATAAACTGTGCTATCTAGGTTATATCCTGTTCCAGCATTTGTTTCCTTTACTGTGTAATTTCCATAAGGAAGATTACTTGATGTTGCTGTGCAATCATCACCTATAGTTAATGTTTCAACAAGAGTATTACTAGAATTATATATTCCATATTTAGCACCTTTTAAACTAGCTTTACCCTGTGTTGTGCAAGAATTATTATCAGAATCATACTTCGTTGCTTTAATTTTTCCTTTAATAACATTATCTTTAACAACAATACTTGGATTTAGATTATCTCCACTTATTGTGAATGAATAACTATTTGTATCTAATTGGTATCCTTCTGGTGCTGTTATTTCTTTAATATAAAAATCTCCAAGTTTATTTAATAATTCACTTGTTCCCTTTCCTTGTGAATTAGTGGTTATTTCAGTTAATAAGGTATTATTTGAATCATATACACCATACTTTGCACCAGATAGTTTTGCATTTCCCTGTGGTGTGTTTGAATTAGTCTCAGCATCTTTCTTTTCAATAGAAATTGTTCCTCCTGTTGTATTTAATTTTATCGTCGTATATAACGGATCATTTGCTCTAAATCTTCCTAATGATTGAGCTTTTCCATTTTCAGCAAGATAAATAATAGTTGTTTCATTATCATAATATTTTCTTTTTAATTCAATGGTTGTATTATTCATTGAATTTGGTGTGATATATAATTTATTACCACTAATTGATACTGTATTACCCGCATTTTCTAATACTTCAAAATTATTTAATACATTATTTGTATCTTCTAATACTAATTGCTGATTATATGTTGTATCATAATTATTACCATTAAATGATGGTCTTAATGTATGATTATTGACAAGTCTCATTATTTCATTTTTTTCTGCTGTTATATCAATATGATTGCCTTGTCCATTTACCTTTGTATAAAATTCAATCGTTAAATTTTCTTTTACAAGTTCCCAAATAAGAGCTTGTGTAGCCATTCTATACTTTTCTGTTTGATGATTTGGATAATCATATCCATAATGACCAATTAACTGCATTTGCATATTAATCTCGGTGCTATATGGTGAATGAGATAAATCATAAGTATAATAATCCCAATCATTACTCTCTACACCAGGTTCAATACAATATGCATCTTTTCCATCCAATTTATAATTGATGAACTGATGTGAGTCAGTTCTTCCATTCATTGTTCTTACATAATAAACATTTGGTACATACCTAAAGCTTATTATTACATGTGCTGCTTTTACATTATCTGCAAAAACAAAAAAACTTCCAATTGTTAAAACAAATGAAAGTATCTTTAATAAATATTTCTTCATCATTCCTCCTATAAAAAAATAGCAACAATTTAGTTGCTATCTTGAATATTTTTTCCATGTTTTATCGTTATAAACTATATACAATCTAATTCCCGCTTCTGCACCTTTGTAATACTCTGCCTCACAGTAGATATTTGACACATTGTCAGAATCTTTTCGCCATTCCTTTTCTCCAGCATCATTACACTCCTTAAATGTTCTAAATAGTTCTTTTTGTAGCTTTATAAATGCTGGATCATCCTTGTATGAATTAGAATCTGGTACTTCAACAACAACTTCTTTTGTTGTTTCTTCTTTCTTTTCCTCTTTATGTTCTTCTTTTACCTCAATTTTAGGAGTAGCTTCAGGTTTATTGCTACTTTCTGAAGTAGTAGCGTTATCCGTTTTATTAGTTTCACCTGTTTTTGACGTAGTTGCTTTTGGGGTATTATTTTTTGATGGAGTGCTTTTACTTTTCTGGTTTTCTGTTTTTTTCTCCATTACATTAGTTTTAGAATTATCAATATCCTTTGGCTTTTTTTCTATTTCCTCACTATGAGCTTCAGTATTACTAACAATAGTTTCTTCAATAGTTGGCAAATTTTCCTTTGATTCTTCAATAACAATATTTGTTTTTAAATCAGTTTTTTTATCTGTTATAAAATACAAATATCCTGCAACAATAAACAAAATCAAACTAATAATTGTCATTATTTTAAATTTTTTCATTATAATCACTTCCAATCCCATTATTACATTTTATTTTTAATAAAACAAATCTGCAATTATCTTTCTCTTTCATTTTTACTTTTAGGTTCTTCTGGATATAATTCATCTGGCATATTATCAGCACAAGCAAAATTATGATCCATTGCATTTTTTAAATATCCGTATCTACTGATAACATTTTTACCATCAGCATCCTTAAACTCGTTTCCTTTAATTTTTCTTACAACATAATTCATTTTTGCAAAAATATCTACTTGATTTCTTCCCTCACCTAAATAAAAATTATATAGATTATCATAAAAATCTAAATATGGATCACTTTCGTCAGTATATCCTATTCTAATTAATTCTTCAGTAAATCTAGTTCTTTTCACTTTAGAAAGTGTTTTATCTATTTTATCTATATCTATTATTTCTTCATTATTTATTATATTATTATTTATTTGGGGCGGGTTTTCCGTAAACGGATTAACCGTAACCGGAAAATCCGGTCTCGGTTCATTTAATGCCATAAGTGGTAATTGTGACGGATGTTCATACACAGTATATCTATATTTAAAAGTTCCTCTTTCAGTTCTATCCATAGTAATAGTTATATAGTTATATTTTTTTAATTCATTTATAGTAGCTCTAATTGCATCTTTATTTTCTTTACATATTGAAACAAGACCTTTAAATGAATAATCCCAATTATCTGGAAGACTTAACATAAGGGTTAATAAGCCTTTTGCTTTAAGCGACAAATTATTATCTCTTAAATGATAATTTGTTATGACACTAAACCCTTTTGTTTTCTTTATATCAAAAATCTCCACTACCTGTCACCTCTATCTTTTTCTTTTAAAAAGGTGCGATAATGTTTTATTGCTTTTAAAATAAATTCTTCAATCCTATCATTTGTAATACTTGAAGGAAGTACCTCCCTTAATTTACTCTCGTTTAGTTTTAATTTAGGTATTTGATTTGGCTTTTCTTCTTCCATTATTTCATCAATACTATCTGAATCAAGTTTTCCTTCTTCACTTAATTTTCTTAATCTAATTGATTGTGCATGAGATGGTGTGCAAGAATAAAATTCTATTGATCCTGCTAACATTTGTTGCTCATCTTTGGTTAAGTATGATATTTCAACAGCAGGTCTTAAAGCCATTTCTGGTTTTTCTCCTAAAAAAGCATTATCTACATATTGTAATAGTATGGGAATAAGTTCAGTTAATCTAACATACCTATATACTTGTGTCTTTGTATCTCCCACCTCATCTGTTGTTTTCAACTTCGTTCCCACTGGGAACAAAGTTAAATCATTTCTCTTTCCTTGATGTTTTAAAGCATCTAACTTTAATTTATATGCATATGCTTTTTCACTTGGTAATATCTGTTCCCTATGCATATTAGAATCAACCATAAATATTGTCGCTTCATCATCTGACATATCTCGAATAAGACATGGAATTTTTTTCAATCCATTAAGCTCACAAGCTTTCTTTCTTCGATGACCTGATATTATTTCATACCTATCGTTTTCTTTTTTTCTTACAATAATGGGTTCAAGTATTCCATTATCTTTAACACTTTCAGTTAGTTTTTTAAAATCTTCGTTATCTAATACTTTAAATGGATGATCTTTAAAGGTATCTAGTAAAGAAATATCTATTTCTTCTACCTTTTCTTTTTTCATATTATCTCTTTCTTCTTGTGTTGTGAAGAAATCATCTATCTTGAACGGCATCTTTATTTTGCTTTCTCTCTCGTCCAATTTCTATCACCTCACTTGCAAAATTATCATAACAAAAACTTGCTTTATTATTTCTATCATAAGATAATATTGACTTCCCTTCAGCTGTTGATTCTGCAACTTTAATTGCAGTTGGAATAACTGAATCAAATACTTTAAATACCATACCATGCTGACTTCTTAATTCACTTATCATTTTTTTAGATAAATTAGTTCTATTATCTACCATAGTAATAAGTATTCCTATTCCACTTATATCCAAATTAGGATTGATTTTTTGTTTTACCTTTAATATAGTAGAGAGTAGATGATTCATTCCTTTTGCTGCTAAAAACTGTGATTGAACGGGAATAATAACCTTATCACTAGCTGCTAAAGAATTTATCGTTATCATGCCTAAACTTGGCATACAATCGATAATTATATAATCATAGTTTTCTCTTAATGGAGTTAAAACATTTTTCATAGTGTTTTCCCTGCTCATTACATTAACAAGTTCTATTTCCAAAGATGATAATTCCAAATTTGATGGAATAACATCTACACCTTCGGCATGATGTAATATGGTGTCTTTATAATTTATTTCTTTATCATTAATGACATCATTCATAAGAGTTGCTAATGTATTAGGAATATCATCAGGATTTTGCCAACCCATACAAGTTGTTAAATCACCTTGTGGATCTGCATCGACTAATAATACTTTTTTACCTCTATTCTTTAATGCTACTCCCAAATTAAAAGATGTAGTTGTTTTACCAACTCCACCTTTTTGATTGGCTATTGAAATTATTTCACATTTTGTCATTTTCCCTCCTTTTATTTTGAAGGAAGTGTTTTATCAAAGATTATAATTTTACATTTATTTTTCATTTCAATTTAACAGCATATTTTTTTAACTACTTTTATTAGATGTATAAGTGACCTTAAAAAAAATCTTGTGCCGAAAATTGTGCCCAAATTAAAAATAAATGGTGATATTTAGTGATATTTTGTGATATTTTAACAATTAATAAGATTTTATAAAACCCTTGTAAAATAAGGGCACGAGCTGATTTTTCATTACCTCTTATTTTGTTTCATACCCAATAGGTCGAGGGTTCGACCCCCCCTCTCGCTACCAAGAGGAATACTGCTCGAACTAAATAGTTCGAGTTTTTTTTATCAAAAAAATAATAATATTTAATTTCCTAACTTTCAATAAATGTAAATGAGAAT